>Ga0172371_10006609_pt1 | contig 16817 bp, 14 predicted proteins | sample Lak12m_FD_114543 | JGI IMG/M metagenome (GOLD analysis project Ga0172371, IMG submission 114543) | Freshwater microbial communities from Kabuno Bay, South-Kivu, Congo - kab_022012_12m | ecosystem: Environmental > Aquatic > Freshwater > Lake | place: Democratic Republic of the Congo: South-Kivu...
ACTCCTTTGCCGCCGCCCACCGCCACACCGCTTCCGCCCACAGAGACGCCGCTGCCCCCACCGCCCGCCACCACTGAAGCAGTGGCAGCCGCCGCGATGGTCAGCGCGCCTGCGCCGCAAATCTCCGCCTACGTCAATACCAACTGCCGGCAAGGGCCCAGCACCTATTACCATATTATCGGCTATTTAATGAAAGGCGCCACTTCATACGTTTATGGGCGTGACGGAGGCAGCCATTGGTGGTATATCCAGAATCCAAATAAGACAGGCGAGAACTGTTGGGTGTGGTCTGAATCAACCTCTGTGACCGGAGACACCAGCAGCGTGCCAGTCGTCGGCGCGTCAGAATACGTCGAGAGCAGCGCCAGGAACCTGTTCACATCCTATAACTATGGCAGTTACTACGGCGATTACGGATACGGTTATTGCGATAGTTGGGGCAACTGGTGTACGCCTTACTATCACACCGGTAAAGTCTATTGTCTGCCGAACCCGGGTTATTGCGGCGCGAGCAACTGGTGGAACTGGAATAACTGGCCGGACGGTTGCAATTACTGGCCGTACAAATGCAAGTGCAGTTGGCCGAAGAACTGTAACAAGATACCCGTCTGCCCGCCGATTGGCAAGAATCCAGTGGAATATTGCGCCAAGAACCCTAAATGCTGCAAGTAGCCACATTGGGGAGGGCGATTCGAATTGAAATTGCGTGAGCCGGTCAACGGCCTGACTCACTTAGGCGCGGCTGTAGCTGCGACAATCGGATTGGCGGTTTTGCTGTACCTGGCCTACGGAGTGTTGCCGGAGCAACTGGCGATCTTGATCTATGGCAGCAGCCTGATCTTGATGTTTTCAGCCTCTGCCGCCTATCACCTGGTCAAAGCCAACGAGCGGGCGACGCTATGGTTGCGTAAGCTGGATCACTCGGCCATTTACCTGTTAATCGCCGGCACTTATACCCCAATCTGCGTTCATTTCTTTGTAGGCTTCTGGCGCTGGGGCATCCTGGCGATTGTCTGGTCGCTGGCGGTAATTGGCATCGCGGTCAAGTTACTGGTCATCCGCGCCCCGCGCTGGCTGACCGCCGGGGTCTATCTCGTGATGGGCTGGATGGCGATCTTTGCCATGCAAGAAATCCTGGCCGTCATGCCGGTAGGGGCGCTGGCCTGGCTGCTGGCAGGCGGTGTGTTATTCAGTCTGGGGGCGCTGGTCTATATCTTCAGACGTCCGAATTTTTGGCCGGGGGTGTTTGGCTTTCACGAGGTGTGGCACATCTTCGTTATTTTAGGTTGCCTGGCGCATTTCATCCTGGTAGCAGCGTATGTAGCCTTGTGATTGGCTTGCTCGACCAAGCGAGTTTTCTAAACCCAATCGGTCGAACCGCGAGCATGCTATAATCACCCCATGCCAACCCACTTACCCAGCATATTTAATGATGTGATCGGCCCGGTAATGCGCGGGCCATCCAGTTCGCATTGCGCGGCAGCGCTGCGCATCGGGCGTATTGCACGCGACTTGATGGACGGGCGGATCGAAGAAATCTGCATCGAGTTCGACCCGCATGGCTCGCTGGCAACCACGCATGCCAGTCAAGGTTCGGATATGGGGCTGTTCGGCGGGCTGCTGGGTTGGCAGGCGACCGAGGCGCGCCTGGCTGAATCGGAAGCGGCGCTGCGGGCGACCGGGGTGAAAATTGAATTGCGGATCGTGGAGATTGGCGCGAGCCATCCCAACACCTACAAATTGACCCTTTGGAACGCAACCGAACAGCACACACTGACTGCGCTCTCAACCGGCGGGGGGATGATCGAGATCATCGAAGTGGATGGCTGCCGGTTATCATTGGCGGGCGATTATTACGAGACGCTGCTTTATCCGAGCGCAGACATGCAGAGATTAGCCCGCTTCGTCCAGGATAAGGCTGCTGCCGATGAAATCCACGTCTTGACGGATGGAAACCAGCCGCTGATTGAAATAAAAGCCCAGGCCTTTCTGCCAGCGGAATTGATCGCCGAAATCCGGGCAAATTTCGAGCTGACAGCGATCAAACAAATAGCCCCCGTGCTGCCAGTGCTTTCCAGGCGGGCGATGCGTGCGCCATTCATCACCTGCGAGGAAATGCTGGCCTATAACCAGGGTAAAGACCTGGCGTTATGGGAGCTGGCGGTTGCGTATGAAAGCCAGCGGGGCAATCTTTCGAACGAACAGGTCTTTCAGCAGATGAAAGCCATCGTGGGCGTCTTGCTGGATTCCATTGCTGCGGGGCTACGCGGGACAGACTATGCTGACCGCATTCTGGGCGCGCAGTCGGGACAATTCAAGGCCAGCATGGATCAGCGGCGGCTGTTAGACGGGGGTATGCTAAACCAGATGATTTTATACATCAGCGCGCTGATGGAGGTTAAAAGCTCTCTGGGGGTAATTGTCGCCGCGCCAACCGCTGGATCTTGCGGAGGGCTACCCGGCGCAGTGATCGGCGCCGCCCACGCATTGAGTCTTTCTCCGGATGAGATGACTAAAGCTCTGCTGGCTGGCGGGTTGATCGGCGTGTTCATTGCCGCACACGCCACTTTTGCCGCCGAGGTAGGAGGCTGCCAGGCGGAGTGTGGGGCCGGCTCGGGTATGGCAGCAGCCGCGCTAACAACCCTGGCAAATGGCAGGTTGACGCAATGCCTGGCAGCGGCTTCGCTGGCGCTGCAAAACATCCTGGGTATGATCTGCGACCCGATTGCAAACCGGGTGGAAGCGCCCTGCCTGGGCAAGAACGTGCTGGCAGCCAGCAATGCGCTGGCTTGCGCCAACCTGGCTCTGGCGAATTACGACCCGCTAATCCCACTCGACCAGGTAATCGAGACCATGGAGCAGGTAGGAAAGGCGCTGCCAGCGGAACTGCGTTGCACCGGTTTGGGCGGGTTGTCGGTTACAGCGGCGGCGAAAGCCATTGAAAAACAGTTGGAATGTTAAGCCGGGGATCATTGCTAAATTTCAGACCAGAGTGATGTTGATCAGACGCGGATGAGTTTAAAAAGGAAGCTACCCGATGGGACAAAAACAATACTTTGAAGGCTTTAATGAAGAGAAGCAAAAACATTACGAGCAGGAAATCCGCGAACGCTATGGCGAAAACGCTTTCGATGGCGTAACTGACTGGAACAGCTATAGCGCCGAACAAAAAGCGCGCATCCAGGCGGAGAGCAAAGCAATTTACCATGACCTGGCGGTCATTCTGGAGGGATTAAGCGAGGTCGAACTTGAAAATACGCCGCGCTTTGAAGACGCCGCGTTGCAGGCCGCGCAGCCTATCCTGGCGCGCTGGCGCCAACATATGCGCTATTTCTATGAACCGACGCCTGAAGTCTTACGCGGGCTGGGACAACTTTACTGCGAAAATCCCGATTTTCGGGCTACTTTTACCCGCTTCCATCCGGCGTTGCCGGATTTTTTGATGGCAGCCATCCAGGTGTACTGCGACCGACTATAGGTAAGCAAACTACAAGCGCCGCCTATTGAGGTGAAAAGCTAATCCGGTAGCTGAGGCCGCGCTATGGCGCGCTCTCCACTTGCAATTGATCCTCCAACTGGTTGACCAACTTCAAGCCTAACGAGCGACTGGTCAGATTCTAAGCGACAACGTGTTAACTGTAATCTAAAGAGCATAATTCAAGGTCTGGCGCTCAGGGGAAACGAGATCGTAAAAATACTTCCGCCGCCTGGACGGCTGCTGATCTGGATGTCGCCCGCCAACTGACTCGTCAACCGGTGAACCAGTGTAAAGCCAAGCGTGCGAGTCTTCCGCACGTCTAGTCCCTCTGGCAGGCCAACACCGTTATCGCCAATATTCATACAGATTCGCCCATTTTCATCGCGCATGGCAACGTGGATTTCTTTTTGCCTCATCAGTGGCAGTTCATCCACCTGAAAGGCATATTTCACGGCATTGGTCAATAATTCGTTGATAATTAAACCACACGGAACCGCCTGGTCAATATCCAGGTAGACTCCCTGGATATCCAGCCGAATGTCTACATCTGACAAAACATCCATGGCCAACATATTTCTGGAAAGCGCGCCGACATAATCCGCCATATTTATCTCGGCCAGGCTTGGAGAGCGATATAACTGCTCGTGGATCTGCGCCATCGCCAGGATGCGCTGCTGGCTGATCTGGAATTCGTTGCGCACCTGTTCGCTCGTACTGCGCCGGGACTGCAACTCAAGCAGTGACGACATGATCGCCAGGTTATTCTTGACGCGGTGGTGAATTTCTTTCAGCAGAACTTCTTTCTCAGCCAAAGACGCGCTGATTTTCTGTTCAGCGTTTTTCCGTTCAGTTATATCAGTGGCGATGCATAGCACGGAGCCGATCTCGTCATTTTCCAGGAACAGCGGCTGAAGATGGGTGTGGAACCAACGTGATTGGCCCTGGATATATGATTGGCTCTCCACCGTTACCGGTTGGCGGGTCTGGTGGACTTGTTCGATCAGACCCATCTGGTATTCTACAACCGGTGGAGGAAAATATTCCTGCATATGTCTGCCGATAATCTGTTCTGGCGTCCCGCCCAGACTGTGCGCCCCGAAGGTGTTGATGAATCGGTAGACGCCCTGGCGATCCAGCGTAAAAATCCCCTCGTGGAGGCTTTCCATCAACATGCGATATTGATATTCACTCTGGCGCAGCGCGCTTTCTGCCTGCTTGCGTTCAGAAATGTCGCGTCCAACGCCCAGGAAACCGGATGGACGGCCTTCGGAGTCGCGCAATATTGTCACGGTAACCTCGCCCCAGAACTTACTGCCGTCTTTTCGAAAAAATTCCAATTCTGCATCAGCGGAAATCAGGGAATGCCTGTCGGCTAATTTTTCCGGGGTGAGTTCATTGATCATCAATATCTGGATGCGCTGCAATGAATCGGGGGTCAACTGCTGATCTAATGGCAGCGCTTGCAGCTCTTCTAACGTATAACCCCGCGTGCGCGTTACCGAGGGACTGATCCAGGTCGTTTTCAAGCTCATGTCCATCAACCAGACCGTATCGGACATATTTTCGGTGATCGTGCGATAGCGCAATTCGCTGTCTCGCAAAGCGGCCTCGATTTGTTTCCGCACAGAGATGTCGCCATAGGCGATAGCCACCCCGTACCCCTCCAGCGGGATCGGCGCGGCAGTGACGCTGAGCCAGGTTATCTCGCCTCGCTCTTTCACAATTCCCATTTCGACATTCTCGATCAGACGGTTTTCATACATCGCTCGCACACTGGCAAAGTCAGATGATGGCATTGGCGTGCCATCCAGTCGAATGATGCGCCATTCCGGGCTATCGTATTTACGACCGATTTGCTTACTTGAAGGAATGCCTAACAGCCTATCGGATTCGTGATTGGCTTCGAGAATGTTGCCCTCCTTATCAGTAAGTGTGACGCCCAACGGTAAATTATCGAATAGGACGCGGTATTTTTCCAGGCTAACGCGCAGCGCGGCTTCGCTTTGCTGCAAATCTCTGAATAATAGCCGGTGAGGCCGCTCCAGGCCCATTTCGACAATAGCGAGATAAATAAAATAGAAGGCGATCAGCTTAAAGAAATGACCGAGCATATTGGCCAAGCCATAGACGCTGATGTAAGACGTGAAGGCCAGCTCCGAGCCAATGGTGAAGACCAGGGAAAGAATAATCCAACGCAGCGCTTCACGATCAAAAAACACCTTATTTCGAAGCAGCAGGATAATCGAAACCAGGAGAATCAGAGAGATAATATATTCGCTGTAAATCTTAAACGGCGTAAGACCTGTACCTTCGATATAACAATCCGGGAAGACGCCGGTAAATATGGCCGCCAGTAATAACGCGGTAATGATTAGATAGCCCAAGGAGACAACCTGGGAATTTAATTTTCGGCGTAAAAACAGAGGGCAAAGCAGCAGCGATAGGCTTTGCAGATAGCGGGCGGCAATCCAGAGTTCAGTCGGAAGGTTGGCGTCATAGCCAACAAACACCCCCACACCTTTATATGCCAGGGTATGAATCAAATCCAATAGGCTGACAAACAAATAGGCAATCCCCAGGAACAGCAGATAGTTATTATCCAGCCGTTGCTGTGAATTCCAAACCAGGATAAAAATACTACCGCCAATAACGACACTGACCAGCTCCACCAGACTGTGGAACAGAAGATAGCTATATAGACTGGTCAGGTATAACCCGAACAAGATTGTTCCATAGAGCAAGAGAAGGCCAATTGTGCGCGAAATACCCTGATTGATCTTGATCATAATTTTGATCTAAGCCTCGATAAAACACATAGAGAATGAACGAATGACAATCAAATCGTGCAAAGTCAACCATTTACAAAACTATAGATCAATCCGCCGGGTCATCAGAGGATGGTTTCAATTCCCATTTCTCGATACCCTGCGGATCATAATCACCCCACTTGCCGCTGAAGGAAGAGGCAAAGATCATAGCGTTGGTGCGATCAGACTGCTCCAGGGCCTGGCGATAACGCTCCTGGCGACGGGCGGCGATGTCTTGAGCTGGCATTTTAGATGTAGGGAGGACTGAAAGGATTGTTACGGAGAGCGCGTCTCCAGTAAAGTAAGGTATCGCCTGACCGACCGGCTCGCCCAGGATCGCCTGCGCCAGCGGCGTGCCTTGCCCCAGAAAACCAGCCTGAAAATCGGCTTGCTCGTCCACAACGATGATGAATTCTAATCGCTCGGTCTCGATATCCGCAGATGGATCATAGACGATCTCAACCTGAATCAGCAGCCCAGGTTGGACGGACAAAGGTAGTAAATCAGGCGAGTTCATTGGCGAACTGCTCCTGTGAAGATTATAACCCAAAGAACAGAAAAAGAACGCAGAACGCCGGTAGATGGGCAAAAACTGCCCCTCTACCGGCGTATGATTTGATTCGTTAGGAACAAATGATCAATTCTTGCCAATTACCGGTAAGATGAGCGGAGCGCGGAAGGTAGCGCTCGATCCAAAAGCCGTGAGGATGCGACCGGTGTTGTGGTAGTCATAATCCTGCCGGATGGGGAGAAAAGCTATGGTCGGGATATTGAGGAAGTCTCTGCTCGCGGTGGGCGCTAAAACCGGCGGTTGGGGGCTTTCCTGGCGCTGCGACGCGGCTGCCGGAGAGACTCCGAGCGGGGCGAGGGCGACCAGCAACCTATTATAAATCAAACCGGTACAGGCTGAAAGCCAAAAAACCGGCCAGTGTGGCAAAAGCCGCGCCCGTCCGCACGACGCCGTTGTGCGGGTCAAATGATTCGCAGGCCAGACCGTGATCCAGCTTAGCGTGGTGGAGCAGGGTCATGGCGTCCGGCTCTTGACGCAACAGGCGGTTAGCCAGATCGAAACAGGAAGGGAAAGGAAAATGCGCTGCGCCGGCGCCGCTGAACAGCCCAGGAAAGAAATACGAGTTATGCTCCGAATCAATCCACTGCAACGAATTCAGGTAGATGGGATCGTCTTTCGCGCAGAAGCCGTAGAAAGGGAATAAGCTCCAACTGCCGCCGGGCAGGTCTTGCCAGTCGCAGTGACCAGTGGCGTCTATAGCAGCCACATATTGAGCGCCGAAAGGCCCCCGGTGAACACAATACTGCTGGATAGCCTGCTTTAAAGCGTGAGCCTGGCAGAGCAAACTCGCTGCATCGAGACGCGCCGTCGCGATCTGGGACAAAATGGTTAACGCCCGCCAGACTAAGACGTTGTTGTAGGTCAGATACGGAAAATCGGTCGGGTCATCGTGCGGAGTCAAGAATGTGCGATAAAGACCGATCTGCGGGTCGTAATACTCTGTCAGCGACCGGTAAACCTGATCCAGGGCATCGGGCAACCAGGATAACTGTGAGAAACTGCCATCGCCGGTAAATTCCAAATAGCGATCCAGGGCAACCAATGGCGCGCAAGCCTGGTCCAGTTCGAAGCCAGGGTACAGCGTCTGACCGTTCAGATACAGCGCATGTTGAGCAGCTTCCGGCAAATAACGCCTCCAGATCGCCTGCAAGGCGCGACGGGCTTGCTGCGGATCGGCCAATACCAGCCCAGGGAAGCTCCACAGGCAGGCATCGCGCGCCCAATAAGCGGCGCTGACATAATAACTGCGGCTGCGTGAGGTCATCAGCGCCAGTTCCGCTTGATCCAGGCACAGGCTTTGAGCGAAAAAATAGTTAAAGTACAGGTTCTCATGAAAGAAGCGGCTTACAACCGGATCGGAAAATTTACGACTATGCGCAGTCAACCAATCTCTGGTCTTGTCCAGCAAGCGTCGCCAACCCAACCGCCGCAGGTGCAAGGCGCCGGTGCGAGCGCCGTCACGCTCCAGATTGAGCGCAACATAGCAAGCCAGTTGAACCGCCTCACCTGCCTGTAACTCCAGCATACAGTCCGACTCGAAATGCTCGCCATCGAATGACCATTCGCCGGCCAGTTCAGTCTGGATTCCCCAGGCCAGGAGCGGCAAACCACAACTGGCCTCCCCCACCAGGCTGCCAGTCCAGCCATCCTGCCATATCTTCCGCTCCACTGCCAACGAGCGGGCCGAAAAAACCAGCAGATCCAGGCTCTTCCACCAACCTTCAAAGCCCAGGTTAAGACGGCAAACTTCCGGGCTGACGACTTCCAACAAATAGACAAAGCCCTTTTCGTCCGTGGGTGCAAAGATCGTCCCGTTGATTTCCAGTCCATTCATCTGGCAACGAAAGCGCGGCAGCCAGTCCCCCAACCGCTCCCACTCCAGACCGTTCAACTCCAGCCGGGCGCCATCCCGCGCCACAAACGGGCGCAGGAAAGGCTGATGGGCTTCCTGACAACCGCATAACTCCAACAGGCCATTATCCTTCAAGGAGGTCACATTAACCGTATAGATCCCGCCATCCTGGCGTGAAATCTGCGGCAAGGCTACGTATAAGTTACCAGTGGGAATCCAATCCGGCGGTTTTTCGATTACGGGCGCGGCAGTCATCAGGGTAGGCATAGTTTCACCCTGTTTTCTGGAATGACCCAAGACGGACATCCGGTCTCCAACGCGGCGGGGTTTCACGCGCCAGGTTAGCTGCGACCTGATGCAACGGCTGCCCGGCTTCAGACAACAAATCGGGCAACAGTTCGGCGACCGGAACAGCGCGGAAGGAATATTGCCAGAGCGACAATTCCAACACCCGCTCGTCGAGAGTAACGACATCTATATCAATCGGACGCGGGGCGTTTTTATCCGCATTGCGCACCCGACCAAGCTGGGCTTCTAACGGGCGCAAGACCAGCCACTTAAGCGCCGAGGCCTCCAAGCGGGTGAAGCATAGCAAAGCGGCATTCAGAAAATTTGGGCCGCGCGACCCTACCGCCCGGCTTTCCCAAACCGATGAGGTCTGTAAGATCTCTACCCGCCCCCGCAACAACTCAACCGCCAGCGGCAGGTTGCGCTCTGGCTGAATATTCGACCCAAGCAGCAGGCAAGCCCGGTGAAGCGGCGATCCGCCATCAGTCTGATTCGGCTCTTGAGCGCTCAATTTCCACCCCGACCGAGGCAGCGAAGCGTACCGCGCCGGGTTTTTCAACCCGTACGCGTACAGATTGCACCGACGGCTGCTCCAGGCACAGGCGCGCCAGGTCGGCAGCCAACGCTTCGACAGTCAGCCTTTTAGCGGTTTCGGCGTGCGCCAGGCAGCGCTTGGCAATCCGGCTATAATCTACACTTTCGCGCAAGTCGTCGCTTTCGCCGGCTTTCCTCAGATCGGCATACAGAATGATATTGATCCGGATTTCCTGCGGCTTCTCACGCTCCCAGTCGTTGAGGCCAATAATCCCCCGTGCGATCAGGTCTTTGATGATGATCTGGTCCATTCAAACTCCTCAAATTTCTACGGATATAACTCTGCGGGCTTTAAACTAGATGACGACCACCGTCCAGGTATAAAATGTCGCCCGTCAGGTAAGCTGGGCCATCTAAAAGAAAAAGGAAAGCCTGAGCGACTTCGTCCAGTTGCGCCCAACGTCCGACCGGCACGTGGTTGAGCAAACTTTTCACCGCTGCGCCGTCGCTCGGCGGCAAGATTGCACCCAGCGCCAGGCCATTGACCGTCACTTGCGGCGCCAGAGCGGCTGCCAATGATTGAGTCAACGCAGCCAGGGCAGCCTTGCTAACCGTATAAGGAAGATGGTCGGCGCCGGGCCGCATGGCGCGCCAATCGAGCAGGTTAACAATACGCCCCGCCTCGCCGGGGGGCAGGCTGCGGGCGAAAGCCTGGCTGAGCAAGAACGGCGCGGTCAGGTTGATGCGCAAATGGCGCTCCCAATCTTCCAGGGCGGTATTGTCCCAGGTCAGCGGCTCGAAGACGGAAGCGTTATTGACCAGGGCAAATAGCGGCCCATCTTCCAGGGCGCGCGGCAGCAGCTCGGCTACTTGATCTGGATCATCTAAATCCGCCTGAAGAAGGAACGCCCGCCGACCGAGAGCGGCAATCTCTGCGCCGGCGCTTTCCGCATCTGCTTGCGACTGACTATAATGGATCACCACATCACAGCCAGCGGCAGCCAGCGCCAGCGCCAGGGAGCGCCCCACCCGGCGCGCCGCGCCCGTAATCAGGACCCGCTTACCATCCAGAGACATCGGACTAACGTTGCAGGCCAGCGGCGGTGAAGAATTCCGCCCGCAAGGTGCTGTCTGCGGCATACAGGCCGCGCCAGACGGTGGTGCGCGTCTTGGGCGATTGCTCGCGCACGCCGCGCATCTCGACGCACAGGTGGTGCGCTTCCAGATAGACCGCCACGCCCTGCGGGTGCAACATCACTTCCAGGCTATCCGCGATCTGCTGCCCAATGCGCTCCTGAACAGCAAAACGTTTGGCATAGATACGCACCAACCGGGTGAGCTTGGAGATGCCGATGATATTTTCCTGGGCAATGTAACCCACATAAGCCTGGCCATAGAACGGCAGGGCGTGATGCTCACACAACGAGAAAAAGGTAATCGGGCCTTCGATCACCTGGCTAACCCGGCAATCTGGGTCGCTGAAGCACTCGGTCTGAAAGATTTTAAGCAGCTTCGGGTCGCCATCGTAACCCTCGGTTGCCTCAATCAAGGCTTGAATATAGCGGCGTGGCGTCTCTCTTGTCGCGGGTGTATCCAGATCCATACCCAGGGCGGTCAGGATTTCAGCCGCATAGCCCTCAAACGTGTGAATTTGCTGCTCCGTAAACGCGCGCTTCTGAGGGTTCACTCCGCTAAACAGGTCGCTTTCTTCCATTTTTTGGTATGCATCGAGTTTGAAATCCATCCTCATTCTCCATTTTTGGATATCAAGTAAGGTTAAATTGCACATCCCAGGGCAACACGCTCCGCATGCCCATCACTCATCTGGATAATATACCACGCCTTTATGAAGAATAATCATCATGCTGAAATGATGGAATTATTGATTAGTCGCAACCTGCATTAGCCGCAAGTAAATAGCTGAGCGTAAGCAGGCTGCGACACAATTGTTTTCCACCAGGCAATTAGATACGCTTACATCAATTAGCCGCCGACAATTCTTGCGCCGGCTTATGACCATCGCCAGAGAGCGCGTCGCGGAATTGTGGGTCGCGCTTGAACTGGCTCATATACAGGTTGTAATAGAAACCCTTCTTAGCCAGCAATTCATCATGGGTTCCGCGTTCCACCACGTCGCCTTCGTCCAGCACCAACAACAAGTCGGCGTTACGGATGGTGCTTAAGCGATGGGCGATTACAAAACTGGTGCGGCCGCGCAGCAGTTTCTCCAGCGCCTGCTGGATCAATCGCTCGGTACGCGTATCCACGCTGGAGGTGGCTTCGTCGAGGATCAGGATGCGCGGGTCGGCCAGGGCGGCGCGGGCAATCGCCAGCAACTGACGCTGCCCTTGAGATAAACCACTGCCGCGCTCCCCCAACACCGTCTGGTACTTCTCTGGCAGACGCTCAATAAATGTATCGGCGTGCGATAGCCGCGCAGCGGCAATCACCTGATCATCAGTGGCCTGGGGATTGCCAAAACGGATATTTTCCATCACAGTGTCGCTGAACAAGAAAGTATCTTGTAAGACAATGCCGATCTGCTCGCGCAGGCTATGGGCGGTGACCGCACGCACGTCAATGCCATCTATCAATACTTGACCTTCGGTAACATCATAGAAGCGTGGGATCAGATTGATAATGGTAGTCTTGCCCGCGCCGGTCGGTCCAACAATGGCGATAGTCTGTCCCGGCTCGGCCGTGAAATTGACATCGCATAACACACGCTGCCCTTTGACGTATTCGGCGGATACCTGCTTGAATTCTACCCGCCCCTGGATAGACGGGATGGTCATGGCATTTGGAGCATCCTGAATAGCCGGCTCGACATCTAATAGACTGAAGATGCGCTCAGCCCCCGCTACCGCGCTCTGGATGTTGGTCCACCACGCCGAAATTTGCTGGATGGGTTGGTTGAAGCGTTGCACATAGCCGAGGAAGGTGCTTACCAGGCCGAGCGACACCGCTGAGCCGAACAGCGCGCCATCACCTAACAGCGCCCAGCCGCCTACTACCGTAACGATCGCCAACGCCAGGTAACCCAGCGCCTCCAGCGTGGGCATCAGCGCGCTGGTGAATGCCACCGCCCGAATATTGGCGTCGCGGTTAGCGGCGTTGGTCTGCCGAAATTGTTCAATATTCTCTTCGGCGCGGTTGAAAGCCTGCACTTCACGCACCGCCGAGATACTTTCCTGCAATTCGGCATTGACGTTGCCCATTTCTTTACGCGTCTTACGAAATGCCTTGCGCGCCTGGTTCGAGAAGTAAGTCGTCGCTACAGCCATCACCGGCACTACAACCATGCTCAATAGGGCAAAAGGGATGCTCTTTGCCAGCATATTATAAGCAATCCAGACCAACAGCAAGATTCCGCTGGCAACGTTAATCAGAGCAAAGTTAATCGCCTGGGCAATGGTCTCGGTATCATTGGTGATGCGGCTCATTAAGTCGCCGGCCTCATGTTCCGCATAATAGCTGACTGGCAAGCGATGCAGATGTTCAAAAACGGACGTGCGCAGGCCGCGCAATACATGCTGGCCGGCCCAGGTCATGGCGAAGAAGGTCAGGCCAGTCAGCAAACTGCCGCCGATATACAAGATAACCAGCAGCAAGACGATACGCCCCAAGCCGCTCAGTCGCTCTGCCTCTCCGGGCGACGTTCCGGGCAATTGGAATGCGCCAACCAAGAAAGCCGACTTGAGCAGTTGCTGAGTCAGGCCGCGCGGGGCATCGCTGGAGGTCAGCCAGCAATTGGCCTGGCTGTTCGATCCGCCCTGGGCGCTGCTAAAATTCATCATTGTAGATGCGCCTGACGAGCCGCCGCTGGGCGCTAGAAAACAATCCACTAATTGGCCGGTTAGTTCAGGTGTAGTGACCTGCATCCAGGTCGCCACAATCACCAATAAAGCAGCCAAGGCCAGCATCGGCCACCAGTTCCGGAAATACCAGCCCAACCGGCCGAGCGTCTCGCTGAGGCGCTTCGGTTTGCTGGTTTCTTGCATAAATACATGGCGGGGTCCACCATGAAACATACCTTACTCCTTATCGTTTGCGTAGACTTAGTGAACGTGGGATACAACCAACCACAAAGTTCATAGAGTTATAGAGTCAAAGATGGAACTGAATCCCATTCACTCTGTCGTCTCAGTGACACTCTGCTCTTCTGTGTGGTTTTCTTTGACAGCGCCAACGATCACATCGTCTCCTACCAATTGCGAACTATAGATTTCGGCATAGATTTCGTTCTCTTCCAGCAAATCAGTATGACTGCCTTGAGCGACAATCTGGCCTTTTTCAAGCACCAGGATTTGATCGGCGCTCATCACAGTGCTGATACGTTGGGCGATCACAAAGCTGGTGCGTCCCTTCATCAGCTTATCTAACGCCTCCTGGATTTGCGCCTCGGTCGCCAGGTCAACACTGGAGGTCGAGTCGTCTAAAATCAACAGGCGCGGATTGAGCAACAGTGCGCGGGCGATGGCGATACGCTGTTTTTGCCCCCCGCTCAGGGTAGCGCCGCGCTCGCCTACTCGCGTTTCATAACCTTCAGGGAAATCCATGATGAATTCGTGCGCTGCGGCGGCTGTGGCAGCCGCAATCACCTCATCCAGAGAGGCTTCGGGTTTGCCGAAGGCGATGTTGTCGCGGATCGTACCGGCAAATAAGGTCGTTTCTTGCAGTACGATCCCAATCTGCGAGCGCAACGAATCCAGCGTCACCTCACGGGTATCATGCCCATCAACCAGAATACGCCCACGCGTCGGATCATAAAAACGCGGCAGCAGGTTGATGATGCTGGTTTTACCAGAACCAGTGGCGCCTAACAAGGCAATCGTCTGGCCTGGCAACGCCTCGAAATTGACATCTTTCAAGACCCAATCTCCTGCACCAGGCTGGCTGGCGCGGTCGGGCTTGCCCGCTCCATTAGAATCCCCCCGGCCAAAATAGCGGAAACTGACGTTTTCAAAACGCACATGTCCCTGGACAAGCGGCAACGGGATCGCATCCGGTTTATCGGTCACTTCGACTTTGGCATCCAGGATTTCGAAGATGCGCGTGGCCGAAGCGGCTGCCTGACCGAATTGGGTGATAATCATGCCAAATTGGGCAATTGGGAAGAACAGGTACATCAAATACAGGCTAAATTCTTGCCACTCGCCAAGCGTCAGTGTGCCGCGAATGATCTGCTGTCCACCAGCATATAACGTGGTGGCCTGGCCGAGGTTGGCGATCATAAAGACCAAAGGGAACATAAAGGTGAACAGACGGGCGACTTTGATCTGCTGCGCCATCAGTTCGTCAGCGGAGCGGTTGAATTTACCTTGCTCGCTGGCCTCGCGAGTAAAAGCTTTGACCACTTTGATGCCGGCCAGGTTCTCTTGCAAGATCGTATTCAGAGCCGACATTTTCTGTTGTACACGGGTAAAAATCGGCTGGCTGATCCGCCCAAAAACCATGAAAACTGCCAGAGCGACCGGCAGGATCCACAGCGTGACCACAGCCAGCCTGGCGTTGGTCAGGAAGATGATAATCAGCGTACCAGTCAGCAGCACAAACGCGCCAGCCAGTTGTAACAAGCCTTGACCGATGAACATCCGCACCTTTTCTACATCATCCGTGGCGCGGATCATTAATTGCCCGGTCTGGGTGCGGTCGTGGTAGGAGAACGACAGGCGCTGGATTTTGGCGTACAGGTCGTTGCGCATATCAAAGGCGATGCTCTGCGAGTTACGCTCTGCCCAATAGGCCTGTAAAAAGGCGAAGACCCCACGCAAAGCAGCAAAGGCCACAATCGCGATGCCCCACTGCAAGAGTGTGGTAGGCGCGCTGGCTGCCTGGGTGGTGAGATATCCAGTCAACTCAGCTACTGTATAAGTGGACGGTAGCTTGAGAAAAGCCAGGATTGGCGGTAACGCCTGGGCCAAAAAGGCCTGTGGGATAGCGGGGAGTTTTTCCAATAGAGTCTTAGCCATGACCCCGTAGGTAACCGCATCAATCACGCCGCGCACCAGACGTGGGATAGCCAACGCTGACAGAGTGGCAATTAACAAAAAGATATAGGGCAATAAAGCCTGGCGACGGTAATGAGTGAGATATTGGAGCGAACGGCGAATAGCGGAATTGTCGGTGGCAGGTCGCTTACCAGCCCTGTCATGCCGGGGACGACGAGGGGAATTCGTGGAGTTTGTCAAATCAAATGTCCTTTTCTAAATTGCGGGCCGCCTCGGTGAGCATACTAAGCGACTCGGCGATCATGGCCTGTTGGGCTGGCGTCAGGTTGGCCGTCAATGATTCCAGCCACTGGCGACGGGCTTCGACGCCGCGTTGTACCAGACCGCGCCCCTGCGGGGTCAGTTTTAAAGAGCGAGCGCGACGATCCTGGCGGTCTTCCTGACGTTCCAGGAAGCCCATCTGCACCAGCCGTTCAACCAGTTGGCTGGCTGCAGGGTTCGAGATGCCCAGGTGACCGCCAATATCGGTGACGCCACACTGCTCGCCATGGTACAGGCGCATCAGGGCATTGACCTGCGAAGGTGAAAGCCCGGCTTCATCCATGAAACGCTTGAAATCGCGAAATGAGCGGTGCATAAAGACCTGCACCCATTCGCTCAATACATCTGAGAATGGCTGATCGGCCAAAATAGTTAATCCTTCTTATTAGTTAAGCGGGCTGAAATATATCCGAGAAGGCAGAATCTGTCAAGTGAAATCGGATCAACGTATCACTTGCCAGCCATCTAAATCGCCAGGCAGATTCAAATCCCACTTCAAATAATAAGCTGCGGCTCTATTGGACGAAATAAAGACTTTCTCGGTTTGTCCGGCAAGCAATGTAGGGTAGAGCGGGTGATGGTGTTGGGTGCGATAGATATACCTTCTCGGCGAGATTCTTTCAATCACACCGCCTTCCCAAATCGGCTCGCCTGCTACAGCCGGGCGCCAGGGGCGCGGAAACCATTGTTCCGCTTCGATGATGCAGGCAAGATGGCAAACCAGGTTCGAGAGTATCAGCGGCGGGTGCGGCCAAAGGCCACGCTCAATCCTTTCAGATAGGCTCAGTCTCCCGCCGCTCAAGAGAAAAGTAAGCGTTTCTGCATCCATGTGCAATCCGATTTTAAGTAACCTTTAGCGGCCAACCACAAAGGTAACTGCCTTGGCGCCATCCTTCCAGAAGCAGGTCGCTTCACCGACCAACGCGCCGGAGGCGTAACTGATCGTTCCACTGGCCGTGAAACCGCCGCCGTTGCAGGTCGCGAAGGTAACCGTCTGGCTGGCTTCGTCGGCCAG
>Ga0172371_10006610_pt1 | contig 16816 bp, 15 predicted proteins | sample Lak12m_FD_114543 | JGI IMG/M metagenome (GOLD analysis project Ga0172371, IMG submission 114543) | Freshwater microbial communities from Kabuno Bay, South-Kivu, Congo - kab_022012_12m | ecosystem: Environmental > Aquatic > Freshwater > Lake | place: Democratic Republic of the Congo: South-Kivu...
GAAATTCAGTTTGTCGAATTTGACTGCATTGGGATTTTTCAGCGGATCGCAGTCGTACACCCCATCAACCCTGGTTGCCTTGCAAATAAGGTCGGCGCCGATTTCGAGACCTCGGAGGACTGCGGCGGTATCGGTGGTGAAATAAGGATTGCCGGTGCCGGCCCCGAAGATCACCACCCGGCCTTTGCCGAGATGATGCAGAGCCTTCTGGCGGGAGTAGGCCTCGGAGACGGTGAGCATGGGGATGGCGGAAAGGACCCGGGCCGGGATGCCCCGCCGCTCAAGGGTGTCATGCAGGGCCATGGCGTTGATTACCGTGGCCAGCATCCCCATGTTGTCGGCGCTGGCCCGGTTCATGCCCGCGGAGGCCCCGGCCATGCCGCGGAAGATGTTGCCGGCCCCGATTACCAGGCTGGTTTCCACCCCAAGCTCGACCAGGGTTTTGATCTCATCGGCCAGATAATCAAGCACCTTGCCGCTGATGCCATAAGCGGCATCACCCATAAGGGCTTCGCCGCTCAGTTTCAGCAGAACTCTTTTGTAGATGGCTTTATTTCCGGCCGGTTCGCTCGTGGACATGAAGGATCAGACCCCTACCTGGAAGCGGGCAAAACGTTTGATTCCGATGTTCTCGCCCATTTTGGCCACCAGCTCGTTCAGCAGATCCTGAATGGAAAGATCGGGGTTCTTGACGAATTTTTGCTCCAACAGGCAGTTTTCCGCGTAAAAACGGTCCATCTTGCCGCCAACCATCTTTTCGGCGATGTTGGCCGGCTTGCCGGAATCAATGGCCTGCTGGATATAGATGTTCTTTTCCCGCTCGACCAGATCGGCCGGGACATCCTCCCGGCGGATGGACACCGGATTTGACGCGGCAATATGCATGGCCACGTTTTTGGCAAATTCGACAAAGGCCTCGCTCTTGGCCACGAAATCGGTCTCGCTGTTCACTTCCACCATTACCCCGAGCTTGCCGCCGGCATGGATATAGGTTTCGACCACGCCTTCGCTGGTGGCGCGGCCCGCCCGCTTCTGGGCCACGGCAAGGCCCTTCTGGCGGAGAAGGTCAACGGCCTTTTCCATATCGCCGTTTGTTTCGGTGAGGGCCTTCTTGCAATCCATCATCCCCGCGTTGGTTTTGTCGCGGAGTTCCTTTACCATCTGACTTGTAATATTCACGATGCGTCCCTTCCTGTTATTCAAATAAATATTGCGTGTCCTTGCCTTCGCTTGCGGCAGGGACATATCTTCCCTCTAATGCAGCCGTTATTCGTCGCCCTTGTCGGCCACGTCCTTGTCGGTGGCGGCCTGTTGGGCCGCGCCCAGCTGTTCCTTGCCGCTCAGCACCGCGTCGGCCATTTTCGAGGCGATCAGTTTGATGGAGCGGATGGCGTCATCGTTGCCGGGGATGACGTAGTCAATGCCGTCCGGATCGCAGTTGGTGTCAACCAGGGCAACCACCGGAATGCCGAGGCGATTGGCCTCCTCGATGGCGATATCCTCCCGTTTCGGGTCAATGAGGAAGATGGCGGAGGGCAGCCCCTTCATATTTTTGATTCCGCCCAGGTTGCGTTCGAGCTTGAGGGCTTCCTTCTGGAGCTGAAGGGCTTCTTTTTTGTGGTACTGATTGATGGTGCCGTCTTCCTGCATGGCTTCGAACTTCTTGAGCCGCTCCACACTGTTCTTGATGGTCTGGTGATTGGTCAGCATGCCGCCAAGCCAGCGGTTGTTGATGTAGAACATCCCGCAGCGTTCGGCCTCTTCCTTGATAATCTCCTGGCCCTGGCGCTTGGTGCCGACAAAAAGGACGGTGCCGCCCTTGGCCGCGGTCTTGGCGATGAATTCGTAGGCCTTGTTGAAGAGGGGCAGGGTTTTGTCGAGGTTGATGATGTAGATCTTGTTGCGGGCCGCGAAGATGTAAGGCTTCATTTTCGGGTTCCAGCGGCGGGTTTGGTGGCCGAAATGCATGCCGGCCTCGAGCATCTCCTTCATGGTGATGTAAGACATGGTACTTCTCCTTCTTGGTTTTGGTTTGACTTCCACCCCGTTGGCTCAACCCATGGCATGGGCACCAGAGAACCGTTTGCAGGGGTGTGTTTATTTTGCCGGAACCGTAAAAGCAACGATTCCGGCGGGGCAAGTTGTGCAGCGGCAGATTTGCTCAGGGGAAACCGCTATATTTTGTTGTGTTAACGAGTTCATCAATTTGAACCCGAACTTTGTAACACCGGAGCTGGTTTTTCGCAAGGGAGAAGAGCCGGGTGCCAGGCATATTTTCAGAAAAAACTTGACGCCTGCGGGGAAAAGAAGCAAAGGGTCCCAAGGTCCAAGGTCCAAGGTCCAAGGTTCAAGATGCAAGATTCAAGTTGTTGGGAGTTGTGATGACCAAAACAATCAGCCAGATGTCGCCCAGGAAAATCTTGATCCGGTCAACCAACTGGATCGGCGACGCCATCATGACCACTCCGGCGGTGCGGACCATCCGGGAGAATTTTCCGGAGGCTGAGATAACCATCCTTGCTTACCCTTGGGTGGCGGATGTTTTTACGGCCAGCCCCCATGTGGATCGGGTCATGCTTTACGACAAAAAAGGCCGGCACAAGGGTCTATCCGGCGTGTGGCGCCTTTCCCGCGAGTTGGCTCTCCAGGGGTTTGATCTGGCCATTCTCCTGCAGAACGCTTTCTCGGCAGCCCTGTTAACCATGCTGGCCGGAATCCCCGTCCGGGCCGGGTATCGCCGGGATGGGCGCAGCCTGCTCCTCACCCATGGGGTCACCATAAAAAAAAGCACCCGCAAGCTGCATCAGGTTCATTATTATCAGAAGATGCTTGCCGGTCTCGGTTTGACGCCCGGTCCGGATGAGCTGTTTCTTGCTCTGCCCGAGGCGGACCAGGCCTGGGCCGGGGAATATCTGGGCAGACGCCGGGGAACCGGGCCGGTGATCGGCCTTAATCCGGGGGCGGCCTATGGCCCGGCCAAGCGCTGGCCGGCTGAGCGTTACGCAGCCCTGGCCGGGCGGATGGCCAGGGAACTTGGCGCTGCTTTGCTGGTTTTCGGCACAACGGCCGACCACGAGGCCGCGGCGGAAATCAGCGCGGCGGCCCCGCGGCAGGTTTTCGATCTCACCGGGAAAACCAGTCTGGCGCAAGCCATGGCCCTGATCGGCCTTTGCGATGTGTTCATCACCAACGATTCCGGGCTGATGCATGTGGCCGCGGCCTGCAAGACTCCGCTGGTGGCCATCTTCGGTTCCACCGATGCCGTGGCCACCGGGCCTTTTTCCAAACAGGCGGAGGTGGTTAACAAAAAACTGCCTTGCAGCCCATGCCTCAAAACCCATTGCCCAAACAAGGATTTTGCCTGCATGCTGGAAATAGGGGTGGACGGGGTTTTTGCGGCCGCCCGCGGACTTCTGGCCGCCAAGGAGAAATAGCTTATGCGCCCTGCGGTATTCTTGGATCGGGACGGCACCATCAACGAGCAGATGGGCTATATCAACCATATTTCCCGTTTTCACCTGCTGCCCAGGGCCGCGCAAGCAATCCTCCTCCTTAACCAGCGGGAGATACCGGTGGTGGTGATCAGCAACCAGTCCGGGCTGGCCCGGGGGTATTTCCCGGAAAGCCTTATTGCCGAGGTCCATGAAAAGATGACCGGCGAGCTGGCGTTGGCTGGGGCCCATGTGGATGGGATTTACGTCTGCCCGCATCATCCGGAGGCCAAGGAGGAACGCTTTCGTTTGGCCTGCGACTGCCGTAAGCCAAAGCCCGGCCTTTTTGTCAGGGCCGCGGCCGATCTGGGTGTTGATCTGGCCGGCTCCTATGTGGTGGGGGACCGCTGGTCCGATCTCAAGGCTGCGGCGACCGTGGGGGCAAAAGGGGTTCTGGTTCTGACCGGCTATGGCCGCGGGGATTATGAGTATATCGGCCCAGGGCAAGCCATCCAGCCGACCCATGTGGCCGAAGATCTCTATGAGGCGGTGGAGTGGATTTTGCGGGATATGGGAAAAGGATAACCGTTATTCGTGTTTTTTCTTCTTTTCGGGGAAATCGTAGATCACTTCGTTTTTTCTAATGAATCCGTACTGCTGCCGGGCTACTTCCTCAAGATAGGCAGGGTCTTTCTTCAACCTGTTTATTTCATGCTGCAACTCATTGTTGGCTTGGCGCAATTCTTCGTTCTTGATTTCTATCTGTTTCAGTTCCCTGGCCACCCGGTAGTATTTCAAAAATCCGTATGGTCCAAAAACCGTCCATGCGCCGGCCAGCGCGGCAATGAGCACGATGTACGGTGTTTTCTTCCGGTTGATCCCTGAGAACAAAGCTGGCATGTCTTTCTGCTGGTAAGTATTTGGTTGATGGCATGTTGGGGATTGGGCGTAATTCCCTGCCGCGTTTGATCTGTTGATAGCACAGAAGCCGCCTTCGCGCAATCAAACGAGTTCGTAGCTTTTTTCGAGAAAGGGGCGGGAAGTCGGCCCGGTCATATCCGCAGCAGTTTCATGGCGATGATCCCGGCTTCGTAAAGGAAATACAGGGGGACGCCCATGAGCATCATGTTGAAGACATCCGGGGTAGGGGTGAGGAGGGCGGCGATGATGCTGATCGCCAGGATTGCGTAGCGCCGGTTTTTTTCGAAGACCCGGCGGGGGACGATCCTGATCTTCGCGGCAAAGACCATGAAGATGGGCAACTCGAAGATCAAGCCGAAGGCCAGGATGAAGATGGAAACAAAGGTCACGAAATCGGAGATGGAGATCATCGCCTTGAGATCATTGGACTGAAAGTCCAAAAGAAAGTTTATCCCGAAGGGCAAGGTGATGAAGTAGCAGAAAGCGGCTCCGCCGTAGAAGAGCAGGCAACTGAAGAGCACGAAGCAGCGGATCAGACCGGGAGAAAGGGAAAAGGGCCGGGCCAGGGCCCGCCAGAGAAAATAGGTGACAAGCGGCATGATGGCGAACACGGTCATGGCCAAGGCAAAGGCGAGATGGGCGAGAAAAGGCTCGGCCACGGTGAAAAAGGCGAGCTTCTGGTGGAGATGTTCCTGGAGCCGGGCGAGAAGCGGGCGGGAAACCAGGGAAAAAGCGAAGATGCCGCCGATAAGGGCAATGGCCGTGGTCAAAGCGGCCCGGCGCAGGTCCTTGATGATGATGGCGATATTGCGGGTGGTTTCACTCAAGAATTATCTCCCGCTTGCCCATCCCTGGGCGGGCCATGGATTTCCCGGTCGAGGCGGCGGAAAAAAAGCTCCATGAATTCATGCCGTTCCTCGGCGAGACGCTTGCCTTCCGGGGTGAGCATCTTGTCTTTCACCTTGCAGAGCTTGACGAGAAATTCCCGGTAGGCCGTGTCTTCCACCGAGTAGGACGAGGTGTTTTCCACGATCACCCCCCGGTTGTGGAGCCTGGCCCCGACCTGGCCTGCGAAGAGAAAGGCCCGGCCGATGCCGATGGCCCCGATGGAGTCGAGCTTATCGGCGTCGAAGAGGATTTTTGCCTCCAGACTTTCCGGAGCCTTGTCGTTGCGGTAGCGGTGCGCCTCGATGCAATGGATGATTTCCCTCTGGGTTTCCTTGGCAAAGCCCAGGCCGGTCAAGATGTCCCGAGCCATTTCCGCGCCTTTGGCCGCGTGGCAGACCTTACCCTTGCTCTGCATTTCCTCGCTTCGGCCGATGTCGTGGAGCAGGGCCGCGGCGCTCAAGATGTCCAGTCTTGCCCCCATCAGGCGGCCGATGTGCAGGGCGAGGTTGTGGACCCGTTCGGTGTGGTCCGGCCCGTGGCAGCCACCCTCGGCCAGGCAGTACGCGTGGGAGATGACTCGCAGTTTTTCGGTGAGCTCCCGCCCCAGGGGCGGGTTTTCCGGCGGGTTTCCGGCGGCCGGGAAAAGAAGGGCTGGATCAGCGGGCGTCAAGGACATGTCTGAGCCACTTGATGCCGAAACGAAGCAGGGCGACGGCGTCGCGGGCCAATAGCTCGCGGTCGCAACCGGCCAGGGGAAGAGAAGGGGCAGGGCTTGCGGCAATGACCTGTGTCCGCAAGCGGTCGAGGTCGTAAAGCATGAGAAAAATCTCGATTTCTTCGCCCCTGGCCGGCTGGCCCTGGCGCAAAGCCGGGTGCTGAAGGATGGCCAGCATCTCGTCGTTGCATTCGTTGTAGGGGGTAATTCCCTGGTCGGCCAGCCAGTCGGGGATCATTCGCGGGATTTCTTCGGCAAAGCCCTGGCAGTGGGGCTCGCGCAGAAGGATGTGGACCAGGTTCGGTTCTCCGTCCTGGCCAAGATAGGCTCCGCGCCCCACCGGATAAGTCCGGCAGGCAGCCGGGCGATCCGGATAGACCCGGCAGCCTGCCGGACCGACAAAGGGACAGCTCGCCCGGCCGTCATCCACCATACCTAAGTAAACCGCGGGTAGGCCGCCTTCTTCCGTCTCTTCGAACAGGGCATGACGTTTAAGGAATTCCGCGCTGGCCAGGCCGAGATTTTCCCGTAGCCGCAGGGCGTCATAGGGGCCGAGCGGCAGCTCCAGCTCCCGGCAGCACTCGGTGAAACAGGATAGACCTTGGTGGCAACGGAAGTTGAAGCTCTCGTCATTCCCGAGGGGCCGGACATGCTCGGCGTTAAGACCAGGGCGCATTCAGGCCGCCTTTCCCCGGTGCCACAGGGTGAGGAGCGGACTGGCCACGAAGACCGAGGAGTAGGTGCCGATCAGCACCCCGACCAGAAGGGCGAAGGAGAAATCGTGCAGGACCGAGCCGCCGAAGGCGTACAGGGCGACGAGCACCATAAAGACGGTGAACGAGGTGACGATGGAGCGGCTCAATACCTCGTTGGTGCTGATGTTGATGAGCTGATCGGTGATGTTTTCGGGGTCCTCGCTCTTGTGCTGGTTTTCCCTGATCCGATCGAAGATGATCACCGTATCGTTCAGCGAATATCCGGCCAGGGTCAAAAGGGCGGTCACCGTGAGCAGGGTGATCTCCTGATCAATCAGCCAGATGAGGCCGAGCACGGCCATGACATCGTGGAAGGTGGCCACGGTGGCGGCCAGGCCGAAGCGCAGGTCAAAACGCATCCATAGGTAGAAAATCACTCCGCAAAGCGAGATGACGATGGCGAACAAAGCTTTCGAGCGCAGGGTGTCGCTCACCGAGGAGCCGATTTCCGCCTGGTTTTCCAGGGCGAATTTCAGCTCGGGCAGCTCGGCGGCCAGCTTGCCGCTAACGATCTCGGTGAGCTTGCCCACCGTGGCCTGATCCTTCTTGATCTTGACGATCAGTCGGTTTTCCCCTTCGACCTTCTGCAGCTCGACCCCCTCGAGGCCGCTTTTCGCCATGACCGGACGCACCTGGGCCAGGGTGAAGGGCTTGGCCGCCTGATACTGGAGCATGGTGCCGCCGGAGAAATCAACCCCCATGTTGGCCTGGCCCCGGGCGATCTGGACAAAGGCGAGGAGGCCTACCAGAGCGAAGACCCCGGAGATGGAGAAGGCGATTTTCTTGAGGCGCATGTAATCGAGGTTCGGTTTTTTCAGGAAAAGCATGAAGGAGAGTTTTTTCAGCTTCCGCCGGCCGTGCATGGCATCGTAGAAGAGCCGGGACGCGAACAGGGTGGAGAAGAGGTTGAAGATGATGCCCAGCGACAGGGTCACGGCAAAGCCCTTGATCGGGCCGGTGCCGAAGAGAAACAGGGCCAGGGCGGTGATCAGGGTGGTGACATGGGCGTCCACGATGGTCCCGAAAGCCTTGGCGTATCCGGCCTCCACCCCGGAGCGCACCGATTTGCCGAGGGCGAATTCCTCCCGCATCCTCTCGAAAATGATGATGTTCGAGTCCACCGCCATGCCCACCGATAGGATGATCCCGGCAATGCCCGGCAAGGTGAGGGTCCCGCCCATCATCGCCAGGCCGGCGAAAAGAAGGAGGATGTTCAGGGCCATGGAGATGTCGGCGTTTATCCCGGAAAGCCGATAGTAAACCGCCATGAACAGCACCACCAGCGCCGTGCCGATCAGGCCGCTCGTCAGCCCCTTGTTGATGGAATCCTGTCCCAGGGAAGCTCCGACGGTAAGGTTCTGGACGATCTCGACCGGAGCGGGCAGGGCGCCGATTCGTAAAACGATGGCCAGATCGCTGGCCTCCTCGTAGGTGAAACTCCCAGAGATCTGGGCGCTGCCGCCGAGGATCTTTTCCCGGATTACCGGGGCGGAACGGACCACCTCGTCGAGGACGATGGCAAAGCGGCGTCCCACGCTTTTTTCGGTGATCTGGCCGAAAACCGTCCCGCCGCGCGAGGTGAAATCAAGGCTGACATAGGGTTCGTTGAAGTTGCCGCCCACTCGCACCTGGGCGTCCTTGATCATGTCGCCGGTGAGCAACACCTGGCTTTTCAGGAGGATGGGGGTGCGGATTTCCTTTTTGGTGTTTTTGTCCGCCTCTTTTTCAAAATAGATTTCCGAACCTTCCGGCAGACTGGTTTGCAGGGCGAGATTGAGTTGTTTCCGGCTGCCCCCCTCCTGCCATTTTCCGGCCTGGATCGCCTGGGCGATGAGCTGCGACAGGTTGAGGCCGGCGGCGGACTCGTCAACCAGTTTGAATTCGAGTTGGGCGGTGCGGCCGATGAGGTTCATGGCCCGCTGCGGGTCCTTTACCCCGGGCAACTGGATAACGATTTCATCTTCGCCCTGGCGGACGATGGACGGCTCGGCCACCCCGAACTGGTCAATGCGGTTGCGAAGAATCTCAAGCGACTGTTCTACCGCCTTGTTGTTGATAAAATCTATTTTTTCCTGCTTAAGGCTGAGGATGATCCGGGGAAAGACACCTTCATCGCTCTGGAATTCAGCGCGCAGGTCCGGAAAATCTTTACCAACTGTTTGTTTTACCGTGTCCATGGCCGCGCTGTTGGGCAGGGTCATGATGGCTTTACGGGCATCGCCCGAAGGGGTGCGAACCACGGTGACATTTTTCGCGGCCAGGGCCTCCTTGAAATCCTGGGCCGAAAGATCGAGATTGTTTTCGATCGCTTTTTTGAGATCCACCTTCAAAACCAGATGCATCCCGCCCTGCAAATCGAGCCCAAGGCGCAGACCGGCCGGGGCGAGATACTTTTGCCACCAGCCCGGCACCGTGGTGAAGGATGGGGCCAGGGTCAGCCCGGCGAAAAGGGTGACAAAAAACAGGCAAGTTAATTTTAAGCGCAGGGAACTCGACATATCCACTCCATGATTCATGGTTTGTTTGCTGATGGTGTTTTCAACACTATTCGGTGCGGGATTATACTCCCCTTTGCCGAGAAGTCAAACCGCAAGAGAGCCCGATTATATGGATAAAACCGGCGGATTCACTCCCCGGTTTTCCGCCAGATCGGCAGGGCATGGCAGATTTTTGCGAAGCGTTGGTCCTGGTTGATGGCTTCGCTGTTTTTGTGGTTGGCGATGAGGATGGCACCGGGCTTCATCCGGTCTTCGATGAGCTTTTCAAAACGGAGTTGCTGTTCTCGCGCGCTGAAGGGGCGGAAATAGTAGATCACCTCGAAGTCCCCATAACCGTCATAAGTCCAGATGTCGGCCCGGGTCACCTTGTCCTCGCCCAGCAGCCGGGCGGCGATGGCAAAGGAGTAGTCGTCCTTTTCGATACCCCTGGCGGCAAAGCCGAACTCCTCGGCCATGAGCAGGACATGTCCGATGCCGCAACCCACATCGAGCAACCCTGGCTTTGTCTCCGCCGGGTTTGCTGCGCCATCGAGGCCCAGGGCTTTGGCGGTAAAGGCGAGCTGGGCAAAGACCTGGCGCGGGTCCATGGCCACAAAGGGGTATTCGCCGGGGCCGTTGGTGCACTCTTTGGCCGCGTCCCGGCTGTAGAGACCGATGAACCGGTTGATGATATTGAAGTAGATGTCGTATTCTTCGCCGGGCAGGTATTCTTCCATGCTTCTGAATCCGTGACGGCTTATTGCCGCTAATTAGTTAGCTGACCGTAATCACAAAATAATCTCAAAAGTCTGGGCGAATACTTCGATTCACCCGCCGCCCTTCGGGGCGTCCGATAAGGGCGCATTCGCTGCGTCGGCAACTCGCTGATATACCTTAGTATGATCAACATCGTCGCCGCGCTTCAGCCTGCACCCTTCTCGAACGCTCACGGATTCAGGATTATGGCCCTCATCCGGCTGCTTGCAGCTTTTTCTGGATCATTTGCAAATCCTGCCAGGCCGCTTTTTTCATCTCCGGGTTTTTCAGGAGAAAATCCGGGGCAAAGGTGGGCATCAGGGGAAGGCCGTTTGTTTCGTGGAATCTGCCCCGCAACCGTAGCAGGGAGAGGTTTGAGTTGAGCAATTTTTGCGCGGCGAGCTGCCCCATGACACAGATGATTTTGGGGGCGACGAGGGCGATTTCCTGTTTGAGAAAAGGAAGGCAGGCGTCAATACTCTTTTGCTCCGGAGCTTGCGGGCCGTGGCATCTGATCAGCAGGCTCAGGTGAACTTCGGCCGGTTTGAGGCCGATGGCGGCAAGCATCTTCTCAAGGAGCCGGCCCGGCTCGCCGCTCATGGGCGCGCCGGCCAGATCATCCTCGGCGCTTGGGGTGTCGGCGATGATCATCAGCTTCGCGCCTTTGCCGGCAATCTCCCCGGTTATTGCCTGGCTTCGGCTCTGGTGGCGCGGGCAGCGGCGGCATCCGGAAATTTCGGAAAATATCTCCGCCGGACTGGGGCCTGGAGCCGCCTCTAATTCCGGTTGCCGGCCTTGCCCTGAAGGGGGCGGCAATGGCGCGGGGGCGGGCCGTTGTTCAGGGGTGTTTTTTGAGACGAACCTGGACAGTGCCGGGCTGCGCGGGTAGCCCTCGATCCCGATGGCCTGCTGAAAGGCGACAAGCCGGCGGGCATCCTTCAGGAATTCCAAGGCGGCCTGCATGTAAACAGCCTGGGGGTTCAGGGCGTTCTCGTCAGCCATGGACAACCTTGTTTTTTCGCCCGGTATAGCCGGGCATCCGGGCATAAAGCCAAAAGAAAAAAGGGTTCACAAATTCACCACGATGGAAAGTATTTCTTCCGTTTTGAAAATGAAGCCGGTTCTGCGTTTGATCCGCACCGTGACCGGTTTGCCGGTTTCCCGGGTGAGCAGGTTGATTTTCAAATCGTCTATACTGGCCACCGGTTCATCATCCAGGGCCAGGATAATATCTTTTTCCCGGATACCTGCCGCTCCTGCCTTGCTCTGCTCGGCCAGTCCCTCCACCTGCACCCCTTCGGCGCTCTTGACGAGCATTACCCCGAGGACCGCGGGCGGCGGCAGTTTGGCCGGTCTTGAAAAGACCAGGTAGTCCGCCTCGCCTGCAGGGAGTTCTACGCTTTCGCTGTTTAAAATCACCGCCTGCCGGATACCCGGCAGGCGGCGGGCCAGCCTTGGCGGAATGGCCGTATCCCTGTCGGTATGTCCCCGGCCGGCCACCACTACCATTCTGCTTCCCGGATTGGCGACGAGGAAGGTTGCCACGGACTCAGCCATGGATTCGTCCCACAGGGCCTGGGCCTGCAGAAAGCCATTAAGCTGTTCAGACGCGCTGTGCTGGCCGTGTCTGTCAAAAATATCGGTGATTCTCTGCCGGTAACCGGGGATGTCAAGGTCACGATCCGCCGGAATTTTGGCCTGTTCTTCCGAGGTCAGGCCTGCGGTGCCTTCCTTGAAGACTTTGCTGACGATTTCTTTGGGCACATTGAGGCCCACAATGGGCAGATGGTGGCGCCGGGCAAAATTGATGATGTCCCGGTACAGACGATAATCAAATCCCCATTTGGAAAGATACTCCGACTGTTTCAGGAACTCCCGCTCGTTCAGTTCTCCGGCCACGAAACGGTCAAGCACGGGTTGCGCTTCCCGGCCGAACATTTCCATGCCGATGGCCAGGTTCCGGTTCTGGTCGAACATGGCCCTGATTACCCGGAGCTGCAGATGGTGATCCTCAAGGCGGATGTGGCTCTCACCCACGAATACCACCTTGGTGTCGGCAAGTTTATCCATGATGGCGGAGAATGGCAGAGCCTGGGGGAGAACAATGCCCTGGGGTGGGCTGTCAAGGGGGAGCCGCATCCCCTGTTCGGTATCCGCCGCGGTTTTGCTGACAGCCCGGCCCTGCTTGAAAGAAAGGGCACTGTATTTGCCATAGTGGGCAAGCTTGGGGGTGGCCGCCGCTGTTTCCGAGGCATTGGCTGAAGTGATCAGCACCGCGATCTGCCCGGGGGCCAGAGGATTGTCCCGGGCCTCCAGGGAGAAACCTTCGGCAGGCTGGGGCAACGAGGCGAAAATGGAGCGGGCCAGACGGCCGGAGTTGCCCAGGAAAATTACGGATTTGCCGGCCAGATCCTTGTCGGTGGCCGAATCAGCGGCTTTGCTCGGGCAGTCCATATCGGCAAGAAGCTTGATAATTGGCGCGTATATCCGCTCTTCGTCCGCCGCCGGGAGAATGGCCAGTTTTTCCCGGGCTCCGAGGAAACGGGACCAGGTGGGCGGGAGCTCTTCATCGCTTAGGACACGCATGACATCATAATCAGGATCGGCAATCAGCAGAGAGGGGTAATCATCGAGTTTGAGAGTAAGTTTAGTCTCGGTGCCGGACAGGGAAACAGTTTGCCGTTTTTTGCCTTTGGCGGTTACGATTTCCAGGGAGAGCGTCATCTGATAGGGTTTTTCCTGGAGTTGTCTGATGGAGATGTCAAGGCTGATTTGCCCCTCTTTTTCCGCATAGCTGTCAACGATGAGAGCCAGACGGGGCAGATCGGCGCGGGAAAGCCATTGTTCAAAAAAAAGCTCTAGATTCTTGTCCGCGTTTTTGCTGAAGGTTGCCGCCAGATCCTGCCAGCTTGCCTGCCGGCCGGGAAATTTTTGGTAAAGATCCCTGAGCCCGGCATAAAAGGCCGCGTCACCGATCTCTTTGCGCAGCATATGAAAGACCATGCTTGTCTTGTCGTAGCCCACTGCCCGCGCCGCCTTGTTATCAGAGAGGAGATGGCTTCCCGCACTGCTGAAATCCTTGAGAGCCATGGTATTATCCGGCGGCACATAGCTCTGGTAGTTGATGAGCTGTTGTTTTCTGAAGGCGGTATCGGTCTGTTTGTCAACGGCGAAAGACTGATCAGCCAGATAGGTGGTCAAGCCCTCGCACCAGTTTCCCTGTGCGGCATCCACGCCAATCGAGTTGCCGAACCAGCTGTGGAGTACTTCATGGCCAAGGGAGGTCTCGGTGATGAAAGGCAGGCGGACCACCGTTTGCCCCAGCAGGGTGAAGGTGGGCATGGCGTAGCCGGTGGGCAGGCGGTTTTCTACGATGCTGTATCGTTTGTAAGGATAGGGGCCGATCAGCTCCTGATAGCGTTTCAGGTAACCGAGAGTTTTTTTCCGGTATTCAGCAGCCAGTTCCTGGTCTTCCGGGAAAAAATAGGAATAGAGGGTTTGCCCGGGTCCGATGGGCTCCTGCTCAACCACATAGGGACCGGCCACAAAATTGAGGCTTTTGCGCGGATGATCGAAACGAAAACGGACAGTGCGGGTTTCCCCGCTAAGCGTCTCGTTGATTTCCTCGGCCTCGGAGATCGCGGTAAACTGGGCGGGGAAGCTGGCCGTTAGTTCCTGGAAGCAGTCTAAGTCGAGCCGCGGATGCCAGAGGCCGACCAGGGTAATGCCGCTGTGGTCAATGATTCCGTTCATCTGCCCGGCAGCATAGACCTTGCGAAAATTGATGGTTACCTGTTGATCCTTCAATCCCGCCGGTATATCTATTTGTTCCGTGATCCGCAGAGGGGCGCCATCAAGCGCCAGGTCAGTTATTTCAAGGCCGGCAAGATAAATGGAGACTGCGGTTTCGGCAGGCACGGTGATGATGGATTTTCCGATGAGCTGGTGCGCGGCCAGATCAAAGGCTATCTCGAGCTGCTGCCGCGCGGGGGGGTGCGGGTGGGCGATGGCTGACCGGGCCACAGGCAGAGTCAACAGGTAGATGAACAGGATAAGGCAAAAACGGTATCGCGCATGGTTAAGCCGTCTCCAGCTTTGCCGTGTCACAGAATTGTTTGAGGGAAGCCAGGGCTGTTTGCGCACGGTGTTGTCCTCGTAGTTTTTTGGGTAGCTTTGTTTCCCAGGGCGGAAACAGGCCGAAATTTATATTGGAAGGTTGAAAATGTTCTGGGTCGGTGCGGGTCAGATGGCCAAGCAGGGCGCCCAGTGCGGTGTCACTGGGCAACTCAAGACCCGCCCGGCCCTGGGCCAGACGCCAGGCGTTGAGCCCGGCCAATAGCCCCATGGCCGTTGATTCCACATAGCCTTCCACCCCGGTAAGCTGACCGGCCAGAAGAAGGTCGGGCCGATTTTTCACCTGGAGGCTTGGGAGAAGCACCTTGGGCCCGCAAACAAAGGTGTTGCGGTGGATGCTGCCCAGCCGGGCGAACTCGGCCGCGGCCATGCCGGGGATCATCCGGAAGACCTCCTTCTGGGCCCCGTAGGTGAGTTTGGTCTGGAAACCCACCATGTTGTAGAAGCGGCCGTCTTTTTTTTCCATGCGCAACTGGACCACCGCGTAAGGGTCGCGGCCGGTGCGCGGATCGGGCAGGCCCACCGGCTTCATCGGTCCAAAGCGGAGGGTGTTTTCGCCCCTTTCCATCATAACCTCGATGGGCAGACAGCCTTCAAAATATTTTTGTTCCTCGAATTCCTTGAGCACCACCCTTGGAGCATCACGCAGAGCCGCGATGAAGGCCGCGTATTCGTCGCGGTTCATCGGGCAGTTGAGGTAATCGCCCGGGCCATCGTCGTAGCGGGAGGCCCGGTACACGATATTCATGTCCAGGGTGTCGGCATCCACGATCGGGGCTATGGCATCGTAAAAGGCCAGGTGCTCCTCCCCGGTGAGCCGGGCCAGGGACGCGGCGAGCGGGCTTGAGGTGAGCGGGCCGCTGGCCAGAATCAGGGGATATTCCCCGGGAGGGGGCAACTCGGTGATTTCTTCGCGGATCACGGTGATCAAGGGATGGGCTTCGATCCGCTCGGTGATCAAGGCGGCGAAAAGCTCCCGGTCCACGGCCAGGGCCCGGCCGGCCGGCACTTGGGTCTGGTTGGCCGCGGTCATGATCAGGGAGCCGAGCCGGCGCATTTCTTCCTTGAGCAGACCCACGGCGGAAGAAACATCGGCGGCCCGAAGCGAGTTGCTGCACACCAGTTCCGCAAGGCGCGGCGAATGATGGGCCGGGCTATACCGGACGGGCTTCATCTCGTAGAGCCGCGCCCTCATACCACGGACGGCGATCTGCCAGGCCGCCTCGCAGCCGGCCAGACCGCCGCCGATGATGGTTATTTCAGGTGTCACACTGAGCCTCTTGCAAAAAGAGGTAGATATCCTTAGGCAGGCAGACTCATGGTGAACGGTAATAAACTGAAATCATAAGATTTCTTCCGTTCGTGCCGAACCTGTCGAAGCACAATAAATTATTTTGCAAGGGCCTAATACCGGTAGTTTTTGATTGGGGGACGATATTGCGGGGCAGGGTGGACCGTGCCACTGCCCCGCGTGTCTTTCCCCATTACAGGCCAAGCTCTTTCTTGATCGCCGCAACCACCACATCGCTGGAGGTGCCGGTGATGGTGCGGAGCAGGCCTTGTTTCTCATAGAATCCGGCCAGGGGTGCAGTCTTCTCGTTGTAAGTGTCGAGGCGGTGGCCGATGGCCTCCTCGGTCTCGTCGGCCCGCTGGACCACCGGGCTGCCGCACTTGTCGCAGATGCCTTCTTTCTTGGGCGGCATGCTCTTCACATTGTAGATCGCCTGGCAGCTCGGATTTTCACAGGTGCGCCGGGTGCAAAGACGGTCAAAGATCACATCCCGGGGCACATCAATGGCCACCACCATGTCGAGCTTGATCCCGAGTTTGCCAAGCAGCCCGGTTAGAGCCTCGGCTTGGGGAATGGTGCGGGGGAAGCCATCCAGCAAAAAACCCTTGGCGCAGTCCGGCTCCTGAAGGCGCTTTTCCATGATCCCCATGATCAGGGAATCGGGGACCAGATCGCCCCGGGTCATGTAACCCTCGGCCTCTTTGCCCAGTTCGGTGCCGGCCTGGACCGCGCCGCGGAGGATGTCGCCGGTGGAAATCTGCACCGAACCGTCAAGCGCGGTGAGCAGCTTAGCCACTGTGCCTTTGCCGGCGCCGGGAGCGCCCAATAAAATGAGTTTCATGCTGTTTCTCCTCTGGTTTTTCTGAAGGTTAAAAAAAAAGAAAATGGCGAGCCTTGCCGGGTAAACCGGGGCGCATGGCCGCCTTCATGAACACGGGGCGCAACTATACTCTATTTTTACCGGGCAGGGTAGGGGGAAACGATGACACGAGGAAAAGCCTCGCCGGAGAGGGGGTCAGACGGGGGTGACTTCGATACACTTTTCCGGGCACATGGCCGCGGCCCGCTCAAGATCCTCGGTACAGGGCGCCACGTCGGAAAGGGTCTCGGCCTTTTCGCTGGCCGGATTGATGTGGAAGACCTCGGGGCAGATGACCACGCAGGTCTCGCAGCTGTTGCAACGGTAACTGTCTATGTTTACGCGGCAATTCATCATGGTGGCTACCGTCCACCGGAGCATGAAGGAAGCCCCTGCTCCGGTGACTCGTTATTATTTGAGCTTCTTGCAAAATGAACCTCTACTCCGATCGGCTAAAAATCCCCCGTTCTGCGTCTTCAAGGCAAAATCGTCCTCACCGTAGCGCTGCTACGCCTCCGGGCGATTTTGTCTTTCATCCTTGCTCGGAGAATTTTTCTCTCGATCTCGCTACGAAGTTCATTTTGCAAGA
>Ga0172371_10006613_pt1 | contig 16802 bp, 13 predicted proteins | sample Lak12m_FD_114543 | JGI IMG/M metagenome (GOLD analysis project Ga0172371, IMG submission 114543) | Freshwater microbial communities from Kabuno Bay, South-Kivu, Congo - kab_022012_12m | ecosystem: Environmental > Aquatic > Freshwater > Lake | place: Democratic Republic of the Congo: South-Kivu...
GGGCTGAAAAGTATTAGAAGTCGGTATCAAGAACTGCGTATTGCTTGATGAACCGCCGGATGCGGACCCGCATGTCCGGTGGTGTGAGAGGGGGCGGTTAATCGCCGCTCCCTACTCGATTGTAGGCCAGAGCTTATTTTTCGTCACCCAGATCGGGTTTATCCACCTTGAAACAGAATGAAAAGAGTACCACACCGACGGCAGTGATGATGTACCAGTATGGCGAAACTTGATCAATCAGGGCTTCATTGGAGATCAACTGGTAATCCAGGACATACATTTTGTTATAGAGCAGCAAGCCGAAGATGATCAATACCATCGAAATTGCAACCAACAACCAGCTATTGATACCATAAGGGGGCGCTCCTTTTTTCTGCGGCAAGGCGGCGCCTTTTGACCGTCCGTGTACTCTTCGGCGTTTAAGCGCGTATTCACGTTCGTAGCGCTTCTTTCTGCCGCGCAAGAATGCAATACGCAAATAGAAAAAAACCATCGATAGTGCCACAACAATCAATCCGGTGGAAAACTTCATTTTTTATTCTCCGATTTCTTTTTTGACTTGTTTTTCTTATCCAGTCTTTCTTTGATGTAGCGTTTGAAATCAATCTTGTTTGGGTTCAATCCCACGCCTATTTCGCGGTAAATGGCCCTGGGTGACAGCTCGCCAAACGCTGTCTTATGTTGAGCGGCGCAGCCGTCATATCTGCTTAATATGTACAATTCGGTGTTTGGAATGCGCACAAACGAGAACCTTCTTTCAGGTCTGGCGACCGCTCCCAAAAAAATTGGATCGCCATCTTCGCGCGCTGACGGCAGTGTGATGATCACGATCTTGGTTTTGTCATCATATTGGTCCATGCTGAATGTTAATCCGCCAGGGGGAACTCTTTTTGATTCTTCAAGTTGGTCGCCTACATGGTTCCACCAAAAATCCAGGAATTTCTTGCCGTCATTTTCAAGGTATTTAATAAACGCAGAGGTTTGCGAGTGAAACAACAACGGCATTGCTTCAAATCCGAAATTATATGCCAGACTTTTATTTCTTTCCATGATATAGCTTTTGCCTCCAGTTTATTTGTTTAATTGTACAAGCATCTTGCGTAAAGAGACTTCAAATGATGTTGCGTGACGACCTAAAAGATGTTCCAGTTGATAAGGGTTACCGATAAAGTCAAATTTTTCGTAATATTCAAACATTTTCAGCAATGTTTGAATCTGATATTCCAAGTGAATGTTTTTTCTGGCGTCCAGTTCCCACTGATTGCGGTCTAGCAGCCTGGCCTGGACTTTTTTGTTCGTTGCTTTTTCAATAATGGATGCCACCTCATCTTGCGAAAGAGGTGCCGGACCTGACAATTCAAAAATGGAATTGGAGTAGCCATCGCCTGTCAGAACGGTTGCGGCAACTTCGGCGACATCTTCAAGGTCAACAATGCTGATACGCGCAGAGGTATTATAAGGGACAAAATAAATTCCACTCTCAAGGACTGTATTAAGGCTGGCCTGAATATTTTGCATATAAGCGCAGGGCTGCAGGATGGTGAAATCCAGCCCTGATTCAAACAGGGCTTCTTCCACGCGCATTTTTTGCCAATGGTGGGGCATGGCTTCCACTTGTGGATGCATCACCGAATGATAAACGAAGCGTTTTACACCGGCTGTTCCAGCAGCAGAGATCATTTTCTTGCCGACTTCGAGTTCATCGGGCATCATATTGGGGCAAATAAAATATACGGCGTCTGCTTTTGCTGCGCCTTCTTGCAAAGCATTTACGTCATGCAGATCACCGATAACCGTCTCTTTTACGCCGAGATCGGTCAAAAGGGAGGCTTGTTCGGTGTTTTTGGCCAATGCCCTGACTTCTGCTTTTCTGTCCAGCAGTTTTTTGATAAGTGTTCTACCGGTCTTTCCGGCTGCACCGGTTAAGAAGATCATCGTAACTCACTTTAGTGGAATGGATATATTATAAACGACCTGTTTTGAAAAACTCCCCGAAGCACATAATGGTACATCGGGGAGTTTTTTTTCCTGAATACTTACTGGTTCAGGCGAAAAACAATTCTTACATTATTCCAAAACATCAGTGGAGCGTACTACTGGTGGTTTGAAGGCAACGAAGATCAGGTTGATCAGGATACCCAAAACAGCACCAGTGGCGATCGGAGGCCACCCGCCGACGAAGATTTTCTGCAGCAGGGGGATGGGCAGACCATTGGGGTAGCCGATGTTACCACCGATACCCACGATCAGGATCATGGCGCCGATGGCCAGTTTACCGGGATCGTAAAGGTCAACTTTCTCCGCGATCATCAGTGCAATACCTTGCATACCGATGACACCATACAGGTAGATGGCAAGACCACCAACAACTGCGGTCGGGAGGCTGGTGACAGCATCCTTGACTGGGCCGATGAAGCCCAGGATGATGGCGATCGCACCTGCAGTAATCAGCGAGGCACCGGAGTAGTTCCGGGTGATCACCATCAGCGAGTTGTTTTCACCATAGTTGGTACCGGCGGTGGAGCCGAACAAACCATTGATGAGGTCATCCAGACCGTCAAGCATCAGGTTGAGGCCGACGTATTGGGCAAGGAAGACTTTTTCACGGCCTTGTTCCTGTGCCAGGTGATCAACATACAAACTGATCTGATACAGGTGGGCAGTGGATTCCGGAATGGTCGCGATACACATGATGCCGACGCTGAAGAGCACCGTCACTGTAAGTGGATTCGAAAAGTCCGGGAACGTTAGCCGTGGCAACGATAGGAATGGTGTCGTGAATGCTGGATTGACCAGGCCCAAAGGAATTGATACAAGGTATCCAACAACGCCAGCCAGCAAAATGGGGAGCATGCCGATGAAACCTTTACCCTGCAGGTACACCGAGAGGAGTATAGCAGCAAGCAAGGTCACAATGGAGGCGCACCACCATTTCAGAGCGACAGAAGCGGCAGGGATTCCGATTTTGAATACCTGAACCGTAGCATCTGAGGCGGCGTAATCCTGGCCGCTAAACGCGCCAGACGCCATCTGAAGGGCTGCGAAACCTAACCCAATACCGATGGTACAGGCCACTGAGCCGGTAATGATTGGGGGCAGGACCTTGTCGAGTCCTTTTTTGCCACCGGTCACACGGATCAGCAAACCAACCAGAATGTTAATGACACCGGTTGCGACGAATCCAGCTTGGACCACAGCGATGGTTTCTGGTTTCGCGACAGCACCGTAACCAAGACCTGGCTCAAGTTGACCCATTACGGATGCAACTGCAGCAATATAGCTGAAACTTGAACCATAGTATAAGGGAATGTAATTACCCATCGAGAGCTTGGCACCGACCAGTGCCACAATCGTGCCAAAGCCGGTTACAGCCAAAACTGTTGAAACATCAAAGTGCATGAGTACGGCGCACAACACGGTGGCGGGGAACATGGTCAGCACGTGTTGGAAACCAAGCAAAACCATCTTGCCGAATGGTGGGACATCCTGTGGTAGGTAGCCCATCACTTTTGGATTAGTAGTTGCCATAGGTTTTTTCCTTCCATCCTTCTTTTGTGTGGATAAAATACGATGCAAATTGTGTTATCTGTTTTGAGCTTTTACCTTAAATCGTTTCTGGTAATTGCCCCGTTCTAGAGTGCAATGCTAGTTCCTACCCCGATAAGCACCTCCTGAAATGATTTCCATCTTGAAATATACTTAATATGATACATCAATTGTCAAGATGGGTTATGGGGGGGAAGGCCCCCCCCGGATAACCTAAGTATTCTACTTGTTTGCTTTTAGTACTAAAGAAATAACTAAAAGGATTAACCCAACCGGAATCACATATAACAACATTCTGATCTCGGTCACTTTAAGTAAACCCTTCCAACCCTTAACCGGTTCGATTTCTGGTTCGATAAATTCTTGTTCCATTTCTTCTACTGACTTTAAATTCTCTTCTTTTTTTTCTACTTCTGCTGCCATCTTTCCTCCAGGGTTTTGTCTAATTTCTCGAGTCCTGATTTGATCATTGATTTTGCAACGCTATCGATCATTCGTTGACCTACAGACGCGAGGGTACCACCAATATTCACGTCGCCCGAATATTTCAACAGTGTCTTGTTATCACCAAGATCCGTGAAATGGACTTTCCCAACCCCTTTGGCAAAACCGGCGACTCCTTTGCCTTCGACATTCAGTGTACAGCTCTCCGGGGGATTCTCGTCGGATAATCCGAGAATTCCCGAGAAAACCGCAGAGATAGGGCCGATGCGAAGGTGGATCGCACCTTCATAATGGGATTCATCAACCTTTTCCAGCTTCTGCATCCCGGGTACGGCTGTAGCGAGCGCGTTAGGGTCGTTGAACATTTCGTACACTGCTTCACGTGGACCGTTGAACACATGCTCACCTTCTATTATCATTAACAACCTCCTGTGGTCTTGGTTTCCTTGCAACTCAAAGGGCCTTTTAACCCTGAATTACCTCTTTTTTGCATTTTTTGCATATTGGTAGAGCAAGCTCGGATTCAGGTTCGATTCCGTAATATCAAGCTCAATTTCATACAGCGCGTCTTCCACTGCCTGGCAGAAGGCGGGAGGAGGCGGCAAAGCGCCTGCTTCACCCACGCCCTTGATGCCAAGCTCATTTAACGGGCTTTTATGGACATTATGGCCTAGTTCCATCTTCTTGGGCATATCGGTTGCCTGAGGCATCAAATAATCCATGAAGGAAGCCGTCATTAATTGACCATTTTCATCGTAGACGACTTTTTCGTAAAAGGCGTTTCCGATACCCATGGAGATGCCACCCTGGATCTGTCCATCAAGAAGCAACGGGTTGATCACCGTGCCGCAGTCGTGTACCAGGGCGAAACGTTCGATCTTGACCTTGAAGGTCTCGGGATCCACGTCAACGATCATGGCGCAGGCTCCTGACCCGGTCGAGGCATGCGGAGGCGCATAATAAGCCGTGGCTTCGAGGCCCGGTTTGACATCTGCGTCCACTGCGCCGCGCATTGGGTTGGCGCGGCCGGCCAATTCACCCAAAGAGATGGATTCCTCGGGATGGCCCTTGACCCGTACGGTGCCTTCAAACAATTCCAAATTCTCTTCAGGCTCTTCAAGGAATTTGCTGGCTGTGGAAAGCGCCTTGTCTCTCACCATGACTGCCGCGCTGTGGACTGCGGAACCGACAATGGTGGCTCCGCGGCTGGCGAATGTGCCTGCGCCCCAGTGGAAATGCAGGGTATCTCCGGTGATGACTTTTACGTCTTCCACTTTTACATTGAGTTGTTCAGCGACGATCTGTGCAAAAACGGTAAAGTGGCCCTGTCCCTGCGTGCTGTAACCGGTGGAGACGCTCACCTTGCCGTTATTCCCAACGGTGATGCGTGCGCCTTCATAAGGGCCTACTGCGGTCCCTTCTGTAAATGCAACCACACCAATGCCCAGGTGTTTGCCTTCCTTGCGGGCTTTGGGTTGGATCTCCTTGCGGAATTTTTCGTATTCGATCTTCTCGAGGCATTTTTCGAGGTTGTTCTTGTAGTCGCCGCTATCCAACACACCGACCACGAAATCCTGGCCGATGATGCCAGTATTGAGGGGGAATTCTTTTTCTGTCAGCAGGTTTTTCAAGCGGATTTCGACAGGATCCATCTTGAGTTCCTTGGCTGCGGCATCCATCATGCGTTCCATCACGAATACGCCTTCCGAACGGCCTGCTCCACGGACGGGGGTTACCACCATCTCATTGGTAAAGACCATGCGGATCTCGGTATAGAAGTTGGGGACGCGATAGTTGCTGACCGTATGGGTCTGGGTGTTGAGCGGCACGGTCATGCCGTAAGGATCATAAGCGCCAGTGTTGTGATAAAAAACGTCTTTGAAACCAAGAATGGTGCCGTCTTTCTTCAACGCCATTTCAGCATGATGCACCTGGTCTCGTTCAGAAGTCGTGGCCAGGAAATTCTCGCGCCTGTCTTCGATCCATTTGATGGGGCGATTGAGCTGCATTGAAGCCCAGGGCAGCAATACGTCATCTGCCTGCGAGGTCATGACCTTCGGACCAAAACCGCCGCCAATGTAGGGAGTGATCACGCGCACCTGATTCTCAGCCAGGCCCATCCTTCCGGCAATGGCGCTGCGCAGCGGCAGGGGAGCCTGGGCGGTTGCCCAAACAACAAGTTCCTGCCGGCCTTCATCCCAGTTCACGACCAGGCCGCGGTTTTCCATAGCGCCGCCGACAACGTGGTCAGCCACGAGGCGTTTTGAAATGACAACGTCTGCTTCTTTCTTAGCGGCTTCATAATCGCCTTCCTGTTGTTTTACCAGGGCAGCCATGTTGGATGGCAGATCGTCGTGTACGAGGACCGAGGTGTCTTCCCATCCTTTTTCAAGGTCAATAACGGCCGGGAGAGGTTCCACATCAAAGATGATGTCTTCACAGGCATCTTCCGCAATGTAGCGGGATTCAGCGATCACCAGGGCGATCGGTTCGCCGGAAAACCTCACTTTGCCCTTGGCAATCGGAGGAAGCGGACGAGCGTTGAACTGCGACCCTGCGATGGCAGAAGGAGGGGGAACCTGAAGGGGACCTACTTTCCAGTAATCACCGAAATCTTCTGCCGTATAAACAGCGACCACACCAGGGTGTTCTCTGGCGGCGCTGACGTCAATGCTTTTGATAATGGCATGGGCATAATCACTGCGCAAGAAGGCAGCATGCAGCATGCCGGGAATTTCAAGGTCATCGATAAACTTGGCCTTTCCGGTAAGCAATTGTTTATCTTCCAGCCTTGAAATGGGTTGACCAAAATATTTTCCAGCCATTGGTTTGCCTCTATCCTTCTCTATTTGCCGGAAGACATCTTATTCGCGGCTTCTTGTACTGACTCAATGATTTTTTCATAACCGGTGCAGCGACAAATATTGCCATCAATGGCTTCGCGAATTTCATCTTCTGTCGGATTGGGATTTTGTTCCAAAAAGGGAACGACCGTCATCAACATGCCTGGAGTACAAAAACCGCACTGCAGCCCGTGTTTTTCATGGAAAGCTTCTTGCAGGGGGTGCATGTGCTCGGGTGTGCCCAGGGATTCAACCGTTTTGATCTCATGGCCGTTTGACTGGACAGCAAAGATCAGGCAGGAGCGTACGGGTTCGCCATCAAACAGGATGGTGCAAGCGCCGCACATTCCGTGCTCACATCCGACGTGCGTTCCCATTAAACCCAAGTCGTGACGCAGGAAGTCACTTAAAAGCAGCCTGGGTTCAACCTGGCGTTCGTATACTTTGCCATTAACGGTAACTTTAACAGGAAATAACTGGGTCATAATCAACTTCCTTTTTTAGCGCGATCGAATGCGGTATTGAGTGACCTCGATACCAAAACACGGATCAGATCGCGGCGGTATTCAGCAGTGCCGTTGAGGTCATTGGCAGGATCAATCTCTGATTGAACAGCTTCACCAATTTCCTTGAATAAGTCATCATTGGCTTCTTTTCCGACCAACATGGCGCTGACTTTTTCAGAGAGGATGGGCGTTTCACCAACACCCATGAGGATCATCCGCACATTTTTACAGCGGTTATTGTCATCCAAAGTAACGATCGAGGTCACGGCAGCCAGGGCGTAACCGCCATTTTGGCGGGCAACCTGTTGATAACTGCTGCCGGTACGCGGGGGGTTCGCAGGTAAAACCACTTCAGTCAGCATCTCATCGTATTCGATCACTGTCATGAAAGGTCCAATGATGAGGTCCTTTGCATCCACCCAACGGTCTTCTTTTCCTTTGCCCCGGATGAGGCATTTTGCATCCATTACCATGGCAATGGCGGGTAACTGGCCTGAAGGATCCGCATGGGCAATGGCTCCGCCAAATGTGCCGCGGCGGCGGATCTGGGTATGGCCAATGAAATGCGCCACTTCAGGGATCAATGGAAAACGTTTTTTCACTTCCGGATCGTGTTCAACCGCGTAAACACGTGTCATGGTGCCAATGGCCAGGCCGCCGTCTGCGGTTGGTTTAATATAAGACAACTCGGTTAAATTATTTAGATCAACCAGAGCGGGTGGTCTGGCCATGCGGAAGTTCATCGCGGCGACCAGGCTTTGTCCGCCCGCCAGAACTTTACCGTTATAACCGAGTTCAGCCAGTGTGTCTAAAGCTTCATCCACACTGGCGGGTGCATAATAATCAAATTGAACTGGCTTCATTAATAACTTGCCTCCTAAAAATGAGGATTACATCCGCCTGGAGCGTTTATATTGTATGAATTTTAACTGAAAAGTTAAAAAACAAAAAAAACCAAAGACCTTCAGGATAAACAAAACTCCTGAAGGTCTTTGAATGATCCACTATTCTTTGAATGCTACGAAGCGGCCCCACATGGATTCCGCTTCCATGGCTTTTTGCAGATAACAGCCAATGTAATAACGTCCGCTCTTGGCGGTTGCCAGGTCACCCGCAAGGTTCTCGGCGTGAACGATGGTCTTCGGGAAGAGATTGAGGTGCATATCCTGATAGAAGCTGTCCAGAGGATACATCTCGTCCCAGTCTTTGCCAAAGTCTTTGATCAATTTTGCATTGGCCTCGGCAAAGGTCTTGGGGTGCCAGATACGCATGATGGTGTTCATCGGGTGATCGGCAGATACAGCATCCACACCGATCCACTTGATTTCCATTTCGGTGGCCCATTTTGAGAAATCGGCTGATGGGCCCGGGTGTTTCACCATATAGCGGAATTCATCCGATTCCGGGCTGTTCCATCCAAATTTATTCCAGCCGGTCTTGATGATCAGGATATCACCTTTATGAACTTCAACCTGATCCATGATCATCTGGGGTGTGTAAACACTGGAATCGCTGACAACTTTTGAAATATCGGCGATCACGCCAGGGCCTACCCATTCTTTCAAGGGGACCTGACCGATCGTGCGGCCGTTGGGGAAGAAGTGCTTCTCACCGTCCATGTGCGTGCCCAGGTGAATGGAGGCGTTGCAGATTTCACCATTGCGGCCCATGCCAAAGTATTGGCCGCCGACACGTTTGGTATAGGTCACGCTCAACGGAATGTAGTTCAACCACTGGGGCGTCTGGACGCTGAACGGGACGGTCATGTCGATCATTTCGGATTTTTCCATGGCGCTGAAGAACTCGGCTTCGCTCATCCCGTCAGGGGCTGTGAGTGCAGCCACACGCGACCAGGCTGTTCCGACTTCCATGAAGGGGATCGGCATGATCTGGATCCAGGCGCGTTTGTTTTTCAGTTTATCGATTTCACCCACAATGGCTTCGGCCAATACAAGGTGGGCTTTGGGCATCTTTATGTGGGTCATTTCATAGTATTCACCCTGGGGGAAGGTTTCATCCCAGGATTTGCCGGTTTCTTTTTGCAGTTTGGCTTCGGCTTTCTTGAAGTGGTCTTCGTGCCAGCGGCGGATGGGGGTGTTCATCGGGTGTTCTGCTGAACCGCAGTCAACACCGACCACCTTCAATTCCATATCGATGGCCCATTGATAGAAGCTGAGTGAGGGGCCCGGATGGCGAACCAGGAAACCGAATTCCATGGATTCGACGCCGCCTTGGGCATTTTTATTCATTACAGGCGGTTGGTCCCAAGAATACTTGTGGTAACCGGTATTGACGATCAGGATGTCGCCTTTTTTGACTTCGACTTTTGACATGATCATTTCAGGGGTGTAAATGCTGTAATCCGAGACCAGGTCAGAAATGTCAGCAATAACGCCGGGGCCGTTCAGGGCTTTCAACGGGATGTCGGCGACGGCGCGTGCGCCGGAATGGAAGGCTCTCTCACCGACCAGGTGAGTGCCGACCGTGTTGCTCCAATTCAAGATCTGGCCGTTTGCGCCCTGTCCGCCGCCGTAAGCGCCGGTAACCCGTTTGAAGAAATGCACTTCGAGGGATTTTTCGTGTGGGTGCGGGGGTGTAAAAATACTGCAGTCCTGGGTCAGGTCATACAGTTTGGCGCTACTCATCATTTTGATAAAATTTTCACGATCCATCATTACCTCCAATTAATTGCTTGGTTAGATATTATATTTTTCTGCAAAAGCAACAAGTGCTTCTTCAAACAGACTCATGGGTGCAGAAGCCACACCGGCTCCTACCTGGCCTACTCCCGGATCTTTGTGCGCAACGCCAGTGTTCACGCGCGGGGTGATCTGTTTTTCAACCACTTTGCGGATATCCACGCCGGTGGGGGTTCCGCGGAAATCGAGGAAGGGGATGGTGAACTGTTTGTGCTCTGCATAGGTGATCTCGTACATATCCAAAGTGGTATTAATGGCGTCTTTTGGCGCGCCGCCGATGAAGGTGACCAACGCCGGGGCAGTCGCCATGGCAAATCCGCCGATACCGGCGGTTTCAGTGATCACGCTGTCGCCGATGTCACGACAGGCATCTTTTTCGCTGAAGCCGGGAAAGTAAAGAGATTTTACATATGGAGCTTGTGCAGTGAACCAGCGATCTCCCAGACCGCTTACCTTGATGCCCCAGTCCGTGCCGTTGCGGGCCATGACGGTGACGATGGTGCTGCCTTCTACGTTTTCGCCGGCAGCGGTCATGGACTTGCAGCTTGCCATGATCGGGTTAAGAATGCTCAGCGCGTTATCGCCCAGGAATTTGATCACATCAAAGGCCGTCTGAGTATCTTTGGCGGTTTTGGCAATGTAAGGAGCAAGTTGAGTGGTGAAAAGGATCGAAGCGGCATCTTCGCGGTTGTGACCATCATCTCCCATATGCAGGGATTTTGCGATCATTGCGCGGATGTCGATGCCACCCATGGCTTCAAGAGCCGCTTTGATCGTCGGTCCAAGAGTGGATTCCATCCATTTCAGTTTTTGGATCACATCGTCGCTGTATGCGCCCATGCGCAAGACTTTACCGCGGCCTTCATTCATGTTGCCGTAGCAGGTGATGCCGTGGGTCTGGTTTTCGACCACATAAACGAGCTGTGATGGCGTGATTACACCGGCCATCGGGCCGCTGCACATATGGTCATTGCAGGGTGAGAATTCTATTTTTCCTGAAGCCAGCATTTTTTCTGCTTCTTCTGCGTTCTTGGCTTTTCCCTCAAAGATCAAAGCGCCTATCATTGCCCCCTTCATTGGGCCTGACATACGTTCCCATGTAACAGGGGGGCCGGCATGCAGGAGCATATCTTCTTTCATACCGGGAACAACATCAATCGCCTTGGCCATGGTGGTAACCACAGGGCGGGCTTCCATAAAGCGTTCTACAACAGTTGCATTTGCTTTTTCAATATCTACCATGATTGATCCTCCAGATTATAGGTAAGAGCAATAATTCCTTGCTCAGGATTTTGCTTTCATTCTTTCGAGAATACTCATTAATTTCTCGTTGCCGCCGGCAGGGGGTTTCCATTCCACGTGCACGTGGGGAGCTCCCTGGTCTTTGAGGTTGTCGGCAAAGGATTCAAGTCCAACATTGATCGCTTCCATGGGTTTCTTTAAAGTTTCGAGATCGACCGGTTTACCGATGACGGCAGCGGATTCGCTGTCGCGTTCGGCCAGGGCGCGCAAGATGCGTCCGATGCGGCGTACGATCACTTCGTTGCTGGTATCGACCCAGGCGCCGGCATCCTTCAACTGTTTGATCTGTTTGTCGATATCCTGCGGGTCTTCATCCGTGCCGGTCACCACGCACACGATCTCAAGATGACGGCCATCTTTTTTGGCGTCATCCAGGCATTTTTTGATAGCCGGGCCAATTTCGCTGGCAGGATCAGGATGTGAACCGTAACCGATGACAACATCCAGCATGATCACGGCCACTTCTGGGTCTTTGGCTTCTTCATAAAGCCTGCGGATACGCAGTTCATTATCCATCATGGGGTGCAAACGGCCTACTGTGAATTCATCTTCACCCAGGTCGATGATCGAGTGTTCCTGGCTGACAAGTGAATTCGCCATCTTGAATTCCTTGTTGATGGGGCTGTTTGCCCACACTTTGGGCAGGTAACCTGCCAAAATATGCTGGGCTTCATAGGCCAGCGTGCCGCCTGAGAACAAACCGCGCAGGTATTTCTGCTCAGGTTTGAAGATTTTAAGGTCGAGATCCAACTCGTCTTTCAATACCGGGGGATTATTGGCCAATTCCACTGCCAGTCGCGCCGCATCATCCAGACCGGTGGCAAACCAGAGGTTGCCTTCCTGCAGGGTGGTGACTGCACGGGCAATGAAGTTGATAACCACAGGTTTTCCGGCCTTGCGGGCTGCTTTCAGGACCTCATCCGCCACCTTGGGAGAGGGCGGTTTCGAGGTGAGGACGATCACTTTTGTATCCGGGTCGCGGGCCAGCACATCCAAAGCCATCAAAAATGTAATCGCGCCGACCTTTTCAGAGAGGTCTTTGCCGCCCGTTCCAATGCCGGAGGTGATGCCGCTGCCTAGCTGGTGGATGCGGGTGGCCACTTGCTGCAAACCGGTGCCGGCTGCGGCGACGATGCCGATCGGTCCAAGCCTGATCTTGTTGGCGAATGCCAGACCCATACCGCCGATCATGGCCGTTCCGCAATCAGGGCCCATGACCAGTAAACCGAGTTCACGAGCTTCCTTTTTAAGGGCGATTTCCTCTTCGATGATGACGTTATCGCTGAACAGGTGGACGTGTTTTCCAAGATGCAGGGCTTCACGCGTAACACCGGCAGCGTAACGGCCGGCTACCGAGATGATCACCCAACTGGCGTCCGGCAGCATTTCTGCAGCAGTTTCGAGGCTATGGGGATGATAATCAACATCCTGATCTCCCTTGCGGGCAGCCAGCAGTTCATCCACTTTGCCGAGGGCTTCATCCGCTGCTTTATCGTCGTCTGCCTTGACCACGATCACCAGTTCATCCGGCTTTGACGCCATTACTTCTTTGGAATCCAGCCCGATATGGGCCAGCAATTCCTTGTTGGATTCCGTTCCCATGACAACGCCGGTATCCTGGATGCCGGGCAGGCCGCCCAGCGCGCGTTGAAGTGCCATTAATTTGGCTGAGTCATAATACACACCGCTTCGAACTTCAGTTTTTATTGTTGCCATTGTTACTCCTGAGAGATAAATATGTTAAAAAATGGAACAGACAGGGTTTATTGCCGTTTCCATAGAAAATTGCCAGTGTTGGGGCAGCAAAATAGAATTTTCAATTGATCCTGGATGATAAAAAGGGGTTGTCTTTGCTCGTTTATTCACCAATCCATCCATTCATTCCGGTTATGAACTTGCCAGCAGGACACAATTCACTATAACACGGTGAATTTTTGAAGTCAAATTACCTTAATCTTTATTTGTATGACAAACTTCATAATTCACTGAAAGTAAAAACATCCCCTGGAAAGCTTTTAGCCAAGGGATGTCTGCACTCATATGATCTATATGGATCGATTTACAGATCCAGGGTTTCGGGGACGCGGAAGTTCTCGTTGGCTTTGAGTACTTCGTCGGTTACATTAAAGTCCAAATCCTGGCCAATAACCTGCTTGCAGTAATCTTTCAAACGGCCAGTCCACATTTCCTGGTTGATGTAGAAGATCTTGGAGCCGCCCAGTTCATGCTGCATTTCGGGGTAGGGTTTGGTGGGTTGAGCCATTGAAAGGCCAGCCATTCTCCAACCGTTGTAACTTTCAAAGGTTGACCACCATTCCTGAACGCCAACCATTTCCATGGCGTAGTAGGTCTTGGCATAATACATCGGCCAGCCCAATTTGGCGCGGCGGGAGAAGGTGAGGGTGTGCAGGCTGACAGCCACGTCTTTATCCCAAACACGACCGTTGGCAAAGCCAAGCCATTCACCATCCACCAGACCAACCAGGGTGAAGGGGTCTTTTAAGCGTTTGCGTCGCAGGGCGAGAACTTCGCCATAAACACGGACACCCACGATGTCATAAAAATCTTTCTCGACTTTCATGACTTTTTCGAGACATCCAAGGATCGGATCGATATCGCTTTCCTGAAGGGCGCGGATGTAAAGCATACGGCCGTCAGGGAGTTTGATCTGGGCGCCTGTCCAGGCGGGGAGCTTCATTGGAGGATAAGATAAAATACCTTCGATTTCTCGAACATCAATTTTCTGTTCAGCAACAGATACGGTAGTTGGAAGATCTACTTTCATTCTATTGTCCTTTCCAGGGTGGATGTGACTTTCAAAAAAAGTATAGCAAACCGAAAATTGATAGTCAATCGGTCATCATACAATTAAGCGGAAATCGGGACTTATGTAATGCCGGCTTAATGCCGATACACTGACATTTGACCAAATCTGATGATTTCTTGTGGTCATAATTGATTAAAAAATTAACTGAATCTTAATGGCAACATAATGCAATAAATTTTATAATTTCATTGTCCAGTCTCAATAAGCAATTTGCTGGTAAGCATCTTGTTTAAAAAAATTAAACAAGTATTTCGAGGTGTTGATTGATTGCAGGCAAGTTGGGGAAATCCGCCTATTTCCTTTGGTTGGCATTATTAATCTTAATATGTGCGCCATTATTCTATTTTTTAAATATTGATCTCATCCCTCAAGACGCCGTCAGACAAGGGCTGTTTCTATTTAATGTAATTTACGTTTCTTTATCTGCCTTGAGTTTTTTTATAGCCGCTTCGCATTCCAAACAAATATCGAAACGTCATTACAGGGGGTGGTTGTTCCTCGCCCTGGGCATGGTACTTGTCCTTACAGCTAACGGTTTGTGGTTATTGCTGGAACCTTCCTTGATATTCGGCTCATTTATCTCCTCAGTGGATGCGGTATTTGCAATATCCTATTTCATGTTCTTTGTTTCAATGGCGATATTTGCAGCCCAAAAGTTCAGCCGCATCGAATGGTTGAAAAGAGCACTGGATGTAAGCATCATTCTTGTGGCGATCCTGTTGGCATTTTTTATTTTCCTGTTCAAACCCATCTACCTGGCAAGCAACGTAACCAGCCATAAAGAGAACATCATGCTTCTTTTTTATCCTTTGGCGGATGTGGTGTTCTTATTGTCCGTTCTGGCTGTGATCTATTTCCGACCGCAGAGGATGTATCTGGCTCCTTTTTGGTTGATGCTTGCGGGCATTCTGGTGATGCTCATAACCGATTACGTATTTTGTCAGCGTATGATCGCGGGCACATTTGCCCCCGACCAATTCCTGAACGCAGGCTGGTGGTACGCTGACCTATTGTTTGCTGTGACGGGTTTCTTGCAGATTCGGTACTCAAAAGGATATGGGGCAGGCAGCAAAAGACTTCAACATGAGAATCCTATCCGCCGACGGATCTATGCATGGTTGGGCTATTTTCCCTATTTAATGGTTGTCGCAGCTTATCTGCTTTTCATCTTTTATTACAACTCACCCCTGAATGTTGCGCGTGAACTGCTTTTTGCGGTTGGGCTGATCATAGCTTTGGTCATACTAAGACAGATCATCGTTCTCAATGAAAATAAACACTTGTTGCGTTCGCTTTCAAAAGCCATGCACCGATTGAAGATCCACACGATGGATTTATCGAAAACCAACCAGGACCTCCAGGTTGAGATCGAAAAGCGCAATGTGATCCAGGAAAAGCTCTCGTATGACGCCATGCATGATTCCCTGACAGGGCTGTCCAACCGGATGCTTTTTACCAATCGGCTGGAGCATGCCTTCGAGAAGATCAAACGGGAACCTGCGCTTGATTATGCGGTCCTCTTTTTGGATTTGGATAATTTCAAATCGATCAATGATATCTTGGGTCACATCGCCGGCGACCTGGCGCTGATCGACCTGGGACAGCGTCTGGGCAAATGCATCCGCGCCGCGGATACTCTGGCGCGCTTTGGCGGGGATGAATTTGTCATTCTGCTCGAAAACACGGAGGACAGGAACGTTACACTTTCGGTCGCGAACCGCATTCTGGTAGAAATGCAGCGCCCGTTCCTCCATAATGAAACGAAAGTCACGGTTACCTGCAGTATCGGTATCGTGCAAAGCATTCAAGGGTATTCAAGCCCGGAAAACGTGTTGCGGGATGTGGATATTGCCATGTATACGGCCAAAAAAGCCGGCAAGGCGCGCTTTGAGGTATTTAATATCGAAATGGGGACGGCCGTAACTTATCAGCTTGAGGTGGATGGTGAATTACATCGCGCAATCACAAACAAGGAACTCTTTCTTCAATATCAGCCGGTCATAAACCTGAAAACCGGCAAGATTGCCGGCGTCGAGGCGCTGCTGCGCTGGCAGCATCCCCTGCGCGGGCTTTTGGAGCCGGACGATTTCATTCCCATTGCCGAAGACTCGGGCGCCATTAACCCCATTGGGGATTGGGTGCTGCGGGCGGCCTGCAAACAGATGCAATCGTGGAATGAGATGTACCCTGAAACGGGTACCTGGCGTTTGAGCGTAAACCTTTCAGGCAAACAGCTTCTGAAAAACAGATTGGAAGAATCTATAGAGCAGACCCTCAAAGAAACAAACCTGGATCCTCATAAATTGATCCTGGAAGTGGCGGAAAATACTCTCGTCATGGATCCCACCATATTAACGCAAAAGTTTAACAAGCTTAGAACATTGGGGATCTCCATCTCAGTGGACGATTTTGGCACCGGATATTCCTCATTGTTCAACTTGAATAACTTCACCATTGATGAGATTAAGATCGACAACGTCTTTGCTGAAGCGATCGTTCACAGCAAAAAGGATTACGAGATCTGTAAATCAATTATTCAAATGGCAAAACAACTTGGAATCCGCACTGTGATCGAGGGGGTTGAACTTGAAAGGCAATACGATCTTTTCGACAGTCTGGATTGCTCTTTCGGGCA
>Ga0172371_10006615_pt1 | contig 16800 bp, 17 predicted proteins | sample Lak12m_FD_114543 | JGI IMG/M metagenome (GOLD analysis project Ga0172371, IMG submission 114543) | Freshwater microbial communities from Kabuno Bay, South-Kivu, Congo - kab_022012_12m | ecosystem: Environmental > Aquatic > Freshwater > Lake | place: Democratic Republic of the Congo: South-Kivu...
GGGGCGGTGGCCGTGACCGACCTCACCGATGACTATTATACCCTAGACGAGCGCAATCACCGCCTGATCGGCAAGCGTAACAATCGAGTCTACCAGATCGGTAGCCTGGTTCGAGTCACCCTGGCGAGTGTGGAAAAGGCCCGACGGCGGATCAACTTTGTGATTGCCTGAGATTCGGGACGTTCTTGTTAGCGTGCCTTACCATGGCCGATGGCCGTATGGCTTGGGGGAGGGGTAGAGGGTGAAGGAGTCGAGGCTGTCATTGCTGAAGATCGCCTCTTGGTTGATCACCTCAAACGAGTGTTGGTAGGGGCGGTCGATGACCTGCCAACGATCGAGGCGGGGGTCGTAGAGGCGTTCCTCGCGGTAGGTGGTTTCGGTTTGGGTGGTGGTGTACAGCCAAGCCTCTTCGTTGCCTCGGGTGTTTTCGGTGAAGGCCTTGTGGCTGGGTGCCCCCCAGGCCAGATAGACCTCCGCCTGGCTGAAGCCGACTGCGACTCGGCCTTGGCGGATGAGGGACTGATGTTCGCTGGGGAAGGTCGCAAGTAGGGCCTGATTTCTGGTCAGTCGACTGTCCAGGGTCTCGCAGGCGGTGAGCAGCAGGCAGCAGAGGAGGAGGGCGAGGCGAACCTGGCGCTCAATCGGTCTTGGGCCAGGGCTCGTCATGTCTTTCCTCCAGGAGATAGCAAAATCGATCCCAGGAAAACTCTCTCCCCGAGAGGGGGCAGCGCAGGGTCACCGTGCGCTCATCGACGGTCACGACTTGCCAGTCGCCAGCGCGTTTGCCTTGGGTAATGCGGATTTTTTGGCCGACGGTGAAGGGGTAGGGCGTAAAAAGAGTGACGGTCTCGGCTGGCGGCATGGTTGGTGGTGTCCTCGTTGGCATGGCTCGGCACTTTCTTGCTCAGGCTAACATCCTGGTGCGGATGGGGCGACGTCGATCGGCAATCAAAAAGATGTGGGCGCTTGTGCCAAGAGACGGTGTTGATTCAAGGACGATCTCGGCGTCTTGTTCCTGGATGATGCGTTGGGCGAGGGTCAGCCCCATGCCGTGGTGGTAGGATTTACGACTGAAGAAGGGGGCAAAGACCTTGGCACGGTCGGCGGGATTGATGCCGCAACCGTGGTCGATGACACTGATCCGGTAGGGCAGGGCCGTGCCGCTTGGGGCGATCTTGAAGGTAATGTCTTGCCCTGGAGTTGAGGCCTCGCAGGCGTTGTCGGCCACGGCGGAGATGGCCTGAACTAACAGGTCAAGGTCAATGGAGGCGGTGGCGGAAGCAGGCAAGTCCTCTGTGATCAGAAGTTGTGGGGAGAATCCTGCGGCCTGGGCTCGTGGGCAGATGGTGTCGCCGATGGCTTGGGTGATAGTGTCTAACGGCACGGGCCGCACCCTGGGTTGGGGGACGGCGGAGAAGAGGCTGAGGCTGTCCAAAAGATTCTCGAGCCGTTCGGCCTCGCCCTGAATGGCCTTTGCGTAACGGCTGTCCTCTCCCAACTGCTTAGCCAGCCGTTTGGCGAGACCGCCAATGACGGTAACAGGGTTGCGGATCTGGTGATTGATGTCGTCGAGCATCCGCCCGAGGGAGGCGAACCATCCGGTATGGCGTAGGGTCTTTTCGATGCCCTTCAGCCTGGAGATGTCGTGGATGGAAAGGATGGCGTTCTGTTGGCCCGCGTTCTGGAATTGTGAGGTCGAGATCAGGGCGATGAAGCGGCTGTCATCGAAACGGAGCAACATAACCTCATCCTCAAACTCGGTGGCGCTTCGTGCCAGTTGCAGGAGGTTTGGGGCCAGGATCTGCTGGTCGTCGGCCATGAATAGCCGCATGATCGGCTGACCGATCAGTTGGTTGGGATGGCCGCTGCGGAACATAGCGGCGGACTTATGGTTGGCAAAGACGATGCGGTTGTCGGGGCCAACGATGAGGATGGCGTTGTTGATGGTGCTAAGGATCGATTCGAGCAGGCTGGTCATCGGCTGCCCCTTCAGGCGGTCAGGTTGGCGAGGAACTCGTTTTCTTCCAACAAGGGCGGATCGCCAAGTGCTTGGAAGAAGGCCTCCAGCTCTCCATAGGTGCGGACGTTGAGGTTGATGAAAAACAGGGCGAGGCCCTCACCGTCGCGCCGGATTACCTCCCCCTTCAGACGCAGCGGGTGGTTGGTGCTGTCTGTGGCGTCGTGGAACTCAATGTCGCACTGGTCGCCCTCCCCCTGGGCCAGACAGCCCTTGACCCACATGCCGATCATGCTGAGATTTTGGGCGGAGCAGCTCCGATACTGATGGTCGGGGAAGAAGAGATCGACCTTCCCCTGGTAGGGCAGGCGTTGATGTTTCCGTTTGCTCAGACGAGTCACAGAGGTCTCCACAATGGCTAGCGATTTCGAGTTTGGTGGCGGCAGGATTGCGATTGGCAAGGTAACAAAGAGCGAGGGTAAAGTCAAATAGAACGAAGCGCCGGGGAGGTAAGTGATCACGGGGGTAGGAACAACGACAACACACTACCCCAGTACTGGTAAGCGATTGCAGGGGCACCCCCGCCGGAGTACCCTGTGATCGCTTACCCGGGGAGAGGGGTACGGGTTTGCGTGATGGCCCGCGAGAATGATTTGACGGGAATGGGCAAAAAGGGTTAACCTCCCCGGCCGATCATGGCCCCACCCCGCCCACCTCAAGCGTTGAAGGAAATTGATGTCAGATCCCCACCAGAAGATAACCCCCTGCGCTTGTGGGGGCAATGTCGGTCTAAAACCGCTACCGATGTTTCGGCCCGAGCCTGATGATGCCCCCTGCTGTGGGGCAAAACCTGGCCCGCCCGCCTCGCCGGATGAACGTCCAGGATACCAGATTTGTGCCTTTGTCGAGCGTTTTGTCGAGACGCCGATTGGCCCGATACCCCAGGTCAAGACTGGGCTTGGGCTGGGGGATTGGCTGGGGAGCTGTCGTGCCCGGCTGGGTATCAGGCGGGATGGCTATCGGATTTCCCCAGGCCTCTACGCCGTCGGCGCTGCTGGCCCCGCATCCCCGGTCTTGGTCACCGCCAACTACAAGTTGAGCTTTGACTCCCTGCGCCGGGAGTTGGCTGCGGTTGATGCCTGGATATTGGTGCTTGATACGCGGGGGGTCAACGTCTGGTGTGCGGCGGGCAAGAAGACCTTTGGCAGTGGGGAGCTGAGTCGTCAGGTGAAGAGGGTGGGGCTCCATGAGGTTGTTTCTCACCGGCAACTGATCCTGCCTCAGTTGGGGGCGCCGGGGGTGGCGGCCCAGCGGGTGCGCCAGGGCTGTGGCTTTGAGGTATGCTGGGGGCCAATTCGGGCCCGCGACCTCAAGGCCTTCCTGGCGGCTGGCGGGCAGGCGACTGCGGCCATGCGGCGGCTCAGTTTTACCATGGCGGAGCGGCTGTTGTTGATTCCGGTGGAGATCTCCCTGTTGGTGACTCCCAGCCTGTGGATTGTGCCGCTCCTCTTCGCCCTCTCTGCCCTCTCGCCGCAGCCATCGTGGTCGTTGATCTGGCAGCGAGGGTTTGAGCTGGCCTTGGCCTTTGGGGCGGGGATTGTCAGTGGCGCCGTGTTGGTGCCGATTGCCCTGCCCTGGTTGCCGTGGCGTTCGTTTTATCTCAAGGGCCTGCTCTCCGGTTTGCTGGGGGGGCTGCTCGTCGTTATCGGCTGCCAGGTGGCCGGGTGGGACGCCCTGGCCATGGTCTTGCTCTCGATGGCGGTCAGCTCCTACGCCGCCATGAATTTCACCGGGGCCACCCCTTACACTTCACCATCAGGGGTGGAGAAGGAGATGCGCCTGGGGATCCCTGTCCAGATGGTGGCCCTGTTGGCGGCGGCGTTGTTGTGGGTGGGTGGTCAGTTTTGGCGGTGAACAGGAGGAGAAAATGAAAGATTTTCGTTACCTGCCAGGGGTGTCAACCCTGGTTTTGGACGGGGGGGCCTGTGTTGGTTGCGGGAGTTGTGCCGTGGTCTGTCCTCATCAAGTCTTTGCCGTTAAGGGCCACAAGGCGGAGATCGTCGACCACGATGGCTGCATGGAGTGCGGGGCCTGCGCCCTCAACTGCCCGGTCTCGGCGATTTCTGTCACCCCGGGAGTTGGCTGTGCCTCGTATATCATCCAGACCTGGATTAAGGGCAAGGATGCTGTTATTGACTGTTGTTAACAGGAGAGGATATGGAGATTTCATCCCCGTTGTTCAAGGTGGTTAAGGGCTTTTGGTTGCCCTTCAACTCGTTCTTTTTCGTTAAGCGCCACCCTCGGCTCTATCCCCTGATCGTCCTGCCGATGCTGATTAACATCTTCAGCTTCTGCCTGGTGATCTATTTTGGTTTCGATTTCTATCGAAATCTGGTCATGTCGCACCTGCCGCAGGGCGATGCCTGGTATTGGCTGATCCTCAATTATTTTCTGGTGCTGGTGGGGATAGTGGTGGTCTTGGTCATGGTCTTTTTCACCTTTGCGGTGGTGGGCAGCCTGCTCGCCTCACCATTCAACGATGTCTTGTCGGAGAAGACGGAGCTGTTGCTCGGCGGGCAGATTTCGGAGGTGCCGTTTTCGTTCACGGGTTTCCTGCGCAGTGCTGGTCAATCGATGCTGACCGAGGTCAAGAAAATCTCCCTCTTCCTGGTGGGGATGGCGGGGCTGCTCTTCCTCAACCTTGTGCCCCTGGTTGGCACCTTGCTCTACCCCATCCTCTCGATTGCCTGGACGGCCTTCTTTCTGGTGATTGAGTACACCGGCTATGTCTTCAGCCGCAGGGGGCTGAGTTTTGCCGCCCAACGGCGGATCGTTTTTGCCAACGCCGCCCTGATGACCGGCTTTGGCCTTGGCCTTTTCTGTCTGCTGGCCATCCCCTTCCTGCAATTTTTCTGCATCCCGCTGGGGGTGGTGGGGGCGGTGCGTCTGCTTGGCGAGGCGGAGGTACTGGGCTTGGCAGGCGAAGGCGAGCGGTCTCAGCCAGCCGTCCTGTCGCCTAATTGATTGACCTCTGGCCCACAACTTGGTAAGGACTGTGGCCTTGTTGTTTGGCCCTCCGTATTCTCCTCTTTCCCCCCTTTCGTTAGGATATCGCCATGAAGAAGCCCCTGCTTAGCTTGCTCTGTCGTCTGTTTGTCACAACCCTTCTTGCCCTGTCGCTCGCCCCGGCGCTTGGTGGCGCGGCAGTAACCCCTCCCGGCCGGATTGCCCTTCTGCCCTTTGAGACCCATAGCGATCGGGATCTCTCGTATTTGACCAACGGCCTGCGTGACATGCTGGCCTCCCGTCTGGCGGCGGGGGCCGGGGTGGAGGTCGTCCCCCGGGCGGCGGTCAGCCAGGCCTTGGCCGGCAAACCGGTGCCCACCGATCCCGGTGCCCTTCGCCTGCTTGGCACGACCTTGCAGGCGGATTACGTCCTCTCCGGCAGCCTCACCGCCCTGGCGGGGAGCCTGTCGCTTGACTCAACCCTGCATACGGTGAGTGGGGCTACGGAGCCTCGCACCTATTACGCCACTGCCCCCCGAGAGGAGGAGATCATTGGGGCCATCGACAACCTCTCCTGGCAGATCGCCGAACAGGCCTTTGGTAAACAACGGCCGCAGACGGCGAGCGCTACTCCCTCCGTGGCGGCGATCCCGGCTCAGGGAGCGGCGGCCGCCGACCCCTACCAGACCAGCCATCCCGATCGTATCTTGATGGGCAATAGCTCGACCTCTTCCGCGGTCGTCCGACCGCTGGGGGTGGTCACTGGGGCCTTGGGCTTTAGCAAGAGCCAGACCTTCACTTACGGCCTGGTGGCCATGGAGGTGGGGGATGTTGACGCCGATGGTCAGGATGAATTTGTCCTGGCCTCGCCCTATGAGGTGCGGATCTATCGGCGTTTCGACAACCGCTATCAGAAGATTGGCCAGGTCGATCTTGGCCACCGCTATGCCATTCACGGCGTCACCATGGCCGATTTGAACAACAACGGTCGACAGGAGATCTACCTAAGTGCCGCCGATGCCAAGGGGCCTAATTCGCTGGTGCTGGAGTGGGACGGCAAGCAATTTGCCCACTTGGCCGATGACCTGTCCTGGTATCTGCGCGTGATCGACATCCCCGGCCAGGGCCCGGTCTTGGCCGGTCAGAAGGCGGGGCTCAGCCAGTTGATGGCCAAGGGTATCTATCATCTCAGCCTCAACCAGGGCCAAGTGACTCAAGGGGAGGCCATCCTCAGCGGTGGCATGAATCTCTTCGAGTTCAGCCTGGCCGATCTCGATGGCAATGGCAGCCTGGAGGTGGTGGCCATTAGCCAGGGGGATCGGCTGATGGTGCTCACCCAGTCCGGCAAAGAGTTGTGGGTAAGTGATGACTTTTACGGCGGGACGACGCGTTTCGTCGGTGGCGAGAGCTTTGATGAGGTCAACAAGGACCTGGAACATGGCCGCAACGAAGGGGCACGGCTCTATATCCCGGCCCGGATTGTGATTCGGGACATGAATAACGACGGCATACCCGATGTGGTGGTCAACAAGAATCTGTCGTCTTCATCGCGGATCCTGTCGCGGGTGCGCAGCTACCCGAGTGGCGAAATTCACGCCCTGACTTGGAATGGCATCAGCCTGACAGAACTGTGGCGCACCCGTAAGATTGACGGGTATATCAGCGATTACCAGTTGGGCAAGGTCGAAAATGTCGCGGCCCGGGACGGTAAGCCGCAGACGATCAACGCCGAGCTGAACGTCGGGGTGGTCTTGAACAGTAGCGGTTTCGACGTCTTGCGTGACGCCAGCAGTGCCGTCTTGACCTTTCCCCTCCACCTGACCGGCGACGAGGGCAAGTGATGACCGTGGCGGTTATGTGCTAAGGGTTGCGCGAAACCCCTAACCTATTGATTTTACATTGCCAGCACTGTGTCTTGGTGCCGTAGGGGCGGGTTTCAAACCCGCCCTTACGTGCTGTGGCCAGTGTTAGCGGCAGGGGTTGACGGTGAGCACTGGGCAAGGGGCGGTTTTGACCACCTGGGCGGCCACACTGCCGAACAGGGCCCGCTCCAGCCCCTTATAGCCGTGGGTGCCCATGACGATCAAGTCGATCTTCTCCTGGGCGGCAAAGGCCACAATCTCTTCGCCAACGTCGCCAATCAGCACTTGGCCATGCCCTGCCAGACCGGCTGGGAGGGAGTCTGCCAGGAAGTCGGCCATTTTCTTCTCGGCGCTGGCCTGCATCTCCTCTTGGAACTGCAAGACCGGCATGTGGGGGACAAAGAATCCCGAGTAGTCCTCGAAGCTCTGCACGACAAAGAGGCAGACAACCTCGGCGTTGAATTTTTTGGCGACGTTGACCGCTGCACTCATAACCTTTTGCGAGTTATCCGAAAAATCGATTGGTGCCAAAACCTTCTTTACCTCGTCTAACATGGCGTGTCCTCCTTAGCTGAAATGAATGTCAACAACGTGGGGTGCCGGGGGCAGGCGTCATGCCGGCCACTGAATCCCCTCCTGACGTCACTCTAGCACCGGCGATTTTTTTTTGTCAAGCAGATTGCCCCAACTCCTGTCCCCCCTGCCCACCATCATGCCGACTCCCCTTGACCATATCTTTGGCGATCACGGTGTTCTGAGCCGCAGCCTGCCGGGCTATGAGCTGCGTCCCGATCAGCTGCGTATGGCTCAGGCCGTCCTCCGGGCCTTGGAGGGGGGGGCGGCCCCGCCTCCGTCCGCCCGTATGCTGGTGGCGGAGGCCGAAACCGGGATCGGCAAGACCTTGGCCTACCTGGTGCCGGCCTTGCTCAGTGGGCAGAAGGTGGTGGTCTCGACCGGCACCTTGAACCTGCAAGAGCAGATCGTCAAGAAAGACCTGCCCTTCATCCGCCAGCACCTCAAGGCCGATCTGAAGGCGGTCTGTGTCAAGGGCCGCCAAAACTACGCCTGTCTCTACCGTTGCCAGCAGTTGCTGTCGAGCCCCCAGGTTCAGCTCTTTGCCGGCGGGGGGGAGGCCAAACGGCTGGCCGAGTGGCTGGGGCGAACCACGAGCGGCGATCGGGCCGAGTTGTCGTGGCTGGCGGATGCCTCCCCCCTCTGGGAGCAGGTCTCGACCTCGGCCAGCAAATGTCTGGGCAACAACTGCCCGGAGAACGCCAACTGCTTCATCAGTCGTCTGCGCAAACAGGCGGCCGCTGCCCAACTCTTGATCGTCAACCATCACCTCTTTTTTTCCGATCTGGCCATCAGGCGCTTTGGTAACGCCGAGGTGCTGCCGCGCTATCAGGCGGTGATCTTCGATGAGGCCCATCACCTGGAGAATATCGCCACCACCTACTTCGGCACCACCTTCAGCCACTACCAACTGCTCGATCTGGTCAAGGACATCGAGCTCATGGCCGATGGGCAATTGTCGGGCGATGCCCGTCAGAAGACCATCCAGATCGCCCGGGCCTTGGCCACGCAAGCGGGGCAGTTTGCCCTTATCTTCCCGCGTGAGCGCGGGCGCTTCCCCCTGCCGGAGCTGATCGAGGCCACCCCGGATTGGGGGGCGGCGGTCGAGGCCCTGCAGCAGGCCTTGGCTGGCCTGCATCGCCAACTCGACAGCAGTGAGCTCAATCATGACGCCTGGGACAGCGCCCGCCGACGCTGTGGGGAGTTGCAGGAGGCCCTGACCCGCACCTCGACCAACCTCGATCATGCCTTTGTCTACTGGGCTGAACGGCGGGAGAAGACCATCAGCCTCTCCGCCGCCCCGATTGAGGTGGCCCCGGAGCTTCAGAAATACCTCTACAGCCAGGTGGCCAGCCTGATCTTCACCTCCGCCACCCTCACCGCTGGCGGCAGTTTCAGCTATCTCTTCAAACGCCTGGGGCTGCCGGAGGGGACGGAGACCTTGAGTCTGCCCACCCCCTTCGACTACCCCCGCCGTACCCGTCTCTATCTCCCCCGGCTTGGCTTCCCAGAGCCCAACGCTACGGGCTACGCCGGGGCCATTCAAGCGGAGACCCTGGCCCTGCTTCAGGCCTCGCGTGGCCGGGCACTCTTGCTCTTCACCAGCATCAGCGCCATGCGTCAGATGGGGGAATTCCTGTCGCCGCGACTGGCTCACCCCCTCTTGATGCAGGGCGACGCCCCTAAGGCCAGTCTGCTCGATACCTTTCGTCAGCAGACGGATTCTGTCCTGCTGGCGGTTGCCAGTTTTTGGGAGGGGGTCAACGTCCCCGGGGAGAGCCTGAGCTGTGTGATTATCGATAAACTCCCCTTTGAGGTGCCGAGCGATCCGGTGATCATGGCCCGTATCAACCGCATCAAGGAGGAGCATGGCAATCCATTTTATGAGTTTCAGATCCCCCGGGCCATCCTCGCCCTGCGTCAGGGCTTGGGCCGTCTGATGCGGGCCCAGGATGACCGTGGCCTGCTGGCGGTGATGGATAGCCGTCTCTACAGTAAGGGCTATGGCCGCCTCTTCCTGAAGAGTCTGCCGCAAAGCCCGATTATTCGCACTATTGACGAGGCCCATCACTTCTTTCAGGAGGACGACCAGTGAACCAGAGCCAACTCCTCGCGCGGCTGAAGACGGAGGCCGCTATCATTGACCAGGCCATGCGCTGCGACCTGACGACGGTGGTCAACCCCCGTTTGCTGGAGGTGCTGGACTACGCCCTCTTCAACGGGGGCAAACGGGTGCGGCCCTTGCTGACTATCCTCGCCGCGCGCCTCTGCTGGCAGAAACAAGGGCAGGCTGTTACCCCCGTTCAGGCTGCCGATCTCGTCAAGTTGGCCCTGACCTTCGAGTATCTCCATGCCGCCAGCCTCTTGCACGATGACGTCATCGACCGCTCCGAGTGTCGGCGTGGCCGCCAGACGGCCAACCGGGTGTGGGGCAACACCCCGGTCGTCCTGGCTGGGGATTTCCTGCACGCCCGGGCCATGCTGCTGGCGGGCACCTTGGGGGGGGTAGAGTGTCTGACGGCGATTGGCGCGGCCACCACCGCCATGGTGGAGTCGGAGTTTCTGCAACTTGATAACGCCGAGCGGCGGGCAACCTCAGCCGATCGCTATTTTGCGGTGCTGGAGGGGAAGACCGCCGCCTTGATCCGGGCCGCTATCGTCAGCGGTGCCCTCTTGGCCGGGGCGGGGGCGGTCGAGCAACAGGCCCTGCGGCTCTTTGGCGGCAACCTTGGCCTCACCTTTCAGATTGTGGACGATCTGTTGGACTATCAGGGGGATCCGCAGAAGACGGGCAAGTCGGTGGGCAACGATTTTCAGGAAGGGAAGATGACTCTCCCCCTCATTCTGGCCTTGGAACAGGCCAACGCTGATGATCGAGCCTGGCTTGCCGCCATGCTCGCGGGCTCGGGGGAAGAACGTCAGAGGTGTTTTGCCGAGGCGAGGCGCATTCTCGAACAGAGTGGCGCCCTCGCCGCCGCCCGTCGCCAAGCCGAGGCCTTGGGGGGGGAGGCCATTGCCGCCCTCGCTTGTTTTGCCCAAGGAGAGGAGCAGGAGACGATGGCCGCCCTGGTGCGCTACGTGCTGGCCCGGGAGGGCTAGCGGCAACTTTGGGCATAGGGGGGCTACTCAAGACGGATATAGTCCACCCCAAGGACAGTCGGTTCTGTTGGCGAGGTCTGAAAGAACATCAGCGCCCAAATCCTGTTCAGATGCAAAGGTCGCTTGCTCCCGGAAGTCCTGATCTCCCCCAGGTCTAAGCGCAGGTGGTTCGCACCTGGTTGGAGGCGGAAACTGCCGTTCGCGCGATCTTCGTAGTCTGGATTGGCAGAATCGTCGATGCGATAGTGCAAGGCTAACTCGCGGCCCTGCGGATTGAAGACATCCAAGGCCAGGGAGCCATAGCCCTGCCACTGCCGCATCTGGGGTGAGAGGAGCAGGCGCAGCCCAGGATAGTCATCTGGGTAGAGGGTCATCTCCAGGCCGGACTGGCCATGACTTCGATACTCCTTGGAGAGGCGAAAGGTTGTCCGGCAGCGCCAAGCGATCTGGTCGAGATCCTCTGGCCCTTCGAAGTCGTTCAGGGTGAGGGGCGCGTTAGGGCCTTGCCGCTGACAAGCGCCAAGCCACAGGGCCACTGACAGGAGGCCTGCCAAGACCATCCCTCTCCACCTCCTCCCTTGCCAAGCACTCACGCCCATGGCCCTCTCCCTCACTGTTCGACAAAGGTGATGACCAGCAGTTCCGGCGGCACCCCCAGACGAAAGGGAAAGCGCGCGGTTTGGCCAATGCCCCGATTCACCAGGAGCCAGCTCCCCTGCCCGTCTCCATAGAGCCCCCCCATGTGGTCGGTGTCCGGCTTGTAGCCGATCAGCTTCCAGAAACTATCTGGCATGAGGACCTGCCCGCCATGGGTATCCCCGCTCAGCCACAGGGAATGGGCCGCCAAGGGGGTCTCGCCCCAGGCCTTGCTTTGATGACTGAGAATCAAGAGCGGGGTCTGATCCGCCGCCCCGCTGGCCTGCTGGAGCTGTTTGCGCCAGGCCAGGCCGGCCTCATCCGCATCGACGCCGACCACGGTCACCGGCTTGCCCTGCCAGTCGAGCCGCCGCAGTTCATTGCGCAAGATGACGGGACGAGTCAAGCGCTCGGCATAGCGCTCTCCAGGGTGGCAATAGGCACAATCCTCACGGCCTTGCACCTGATCGGCATCGCCTAAGACCCCGTAGACCCCGAGAGGCGCCGAGAGCTGGGCCAAAAAGTGTTGGGCAGGCCCCGGCCTCTTGCCCCATTGCCGGTAGTCCCCGCTCAGCAGAATCAAGTCTGGGGCAAGCTCGGCGATCTGCGCCAAAAGCCTCGCCTCCTTGCTCCCTTCCCGTGCAATATGGGTATCCGAGAGATGGACAATCTTCAGCCCTGGCCAGGCCTGGGCCAAAACCCGATCCTTGATCTCCACCCGTTCCAGCCGCAGACGATTGGGCTCAAGCAGCCAGGCGTAAGCCAGCACCAGCAGCAGAGAGAGGAGGAAGAGGCCGAGGGGTCTTGTACGCATAAAGCCAGAGCGGAGAAGTTGGTGAAACGGAACTGGTCGTGGCACGGCCCAACGCTATCCCAGACTGGGGCAGCGCCCCGGCAGGGTGAGGTAGGTCAGGAACTCGCTGTTGCCCTTGGGGCCAAGCAGGGGGGAGGTGGTCACCCCGTGGGAGGTGAGGCCAAGGGCCTGGCTGAAGGCGGCGACCTCGTCGATCACCTCCTGGTGGAGGGCCGGGTCGGTGACCACCCCTCCGGCGTTCTGGCCACGCCGCACCTCAAATTGGGGCTTGATCAGGGCCAAGATGGCGATGGGGGCGTGGGCGAAGAGGGGGAGGAGGGGCGGCAGCAGGGTCTTGAGGGAGATGAAGGAGGCGTCGATGACCATCAGGTCGAGGGGAGGGGGGATCTGCTTGCCGGTCAGGTGGCGGGCGTTGGTCCGTTCCAGCACCACCACCCGGTGATCTTGGCGGAGGCGCCAGGCCAGTTGGCCATAGCCGACATCGACGGCGTAGACCTTGGCTGCCCCGTGTTGCAGGAGGCAATCGGTGAAGCCGCCGGTGGAGGCCCCGATATCGGCACAGGTGAGGCCCTGAGGCTTGATCTGAAAAAAGTCGAGGCCATGGGCCAGTTTCAGCCCGCCGCGACTGACAAAGGGGCAGGCGCTGGCCTTGACGGTGACCGGGGTCTGGTCATTCACCAAGAGCCCTGGTTTGTCGGCGGTATGCTCGCCAACCCGCACCAGGCCGGCCAGGATCAGGGCTTGGGCCTGGTCGAGGGAGGTGGCCAGGGCCGCTTGCAGCAGCCGCTGGTCAAGCCTCCTCTTCATGGCGAGGCCTGTGGGAGGGGGCAGCTACCCTTACTGGCCATCGGCCTTGCGTAACAGGGCGCAGAGCTCATCTGCCATGGCGTCGATTTCGGCCGGGTTCTTCCCCTCCAGCATGACCCGGACCAGAGGCTCGGTGCCGGAGAGGCGGACCAGGAGGCGGCCCTCGCTCCCCAGCTTGGCCTCTATCTGCCGACAGGTCTTTTGGAACTCGGGGAGGCTGTCGAGATCCAGTCGTTTACCCGTACGGACGTTCTTCAGTACCTGGGGGAAGGCCTCCATGATCTCCGCCAGTTTGGAGACGGGTTTGTCGTGCTTGATCATCACCGCCAAGAGTTGCAGGGCGGCGAGGATGCCGTCGCCGGTGGTGGAGTGGTCGAGGAAGATGAGATGCCCCGACTGTTCGCCGCCAAAGGTGTAGCGTCCGGCCCGCATGGCCTCGACCACGTAGCGGTCGCCGACCTTGGTGCGCAGCAGTTGGCCTCCCATGCGGGCCATGGCCGCCTCCAGGCCAAGGTTACTCATCACCGTCGCCACCAGGGTCTTCTTGCGCAGTTTCTTCTTGGCCATGAGGTCGGCGGCGCAGATGGCCATCAGGTGATCGCCATCGACCACCACGCCACGTTCATCGACGACGATCAGCCGGTCGCCGTCGCCATCGAGGGCGATACCGATGTCGGCCCCGACCTCCTTGACCTTGGCCGCCACCAGCTCAGGGTGTAAGGCCCCGCACTGATGATTGATGTTCTTGCCGTCCGGCTGGACGCCAATGGCGGTGACCTTGGCCCCCAGCTCCTCAAAGACATGGGGTGCCACCCCGTAGGTGGCACCGTGGGCGCAGTCGAGGACGATGTGGAAATTGTCCAAGGTGTACTTTTGCGGGAAGGTGTTTTTCAGGAAGACGATGTAGCGCCCCTTGGCGTCGTCGATGCGGGTGGCCTTGCCGATCTCATCGGCTGTTGGGCGTAGGGCCGCCATCTTCTGCGAGAAGATGAGGTCTTCAATCTCTGCCTCCAGGGAGTCGGGGAGCTTGAACCCGTCGCGGGAGAAGATCTTGATGCCGTTGTCCTGAAAGGGGTTGTGCGAGGCGGAGATCACCACTCCGGCGTCGGCCCGCATCGAGCTGGTGATGAAGGCGATGCCCGGGGTGGGCAGCGGCCCGACCAGCAGGACATCGACCCCCATCGAGCAGATGCCCGAGGCCAAGGCGTTTTCGAGCATATAGCCCGAGATGCGGGTGTCCTTGCCAATGACAATGCGGTGACCATGCTTGTTGTTCTTGACCAGAAAGGCGGTGGCCCGGCCAATCTGCATGGCGATTTCACTGGTCATGGGGTAGATGTTGGCCGTCCCGCGGACGCCATCGGTGCCGAATAATCGTCTCATGTTCTCTCCGTTATGGTCTATGCCTGGTGTCGGTTGGCCCGTGGGGACTTGGACGGGCAAACGAGGTCTGCTGCCAGGGGGAAGAGGGCCACCCCAGGCCACCAGAGATACCGTAGGGGGATGGAGTTGTCCAGACAATTTCCTGCTTTGGCAGTTGCTTTTCTTTGGTTTTATCGATAAAAGGGGGCCGGGTATCCCCCTGTTGATTGTATCTTCCACAGAAGAAGGACGTGTCATGAAAAAGATCTTGATTACCGGCGCCGCCGGTTTTATTGGCTCTTTCCTGAGCAAGAAGTTGCTGGGCGAGGGCTGGCAGGTGGTCGGCATCGACAACTTAAACGACTACTATGATGTTGGGCTGAAGAGGGCGAGGCTCACCTGGCTGGCAGGCGCGGGCTTCAGCTTCGTCGAACTCGATCTTGCCGATCGAGAGGGCATGGAGCGGCTCTTCGCCGAGCACCGCTTCGAGGCGGTGGTCAATCTGGCCGCCCAGGCCGGGGTGCGCTACTCGCTGACCAACCCTCATGCCTACGCCAGTTCCAATTTGGTCGGCTTTGTCAACCTGCTGGAGGGCTGTCGGCATACGGGGGTGGGGCATCTGGTCTTCGCCTCGTCGAGCTCGGTCTACGGTGGCAACACCCAGATGCCCTTCTCCGTGCACGACGCGGTTGATCACCCCGTCTCGCTCTACGCCGCCACCAAGAAGTCCAACGAAATGATGGCCCATGCCTACAGCCACCTCTACGGCTTACGAACAACGGGGCTGCGCTTTTTCACTGTCTATGGCCCTTGGGGGCGACCGGATATGGCCTATTTTCTGTTCACCAAGGCCATCCTGGCCGGGGAGCCGATCACGGTCTTCAACAACGGCGAAATGGCCCGCGACTTCACCTACATCGACGATATCGTCGAGGGCGTCAGCCGGGTGATCGCGCGTCCCCCGGCGGCCAATCCCGGTTGGGATCACCGTCGGCCGGATGTGGCCAGCAGCTGGGCCCCTTATCGCATCTACAACATCGGCAACAACCGCCAGGAGACCTTGATGCACTTCATCGAGGTCTTGGAAGATTGCCTGGGGCGTAAGGCGGTCAAACGATTCCTGCCCATGCAGGATGGCGATGTCCAGGCCACCTACGCCGATATTGACGATCTGATACGCGATGTCGGTTTCCAGCCCTCGACCTCGATAGAGACAGGGCTTCATCAATTTGTTCAATGGTATAGGGGGTATTATCGATGAAAATCGCAATCATTGGTTCTGGATACGTCGGCATCGTCAGTGGCACCTGTCTCTCTGAATTTGGCCATGAGGTCACTTGCGTCGATACCGATGCCGTCAAGATCGCCTCTCTCTGTCAGGGGCAGGTGCCGATCTACGAGCCTGGGCTGGCTGATCTGGTGGCCAAGAACGTTGGTGAGGGGCGGTTGCGTTTCACCACCGAGCTGGCTGAGGCGGTACCGGGGGCCGATGCCGTCTTTATCGCGGTGGGCACCCCCTCCAGCCGCCGGGGCAGTGGCTACGCCGATCTGGGCTATCTCTACGAGGCAGCCCGCGATCTCGCCCCCCACCTGGCGGGCTACACGGTGGTGGTCGATAAGAGTACGGTGCCGGTGGGGACGGCTCGCCAGGTGGCCCGTATCGTGCGCGAGGTCAACCCCACCGCCGATTTTGACATGGCCTCCAACCCCGAGTTTCTGCGCGAGGGGGCGGCGATCAACGACTTCATGCGCCCCGACCGGGTGGTGATCGGCGTCGAAAACGAGAGGGCGGCCGCCGTCCTCCGCGAGATATACAATGCCCTCTACCTGATTGAGACCCCGATTGTGGTTACCGGTATCGAGACTGCCGAGTTGATCAAGTACGCTGCCAACGCCTTCCTGGCGGTTAAGATCAGCTTCATCAACGAGATGGCAACGATCTGCGAGGCGGTGGGGGCCGATGCCGTCGCCCTCTCCAAGGCCATTGGCCTCGATGGCCGCATCGGTAAGAAATTCCTCCACCCCGGCCCAGGTTACGGCGGTTCCTGCTTCCCCAAAGATACCGTCGCCCTGTTGCGCACCGTGCAGGAGCACGGGGTCAGCGCCCGCATCGTCGAGGCAGCGGTGGAGGTCAACGCCGCCCAAAAGGCGCGGATGGTCAAGAAGATCCGCGAGGCGGTGGGGGGCTGCGAGACGGGCAAGACCATTGCTGTGCTTGGCCTCACCTTCAAGCCCGAGACCGATGACATGCGCGACGCCCCGGCCTTGACCATCCTGCCCGCCCTCATGGAAAAGGGGGCGCGGTTGGTCGCTCACGACCCGCAAGGCATGAAGGAGGCGGCAAAATATCTGCCCGCAGGGATCTCCTATGTCGACAGCCCCTACGAGGTCTGCGCTGGGGCCGATGTCCTGGTCTTGATGACCGAGTGGAATCAGTACCGCGCCCTCGACCTGGCTCGGGTTAAGGGCCAGATGGCAGCGCCGGTCTTTGTTGATCTGCGCAACGTCTACGATCCGGAGAAGATGCGGGCCGCTGGCTTCACCTACCATGGCAACGGCCGTTAGGCCCTCGGCCAGAAATAATCATCCCATCTTGCTTGTCTTCCGGCCCGCTTTCCGCGTTGTCACGAGGGTCACATAGCCCTGCTATGCTCCCCTCGTGACGCCTTGAAATCGAACCGGAA
>Ga0172371_10006618_pt1 | contig 16797 bp, 11 predicted proteins | sample Lak12m_FD_114543 | JGI IMG/M metagenome (GOLD analysis project Ga0172371, IMG submission 114543) | Freshwater microbial communities from Kabuno Bay, South-Kivu, Congo - kab_022012_12m | ecosystem: Environmental > Aquatic > Freshwater > Lake | place: Democratic Republic of the Congo: South-Kivu...
CGGGCACGTGGGCGGCGGCAGCCTTGGCGTCGTTCTCTGGAGTCGCGTCTGGCCCGCACGCGGGCCGATGGCAGCCGCGACCTACCGGGGGCCCCGTCGCAAGGCTGGCAGCCGTTTCTTGAACAGCCCTGGCACCGGTCGCGGATGCGTTGCAGTTGGGCGCGGACAGCCCTATACTCAGGAGTATCCTCGTCGGCGCGCGAACGCACCTTGGCGTGGGCATCGGCGTCGATCAGCAGGGCCCCGACGGCCACGGCGTCGCGCAGACGGTCGCGGATGCCCTCGAAGACGGCATTCCGCGCGGTGGCGTAGGCTGCCAGGCCCAGGGCCGCCGCCGTGAGGACCACCAAGGCAACGAGAAGGCAGCCCAGGCTCAGTCGCAGGCTGGGACGGTAAGACGCCACGGCGCTGGGAATCACAGAGGTGAGACCCCTCTCGCGGCGGTCGCTTGCCTCGGCAGGCACGCCCGGCCCGCCAGACTGCACCTCGGCACGATGACGACTGAAGCCGACCCTTGGCCACACCATACCGCCGTTTGGAGGCGCCAGTCGGCGCCGCCACTGCCGGGAGGGACCCATGCACGTCGAGATCGTCCGCCATGCGCTGGACCGGGTGCCCCTGTCGCTGAACATCGACGACTCCACGGTCCTGATCAACGCCAACTACTTCTGGATGCGTGACCGCAATCCCGTGGACGGGCAGAACCGGCGCTGGCAGGATGTGCCGGTCGTTCACCCCGAGTCCTTCACCCGGGAATTCTTCGAGTGGTGCCGAGGCCAGGGCGTGCGCGGCAAGTTCTCCGTGATTCCGTGCCCGGCGGCGCTGGGCCGGATCGACGAAGGGCTGCCGCTGTTCAGCCGGGCGCAGCAGGAGAGTTGGCTGCGCCTGTGCCGGGAGCTCATAGCGCCGGCCTTCGACATCACCCCGGAGATGATCACCCACTCGGTCGTCGTGGACCCGGCCACGTGCAAGCCCATGCCCTCGGGCCTTTGGGAGCAGTACGACTGGGCCCGGCTGCCGGAGGACCAGGAGGAACTGGTTACCCGCTACATCACCACGGCCTGTCGCATCCTGAGCAACGTCGGACTGCCACCGCAGGGCGTGACCTCTCCGGGTGGTTTCGGCGGTAGGAACCTGCCCTTCTACGCCCGCGTGGCGGGCTCGGCGGTGCGCGCGGTCACGGGCCGGCCGGCGCCCTTCGTCTTCCAGCAGGTGGCGGCCAGCGGCCCAGTCGCCACGCCGGTCTGGTACGGCGACCGGCCCGCAGGGACCGCCGTCGGCGAGATCATCGCCTCGACCGGCGACTGGACCGGCTCCTGGACCGGCTACGGCGACGTCGACCCCGACCGCTACATCACCCCCGACCTCGCCGGGGGTCGCCTTCCGGAACTCATCGCGGCGGGCGATCCGGCGATCTGCTGCAGCCACTGGCAGGGCTTCTACGGTCTCCACGACGGGGACCGGCGCGGGTTCCGCACGCTCCGCACGGTCGTGGAGCGGCTGCAGGCCCTGGATCCCCGTGGCGAGAGAACGCGCTGGCGGACCTGCGGCGAGATCGCGGACTACGCCTGCGCCCGGGAACTGGCCACCTGCCAGGTCGACAGCGATACGGTCCGGCTGGGACTGCCGCTCCGCGTCGCTGAGCTCACGCTGCGGGTCGGCGACCTCGCGGCCACGGGTGCCGAGGTCGATGGCCGGCCTCTGGAGCCCGCCTCAACGCGCGCCGAGTTTCGCGACGGCACGTACCTGGTCGATGGTCAGACGACGCTGGTCGCCTTCACGCCGACGGCCCCGAGCGTGAGCGTGCGGGTACGGCACTGAGCAGGCTGCCTCCGCGGCTTGGGTTTCGCCGGCGTCAAGGTATATTCCGAACTCTTTACCCCGTAGGTGCCTTGGTGCGGGGGCCGCGGGTGCGAGCTGGCCTTCCCACCGGCATAGAGGCATAGGGAGTCGGCATGGCGCGGTTGCTGTTGTTGGGTGACGAGGCGGTGGCTCAGGGCGCTCTGGACGCTGGCCTGAGCGGCTGCTACGCCTACCCCGGGACGCCATCCACGGAGATCATGGAGTACCTGCAGGGCTCGCCCGAGGCGGCCCGGCGGGGTTTGCACCGTCAGTGGTCCGCCAACGAGAAGTGCGCCATGGAAGAGGCCCTCGGCATGTCGTATGCCGGACGCCGGGCCATGGTCTGCATGAAGCACGTGGGGCTCAATGTGGCCGCCGATGGCTTCGTCAACGCGGCCATCACCGGCACCCATGGAGGCATCCTGGTCGTCGCGGCGGACGACCCCAGCATGCACTCCAGCCAGAACGAACAGGACTCTCGCTTCTACGGCCAGTTTGCCATGGTCCCCTTCCTGGAGCCGGCCAACCAGCAGGAAGCCTATGACATGGCCCGCAGCGGGCTGGATCTGTCCGAGGCCATGGAGGTGCCGGTGATGGTGCGGGTGACCACGCGCCTGGCACACTCACGGGCGGACATCCAGCCGGCGCCGGCGCGGGACCAGAGCCCCGTGAGGCTGCCGCGGCAACGGCAGCGGTTTGTGCTGTTGCCCTCGGTGGCGCGGCGGAACTACGACCGCCTGGTGGCACGGCAGGCCGACTTCGTGGCGGCGAGCGAGGCCTCGTCCTACAACCGGCTGCTGAGAGGTCGCGACGCGTCGCTCGGGGTCGTTGCCTGCGGGATCGCCTTCAACTACCTGATGGAGTGCTTCGGTTCCGAGGCGGCCTGCCCGTGCCCTGTGCTCAAGCTGTCGCAGTACCCCCTACCCAAGCGACTGCTGGGGCAGCTTCTGGAGCGCTGTGAGCGTGTCCTGGTCCTGGAGGAGGGGGCCCCCTTCGTGGAGCAGATGCTGCACGGGCCTCTGGGGCCGGTCGAGACCGTCCGTGGTCGGCTGACCGGTCACTTGCCCCGCACCGGGGAACTGAATCCGTCCGTGGTGGCTGCGGCTCTGGGCCTGGGTGCCCTGGCGGTGCCGGCCGCGGAGCCGCTCCTGCGGCCGCGCCCGCCGCGCCTGTGCGAGGGCTGCCCGCATATCTTCTCCTACAAGGCCCTGATGGAGGTGATGAGCGAGGCCGGCGAAGGGCGTGTGTTCGGCGACATCGGCTGCTACACGCTGGGGGCCCTGCCCCCGTTCGAGTCCATCGATTCGTGCGTCGACATGGGCGCCTCGGTGAGCATGGCCAAGGGCGCGGCCGACGCCGGGCTGGTCCCGGCCGTGGCCGTGATCGGCGACTCGACCTTCACCCACTCCGGCATCACACCCCTGCTCGACGCCGTCTGGGAGAACAGCAACATCACGGTGTGCATCCTGGACAATGACACCACCGGCATGACCGGCGGCCAGGACTCCGTGGGCCAGGGCAAGATCGAGCAGATCTGCCTGGGGCTCGGGGTGCCGGCCGAGCACGTCCGCGTCATCGTTCCCCTGCCGAAGAACCACGCCGAGAATGTCCGCGTCCTGCGCGAGGAGATCCTGGGCCACGCTGGGGTATCCGTGGTCATCGCCCGCCGGGAATGCATCCAGACCCAGCGTCGCAAGCCGCACTGAGGCCTGTACCCCAGGCCAGCCGAGATACGCCGATGAGAAACGACATCATCCTGGCAGGAGTGGGCGGACAGGGCATCCTGACCATCGCCACCATCGTGGGCCAGACCGCCGTCAGACGGGGCCTCCGCGTCAAGCAGAGCGAAGTCCACGGCATGGCCCAGCGCGGCGGGGCGGTGGTGGCCCACCTGCGGGTCGCGTCGGAGACGATCTACTCGGACCTCATTGCCCCCGGCAGCGCGGACGTGGTGCTGGCCGTGGAACCTATGGAGGCCCTGCGCCAGGCCCATAACCTGCGCCCCGGCGGGGTGCTCCTGGCCAACACCGAGCCCGTGAAGAACATCCCCGACTACCCGGATGAGCAGGCCCTGCTGGACCACCTGCGCGACACCCCGCGTCACCTGGTCATGGACGCGGGCGCCATGGCCAAGGCCGCGGGTTCGGCCAAGGCCATGAATATGGTCATGCTGGGCGCCCTGAGCCCCTGCCTGGACCTACCCGAGGAGTCCCTGACCGAGACGATCCGCGAGGCCTTCCAACGCAAGGGCGAGGACGTGGTAGCCGCCAACCTGCGGGCCTTTGCCGCAGGCCGCGCGGCCGCGGTGGCGGTGCTGTGAGCATCCGCGCCAGGGGCCCGGTCCGTGGCCCATGGCGGGACCGCTGGAGACAGGCATCGATGGACCTACGCGAGACGCTTAGCCAGGCCTTCGCCGCAGCGTTTGGTCGCCCGGCGCGGGTGACGAGCCGCGCCCCGGGCCGGCTGGAGGTCCTCGGCAACCACACCGATTACAACGAGGGAACTGTGCTCAGCGTCGCCGTGGACCGGGCCACGTTCGTGGCGGCGGGCCTATCGGGCAGCTCCCAGTGCCGCGTCGTGGATGCCATCCACCGGGACGAGCGCAGTTTCGACGCCGCGGCCGTCGGCGAGCCACAGCGGGGCGATTGGGCCAACTACATCAAGGGCCTCGTCGTGGAACTGGCCAAGCGCGGGGTCTCGGTACCGGGCTTCCACGCCGTCATCGGCAGCACGGTTCCCATGGCAGCGGGCATGAGCAGCTCCGCGGCGCTGGAGATGTCGGTGCTTCTGGCCATTCTGCGGCTGGCCGGGCGGGAGCTGGACTGGCGTGAGGCGGCCAAGGTCGGCCAGGCCTGCGAGAACCTCTACGTCGGCGCCAAAACCGGGCTCCTGGACCAGTTCAGTTCGCTCAAGGGCAAGGCCGACCACCTGGTCTACAGCGACTTCCGTTCTCTCGACGTCCGGACCGTGCCCCTCCCTGCCGGGACGGCCCTGGTGGTAGCCAACAGCATGGTCAAGCACACGCTCACCAACGAGTACAACGAGCGCCGCCAGGCCTGCGAGGCCGCGGTCCGGACTCTGCGCGCCCGCGACCCCGGGGTCAAGGCCCTCCGCGACGTCTCCCTGGCACGGCTTGAGGCCGCCAAGGCCAGTCTCGACCCGGTAGCCTACCTCCGGGCCCTGCACGTCGTGGGCGAGATCACCCGCGTCGAGCAGGGCGTCAAGGCCCTCGCGGCCAATGACATCAGGCGCTTCGGCACGCTCATGTTCGAGTCCCAGCACAGCTCAACACACTACTTCGAGAACAGCGCCGCCGAGTTGGACGCCCTGGTGGGCATCGGCCGGGAACTCCCCGGGGCCCTTGGCGCACGCCTCAGCGGCGGCGGTTTCGGCGGCATCACCGTCCACCTGGTCGAGGCGGCGGCGGCCGCTGCCTATGCTCAGGCCCTGGGAGAACGGTACCGCGAGCGCACCGGCCTGGCTGCCGAGATCACGGTCTGCCACGCGGCCGACGGTGCGCAGGCCTGGGAGGGGTGACGTGGATCGGGTATGAACAGGATGCACAAGGGACGCGGAAAACGCCATGTTTGAGCGACTTACCGATCGGTTCAAAACCGCCTTCCGGGGTCTGGTCGGCCGCGGCCGGCTGACGGAAACCAACATCAGCGACGCCATGAACGAGATCCGACGGGCGCTGCTGGACGCGGACGTCAACTACCACGTCGCCAAGGACTTCATCGCCGAGGTGCGCCAGGCCTGCATGGGCGAGGCGGTGATGAAGAGCATCACCCCCGGCCAACAGGCGGTCAAGATCGTCCACGACCAGCTCGTGGCCCTGCTGGGCGAGCGCACGGCGCCCCTGGACCTGGCCGGCGCGCCGGCGGTGATCATGCTTTGCGGCCTGCACGGGTCCGGCAAGACCACCACCTGCGCCAAACTGGCCCTGATGCTGCGCGACCGGGCCGGCCGCAAGCCCATGCTCACGGCCTGCGACCTGCACCGGCCGGCCGCCATCGACCAGCTCGAGATCCTCGGCCGGGACCTCGGTATCCCCGTTTACACCGACCGTAGCGCCACCGACGTGGCCCAGCTCGCCGTCGATGCCCGCAACCATGCGGCCAGTGCCGGCTGCGACGTGCTGCTGCTGGATACCGCCGGCCGGCTGGAGATCGACACGGAGCTGGTCCAGGAGCTCGTCGAGGTCAAGCGCCGCGCCCAGCCCCGCGAGATCCTCCTGGTGGCCGACGCGGCCCTGGGGCAGGAGGCGGTCTCCGTAGCCCAGCACTTCGACCAGGCCCTGGGCGTTACCGGCATCGTCCTCACCAAGCTCGACGGCGATGCCCGCGGCGGCGCGGCGGTCTCCATGCGCAAGGTCACCGGCAAGCCTATCAAGTTTGTCGGTGTCGGCGAGCGGCCCGAGGACCTGGAGCCGTTTTACCCTGACCGCATGGCCGGCCGCATCCTGGGCATGGGCGACGTGGTGAGTCTGGTGGAGAAGGCCGCGCAGCAGTACAAGGCCGACGAGGCCGCTGCCCTGCAGGAGAAACTGCGCGAGGCGACCTTCAACTTCGAGGACTTCCTCGGTCAGCTCGACAAGGTCCGGAAGATGGGTGGCGTCATGTCGCTGATGAAGATGCTCCCAGGCGCCGGCAACCTGACCGAAGGCATGGACGTCGACGAGTCGGAGTTTGCCCAGATCGAGGGCATCATCAACTCCATGACGCCCCAGGAACGCCGCCAGCCTGAGGTCCTCGGCACCAGCCGCCGCCAGCGCATCGCCCGCGGCAGCGGCGTGACCGTGGTCGAGGTGAACCAGCTCATCAAACAGTTCACCATGATGCGTACGGTCATGGCCCGTCTCGGCCGCATGGGGCCGTCCGGCATGCTCGGCGGCCTCGGCGGGCTCCTGGGCGGCGGTGGCGGCGGCATGGGCATGGGCGGCATGCCCGCCATGCCGCGGCTCTCCGGCAGTTCGCCGACCAAGGCCAAGAAGGGCCCCCGCAAGAAGCGCATCAGCCCTGCGGCCATGCGCCGCAGGCGCGGGCGCTGAGGGCCATGCGCTCCGCCTCTCTCTCTCTGACCCGAGCCCTCGCGGCCTTCGTGGCCGCCGCGGCGCTGGGGCCGGCCGTCGCGGCGGCGGTGGCCAACCCCCAGATCCTGGCGGAGTGGCCCGTGACCGGCCCGGCAGTCCCCCGCGGCGTAGCGCTCTACTGCCGTGCGGATGCCGGGGTCCGCGCCGACCTGGCGGCGAGGGCGGACGAGACGTTCCCCGGGGGCACCGGAGCGCTCCGCATCGCGATCCTGGCGGGCCCTGGCGGCCAAGCCACCGACGCCCAGCTCTCCTGCACGACGGACGTGGCCCTGGGCCGCGGCGGCCGCTACGAGGTAGCGTTCTGGGTGAGGGCGTCCACGGAGGCCCTCCTGCCCGCGGCGGTTCGCCTGGACGAGGCCCCTTGGACGCTCCTGGCGCCCGGCAGCGAGGCCGCGTTGCGCGCGGGCCCGGAGTGGCAGCGCTGCGTGATCCCGTTCGCGCCTGTGGACGACCGCCCGGCCAGCACGGAGGTCCGCTGTCCGGGGCTGTTCCTGGGCGCCCTGCCCGCGGGGACCGTCCTCTGGCTTGCCGGGGTGCGGCTCGCCGAGGTGGAACCGCCGCCGCTGGCGCCGGCGCCAGAACTGTTACGCAACCCCGGTTTCGAGGAGGGCCTGGCCGGCTGGACGGCCCAGGCTTCGGAGCTGGCCCTGGCGCCTGGCCTGGGCGGCGGCGGTTCGACAGCCTGCCTCGTGCGCCGCCGCACGGCCCGCTGGGGTTCGCCGGCACAGGACGTCCGTGAGGCCCTGCTTGCCAACGGCATGCGGGTCTATGACCTGCGGGCCGCGGTCCGCCGCGTCTCAGGCCGCGGCGAGGCCTTCCTCGTTCTCCACCTCAATCACGCGCGCGGCGACCGCTGGGTCGTCAGCCCACACCGGGGCACGGGTCCCGACGGCTATGCCAGGCTCAGTGGCCGGCTGGCCATCGCCTGGGTCGGCGACCTGAGGGCCGCGGACCTCAGCGTGCAGACCACCGGCGACGACACCACCGACCTCCTTGTCGACGACGTCTCGCTCCGGGCCTTGCCTGGCGAGCTCCCCCAGGGGGGCGCGGTCCCGCCGCCGCCGGCGGACCCGGCCCGGCGAGGTGCGAAGACCCTGGTGGGGGCGATCCGCTGGGATGGCTGGTGCGGCGACCTCCACCCCGTCGGCACCGAGCTCGAGCGCGTCATGGCCGCGGAGACCTACCGCCACCGGCTGCCCTTCTACGCCGAGGTCCCAGAGCCGGGCCGGGTAGAGACGCGCGGCACCACGCAGCAGGTCATGGACCGCGAGCTGGCCTTCGCTCAGGAGGCAGGCCTGGACTACTGGGCCTTCGACTGGTACCCGCAAGGTTCCGGCCTGGCGCGGGCACGAGACCTCTACCTGGCCAGCACCCGGCGCGGGTCCGTCAGGTGGTGTGCCATCCTGGCGACGAACCCGTTCTCCGACGCCGAGCGCGCCTGGCTGCTCGAGCAGTTCCGCACGCCCCACTACCAGTGTGTTCTCGGCGACCGACCGCTGGTCTACGTGTTCGACGCCAGCGCCCACCACGCGGACCTGGTACGCCGCCTGCGCGAGGACACGGCCAGGGCCGGCGCACCCTCCCCGTTCATCGTGTTCATGGGTTGGTCGGCCGCCGTGGCCGATGCCGCCGACGCTTGCGGCGCGGACGCCCTGGGGGCCTATGTGAACCCGTTGGCGAACCGCAGCACCTTCGCGGCCAACATGGCCCATGAGCGCCGCCAGTGGCAGGCCCTTCAGGCCACGGGAGTGCAGATGGTACCCACCGTCACCACCGGCTGGGACCCACGGCCCTTCCTCGACTGCCCGGTGCGCTGGTACCCCGGCGCGAGCGAGAGTAACTGGGTGGAGATGGCTACCCTGGCCCAGATCGCCGAACAGCTCCGCGAGGCCATCGCTTTCGCCGCCGCGCACCCGGAGGCGACCCTCGCCAACACCGTCCTCGTCTACGCCTGGAACGAGAACGCCGAGGGCGGCTGGATCGTCCCTACCCGCCAGGAACTGCGTGAGAACCGCTACCCGCTGCGGCTGGACGCCATCCGCGGCGTGCTGAGGCCGGATGTTCCGGCAGGGACGGGCTGGGAGGCCCTGTGCCGCTGACCCTCGGCAGCGCGGGGGCAGGCCGGCGTCGCGCGCCTGGGGCCGCCGCGGCGGGGACGCTGCCGCGCCCTCCAGCGCCCCGAGCCCGACCGCAGATCAGGGCGGAACCCGATGGCGCCGGACCGGCCCAGCCGGCCCCCTGCTCGCCCTCGAGATCCGACGCACACTGCCCGGGGCCAGGACCGTAAGGGCAGGTCGCCGCCGGCGGCCGGACTGTGGCAGGGGGCCCGCAGTGGTGACCCGGACGTGGGCGAGCTATCATACCTGCCATGTCCAGCGTGACCGCCGAAGCTAAGGGGGCCGGGCCGCGCCCGCGGTGGTGGCGCTGCCCCTGGGTCGGCGTCGCGGTCGTGGGAGCCGTGGCGCTGGCGGTCCGTCTGGCGGCCTTGCCGGAGCTTGCCCGCCAGGAGTTGGTGTTCGCCAAGTACCCCTTCCTGGCCATGGAGATGACCCAAGGCAAGGGCGAGGCGCTCAGGGCGTTCACCGCCAGCCCCCTCTACCTTTACTTCTGGGTCTGCATGCACCACCTCTTCCCCGGCATGATCGGGCTGGTGATCCCCGTGCAGATGGTCCTTGGCGCGCTGACCTGCGTCGGGATCGCGCTGGCGGCCTCGTGCTGGGCCGGGCGACGAGCCGGGCTCCTGGCCGGGCTGGCGGCGGGCCTCTACCTGCCCTTCGTGGTCAACGATGCCTCCTTCGTCTCCGAGGGCCTGGTGCTGCTGTGCAACACGGCTGCCCTCTACTGCCTTGGCCGCTTGCAGGCCAGCCCCCGCCACGGCTGGGCCCTGGCAGCCGGGGCCGCCGTCGGCGTCTCCGGCATGGCCCGCCCCAACATCGTGCTGTTCATCCCCTTCGCGTTGGCGGCGGCGTGGTGCGCGGCCCCGGCCGGACGGCGGCGCCTCGGGCTGTGCCTGTCCGTGGTCCTGGCGGCGGCGGCAGGGCCACTGCTGATCACGGCCCGGAACCTGGCGGTGTCTGGGCAACCGGTGCCCGTCATGTCCGACAGCGGCATCGTCCTGTACCTCGGCAACAACGAGATGGACACCGGCCTGAGCTACACCTGGCCACGCCACGAGCCCCTGCTCCACGCGAAGCCCGGGGAAGTGGATCCCACCCACCGTGTGGCCCGCGAGGTCGCCGAGAGGGAGTTGGAGAGGCCCCTGGGGCCCAATGAGGTGGCCCGCTTCTGGACCCGGCAGGCACACCAGTACGCCCGGCAGTACCCGCTTGAGTATGCCGGGTTGCTGCTGCGGAAGCTGCGCTACTCTTGGACAGACCTCGAGATCCACGATGTCCAGACGACCTTCGCCCAGGAGGAACGGCTGCGCTCGTGGCCCCTGCTGCGCTTCGGCTGGGTCGCGCCCCTGGCCCTGGCGGGCCTGGTGCTGAGCGCGCCCCGATGGCGTCGCCTTTTCCCTCTCTACGGACTGCTGGCCACCTACACAGCCACGGGCATGATCTTCACCGTGGTCGCCCGCTACCGGTTGCCGATGCTGCCGGCGGTCCTCACCCTGGCCGCCCTGTCCATCGGCGCCCTGACGGAGAGCCTGCGCCGGCGCCGTTGGCGGCAGGCGCTTGGCGGCGTCCTGGTGGCTGCGGTGGCGGCCTTTGGCGTGAACCTCGGCGACTACCAGACGCGCAGCTTCGTGGCGACCCAGCGCGCGGCCATCAACAACCTCAACCATGCCGCGGCTCGCGTCGAGGCGGGCGATCTCGAACGCGCGCGGGCTCTCTATGAGGAGGTCGTCCGCGCTCCGCCCAGCTTCACTGCCCTGCTGCAGGCTCGCTATGGCCTCGTGCTGATAGCCCTGCAGGCTGGGGACCAGGCGGCCGCGGTCGCCTGGCGCGAGGCCGCCCTGGGGCCGCGGCTGCCGCAGCCCGCCTTGGAGGCCGTCCCCGACGAGCCGGCCCTGCGCCGACGCCTGGAGGCCGACCCCGACGACGTGGAGGCGGCGTTGCTGCTGGGGGTCAGGCAGTGGCACGAAGGCCAGATCGACGCTGCCGAGCGCAGTTTCCGCCAGGTAACTCGCCGTGTCCCCGGCTTCCCTACCGGTCACCTCGACCGTGCCTGGTGCCTGCTGCGCCTGGGACGGCCCGCCGAGGCGCGGCGCTGGGCTGAGGCAGCCCGCCGCCTGCAGCCTGAGCTCGCGGACACGCACCGGCTGATCATCGAGGTCGCCCGGGCCCAGGGACGCCTGACCGAACTCGTGCCCGAGTACGAGCGCCTGGCCCGCATCGACCCCGACCTCAAGGCCTACGCGGACGCCCTCGAACAGGTCCGCGCGGCGGCGGGCCGCCGTGGAGCCTCGGGCGGAGGCCCGCCATGGACACCGTGAGCGCTCGGCGGCTCGACCGCCTCCTGCTGCCCCTGGTCCGCCTGCTCTCGGCCTGCCAGCGGCAGCACCCCGCGGTGCCCGCGGCAAGCCTGCCGCCGCTCGCCCGGCAGGTAGCCCCCGGCTCGACGGTCGTCGTCATCAAGCTCGTGGGGCTGGGCAGCCTGACGCTGCTGGTTCCGGCCCTGACGGCCTACGCCAGAGCGACGGGCCACACGGTCTCCCTGGTGACCGTTGACGTCAACCGTCCGCTCCTCGATCTCCTGGACTGGCCAGGGACCCCGGTCTACCTGCGCACTGGCTCGGTCTGGGTCCTTGCCGTCGACGTGGTCCGGCAGGTCCGCCGCCTGCGCCAGGTCCGACCCGTGGCCGTCGTCGACCTGGAGTTCCACAGCGCCTTCACCACCCTCTTCGGCTGCGCCCTTGGCGCCCCGCTGCACGCCGCCCTCGATGCTCCCTGGCGGCGAGGACTGGGCACCCATGGGCTGGTCCAGCCTGCAGAGCGCCACATCGCGGCGTTCGCGGGGGACCTGTTCTCAGCCCTGGCGGCGAGTCCACTCGATACCGGCCCGCCGTTGCGCTGGCGCGCCGGGGTCCTGCCCCTGTTGCAGCCGCGCCTTCCGGGCCTGCCCGGACCCCGGCGGATCGTGATCAACATCAATGCCGGCATCATGTGCCTGGAGAGGCGCCTGCCCACCGGGACGTTCCGCGACACCATCATGGCCTTGGCGGGAGCTGTCCCGGCAGAGCTCCACCTCATCGGGGACCCGCGCGAAGAGGCCTATACGCGGGAGTTTGCCGCGACGCTGCCCACGACCATTCCGGTCCACAACCACGCCGGAGCGCTGACCATGCCCGCGCTGCTGGGGTTGCTGCGGGACGCCGACCTGGTGATCTCCAACGACACGGGTCCCATGCACCTGGCCTGCGCTCTGGAGACGCCGACCCTCGCCATCTTCGGCCCGGAGAGCCCAGCCCGTTACGGCCCGCGGGGCCGCCACGCCAGCGTCCTCTGGGGACGCATGGCCTGCAGCCCCTGCCTCACCGCGGACAACCGCAAGCAGGCCCCCTGTCACGGTGACAACCGCTGCCTGCGGCAACTGGTTGCAGACGACCTCGTGCCGCTGGCCCTGGACCTGCTGGGTGGCAAGGTGGGCACCCGGCGCGAGGTGGCACCGCGCCTCGAGCCGCCGCCGGGGGTGCCCCCGGCGAGCCGCGGTCGGTGAGCGTACGCGCGCGGCTGGCCAGAGGCGCCCGACCGGCAGCCGCCCACCTCTCCCGCGCCGACCGCTACGCCCACCCCTGGAGACGCGGCCCCCCTCCGCGGCGAACCGCGGAGGGGGGCTACGAAGGACGCTCTGCAGGCCGGCCGTGCAGCCCACGGTGGCGATCGGAATGCCGCTACGGGTGGTACCCGTTGATGTCGAAATGCAGGTCTTTGCGGGCCCACGGAACGGAGGCAGCGATCACGCCGACGATGGCGCTGGCCACATGGCCATCGAGGAGCAGGTAGTCGGCCCCGCCATTGTGGCGCTCAGAGTGCCAGGCGTAGTTGGTCGTGCGGGTGGCCCCGTGCGCTGTACAGCTCCCTCCCGGGCACCACCAGCGCCCGTAGTTGTTGGCACCGTCCATGAGGTAGGCCGTGCAGGACGGCTCCTTGAGCCGGGCCATGGCAATGCCGCTGATCGCGAGGTTGCGCTGGAAGGCCACGCCATAGCCCAAGGCGTTGCTGCTGCCGCCGCCCGAGTAGAAGACCGAGTAGTTCACCGACGGGCAGTTGTAGACCTTGGTGTCCGTGACGTAGGTCCGGATCTGCGTGTACCACTCGCGCTGCAGGCCTGAGACGATGTCGGCAGGGGCGACGTACCCGGCGCCCACCGGGTAGCACTCTGCGTTGTCGTCCGTGTACATGAAGGTGCCCAAGCCGATCTGCTTCAGATTGCTGATGCAGTTCGCCTGGCGGGCCTTCTCGCGAGCCTTGGCCAGGGCCGGCAGCAGCATGGCTGCCAGGATGGCAATGATCGCGATCACCACGAGCAGCTCGATCAGTGTGAACCCGAGACCCTTACGCTGTGCTCTCATGTGTGACCCCCGCCTTCGGCTGCCGTTCCGGACCTGTTGTGCGGGCCTTGCCGCGTTACCGGCGCCCCCCGGTGCCGGAGCAAAGCCACCTTGACAGTTCTACTCTGCACCGGTCCAGGGGAATGTCAAATAGCCCAAAGGAGGGAGCCGGGGCGAGGGACCCCCGGGAACGCCACACCCCTCGCACGGCGAACCGTGGAGGGGTGTGCGCAGATCACGATCCCGCCCCGTCGCCTCTCAGCGCGACGACGGCAGGAGCGTGATCACGGATGGAAGCCGCGGTAGTCGCAGTGCAGTTCACGGCGAGCGTACGTCGTCGTCGTGAGCGCGGTGCCGATGTTGGCGCTGCCGACGTGGCCATCCATGAACAGGTAGTCGGCACTGCCCGTGTGCCGGTCGAAGTTCCAGGCCCAGTTGCTGGTGATCAGCGTGCAGGTGCCGGTGGCGTAGCCCGGGCACATCCAGCGGCAGTAGTTGTTACCCGAGCCATCGGTCAGGTAGTAGCAGGTGGAGGTCTCTTTCACCAGGGCCATGGCCAGGTTGGTGATCACGACGTTGCGTTGGTACCCGACTCCGTAGCCGAGGTGCCCGGAGTTGGTGCCGCCGGCGTAGATCACCGTGGTGTTGTACGACGGGCAGTTGTAGACCTTCGTGTCGGTGACGTACGGGCGCAGCAGCGTGTACCACTCCTCGACCTGGGGCGACAGGCCGATACCGATGTTTGCCGCGTTCACATAGCCGGCGCAGTTGGGGTACATCTCCTTGTTGTCGTCGGTGTACATGAAGGCGCCCAGCCCGATCTGCTTCAGGTTGCTGATGCAGTTCGACTGGCGGGCCTTCTCGCGAGCCTTGGCCAGCGCCGGCAGCAGCATGGCCGCCAGGATGGCGATGATGGCGATCACCACCAGCAGCTCGATCAGTGTGAACCCAGGAGTCCTGCGTGTCTTCTTCATGCCTTCTTCACCCTTTTCCTCGACGTAGTACGCCCTGAACCGTGGCAGACCCTTACCTGTAACCGCACGGCAGACGCCCAAGCGCTGCCCTGGCGACGCATACCATGGCACGCCGGCCGGGATGTCAAATAGAGCTAATACCAGTTCCACGTCCGGCGTAGAGCATTGACTGGTACCGCGCCCTGCGGCCGCGCAATCTGCGGTATCCCGGCTGGAGCGCCCACGGCCCCGCGGCCGCGGGAGCACTGGCCCCGGGGGCGTTCGCCCCTGTGGCCGTGGCCGGTCCAGCAATGCTCTACGGCTGACGTCCACGTGGCATGTGGTATAAGGACCACGGGTCTGCGGCGACGAGACGGATGAGGTGGGTGGTCAGGCGCGTTCCCTGGCGCTACACTGTGGGCGTAGACGCCGATGTCCCGGTGTCCAGGAGGCCCGTCATGCCGTTCAGGTTCGGATGCAACACGCTCTATCCCTGGGGGCGCCTGCCGCCAGGCCCGGAGGTCTTCGACCTGGCCGCCCACCGGGAGGCCCTGAGCATCATTCGGGAGGCCGGGCTCGATGGTGCCGAGTTCTCGCATTACCAGCACCTGGCACCGGCTGACCAGGAGAAGCTGCGGGAGCTCTGCGGCTGCCTGGGTCTCACCCCGTGGTCGGCCCACTCCTGGGTGCCGTTGCCGGCCGACCCGGCACAGGCCGATGCGGCCCTGAGCGACTTGCGCGCCAGCATCGAGGGTGCCGCCCGCCTCGGGGTCCGCGTGCTGGTCGTGCACGCGGCGGGGTGTCCTCCTGCAGCGTACGCTCGGCGAGCCGAGGTCCTCGCGAGGGTCCTCACAGGCCTCTCGCCCATCGCGGTGGCGGCCGGCATCACCCTCGCCGTCGAGAACTGCGCCCAGCGTGAGGACCTCGAGTTCCTCGCGGCGACGCTGGAGTGTCTGGCCCTGCCGGCGGTCGGCTTCAACATCGACACCGGCCACGCCGTCCTGCATGGCATGAGGCCTGAGGACGCCATCCGGATCATGGGCCGACGGCTGGCTACCACCCACCTGCAGGACAACTTCGGTCAGCGGGATGACCACCTGCCCCCGGGCCGCGGCAGCATCGCCTGGGGACCCGTGCGGGACGCCCTGTTGGAGGTGCGCTACACCGGCATGATGATGGTGGAGATCTCGGACGGTCCCCCCGGCCGCGAGCCAGAGGCCGCCGCGGATACCCAGGCGGCGGCCGACTTCCTGCACCGGCTCTTCGGGGTACCGTCGGCTCCGCCCAGACCGTAGTGCCAGCGGGCGCAACGCCCTACCCGTATCATCGAGGCGACGGCTGGCCAGCGCCACCGAGCGGTCCCAGAGCCGCCACGATGGCCCGCTGGCAGTAGCCATGGTCACGCCAGGGGGCGCCACTATGGCTGGAAGGCAGCGGTCGGCGCGCCGCAGAAGGCCGGTCGTCCGCGACCGGCGGCCCGCCGACGGAGCGCCGGGGCTCCACGCCCCGCGGGCGGACGGATTGCGATGGCCCGCACGCGCTGGCGCGGACCTCACTTCTGGTCGTCTGACAGGGCCTTGAAGTAGCTCTCCACCAGGCCGTTGTACTGCTCCGGGATGCGCGCGTCCCGGTCCACTAGCAGCTCCCGCTGGACGACCTCGTCGATGAGGGTCCGCAAGCGGGTGAGGCTGGCAGGGAGCGTCTCCTGGCGGACGCGTTCGGGGATCTTCACGCCCTGCGGCGGGGCGCCGGGGGGCGGCTGCGGCGGCAGTTGCTGGCGGAGGTCCCGGGCGACGCGGTCGAGGGGCGCATCACGCAGGTCCTGCAACTGGCTCGCGAGTTCGCGCAGTTCCTCGGCCGTCTTCGGCGGGGTGGGCTGCGCCTCCTGTGCCTGGCGAGAGAGCTCATTCTGCAGGGCCTTGGCCTGGTTCTCGGCAGCCGCGAGCTGCTCGAGGTGGCTGCGCACGAGGCGCTGGTGCTCCTGGTTGAGGCCCTTGGCCATCTCCTCGAAGCGCGCCGCTGCCTCCTGCTCTGCCTGCCGGGCCTGCTCGGGACGGCCTTCCTGACGGTCCTGCGCGGCCTGGGCCACCTGGTCCGCCAAGGCCTCGGTACGCTGTTCTTTGCGGAGTTCCCGCAGTTCGTTGCGGGTGGCCTCCAGGCCCTTGGCGGGCTCCGTAGCGAGCCGTTTCAGCCAGTCGTCGATGGTTTCGGCATTGCGGGCGACCTCGGCAGAGGCCTCGGGTGTGGGTGGCGTATCCTGGGTGGCCTGGGCCTGCTGCTGGGCCGCCTGCTGCTGGGCCGCCTGCTGCTGGGCCGCCTGCTGCTGGGCCGCCTGCTGCTGGGCCTGCGGCTGGGGCGGTTCGCCACGGAGCTGCTGCGACGCCTGTTCCGCCATGCGGGCAGCGCGGTCAAGGGTC
>Ga0172371_10006619_pt1 | contig 16796 bp, 10 predicted proteins | sample Lak12m_FD_114543 | JGI IMG/M metagenome (GOLD analysis project Ga0172371, IMG submission 114543) | Freshwater microbial communities from Kabuno Bay, South-Kivu, Congo - kab_022012_12m | ecosystem: Environmental > Aquatic > Freshwater > Lake | place: Democratic Republic of the Congo: South-Kivu...
GTCAATTTCGAAGAACCCGCCTTTATGTCGAGTCTGTCAGTGGCGTTTCTCCTTGAATGGCGAAAGATACTTGCCGACTCCTTAGAAAACATTATCGACCAGATGGTATCGCCCGACGAAAGGGGTCGGTATTTGAGGCAGTCCAGTCCGTTCTGCGGAATATTGACTCCCAGAGAGAGGTGGGAAATCTATGAATCGTTCGAAGCTGGAACATATTATCAGGGCCGCAGGGAGCATCGCGGATGACACGGATGTCATTGTCCTGGGGAGCACGTCCATTTTTGCCGAATTCCCCGATATATCGGATGATTTTCTCCCCTTGAGGTGTTAGGAAAAATGAAGGATATGAACAACAATTCAGTTCACGGCAAATTGTCCCGCGACGCTTGGCAAAGGTGGCTGCCGGGCATCGCCGATGAAATCGCAGGAACCTTTTGCAATTCTTATATAATACGTCAAACCATTCAGAAATACGCCATTCGGACCGGGGCCAGCCATATCCTTGCTGCCGACAGGGACGAGGAAAGACATATTCTCCGTTACAGAATCGACCGGGCCGGGCTTTCCCGGGAAATCATGAGTTTACTGGCCGATTTTGTCTCAGGCGAGATTGCGCATTTGGGTTTGGCTGAGGCCATTCGAAATCAGGATCCGGGCCGGATAAAGATCTTGCTCAGGGAAAAATGTCGGTCCGCTCTGGAAGACGGTGCTCGAAATCCACGATTTCGAGCGATTCGCAACGTAGTGAGCAATGCGGCAGCAGAAGGTCTCCTCAACTATCGCCCGGCACGGGGTCTTTATGGAGAAACTGGTGGAAATTGGGCCTGCTACGCCTTTTCCGAGGATAAAGAACTCGACATTCTCCACAACCAAGAGGATACTGGGAATTATGAAAACTGGCCGCTTCCCCCATTGATCGAGAACACCAAACCCGAAGAGAGCGGCTCCCAAATCACACAAAAGAAACTTGTGCTTGAGGCCGCATGGTTCTTCTGGAATGAGACGGTCCAGAGACACGGTCCGGTCATGGTCCCTCTGCTTGATTTGCAAAGCTACATGGAAAAGAAATTTCCGCCCTGGATCATGACCGCTTTCCTCCCTGATCCGCTATCGATCTTGACGACCCATGACAGCGCATGGGACCCGGAAACCGAGGAGGGAGATTATCCTCTCTTTGGTCACAATATTCCGTCCACATCAGCGCTTTGGTCTGTCGGGGAGGATGAACAGGCGCCGGAAGATGCCATCCTCCGTGAAACTGCCCTTAACCTTGCCGAAAATTGGTTGATCAGTCTGAAAGACAAGGATGCCATGATCTTTTGCATGAGGTATCACTGTGAATATACGCTAAAAAAAATAGCTAAGAAGCTGAACCTTCCGACTGAGCAGCATGTGGATTATCACTACAACGCGTGCATCAGGAAACTCAAAGATTTCTGCACCCGGCAGGAGGGCCTTTCTCCACCCGACGAAGATCCGACTCTGGCTAAACTTCTCGCTGAGATGTTGGGGGAAGTTTGCACACAGCAGATATTGAAGGGAGGCTGCGAATGAGCCCGAACGGATTCGTTATGGTTATGGTGGACCCGGCTACCGGATCAGTGAAAACCACCGCCCATTTTAAAAGAAAGCCGCCGGTATCCAGCAAGCGCCTGGGCGCTCAGTGCCCCTTGTTCGGGGATAAGGTTGAACCCGGTACGCTTCGCATCGTTCGAACAGCGCCTCCTCCAGTGATATGGGTCAATGACAGTGGTGAAGCGTGCGACATTTTTCACCGCACTCCCTGGCCTCTGCATATTCATCATCCGAAACCGGGGATATGGGCCACGGAATTTGCTGATCCTCCTAAACCGGACGAGCGGCTTCATTTGAAGCTTGTTCGAGCGCTGAACAAGGATCGCGAAATGGTGCAGGCTGCATGGAGGCTGCCTGAAAATGGCGCGGAGCCGTTTCCTGGAGAAGAATCGACCTATCAGCGCATCTATGTCCGTGAACGGCAGGCGATCTTTATGGAATCCCCAAACTCCAGGAAAGGCAGGCGCAAAGACCTTCGTCAAAATACGGTTTTCACCGTCGATAATGATGATTCCAGGGACCTGGATGATGCCTTGGACATTTTTCCCCTGGCTGAAAACCATTATATTGTCGGGATCCACATCGCAGACGTAACAGCATTTGTGGAACCAGGGTCACCACGGGATGAGGATGCTCGGTGCAGGGGTACAAGCCACTACTTTGAGGATGTGGTCCTGCATATGCTGCCCCACTGTTTGTCCACGGATTTGTGCAGCCTTTCGCCGGACAGGGAAAAGCCGACGGTATCCATCTATTGCGAGATCATGCTCGACCGGGGCAGGGCAGTTGTCAAAGGGAGCAGGATCTTTGAATCCGTTATCCACAGTCGTCGTCAGCTTACCTACTCAGAAGCGGACAATGCCCTGTCCGGCAAGACTGCAGATATTCCGGAAGACGTAATTCAGTCCCTGAAAGAGGCTGTTTCAATCGGCCGTTTTTTGAGAGCGGGTCGTCCCGAAAATCTCTCCGAGCCGAATGATCACGGCATAAGCGGGGCCATGATCGAGGATTTTATGGTCACGGCCAATCAGCTTGTAGGCGAGCAAATGGCCCGAACCCTCGGAACCTTAAAAAATTCCCGCAAGCGATGCCTTTTTCGCTCCCATCCCGGTCCTTCGGCGAATGACCTGATGGTGCTCGCGGAACGTCTTGCCGCCAGTGATTTAATAGCGCCGTTCGATCCAAAAGAGCTTCTGACGGCAGCCGAAAAACGCCAGAAAAGCGAATTTCCCGAACGCTCCAAAAGGGAGTCAAGCGCCTTCCTCTCCGCTGCGCTGCACCGGGAAATTCGCTCCCGTCTTCAAGCCGAGTCAGACGATGCGGTTTCCCTGTTGAGGGCTTTGGAAAGCGGTCCCGGAGGGCTCAGTATCTGGAAAAGCGCGCGACTTAATGACCTCTTCGAATTCTCCGGACACCACGGATTGGGCATTTCCCGCTATGCCTGGTTTACCTCCCCTATTCGTCGCTATCCCGACATGGTGAACCACCGTTTTTTAAAAAGCGTCCTTGGCGGCAACATTTCAGGAAAAGATTCTGAAAAAGTCGATCCCGAAGCCCTGCACCGATTGATCGCCGATGGGAAATCCGCTCAGAGAGCCTATCAACGACGTCGCGATTTCCGTCGTCTGTTTGAATCCGTGGATGGGACATCGAAAAAAATTTCCGTCACTCCTTTGAATTTTCGCTGGTTCGATCCGTATACCTTTAGAGTGGAGGCCGAGGTGGATGGGACTGCGGTACTGATTCAACTACGTGATCCCGAGAATGCCCGCGTTGAGGCCCATGGACTTCAATGCCGTCTGGCTCCTGTTGGACAATCCATTTCTGTCCTGCGCGTCGGCCAGCCCGCTTGGCTGCGGCTGGATCCGGCGTCAGGAGACATCTCGTTTGAGGCTGGATGCCTTTTTGCGAAAACGTCCCAGTGGAATATGGAAATGTAGGTGTATCATGTTAAAACTGAAGATGGATTTCAATAACGCGCTGTCCGGCTTCCTCGGGCCTCTCCCGTCGGGAAGCATTGCCACTCAGGAGCTTGATTTTCTCTACAACGGCCGGTCCTATCACCTGACGGCCCTAAGCCAGGGGAAAACCCTTCGACTGGCGCTTCGGGATGAATGGGGGGAGGCTTGTTACGGTTTCCAGGTCGTTTGCATGGGAGAGCGTCTGATTCCGGCGGAGGGCGAAGAGAGTGTCGATCTGGGGGAACGATCCTGGCTGGATCTGGCCTCACTCCATCTGTACCTGGACGACACCTCTCTGGGAAAGCTTCAGATCGTGCCCGAAATCCAAACGTTAACCCCCACGGAAAAGGAGTTCGCCTTTGCGCAGAGGCGCGCCTGGCAGTCCCTTTATCAAATGAGGACCTGCCCGCCCTTGGAGGTCCTGAGTGACGGAAGCGAGGAGGCGGCAAGGCATCTCAGCGTATGTGCTTCCTGCAGAGCGCTTCTGTCCGATGCAAGAGACAATGCGGCCTGGAATGATTTGGCACGAGAGTTGGCTTCCGCTCTAAGCCCTCCCCATGTTCCGCCTGTCCGTCCCGGGCAGATCTGGACGCTCCAAAAGGAACTGGAAGGATGGGACGCGGAAGGCCACTACCTGCGTACCCCCCAAGTCCTGGTGCTTTCTACAGAGAGTGGGGTCCAGGTTGTGCCTGTCTGTTCGGAAGCGAGTCTTGCAGATAAAGGGGATGTGTTTTTGAGTGAGGATGCGGGGTTCGCAGAGTCATGGAACCGGTTCACCATTCCGTTGTCCAGTTTGCGGGAATGCCTGAAAACCGTGGAGGGTGTACGATTGCAGGAAACTCTGGGACAATCGACGCAGGGCTTCCCTGAAGCGGCCACCGACTTGCGCCGTGCCTTTGAGGAACTGGAAGCTCAAATGGCCGAAACCCTTGAAAAGCGTGCGCTGGTATGGAAGGCTGCGAGCAGCAGTAACGTTGCGAAAAAGATCGATTTCAAGGAATGGAAAAACACCTTTTCACAATTTCTGCGTACGCTGTTCACGCTCCCCTCCCTCGGAGAGGCGACCGTTGCGGCTGACGATGGCCTCACCGTTCCCCTTCAATTTCTTCGGGCACCCACATTTCAGGTCGAACAGGGCAGGGCCAGTCTTACTGACGTACGATCGGATGAAAAAGGGGTCCATGTTGCCGGCGAACTGCTTCTGCCCGAAGGGGTGATCCCCTCGCTCCTCTACGGATGGATAGAGAACTCCCATGGCGATGTGGAGACGATCCGGGCCGATATGGCCGGATTGTATTTTGCCCTGGATTTTCATGGCCTGATGGAGCTGGATGAGCGCAACCTTCGTCTCGCCGCCATCTGCTACGGAGAATAAAACAGCCCGTGGAAGGCTACTTCAAATGGAGCGCAAAAGAACTGGCCGCCTGGGCGGGAACAGGCCGCCTGGTCCAATGGCTCCAACCCCGCATCCGCCACGCCATCCCCTGGGACGGGGCTGTTTCGGCCGATGATTGGTCCTTACTGGAGAACATTCTGAACGCGGCCTGGCAGTTCAGGACTGACCTTGTGCGGCTTTTTGCGGCAACGGCATTGCTGACTCCGCCACCCGAAAAGCAATGGAATATAATGCAGTTACTTTTTCCCGAAGCACCTCTGACGGACTGGCTTCATGCCGCTTGGCGCCTGGTTTCCATTCCATGTGTGGGCGACGACGGCCCCACGATCATAACGCTGATGTGCGGCCACTCAACGGAAACACTCTCCGGAGTCGAGTCGGCAAATCTCTCGACAGAAACCATTCAGGCCATTGGTATGGCTGCCTCCCTTGCGACCCGGAAGTGGGGCGGTCATTTTGTTTGCTGGCACTGGTCCGAAAGGACCGGCATTCGTGGCGCATCACTTGGTTTGCCGGTTTTTTTGGGCTTCGGCTGTGCAGCCGAAAAATTACCGTTGCCCCGGGCCCTGGCCACGGGAAAGCTCGATGCATCGGGATCGGTGGAACCTGTCGAAAATGTAGCGAAAAAAGTCTTTCTTGCAGGTGACCGGAGTCTTTTTGTCCCTGAAGCCAATTATTCCGCTGCCCTGCCCGCCTGCATTCCCGTCAGCACTATTGAGGATGCGTGGGATCTGTGGAAGAGCTGTGGAACGGCCAACAGCCCCGATCATCTTCGGACGCTCGTCAACTGTCTGGACGAGCCGAAACGTCTTTTTGCTTTCCTCTTAAGCTGTTCGGAAGCGGAAGTCGGCTTTCTTGATACAGATGTGCATGTGGCCCGAATTCAGAGCGCACTGGAAAAAAGCCCTTTTCCTGTCGCGGCACTACGCCTTCTTCTTGTTGAAATGGCCATATCCCGAGAGGGAGGTCGTCGGAGAGGGCTGAGGTTCGTTCTGAAAATCTTCCCGAGAGACAGCCTGCACCGGGTGGCGGACAGCGCCCCCGCTCTGGCATGGCGGCTGGCCATGCTCCACCTGCGGGCTCTTAACCATTCAGGTCATCCCAAAGAGGCGGCCGAAGTGAGAGAGACGGCGCGGCGGTGGGAAAATGCGCTGGATTCCTCAGACAGCGAGGAAGAGCTAATTGCCCATTCTCTCGCCATTGTGGGGCTCCTGCATAACACCTATCGGTTTGGGGAAGATCCTCGGAAAGCCCTCGGTCCATCTCTTTCAGACCTGCTCCTCCAGGCGGAGCGTCGCGTGGCACAGGGGAAAAAGAGAAACAAGCCGTTGGGAGATTGGTACGGCACGCTGGCCCAGCACCATGCGTTTCGCGGAGAGCTTTCAGAGGCCGAGGAACACCTCGAAAAGGCCATGACCTGCTTTGAGGGCAGGCCCGAAGATCAGCGGCAGTCGCTCAGCTATCGTTTTTTTGCCCGTCTGGACGCCCGTAAATCCGAGGCATTGGATGATCTCCTGGCGGTTTTGGGGGTTGAACGATTGGACGAGGATCTGCCCAAGCACATTCAACGGATAGACAATACGCACACGCGCTGTTGGGCCCTGTTCGCGCTGGCCCGTTTTGCAGTTGATTCAAAAACCGTTCAACCCGCCCTTCAAACCATGTTAGCCGGAGTTTCCGAACATCTTGCGAACAACAATCGCATCTGGGGCATGACGCCCGTGGGGCATCCCTGGCAACTGATCCTGTTCAATCTGGGATTTCTGGCCCGAAAGAACGCGGAAAAAGAACAACTCTGGAGAAAGAGTCTGGATCTCTGCCTGAATGAAAAATCCGGCCCCGCCATCCGTGTCATGTCGCTTCTTCCGCTTTCCGCCATAAAATCTCATGGGCTGGAACTACCAAGAGAAACGGAAAACATCGTGTCACAGATCAGGCGAATGATTCGTGAAGATTTGGACATACTCCATTTCAGTCCAGTGCTAACAGGAGCGGGCTGGGCCGATGTCCTCGACAGGGTCACGAAACACCGGAATGAACTCTTTCCTTTCAATTACCGATAAACAGGGAGGCAGGATTTCTTTGGATTCATCAGAAGAGCGCGAATGGAAAGAAAAACTGGAGAAGGAACTGGAAGAATGGTTTAATGCTGTTTCAGGGGAAGGCCAAAAGGGAAAAGCGCTGAAGCAGGAAGCCGCGGCATACGCTTCGGCGAAAAGAAAGATGGCTGGTCTTTTTGTGCTCAGTGAGTTCCTGGCCCGAGCGATCAGCCGCATTTCCAAGGAGGAAACGGATGAAGGATTGAAAGCCATCGCAGATAAGTCAATAGAACTCACGAGTACTCTGGCAGATATCCTGAAGGATTATATCAGCTCCGCTTCCAAATCTGGTTCCGATGAAATGCCAGACCGTGAACCAGCATATGTCGAAGACGAAATGGTAATCGAACCGAATGCAGCGGAAGAGTGGTTGGCCAGCGGCGTTGCAGACATGAAGACGCCATCCGAATCAAGGCCGCCGGAGCCCCCCGTCGCTCAACCGATTCCGTCAGATATGCCCCCTGAAAGCCCCAAGCCTGCCGGGCCCGTGATTTCCCCGGAGGAACAACTCAAGGCCCATCTCCACGATCTTCAGAAGGCGGTATCATGGGGCAAAGCGGAAGAGGCGGAAAAGGCCCGAAAAAGAATCTTCGCCATGTCGTCTCAGTTCCCCAAAGGGACGCTTGATAAAAAGATCCATGAGTACGAAAAACGAGGCCGTGATTTCAAGCGCGTGAAAATGGAATTCGAATCCCTCATCCAAACCAAAGGCATCCTCGGCAAAACGACCGGGGCCTTCTGGAAGGGACTTCCTAACAGTAAGACCTCGTGGTTTGTCTTCACAGCGGGAAAGATGATCGAAAGCGTGCTGAGTTACGAACTGAGAAATCTGCTTCGCACTAATCCACCCGAGAGTTCAACTGTAGCTGATTTTATAAGAAAAGCGACTTCCGTTTATGGCAATCTGGCATCCCAGCTTCCACAACTGAGAGATGCCCATCAAACGTGGATACCGGTTGTTGATCCAGGACTCGACCATCGCATTCAATCATTGCAGCCCAGTTCTGGGTGGACGTTGTATATCGATGAGACTGGATTGCGATTTGGCGACCAAGAGGGTAAGGAAGGGAGGGTTGTCGGCCTGGTCTTCCCAGAAAAAACCGCATTAGCGCAGTTGCCTAAAGGGTTCCATGCGTCAAGCGCTGCGCCGGCAGAGGTTCTTCATCGCCTGAATGAGCTTTTGTCGACACCTTGTGGCATTCTTGGCCTGGGCATAGACGATCTTCATCAAATGACGCAGGAACACTGGCTGGCATCCGTGCTGGAGGTGGTCACCTGGGTCTGGCGCTTATTGCCCCTCCCCAAAGAAGAAGCCCCAACACCCGTCACCCTCGACGTCCTGATCGAAAACAAGGGAACATACGATGCAACCAAAGACCTGGAATGGCTTCAGACAGCTCTTGCCATTGCCTGGGACAAGGAATCTCCCCATAGAAACAAAATGATCCAATTAGGAAAACTGGATTTTGTTCCCAAAGACACGGGCCTTATCGGGTGGGTGGATTCGGTTGCCTACTGCTGGGGGGCTTCCAAAGAGGAGATCAAGGAAGGACTCCACCAAAGCCGGTTAACCGGAAGCTGCCTGTTGAAGGGCATCCGGGAGCTGCTCCCTGTCTGGGCAAAGGCCATCAACGGAAACATCGTCGAAGCGAACGAATGGCAGCGGCTTACCGAACAAAAAGACGCCGAACAGAGAGGAAGCCTCACCCATATGGCGCTTGACGCTCTCACGAAAACCTGCCGCCAATCGCCCGGGAACTGGCAGCGCTATGTGGATGCCATGGATGCCTACCTGGCCACCAAGAAATATGATTTGACGGTGGTGGAACGGCAGGCCAACTGGCTGGCCGCCATGGAAGGCATCGAGATGAGCCCTGAGATGCGGTTTTTCTGGAAAATGGCCGAACTTGCCAAACACAACCACACCGGCGAAGTCACCACGCAGGCCATGCGGAGCACCAAGGCCGAAGTAACCGAGCTTTCACAGAAGGCCGGTCAGATAGTCCCTCACGCCCGTTGCCATGCCATGCTCCGTTTGGCCGTAGCCGACGCCAATGCCTTTGATTTCAAGGCGGCAGGGGAACGGTTCGCGGCCTGGAACCCGGATGCGGGCGGTACGCTTATGGGAAGCGCATTGTGGGATGGAAAAATCCTGAGCAGCCTTGGTCAGTACCTCGCGTTTCAGGGCTATCCGGAGAAGGCATTGCCCTATTTCGACAGGGCCCTGGCCCAGTTCAAGGTGCTTGAGTCTGTCGATCCGATCGAAGCAAGTCGTCAGCACAGCCAGACCGCAACCTACGCGGCCATTGCGGCCATGGATGTCCAAGAGTTAAGCACGGAAGAAAGAAATGCTCGGATGGAACAGGCCCTGGGCACTAGCGTACTAGAAGCCGCCCGAAAAATGGGAGGAGACGCCTCGCCTGGAAATCGATATCTCCATCATCTCCTGGCCCGTTACCTGGTCTCCCATGGCTCGGAAGGACAACGGGCTGCCTATAGACGAACGTCGTCCAACTGGTTGATCCCCGAAATCGGCATGGGCGCCGGGCATCCCTGGCCATTGATTCAATACTACCGTTGGGAATTGACCAAAGACCGCAAGCTGATCGAAAGCATCTTTGATTATTGCTGGGGCCGAGAGCAGGGCGCTACCGTCAAGCTCATCGGCATGGCCATCGGTATTGCCAGTGGCATGTTGTCGCCCGATAGCGGCTTGGTCTCCGATGTACTCCAAGACCTCAAGACCGCGATGCCGAAGGCAGAGGAACAAATAGACAAGCTGCTGAGCCCGAACGGTCTTTCTGGCCTAGATTTGCTGAAAAGGGTCCTTACTTTTAATTACCGGTAGGCGAGAATTAAGACTGCCTACAATTTCACAACGCATATATGAGAGTTTCTACTTTGTAAGCTCAAGTAAAACACTAAATTGGAACTGGGTGAGCAAGATATGGGCTCATTGGCAGAACTGGAAAGTATCCCTTCCAAGCGAGCAATCTCTGGCGGAGAACTGGTGGTTAGACTTTATGAACTTTGGGGAAAGCGATGGCTAGTAGATAGACTTCTGCAGCTTTCTGGCGCAGCCGAAAACGACTGGCTTGAGTTTAAAGCCACTCTATGTCCTCCCAAGGAATTACGAGAATGCTATTCAGAAGGCCGCAACAGTCTGGTGAAATATGTAGAAGGGGATTATTATCTCCATGTTGTGAAAGCAGTAGTTTCATTGATAAACCGCCACGGCGGTGCAGTGCTTCTGGGTATCGCCCAATCTGGCAAAGGGGCGCTTCCAATTCCAGCGGACTATAATCGATTATGTGAGTCCAGACATTATATGCCTGTGCTCTTTAATGACCAATATTCGCAGTGGGATACAGATGCTTGGCTTTTGTATATCCAAAACATATTTCGCGCCAATGAGTGGGTCGATAGGTACGGAACTACTTGGAACTGTTCGGAAGTTCTTGATGATCAATATATTCGGTTCTACAACGGGCTCCTAGATGGGAAACCGGTTGCTGTAATAGCTGCATTCCCCACGAATGCTCTCCCTCTCGAACTCAAGCGGACTGTTAACATCGGCCGTCATTCAAGCAAAGGCAGCAAAAGGTCTTCTGCTCCAGGCCATTGTATTCGCCGCGCTAAGTTTGGTGGAGGTTGCCATTGGCCTCACGACGATCCGCCACCTGTGGAGCAAACCATTATTCCAATTAGGTCGGGAGGAAATAATGCATCAGTCGATATGAAAACAAGCTTTGCTGCAGTAGCCAATTTCTGGAGCTCTCGTGAGGCGAAACAGCTCAGGTTTCGCGAGATGGCCGAGAAGGAGAGCAAGGCTTTTGATGCGCTGGATTTCGGGTTTACTATAGCTCTTGAGTCGGTCCTGTTGTCCAGTCTGAAAAGATGCCAGTATGTTACTCCCGGTGTCGAAATTGAAATTACATCAAGCACCTATTCCACAACGGGAAAAGATAGACAATTGGAAGAATTTCTCTCACACCTCCAATTGACCAAGCATACGAACCAATACGCTTGGTTGACTGGAATTGACTCGCATTTCATATCTTCTATTTTAGCGAGCCGTTGCGCAACAGCGATAAATTGCTACCATTGGGGGGATGTTATACCTGTATACGTCCCTTTGTCGATCCATTTGACCAATAGTCTAATCAGGCAAATAATTGAAGAGAGGGAAGAGTTCATTTCAAAATACCTGCTGTTGAGACTTGCAAGTTCAGCAGCAACAAAAAAGCATTGGCTTTACATGGCTAGTACATTTGGGATTCACCTTATGCTTGACAACTTAGATGACCTCCCAGAAGACATCTGCAATGCACTTATACGCGCTATTCGATACTTCAAGGAGCAATATTTCCGCAGTTATGTGACAATTGTTTCTGGTTTTACCATGGCTGATTCCCAGGGGCAGTACGAGCGCATTGAACTTATAAGAAATTCGCTTAAGACAACTCGTCAAAAGAGCAGTTTCTAATAGCAAGGAGGTCATAAATGATACCGGTTTTTGAAACAGAAAGGTTTAAGCGCGAAGCCAATAGATTAGGTCTTGGATCTTTTGCTCAAGAGCTTCGGAGGAAATTCATGCAAAACCCTGACCCAGATCTTTATTTCGAGCGCAGAATCAATTCTTCCACCTGGTACGATATAAGGCGCGGAAAGGGTCATATTGTGGGTCGAATGAAAACGATAGAAATAGAAAAGCAAAACTATTCTGTTTTCTGTCTGCTTCGGATTATCGGCTTTGACTCTCCGGATAGGATTTATATCGTTGGCGAACAAGCAAAGACAAATATTGTAAATCTTCGCGACCATATCGATGAAAATGATTTGAGATCATTCGTCAAGAACTGGCTTATTGAAAATGACGAAAAGGATTATGAAAAGGCTAAACTTTTGCCTCTGCCTTCCGAATACCTGCCTTGGCTGCAACCTCCTATGTGGTTTCCAGCAGGCGCGCTGGATCCCCTTGACTTAATAGTTTACGAAACGGAAGAATGGAGGAAAGGCATGATCAGCATTAAGGATCATTGGGCTGAAATTCATACAGCGCTTCATCCATTTCTTTGGGACGAGCCACCATCTAAGTACAAAGTTAAGAGTGATAATCAACATAGCTATGAAATTGAAACCAAGCGACAAATTGTTATATTTTGCAGCTACTTCAGTAGAATAGACGGTTCCGGCAATCGAAGGCTCCTTATGCTTGATTCTGCTTACGACAAAAACCTATATCCAAGTATGAGACAGGATCAAACTTTATGCAACGGAATAGAGTCTCATACTTTGAATAGTGTGAAAGATGTTATAGACCATCTTGCTCGTCAGGCAAAACGTGCGTATCCTGGATACTTCTTGGATAGGGATGCATATGAGGCTTGGAAGGTTATCGAATCAGACGAAGACGCAAACCTCGCTATGTCTCCTGAGGAAGAAGTCCTTCTTACTCGACTTACGGAAGGTTCTGGAGAAGGCACATCAACTCCTGCTTTCATTAATGGCCGAGCAGGAAGCGGAAAATCCACTGTCCTCTATTATCTTTTTGCTCATTATTGGATGTACGGCAAAAAGTCCGAAAAACCTCTTCCAGGTAATCCATATTTCATCACATTGAGTGGTCGGTTGTTAGAATCTGCGCGTAACATAGTAAAGTCCATTATTGATGCTGATTGCAGATATCTTACAGACCAGGAGGATAAAAGACCAATGGTAGAAAGCCTGGACGGTGTTTTTCTTCCATTTCGATCACTTCTTCTTGAGATATTGCCAAAATCTCGGCATAAAGACTACTCACAGGATAGAGAAATAAATTTTGACACTTTCCGACGATTGCTGCTGCGGGAAACCGTTGGGCATATTCATAATAATAAGGGCTTTAGAGGGAAGCTTGCGCGACCATGTTCCCCAGAGCTTTGCTGGCACGTCATTCGATCTTATATTAAGGGGTTTTCTCAAAAGGGCTTAATGGATATCGGCTCTTACATTCATCTTCCTGAGGAAGATCGATCGGTCGAAGGCCGAGATTTCCAGATAGTATTCGAGAATGTCTGGCCTTGGTATCGAAGCTTGACCGTGGAAGGAGAATACTGGGATCAGCAAGATCTCGCCAGAGAAGTCTTGAACAGTTTACGCCAAGGAAAAATTAGTCTGCCACCGCATTTGGAGGAATGTGTAGCAGTGTTTTGTGATGAAGCTCAGGATTTAACAGGAGTGGAACTGAAAATCGTTTTGCATCTGTCGGTCTTTTCTAGATACGATCTGAGTGCCGTTCAAGGACTTCATAATATTCCTTTCGCTTTTGCCGGTGATCCAATGCAAACACTTAACCCAACCGGATTTCGATGGGAAAACCTCACAAGCAGCTTCTATCGAAATTTGCTAGTTCCATTAAAATTGCAAAGGCCTGTTTCCAAATCTGAACTTCATTTTAATTATCGTTCGCCACGGTTGATTACTAATCTCGCTAATCTCATCCAGTTTCACCGCCGAGCTTTGTTTCATGAGAGCTTCCTTAAACCGCAGCGCCCATGGAGCCTTTCTGATGGTGTACCTCCCACCCGATACAGGATTCCAGATTCAGCGCGACTTACAGAAAATGAAGCAAAGAGCCTCCAGGATAGTTTCTTTTTGCTGCCCTGCGAAGAAGGTTCTGAAACTGAATACGCGAGATCGTTTCCCTTTTTGGCTAATTTAATGGAAACGCCAAATCCTCCTGAAATCATGAGTGTGATGACAGCAAAAGGTCTTGACTTAAAAAAGGTTGTCGTCTTCGGTTTTGGGCAAACGCTATTCTCAAACGGGCTACCAAGAGCGACTGAAGAAGATATGAAATTTTCGCAAAATATTGGCTTGGCCTATGCCCTTAACAAGTTATACGTCGCTGTTACAAGATCAACTGATGAGTTACTCGTAATGGACACAGAGAATGGGCACAAAATGCTTTGGGATCGATTGCTGAACCGAAATCAAATAGACGAGATACTTAGAGGTATGGGAGAAGAGGCTTCTAAGCAGTGGGAAGAGGTTTTACCTCGTGATGACGTCTTGCCTGTTTGGGATAGTGCCAATTTTTTCGCGCCATTGAATGTCTCAGAACTCATTGCACAAGCTGAAGGTTTAATGAAATCAGGCCTGGAATTGCTTCGAGCCGATTTTATGGAGAAAGCAGGCGCATTTTATAGGAAGGCAGGTAGAATAGAGGAGGAAAAGAAATGCAGAGCTTATGCTCTTTGGTTTTCCGGGCACTACCGTGAGGCATCAAAAGAGTTTCAGGAACTGAAAATGGTGACGGAAGCTGTTGAATGCCTATGGCGGGGTAAGGAGTGGAGTGGTCTTGTTGCAATGGGAGAATCCGTCAATAAGCATCGCATGGCATTGGCCAGGTTTATGGTCAGTAATTTGCCGCCAGTTAATCAGCTGGAGTCGTTCTTGGATGAATTTGATTCTCTTCATATCGTTGCTGAGCCACCCAGTGTGCCTCAATGGCAAGAAGTGATTGATCGGCTTGTACAAACCGCATCAAAAGTAGTCAAGACGACTAACACAGGGCAAAGCAGTTTGCTGTTTCGTCTCACTGACAGGATGATAGAATTCGATAGAATGGGTCACGAGAACTGCTTACGTTTGGCTGCTGAGGGACTTGCTTTGTTAGGAGAATGGCAAAAAGCACGTGATGTTTTAGATAAAATGGGGCCCTTACAGAAAACTGATTGCAGGAACTTAATACTTGCCCACACAGAACGGTGGCCGGAATATATCAAGCCATGCAAAAGCGCTTCACTTGGCGACTTGCTTTTATCACGCTGGATCGATGATAATAAGCCACTGGGGGGTATGAGTTTCGAAGGAGCGAATTATCTCTTCGATACGCTTCTTACCAGGGCCTATACGAAGGAGGCTATCCAGGTTGCTTTTAGTTCTTTTCTATTAAAGAAATTGGTCGAAATACGCCATGAATTAAATTTAGACGAAAGAGTGAAGATGGTTATTCTTTCGATTTCCAAGGATCGTTCAGTGCTGAACTTGGAAGAGGAAATCAATGAGATCTGGCCACGAAGGCATGAGATTTTGTGGAGAACGAAATTGGACTTATACGAGCTTCTATGTGGAGAGGGGGATTGGGGACGTGTCGCAGATATGACTGCTGAAATGTTAGCATCGGATGAACCACGTTTGGAAGAATTTAATTGGATTTGTGATGCGATCGCAGCAAATTCAAGCCTTGGGCATCTTCCTGGTACAGAGTATGATGAAAAAATTAAAATTCCCGGTTTATTGTTTCAGATCGCTGAAAAATTTGGCGGTGATTGGCCTTCCGATGAGGTTGACTTGCTGCGATTGGCAGCTGCCTTAGAAACATTTGGCTTGGATAAGCATATTACGTGGCTTGGAAAAACCTATAGTGAATCAGATATTCGACCTGTTAGGGAGCTTTCACGCAGGATTTACGAGCGCGGTCGTGCTCTGTATCATGAGCGGCTTAGTCGACAAGGGCAGCTTAACGAGCTTGCCGCCGCAGTGGCAGACACTGAAAAGCAATTGCGACATTGGGGAATTCAAAAAACCTCAATAGAAGCTGGTAGTAAATTTTATCCTCCAGCTCGCATAGAGATCGATCTGGTATTGTCACCGTTTCGAAATGTTGACATGGAAGCGCAAGAATTTGGAGGGTTCTGGATCGTTGAATCACCCCCTTACAGTATACAGGTGATTAAGGGAAAAAATGGATCGCCGACCGGAGTGGTTGAAGTTAATTTTCATAAGGGACGTCGTCCTAAAATATTGATTGTTGATTTGGAGCGTGACGAGCTTGAGTTGTCGGATGAGACACCGTATTCATTGTCCAGCCTACCTGAAGGGGAATTTATCGAGGACATCGAGATGGGAGCTAAAGTGAAAGTCCACAGCAAGAAGGGGAAAACTGAGGTAACGGTATATTTGCCGCCTTGGCCGGATGGTGTGAAGATGGAGCTTCCTCGATCTGGAAAATAGGCAACGCTTGGCAGCGTTGACAGTATTATGAAATCAGAGGACTCTGACTTTTATTCTGCTCCGCACAGAACCGGCATCGGGTTTTTTTATCTATCCCGGTCTGGTATGCGAATAACAGGCAGATTTCGGTTCTTAACCTCTCTAGTTCAAGAAAGGCCAGAGAAATGGTCGTTAAGCGTTTTCTGGCCTCGACCCAGATCACAATGGTAACGCGTATTTATTGAGCCATCAGTTTTCTTCTTTTAACAATTTGAAAAACGACTCCTTTTTGGCTACTGGCAGATCCTTTAAAATTCTTTGTCGCTGTTCTTCTGAAATATCAGCGGCAATCAGTATTTTATTGGAAATCAACCAGTCTGCCTGAGAGGCATTCATTTCTGCAATCATTCGATTTCTAGTGCCGTGTCACGAAAGTTCTGTCCCCGATAATGGCAAGATAACATCTTAGTTAATGGTTGACAGTTGACCCACTATATGATAAAGAGGGTAGAAAATGGCATTTAGTTTCTGGCTTATTGGTTATGCGCATCTATCTTAGTGGGGGATATGCAATGACAAAAATACCATTGATAGATTGCCAACACCTCAGTGCTTCTCCCCGGCTTTCAGAGGAAAGGATCGAGCAGGCCCAAAAAAGGCTCAGACTGGCTGTTGTTCAACGTATTCTCTGTTTTGCCTTGTATCTATTGGGCGTCAACCGTAAGGCAATTTCACAGTTGTTGGGCATTCAACTGGAAACCGCGAAATCGATCATCAAAGCGGTCA
>Ga0172371_10006620_pt1 | contig 16791 bp, 17 predicted proteins | sample Lak12m_FD_114543 | JGI IMG/M metagenome (GOLD analysis project Ga0172371, IMG submission 114543) | Freshwater microbial communities from Kabuno Bay, South-Kivu, Congo - kab_022012_12m | ecosystem: Environmental > Aquatic > Freshwater > Lake | place: Democratic Republic of the Congo: South-Kivu...
AACGCGCTCAATCTTTGGGTGGTCAGCGATAATCTCAGGAAAGGCGCCGCGTCGAACGCGGTGCAGATAGCGGAATTCCTGGTAGCCGAGGGATTGCTCGAATAAACCCGAACCGCAGGGTCAGCCCTGCAGCTCGCCTCCCATCGCCCACTGGTCCTTGGGCACATCGCGGAAGACGATCCAGACATGTTCCCTAGACGTACCGGCCACCTCGACAAATGCCGTGGTGATCCTGTCGACCAGTTCCTTTTTCTGTTCCTGGGTGCGGCCTTCGTAGAGTTTGACTTCGATGAAGGGCATGGCCTTAACCGCCGATCCAGGTGCCGATCTCTTCCAGCAACTTCTTTTTGGGAGTGGCGCCGATCAGGCGTTTCTTCATCTCTCCACCCGCGAACAGGATCAGTGTCGGGATGCTCAGCACCTCGAAGTTCGCGGCAGTCTGCTGATTGTCGTCCACGTTGCATTTCATGATCCTGAGTTTGCCTTCATGCTCGGTGGCAATCTCGTCAAGGACCGGGGCCATGGTCCGGCAGGGCCCGCACCAGGGCGCCCAGAAATCGACCAGAACCGGGATCTGCGACTGCATTACCTCCGCCTCAAAACTGGCATCGGTCACTTCAGTGACATTGTCGCTCACTCTTCCTCCTTTAGGGGTGGGCAAGCAAAAAACGGATGGGTAATTATAGACCAATGGGGCGCATTTGTAACTCGCGGAATGGCCCTGATTTTTCAGAGGTTTTCCTCAATGTATTTATCCACTTCGACCGCCGCCAGGGCTCCCTCACCGACCGCGACAGCCACCTGCTTGAGCTGGTTGGCGCGGCAGTCGCCACAGGCGAACACTCCCGGCATGCTGGTCATCAGTTTTTCGTCAGTGACCAGGAAATCTCTCTCATCAAGATTGACTACACCCTCACAGAAGGTCGTGTTGGGAACGGAGCCGATGTAGAAGAAAACTCCGTCCAGTTCGATCTCTGTGCGCTCGTGCGTGTTCTTGTTCTCGATGACGATCCCCTCGACTTTGGCATCACCCACGATCTTCTTCAGGTTGGATTCCCACAGGATCTCGATCTTGTCGTTAGCCAGAGCCCGCTCCTGGACGATTTTATCCGCGCGTAGCTGATCGCGGCGATGCACTATGTAGACCTTGCTGGCGAATTTTGTGAGGAAGACTGCTTCTTCCACGGCGGCATTGCCGCCACCGATGACTGCGACGGCCTTGTCACGGTAAAAAGCGCCGTCACAGGTCGCGCAGTAGCTCACTCCCTTGCCGCGCAACTCCGCTTCGCCGGGCACGCCGAGCGTGCTGGCTTCAACTCCGGTGGCAATGATCACCGTGCGGGCGCGGAAGGAATCGTCCTCGGTCTCGATGATCCGCACGTCTTCGTCAGCCTCGATGCTGCTTACGGGTTTGATCTCCTGGATCACAGCGCCGAACTCGGTGGCTTGTTGCTTCATCTTTTCAGTCAGCTCATAGCCCCCCACGCCCCCGGGGAAGCCGGGATAATTCTCGATGACGTCGGTGGTAGCCGCCTGGCCGCCGGTGGTGGCCTTCTCCAGGAGCAGGGTCTTCAGGCGAGCCCGGCCGCAATAAAGCGCGGCGGTTAACCCAGCGGGGCCGCCGCCAATGATGATGACATCGTAGATCTCATTCTCGGACATGCCATACCTCCGCAATCAGGCGATTAATCATTCCGACTCCACCAGGCCATCGGAGATACAGATTCTATCAAAATTAGGGGGACACCCACCCATTTCTCTTCCACACATTCAAAATAGGGGGACGAATTAGGGGACACCCACTTATTTCTCTTCCACGCACCCGGGCGTTCAGTAATGTGTCCCTCTAATTGTCTCTCAGATTGACACTGCTTGACGGGAAAGGGTGAGGGCGGCGTGGGGGCCGCCCTCGGGGAAGGGTGGGGTGCCACCAAATCGTGACCCAGACCGATAAAATTCGGCCAACCGATTGGTGAACGGGCTGACTGTATCAGCTGCCCGAGAAAGATACAACTATAATAAACCTATAAGTCAAGTAGTAATTGGTACCTTCGTCTTGTTTGACTAGAACGGGTGCGGCCCCGGCGGCGAAACGCCGCCGGGGCCGCACCCACTTCCCCCATCCCTTTTGCCTTTGACTCTAGCTCCCTCGCACTGGAGGAGAGGCTTTCAACTTACGGAGCCGGCGGCGGCGGTACGGTGACGCTGCACTGCCAGTTAGGACACTCGAAGGTGATCGCCTTCAGGTTGTCATGCCGTGTCAACTCCGGCTTACTGTACGTTTCACGCATTATGTTTTCTGTCATCTGACTCTCCTTACGCCGTCGGCGGTGGGCCAGGATACGTGTACGTGAAGTACCAGGCGTAGGCGGGACCCATCGGCGCGTTCGGATCGGGCAGGTCGTTCGCGATCGCGAACAGGTTCGTGCGGAAGTATGTCACTCCCGGCGGAACAGTGAACTTGACCGCGGCCGTGCCGGTCGCATTGGGGCTGATATTGCCGATCATCGCCGGCAGACCGGAGGCGATGACACCGTTAGTGGCAGGCGCCGCCACGATCATCGAGTTGTAGGCGATGCCATGAGGCGCCTGGTTCACTGGTTCGCAGGAACCGGCCGGAGCGGGCGCTCCGCCACAGGACGCCGGATAGTTCAGCGGGTTCGGCGGAGCCGGCGCGGCGTTAGCCAGGTTCACATTGACCGACAGCAGCCCGGACGTGTAGTCAGCGTAACTTGCCCAGAAGGCACCGGAGGTGCTGGGAGCCAGCTGGAAGTCGCCCGGCAGCCACTCGGCCTTGACGCCGACGTGCGGCTCGGTGCCGTTCCAGACGACCGGAGCGCCGACCAGGGCCAGCCTGCCGGTGTCATACTGCCACGGAGCGGTAAGCACCATGGATTTGGGGCGAGCTCCCGGACCGGGAACGTTGTCCGGGTCACAGTTAGTGGCCGGCGCTGCTTCCGCCGGGCAGTCGCCCGGTGACGGATCGGCCGGCAGGTCGTTTGCATAACTGCCGTCATCGGCATACCAGTCATCAGACCAGGCGAGCATGCCGCCGTGGATCACTTCGACATCGGTGAAGCCCATGCTGGCGGCTTCCTGACCGGCCCATGAAGCACGGTAGCCAGTCTGGCACAGGAAGAACAGCTTGTCATTCTTTTTGATCATGCCGTCAGCAACCAGCGCTTCCAGATAGCTGCCGAAGTTGGGATTTTCTTGCATCCTGATGTTCCAGAGAGATGCATAGGGAACGCCGTCCCAATGGAAGCCGATCCAGTACGGATCAGAGATGGCTTCTTCGTGGGTGCTGTCAGGCCAGTTCCAGCTCGGATGGCCGACGTTGGTCACGGTGTAGATCGGGAGCCCTAGCGCGATCTGCATGGGGCAGACATCGGCCAGGTACTCAAACGAAGAGCGAACGTCGATGATGTGGACGTTCGGCGCTACAGCGTTGCCATGGTTGGCTGGGTCAGCCAGAGCGGCGTCCACGGTATCGACAGTAACGATCGAATTAAAACTGCCCGGCCCGGGAAGCGGCGCCGGAGTAAAGCCAGGCACCGGAGGCGGCAGTGGTTCAGAGAGGCCATAAGCGCCACCCGAAGTGACCGGGCCGCTGATGGCGATCACAAGTACAATCAGGAGGGCAAACGGAACCAGCATGAAAAGCTTGCGTGCCCCCGCCCTTTTAATCACTTTCATCCCCAACCTCCTTAGAGGGTTTTATTTATATGATCCAAGCCCCCTGCCGCTGCATGACGAAACGGTCGGTCCCGTCCTTGTGACTGTCACCTCCAATTCCACGGCATGATGATAATAGATATTAAGATTCAATAATATAAGCATATTACTCAAAAACAATGAGTAATTTGCAGTCAAAGATAGTTAATGTTCATCAAATTTTCCGGGATAATTTGCGCTGCATAGGGGGTGGGGTATTTTGTAAAAACTGCTTTTTCAATTTCCCGAAGCTTGGTAATCTAGCCCTGCCGCAAAATTGTCCTAAATCAAAAAAGAGATACAGGTCAATGGCCTCGGCTGCTTTGATTGAACAAAATTCATAACTGTAATAATATGTATGATTAATACTATTGATTTACAGTAAATCTGCCCCGGCGCAGAGTCAGGACCGGAGGAATCAAGTGGACCCCCAGATCAAGGAAGACATCTACCGCATGCATGCCCAGATCTGCAAGGCGTTGGCTGATGCCAAACGGTTGCTGATTCTTAACGATCTGCGCGCGGGAGAAATGACCGTAGGAGACTTGGCGGCATCGCTCGATCTGCCTCAGGCCACGGTCTCCCAGCATCTGGCCATCCTCAGGCAACGCGGCCTGGTTTATTCGCGGCGACACGGAGTCAACGTTTTTTACCGCATCGCTAATCAGAAAGTTCTCAAGGCTTTTGATCTGCTGCGCGAGGTCATGGCCGAGCAGCTGGCCAAGGAACAGGAACTGCACGAAGCCTACCAGGAGGCGGCGGGCGAGTAATCGGGCCGGATGATGCACATCCGGTAGCGATGTCAACTTGGCTGCGGCCGCCCGGCCGCAGGAGCACGGAACCCTGAACGACTTCATCAACCTGACACTGCCCGAGCTGGGTGATTGGGTATACTGGATCGTCTTTGCCATGACCTTCCTGGAGACCTCCGCCTTCGTCGGGCTGATGGTCCCCGGGGAAGTCACGCTGCTGATTGCTGGCCTGCTGGCATCACAGGGCATGCTGCACCTCTGGGGGCTCATTATCATCGCCAGCATTGGCGCCATCCTGGGCGACAGCGCCGGCTACTGGATCGGCCGGTCTGGCGGCGTCAAGGTGCTGCGCCGCTACGGCAGGTATTTTTTGTTTAAGGAAAAGTACCTCGACACAACGGAAAAATATTTCCAGGCGCACGGCGGCAAGACCGTGCTGTTCGGACGCTTCGTCGGCGTGGTGAGGTCATTCGGCCCGGTGGTCGCCGGCATCAGCCGCATGCCCTACGGCACTTTCCTGCTGTATGACATCATCGGAGCCATCCTGTCCGTGACCCTGGTGCTCGTTTTGGGATTCTTCTTCGGCGAAAGCTGGCGCCTGGTCAGCGACGTGCTGGGATGGGGCGGCGCCGTCGTCTTTGGCCTGATCGTCGCCCTTGCAGTCGGGATCGCGCTCTGGCGCCGCTGGCGCCGCAGCGAGGCAGGCGAAACCTAAGAAGACTTAAGATCGATTACTTCCCCATCTTCCAGAATCCGCGTCCTGGGAAAGATCTTCTGAGCAGAAACCAGCATCCGGTCGTGATACCCGGCTGAGCGCACCGGGCTAAGATGGCAGAGAATCAGCTCTTCGACTCCAGCCGCGGCGGCCATCTCCGCGCATTGCCGCGCGGACGTATGGGCCACATAGGCCTTGCGGGCAATCTGCTCGGTCTCAGGATCGTCCTCCTCCACGCCATCGATCCAGGCTTCATGCACCAGCAACCGGGCGCCACGCGAGAATTGGATGGTTCCCTGGTCCTGGGCGGTATCCGTGGCGAACACCAGCGCATCGCCCACCCGGTAAGCCACGGATGGATCGGCATGGATCTGCTTTCTCACCCCCACGCGCATGCCCGCGATCTCATGTTCTCCCTCCCCCAGCGGCTCAATTCGGATGTCCACGGGCAGATCCGCGAGCGACTGGGGATTGAAAGGCTTCCTGACTATCGACCCGATCACGTCCGCTGGTTCGCTGCCGGTGATCTCGACAGCCGGCGCATGCAGATGTACCGTGCGTCCCTTGAACAAGGCCGGCAGATAGACCAGGCCGGCAACATGATCCAGATGATAGTGGCTCAGGAACAGGTGGATCTCCCGCTCCGCCTCGCGCTCAGAGCGAAAGCGCTCTTCGAGTAGCCGGGCGAGCCCGGTGCCCGCATCGAAGATGAACAGCGCCTCCGGCCGGCTGAAGATGGCGCACGTGGTCTCCCGGCGCGGCGTGGGAATCCATCCGCCGGTCCCCAGCAATGAAAAGTGTGCCTTCCCGTCATTGTTCATGGTCTTCAGCTCCCTGGCTGGCGCATCTGTCTGGTCCGGTTCCTATGATATAGAATAGACACCGGCTTCACAGCCACAACCTCTCATCTGCGGAGATAACATGAAAACAATGCTCAAGGAACTCACCCTCGGCGATAAGCTCACCGAATTTTTCGTCTGCTCCACCAAGAACGTCCGGGTGGATAAGAACAGCAATAAATTCCTGCAGCTGAGGCTGAGCGACGCCAGCGGCAACATCGGCGCCGTGATGTGGGATGTCAGCGATTCCATCGTCGAGGGGTTCACCCAGGGCCAGGTCGTCAAGGTCCAGGGAATCGTCACCAGCGATCATCGCAGCCAGCCCCAGATCAAGCTCGACAAGATCCGGTCCGCCACCGAGAGCGATGAATTCAATCTCGCCGAGCTGCTGCCGTCCAGCAACCGGAACCTGGAGGAGATGGAAGCGGAGCTGGCCGGGATCAGGCAGAGCATCACCAACAGCGACCTGACCGCGTTGCTGGATGAGATCTTCAGCGACCCGCTGCGCTACCGCGCATATTGCGAGGCGCCGGCCGCCAAGGCAGTCCATCATAATTACATCCACGGGCTGCTCGAGCATTCGCTATCGGTGTGCCAGGTCGCTGACGCGATCGCCGCCAGGTACCCCGATGATGTGGATCGCGACCTGCTCGTCACAGCCGCGATGCTCCACGACATCGGCAAGATCACAGAGTTCAACTATACGACAGCCATCGATTACTCCGACCAGGGGCGCCTGCTCGGCCACATCGTATTGGGCGAGCGCATGGTCGGCGACGCCATCGGGCGGCTCGATTCTTTCCCGCAGGAACTGAAACTGCAGGTGCTGCACCTGATTCTCTCCCATCACGGCGAGAAGGAATATGGCTCGCCGATCCGGCCCAAGACGCTCGAGGGTTTTATCCTCAACCATGCAGACGACGTGGACGCCAAGGCCAATATCTTCATGCGGTTGCACACCGAAGCAGCCCAGACCGGTGAGCCGTGGAGCGAGTTCAACCGGATACTGGACCGGTTTCTGTATCTGAAGAAAGCCATGGAGGATTAAGGGTTGAAGGAGCGGCTCGCGGCACTCGGCCGCCTGCACGGGCGCCTGTCGGAGCCCTGGCGCGAGGCGGGCCTCATATTCCTGGTAACCCGGGGAGCCCTGTTCCTGCTGGCGCCGTTCGCTTATCTGACGCTGCCCAAGATCGATCCCACCATCCAGGATTTCCCGCCGCTGATCGACCGGCATCTCACGGAGACATTCACCGGTTTCTGGCATTACATCATCGATATCTGGGCTCGCTGGGATTCCGTCTGGTATCTGCAGATCGCCAATCAGGGGTATTCCGCCAGCGATAATTCTGCTGCTTTTTTCCCGCTTTATCCGCTGCTGATCTCGCTGGTAAAGCCGCTATTTTTGGGGAACGGGGTACTGGCGGGCATGTTCGTTTCGCTGGCCGCCTGCTTGATCGCCTTCTACCTCTTCTACCGCTTTGTGGATATCGATTTTGGCGGGAAGGTTGCGCGGCGCGCGGTGTTGTACCTGGCTATTTTCCCGACCTCGCTCTTCTTCCAGACGATCTATAGCGAATCGCTCTTCCTGGCGCTTACCATCGGCTGCCTGTTTGCCGCCCGCCAAAAACAGTATTTCTTCGCCGGGTTGCTGGGAGCGCTGGCCGTGCTCACCCGCAGCGCCGGCCTGCTGCTCCTGATTCCCCTGATCATCATGTATTTTCAGGAGCGCAAGTGGCAGTGGCGGCGGCCCGGATGGGACCTGTGCTACTTCCTGTTCGTGCCGCTGGGGCTGCTGGTATGGATGCTCTATCTGGATATCCGTTTTGGCGACCCCTGGCTGTTTTCGGAAGCGCAGAGCAACTGGCTGCGCCAGTTCGCGTTTCCGCTGGGTCCGCTCGAGGGTTTACGGCAAGGGATCCGGTCGGCGATGGACAGCATCCAGACCATCCTCAACACCAGCGACCGCACTTACTGGCCGGTGACGGACCGCGACCCGCGGCTCTGGGCGGCTTATGACGTCTTGAACCTGTCCTTCACTCTGAGCTTCCTGGCGCTCAGCATCGCCGCCTTCTGGCGTTTGCCAAAGGCCTACGCCGCTTATGCGCTGGCCGCCGTGCTGTTGCCGCTGACCTTTCCCTCGACATATGTACCGCTGCTCTCGACGCCGCGCTTCGCCCTGACTGCCTTTCCCGTCTTCGTGCTCCTGGCGCTGTGGGGTGAGCGGCACCGCTGGATCGATCTGACCGTCACCGTAACCTCGCTGGTCTTCCTGGGATTCTTCACGGCGAAGTTCGTGGTCTGGACCTGGGTGGCTTAAGAAATGGAACGGGACCGCGGGTTATCGGCCAGGCTATCGCTCAGCTCCCCGACGACCAGGCAATCCCTAGCGGTGCTCATATTTGCGGTTATCTGTATCACCCTTCCCTTTTTAGGAAAGGCCTTCCATCTGGACGATACCATCCTGGTCCGCCTGGCACAGGAACAGCTCAGGAGCCCGCTGTCACTCGGCCTTCCCGACTACGGTTTCGGCGGCGACTTTTTTGCGCGCTATTACGATACGCATCCGCCTCTGATCGCGGGATATCTGGCGCTACTGATCAAGATATTCGGCGGCGCGAAGGAAGCCGGCCTGCATGCCGGCTTCATCATCTTCCCGCTGCTGGCAGCCGCCTCGATGTTCTTTTTGGCGCGCCGCTTTTCGGATAGCCCTTTGACGGCCGCCCTGCTACTGGTACTTTCCCCAGGATTCATGGTCATGGCCGCGAGCATCATGACCGATGTGCCCTCGCTGGCTTTCTGGCTGGCCGCCATCGCCGCCTACGTGCAGGCGGTTGACCGGGATGATAACCGGTTGCTGATGCTGGCCGGTGCCTTCACGGCTCTGGCGATGTTGACTACTTATCAGTCATTTAGTCTTTTTCCGTTGCTGCTGCTGTATGCTTTCCTGCAGCGCCGCCTCAACCTGCGCAACCTGCTGCCGCTGGGCGTGGCGCTGGTCGCCTTTGCGGGAGTGTTCCTTGCTTACTACGTGGTGACCGGCGGCCCGCCCAAACTCTCGTACAGCATCGGCCTCAATTTCACGCCGGCGTTCATCGCCAACAAGATCCTCTCATCGGTGTCGGTGCTGGGCGGCGCGATCGTCTTTCCCGCGATCCTGGCCGTAGGCCTCGTCAAGGGGAAAAAGGAATATTTCTACCTGGCCGCGCTGCTGGCGGCCATGGTCGTCTTCTTTTTGACGAAGGTGCCGTCGGGACAGTACACGGCCGTCTCGGCCATCCTGCAGGCCATCTTCTATTCCGCTGGCATTCTGATCATCTACCGCTTTATCAATGCCGGCATCGATGCCATAGCCTCGAAACAGTGGCAGGGGAAAGCGCTGGCGGGCGGCGACACGATCTTTTTGGTGCTGTGGATCTGCGGCGTGCTCACTTACTGCATCCTGCTGTTACCCTATGCTTCCACCAGGTACTTGCTGCCGCTGTTTCCGCCGGTGGTACTGATGTTCGTGAGGTATGCCGGCGGGGTGATTCCGGCTGGGCGACGCTGGCAGTTGTTCGCCGTAGCCGCGATAGTCTGCACCGGTGCGGCCGGCCTGGCCGCCTCTGTCTCGGACTACAGACTTTCCGGCGTTTACCGTGCCTTCGCCTCTGACCAGGCGCCAAAACTTCAGGCGGACGGCCACAGGCTCTGGTTCGCGGGAGAATTCGGCCTGCGTTACTATCTCGAGGAAAATGGCGGCACTTATCTGACCCGGATGGACAATTCACCGGTCGCCGGTGACCGCGTCGCGCTCAGCCACGAGATCATCGCTTATTACCTTTCCGACGAGCTCCGGCAGCGCCTGATTTTTGAGCGCAGTATCGTGTATCCAACCGCCTGGCCGGTCCGCCTTGAGGATTTCGAGAGCCGCGCTGGGTTCTACGCCCAGTTCCACGGCAATCTGCCCTACTCGCTTTCCTCAGGCCCGATCGAGACCATAGATATCTACACCGTCAGATAATTCGGACACGAAATTCGGGACACGAAATTCGACGAAATTCGGGGACACCCACCAATTAAAACAGTGATGCTTCTGTCAATTCGGGGACACCCACCTCATTCTTGGTCGCTTGTGTCTCTTTCCGCCTGCGTCCTGCTCTTTGAGGGCGCAACAAACGTCCCGTAGCCTTTTCCAGATCAAGCAAGAACTCCTCTGAACCCACAGGTCTCCCTGTTTTTTGGTGTAACCGAATCTCTTCCAATGCCCAACTCTCCTCTTCAGGAGAAATGAACTCGCGCCAGTTTTCTGTCATCTGAGTGAGCGGAGACGGATCAACAAGCGGATCGATAGCACCGCTGATGTGATGCCTGGCGCTGCTCCACAGATAATCATCCGGTACGTCAACAAGATTCTTCCGGACTGGATTCCGCTCGATGTATCTGGCTGCCATCAATAGATGAACGTCGTCCATTGGGTAAGAGAAGAACCTGCCTTGCCAGAGATGTCCCGACCACTTCTGGCGCTGGTTGATTGCTCGGGTGTACCGATTGTGTGCTCCACCGATAGCGTCGCGGAGACTGTTTTCGGTTGGTGGAACAGCGATCAAGTGCACATGATTGGGCATGAGGCAATAAGCCCAGATCTCAACCTGATAGCGCCGGCACCACAGGGCCATCAAGCTCTTGTAAAGCATATAATCCGCATCGCAGAAGAAAGTCGTCTGCCGCATGGTTCCGAATGCAGCATTGGAACCATGCCCCACGTGCTCGATTAATAGGTGGGTGTCCCCGAATTAGCTGGATTAGCCCATCTTCGGGATCTTCGCCATCGACTCCTTGATCTTCTCTTCCGGATAGGCGAAGTCCACCAGGTTGCCGGAGAGGTACTGGTCGTAGGCGCTCATGTCGAAGTGGCCGTGGCCGCTTAGGTTGAAGAGGATGACCTTCTCCTCGCCGGATTCCTTGGCCGCCAGCGCCTCGTCGATCGCCGCCTTGATTGCATGGCAAGACTCAGGCGCCGGAACAATCGCCTCGGAGCGGGCGAAGGTGATTCCCGCCTCGAAGATCTCGGTCTGGCCGTAAGCGACAGCTTCCATGTGTCCCGTATCCACCAGCGCGCTGACCAGCGGCGCCATTGCGTGGTAGCGCAGGCCGCCAGCATGGATTCCCGGCGGGATGAAGTCATGGCCCAGCGTGTGCATCATGAACAGCGGTGTCGTGCAGAGCGTGTCGCCGAAATCGTAAGTATAGGCGCCCTTGGTGACAGTCGGGCAGGAGCTGGGCTCTGCGGCCAGGAACTTGATGTCCTTCTTGCCCTCCAGCTTATCCTTCATGAAGGGGAACGCCAGACCGGCGTAATTGCTGCCGCCGCCGATGCAGCCGATGACGGTATCCGGATAGACGCCCGCCATCTCCATCTGCAGCTTGCATTCTTCACCCACGACCGTCTGGTGCATCAACACGTGATTGAGCACGCTGCCGAGTGAATAGTTGCAGTCGTCATGAGTAGCCGCGTCTTCGCTAGCCTCACTGATGGCGATGCCGAGGCTTCCCAGCGATCCCGGATCGCCCTCTAAAATTGCGCGTCCGGCGTTGGTGCGGTCGGTCGGGCTGGCGAACACCTCGGCGCCCCAGACCTCCATCATGCTGCGCCGGTAAGGCTTCTGGTCATAGCTGATCTTGACCATGTAGACAGTGCACTCCATGCCGAACATCTGCGTCGCCAGGGCCATGGAGCAGCCCCACTGGCCGGCGCCGGTCTCGGTGGCGATGCGCTTGATACCGGCTTCCTTGTTGTAATAGGCCTGCGGTACAGAAGTGTTGGGCTTGTGCGAGCCGGCAGGGCTGACGCCCTCATATTTGAAATAGATCTTCGCCGGGGTGTCGAGCGCCTTCTCCAGCCGCATGGCGCGGATCAGTGGCGTCGGCCGCCACAGCTTGTAGATCTCCTGGACCTCTTCGGGGATATCGATGTACCGCTCGGTGCTGACTTCCTGCATGATGAGCGACATGGGAAATAGCGGAGCCAGTGCATCCGGCCCGACAGGTTCACCGGTGCCTGGATGCAAAGGTGGCTTCAGGCTTTCGACCGGCATGTCAGGGACAATGTTGTACCACCGGGTCGGCATCTTATCTTCGGACAGAATAGTCTTGATAGCCATATTTCCTCCATAGCTCGTTTGAGGTAAGGAAGATTATAAGCGCAAAGGTGCGCCCGCGGCTAGAGGGAAAGCTGTGCCAGCTTAGGAACTGCTATAAGAGACGCTGGTGACTTCCTGGTGGGTGATGTCCCGCAGCCTGGGCAGATGCTTGAAAACGTAGGTACTGGCATCTTTGGAACAGGTGACCGAGAACGCGTTGGAACTCAGCTCCCGCACCTGCTTCACCTCTACGAATTCCAGGCCGTTTTCCTCGCAGTAATCGATAGCGGATCTTTCCGCGATGGTCAGGCTGCCGTATAGCTTCCAGTTTTCCGATGCGCGTTCCGCCGCGGTTTTAGTGATATCGCCGGCTGACTGATTGGCATAGAAGATAGAAGCGCCATCGATCAGGCCGATGGCGAGAATGATGATGATGATGCCGAAAAATACGGCATTCGCCATGAAGGTGCCTTGTTCACACCATATCGATGGTCTGACTGATTTCATCTGCGTAAGCTCCGTTCGCTGAAGATGGGCTCCCTTTCAAATGTATTCGGTAACTCATGCCCGTAGCCTTTATCCCCAGCTGCTTGCTTATGACCTCCGCCGCACGACCAGCAGCACGTAGAGAATGCCGCCGATCAGCGCCAAAACGGTGACGATAGCCACTATCCAGACCCTCGTCGTCACTGGATGTACTCCGGCGCTGTCACCGGTCAGGGAATGTCCGTTCGACATGATTTCCGCCTCGACCCGCGACCAGCCCGGTGAGCTGTATGGCACCCGCACTTCGGTATCCCCGGTCTTCAGCCTCAGTTTCTGTGTGTCCCCTTCCGGGAACTCGACACCGTCACCGGCCAGCGCAAGATCGACGTTGAACGGATACAAGCGGTCGTTGGTGACCGTGATGACGGCTTCAGCGTCCGCTGTTTGCTGCAGCCGCGGCACGGAAACGCTCACATGCAGGCCGCCCAGTTCCTGCCGTACGAAATCCGTGACCTTGTTGATGTAGGAGAGTCCCTGGTTGGCTTCATCGGGTGTGGCGCTCGGCCGCAGGAAGTACAGGCTCTCGGCGGTATACATGTTCTTGACCAGCCGGAGCAACTCGGGCTCGTCGTTGTCGACGGCCAGTCGGTAGTCCTCGAACAGCCCGTGCGCCTCGGCCAGCTTGTCGTAATAAGCGCCGGCAACATATCCACTTAACGGATCGACATACCTTTGCAGCGTCATCGGCTGAGTCCCCGGCCGGTGCAGTTCCTGGGCCTGGCTCAGCGTGATCGGGATGATCCACCCCTGCGCTGCGATCTCCGCATACAAGCGGTCGCGCTGGTCCGCGCTCATGACCGGGTTCGGCACAAACGAAGCCGCGATCACCAGCCGGCCTGGTGGCGGGCTGACATAGGCGTTCGCCATCGCCGCCCAGAAAGCCGCTGGATCGGCAGGATCGCCAAACAAAGAAATGGAAGCGTCATCATGAGCGAAGAAGCTCGTGATCCGCTCCCCGCCCAGATCGCGCAGGCGGTAGGTCACGGCGTCCATCGGCAGACTTCCCGCAACGTATTGCCTCAAGAGTCCGGCCAGTACCGCGTAATCTCCGCCGGTTGCCGAGATATAGCGCAGGGAATCCGTAGTCAGGTCGAGACCTGGGATGAACGCGCCTTGCGGCACCCCGGGCAGATCGAGCACTTCAGTGACCACATCATGGCCGATGCGGAACTGGCCGTTGCCATCGTCCCAGCCGTCACGGGCCAGGATCGGCAATGACGTGAACGCATAGGGAGTCGCCAGTATCTCCACGCTGTCACTCTTGGCCATGCTCCTCAAGGATTCCAGGCAGGAACCGGCATTGACGGCCTCCGGGGCACCCGCGGGCACTTCCCGGGTGCCGTTGGCGTCAGCCACCCGAAAACCATCAGACATGTCAGTCAGCTCATCAAGCAGAATGCCGTCGATGGCATAAACGGTTTTGATATTGGGATATTTATTGGCGAGTTCGAGGTGCTGCAGCAGCGTGTCGGTGGTGCGGGGAGTCGCCCGGCAGCGGTCCAGCTCGCCTAAACCGGTAAATACGCCATCCGGCCCGCGCTGCGGCGTGCCGCCGACAGTCCATAAAAGAGCCAGATCCAGCGGCTCATGGGAGCCGGGCTCCACGACCGCCAGCCAGGTCTTCCCGGAGAGGACCTCCGTGCCGTCGCTGACCAGCTTCACTTTAACCGGAAAACCACCCGGACCCGCTTTAAGATCGTCGACACTCTGCTCATACGTGAAGCTCTCCTGCCCGGTGAGGCTGAGGCCCGACTTCACCGCGCCTTCTGACAGCGGCTCTCCCGTGAAGGCTTTGTCGGAAAGGAATGAGGCGGCGGGATAAACATCGATCAGCAGTTCGCCGCCAAGCTGCTGGCCTCCCGAATCGACCAGGACATTGAAGGACACCGTATCGCCTGGTTGATAAATAGATTTATCTGTGGTGATTGCTATGCGGGCGTCGGCGGCGCGGGCGGGCTCAGGAGCAAAGCGTCCCGGCACGCTGGCGGCAAGCACCAGCAGCACGCACAGAATAAACGCGCTGCTCCACAGCCAGGGCTTACTGTCGTCTGATCGTTTCAAGCGGGGTTGTATGATAGCATAGCGGTCGAAAGCGCCCGCCCCTTGACCGGCGCGGCAGCGCTTCAAGTCTTCTTTCTACTAATTGACCGGCAAATCCTTGCACAAGACCGCGCGTCCGTCCAGCGGCCTCGATGAAATCATCGAGGCGCTCGCCCCCATCTCGGGTGACCCCGCCGCCGCTTGTGTCTTCCTTGACCTCGACGGAACGCTCGCTCCTATCGTGCCCCAGCCTAAATCAGTCGCCATTCCCGGACCGATGGCCAAGCTCGTGAGGAAACTGGAGCATCTCTATCTGGCGGTCGCCGTCGTCAGTGGCAGGCCGGCGACCGAAGCAAAACGCATCGTGGGTGTCCCGGATATAGCATACATCGGTAACCATGGGTTCGAGATCCTGCTGCCGGGCCATGCTGTCGTGGTCAGCGAGGAAGCGCGGCCTTTCGTTACCAGGATCCGCGAGATCGTCGATTTCTGCCGTACCCTGGATGAGATCAACGAAAAAGGCATCTTTGTGGAAGACAAGACCGCCACGATGTCGCTTCATTATCGCAGTGCTGACAACCCGGAAGAGGCACGAGCGATCATCATGGAAAAAGTAGTGCCGCAGGTGGAAAAACGGGAGCTGAAATACAGCGAAGGCCGGATGGTGCTGGAGGTAAAACCGCCAGTGCCCGTCGATAAAGGCGTCGCCGTCGGGCGCCTGCTCGACCGTCTGGATGCGCGCCGCGCCGTTTATATGGGTGACGACACCACGGACATCGACGCGCTCAAGGAGCTGCGAAAGCGCAAGCGGCGCAAGGATTCCGTGATGGTAGGCATCGGCGTCATCTCCCAGGAGATGCCCGCCGACCTGGCGAAATACGCCGACCTGATGGTGGACAAGATCATCGGCGTCGAGACAGTATTACAGATACTTGCAGGGGAAGAGCTCTAGCAGCAGCCGACAGGTGCTAGTCGTCCAGCTCTCGCTCTTTTTTCCGTTCCGCTTCACGTTCTTCACGTTCATCTTCCTGCTCTTCCCGTTCCTCGTCATTCATGAGGTCCGGCAGGAACAGGTCACAAATCGCCGCAAAATCAACGGTGAAGTGGGTGCCGGTGTCTTCGTTGCAGGCCGCGCACACAAGAGATTCGATGCCACGCCTGCCATCCTCATCCACTTCGAGGGCATAGGAACAAACCTCGCAGGAGTTGATGGCGGGAGCTTCCCGGTAATGATACTTGTCAGCCCAATCGGACTGGCTCGCGTTATTGTGGTCAGGACCAGGCATAGTGATCGATGCACACGGGCATCTTCTATATATCTTAATCCATCGCGGCCTTCTTTACACCCTGCGGCCAGCTGGTTAGAGTATGCGTCAGACCGCTCAAGGAAACGGAGAATACATGTGTAATTTTGAAGCGCTGGACGCCCTCAGGGCGCAGGTAGAAGTGTTTGTCGCTCACGCCCGGGAATTACGGAACAACTACGGCGAGGTGGAAGAGGAATTCCGGGAGGGGAACCTTGACGGCGACGCCCTCAAGCGGCTCAACCAGATGGTCCATCTGGTTGAAAAAGATGCCGCTGAATTTGAGAAGCTGCTGGAGGCTTAGGGCATTTTCATGAGCGGTAGTTCGGAAATACCGGAAGCCAGCTCCGCGGCGCTCAGATCGCTGCCGGCAGTCGAAGCGGTGCTGGAGTCGCCGGCTGCCATGGAGGCCATCAGCACTTTCGGCCGCGAGCTGTTTACAGAATCCGTGCGGGATGCCCTCGATGCCATCAGGCGCAGCCTCCTGGCAGGGGAGGCGGTTTCTGACGAGGCTGTCAGCGTCGATGGTGTCGCGGCCGCAGCCGCCGCCCTGGCGGAGAGAACCTCTTTACCAAATTTAACCCCGATCATCAATGCTACTGGCGTGGTGCTGCACACTAATCTGGGCCGCGCGGTGCTCCCCCCCGAAGCCATTGATGCCGTCGGGCGCATCTCTGCTGCTTATTCCAACCTGGAATATGACCTGGAAGCCGGCCGGCGTGGCTCCCGCCATGACCACATCACCAGCCTGATCGTGGCGCT
>Ga0172371_10006622_pt1 | contig 16781 bp, 11 predicted proteins | sample Lak12m_FD_114543 | JGI IMG/M metagenome (GOLD analysis project Ga0172371, IMG submission 114543) | Freshwater microbial communities from Kabuno Bay, South-Kivu, Congo - kab_022012_12m | ecosystem: Environmental > Aquatic > Freshwater > Lake | place: Democratic Republic of the Congo: South-Kivu...
GGCACGTGCACCAAAATTTCGTATGGAATAGTCTTGCACAGTTTTGCGATATTCACGACCGAGTTTTTGTCTCTTGGCTCGGGACTGATAAGTATTACCGGATCGCCGGACTCTATCTTTTCTAAGCGGCTGACGTCTATTACACTAATATTCATACTGACTCTTCCAATAATCGGACAGAAAACGCTTTGAATTTTATAAAACCCTTTGTTGGAGAGCCGACGATCGATTCCTTCAAAATAACCGACGGGTACAACGGCCGCCTTAATTATATTTTTAGCTCTAAAAGTAAGCCCATACCCTACGTACTCGCCCTTCTGGATAATTTTAATTCCGCTTACGATAGTGCGTAATTCCAAAGCCGGTTTTAACTTGAGTGATCGGTTTGGTGAAGAATCGAGACCGTAAAGACCGAGACCAAGGCGGATTACGTTCGTATTTTGTAGAAACATGGTGTCGCCATGTTTAAAATGGGGCACCGTTCCATTTTTGCAATAGTGACTGCCCGCAGTTGCTGCCATATGAAAATATTTCAAACCCGGAAAAGCTTTCTTAAATTTTCCTATTGCCGCGCCCCAGTTTTCTATTTGTAATCGGCTGGATTTTTTGTCAACACTGTCGGCATTGGCAAAATGCGAGCAAATCCCCTCTAAGAAAATATTTTTATTTTTTTTGATTTTTGATATTGAATTTTTTATTTCCAAAGGGATAATTCCCTGTCGGCGCATGCCGGTGTCGATTTTCAGGTGGAAACGCTGTTTGGTTCTCAGTGTTTTAGACAGCTCAGCCAGTTGGGCAAAATTCGTAAGGGTAAAAGAAACATTTTTGCAGCGATTGCGGTTGATTTCTTGAGGTCTTGTGTAGCCGATAACTAAAATTTTCGATTTAATGCCTTCCTTGTATAGCACCGCGGCTTCAAAAATCGAATCGACAACTAAGAAAGCGATATCTTCTTGGTCCAGTATCTTTGCTACCGGCACGAGTCCGTGTCCGTACGCATTGCTTTTGAGCACCGGCGCGATTTGCTGGTCAGGATATCGCCGTTGAAAAGTTTTCAGGTTGTCTAGCAAACAGTCCTTATGAATCAACACCTCAATCAACGGCCGATGAGATGAAAAGACTTTTCGATATTGGCGAATAAAAGAAAGGATTCTCATAAAAACTATTTTATCGAAAATAAACAAACTACCCAAAAATTCTAGAAACCTACCTTAGAACTAATGATTCGACCTTTGGGAACTATCAGATTTCCGTCATCGTCAATTTGAGGTGCGATATAAACTTATTTTAAACAGTATATGGAAAATATAGGGAAAGCATAATAGCTTATTCTTTATACAGCGGATTTCGGGCGGCGTAGGCGAAGGCGTAGAAATATTTTTCCCATTTTTCGTCCGAGGAGCCGTAAATGTTGTCGTACATAAAATAGTCAACCAAACACTCGCGGGTTCGAGTAAGCTCCTTAAGGCGGCCGATATTTTTGGGATCGGCAATTGTAAAATCCAAAAGCTCCAACGCCCGTTCAAAAGCCTTTTGGCTGTACTCCGGATTGCCGTTGCTTTTCCAGCTTATCGTCCGGTGTACTTCACTGCCAACATTGGCCAGCTGCTCAATTAAAGACAATTCAAACCAGTGCCCGTTGGCCAAGTCTTTGTGCTGATAGTTTAATTTCAATGCTATTTTTTCACTAGTTTATTGACTACATCGATAATCTTTCCCCTAATTTTTGGATCTTCCACTCTCCGGGTCCGATTATTCTGATACGGTCGGATGTTGATCATCGAGTCAAAATCAATGAGATTCTCTCCTTCCTGCTCGGGATAAAGGTTGATTCCCCAAAGGTCGATTTGTTTTGACCTGTTCTCTAAAAGTAATTTTTCTTCATCGGAGTGCAGGCTCGCGTCAACCGCCATTATTTCTTTCTCAATATCCACTACGGCTTTGACAAAGTTGTCGAACATTTTTGAAGACATTTCTTTTAGCTCTTGGATTGTAATACTTTTTGTTACAATTTTCATAAAAAATATTTAGTGGTCACACCTGGATTTGAACCAGGGACCTTACGGATGTGAACCGTACGCTCTAACCAACTGAGCTATGTGACCATGTTTTTGGATTCAAACCTGTCTATAAAAATCATATTTCTCCCCAATTATCCCCTATATCCACATCAATCTTAAGAGTCATAATTTCGGAAACTATATTTTCCATAATATCCTTTATCCCCTTCACAATTTTTTCTACCAGATTATTTCGCACTTCCAAAATTATTTCATCGTGAATGCTCAAAAGAATTCGCGCGTCTCCGTACGTTATATTCTTGTCTAAATATTCTTGAACTCCCACCAATGCCAGTTTCATGATATCGGCCGCGGTACCCTGCAGCGGCATGTTTATTGCCATCCGTTCGCCGGCTTGGCGCAAAATGCGGTTTTCCAAATTAACTTCCGGAATGTAGCGCCGACGGCCGAATACGGTTTCCACAAAACCGTATTCGCGGGCAAACTCTTTTGCTTTACTAATGTAACCGGCTATACGGGGGAATTCACGAAAATAATTTTGAATAAAAATCCGGGCTTCGTGCTCGGGCAGTTTGGAAGATTGGGAGAAGCCAAACGGGCTCATGCCGTAAATAATTCCAAAGTTCAAAGCCTTGGCGGCATTGCGCATATCAGCACTCACTTTTTCCGGATTGATTTTGTTGACGAAGGCCGCGGTTTCACGATGGATATCTCTGCCTTTCTCGAAAGCGTCAATCAATTTCTCTTCTCCGGAGAGATAAGCCGCGAGCCGGATTTCGATTTGGGAATAATCCAATGAAACCAGCTTGAATCCCTTTTCCGCGATAAAAGCGTGGCGCAAACCGATGTTTTTAGTTTTATCTATCGGTTGAAGCGGTATGTTCTGCAGGTTGGGATTGCTGGACGACAGCCGTCCGGTAGCCGCTCCGGTCTGGTCGAATAAGCCATGCAGCCGTTGAGTTTTCTCGTCCACCAGCTTGGGGATAACATCGAGATAGGTGGTTTGAAACTTGCGTTGTTCGCGATAATCGAGCAGTGACGAGATAATCGGGTGTTTTTTTTCCAGTTTTTCCAGAACGCCGGCGGCCGTTGAATAATGTCCCGACTTCCCTCTTTTGGAATTTTCGGAAGAAATCTGTAAATCATAAAACAGTACATCGGCTAGCTGAGAAGGAGAATCAAGGTTGAATTCTTTTCCGGCCAAAGCGTAAATTTTTTTCTTAAGCTCTTCAATGCGTTTGGCGTTCTTTTCGCGCAGTTCTTTCAATAAACCCAAATCTATCTTGACTCCGGTCATTTCCATTAAACCCAGTATGCCGCTCAGCGGCTTTTCAATATTTTTATAGATATAGTCAATAGAGCGTTCCTTGAGCTTGCTTTTAATGTCGGGAAAAACTTCAGAAATAAACCGACTTTGTTTTTGAAAACCGGTTTGTTGCGCGAAGGCGCTTTCAACTTCCGGAGCAAGTCGGGCCAGTATGCCAACCAGCTCGCTAACTTTTTCGCGGTCGTAGCCCATTTCAGACCTTTCAAGCAAATTCATTTGTTTTTTCGGCTCTTCGAAGCGTTCCTTCAGAAAATGCCAGACAATTTCTTTAAAGCCGAATTTACGAATAAGTGGTGGCTGGAGAAGATAAGCTTTCAATTTCAAGTCTTCAGATTTTTTGACAATTCTTTTGGAGGGAAAAATATCTTTTCCAATTTCCTTTAGGTCAAAGCCAAATCCAGCACATTCTCTGGGCAACAGTTCGTCCAATTTAGGAATGAAGTCGCAAAGAATGAAATAAATTTCATTTTCTATCCCAAGGGCTAGGCCCATTTGTTTATCGCATTCGCCGAACCAGAGGACAAAGCGTTTGTATTTATTAAGCACGGGGATGACTTGTTTCTCTAAATCGGTTTGGTTGTTAATGTAAATGAGTTCTTTTTTGACCCTTCCGTCTTTAACGACTTGGGCGTCCTGTCCGACCGGATTGTCCGGGCGGGTTCCCTTTCTTGAGGGGAGGATATTTTCCCTTCCTTTCGAAAGAAGTGCGCTGAGCGAGTGAGCGAGCTCAGCGGGGGAGGTATTCTTTTTGTTATCCAAATTTTCTACCCTCTTTGCCAACGAATTAAACGAAAGCTCCTCGAAATGTTTCTTCCTAGCGGCCAAGTCCGCGAGTACTAATTTCGCTTTTCCCAAGTCGTATTTAACCGGTACCGCTTTGTCTAAAATCACCAATTCGCGGCTTAAAAAAGCTTGTTCTTTTTCCTGCTCCAGCAGTTTTTGCAATCGCGGTTTTAACTTGTCCGAATTTTCATAAACTCCTTCCAAGGTGTTGTATTTTTGCAATAATTCGGCCGCAGTTTTTTTGCCGATTCCTTTGACGCCCTTGATGTTGTCTGAGGGATCGCCAAACAAGGCCTTAAAATCGTTCATTTGGCTGGGGTTCAAACCAAAACGTTCCCTAACCGCTTCCTCGCCGTAAATTTTTGATTCGGTAATCCCCCGGCTCAAAGCGAACACTTTAATTCTCTTTTCCACTAATTGGAGCGTGTCGAGGTCTCCGGTGGCAATGACAACTTCTCCGCCTGAATGTTTTTTGAGAAAATCTCGCGCGCAAGTGGCGATAATGTCGTCCGCTTCATAGCCCGCTTCTTCCAGTTTAATTAAACCGAGATTTTCCACCAGCTCTTTAGATATGGGAATTTGAGAATACAAATCGTCGGGAGCTTTTTCGCGGTGAGCTTTGTAGTCTGCGTATTTTTCCGCTCGCTTGGTGGGTTTGGGCGAATCGAAAGCAAAAATCACATGGGTCGGCCCAGTTTGCTTTAGAATATTAATAAATGCCGACATAAAACCGTAGACGGCGTTAACTACCCGGCCGGATCCGTCGGTAAGCGGCGGCAGGGCATAAAAAGCCCGATAGATTAAAGCGCTAGAGTCGATTAAGAGAAGCTTAGGTCTTTGCATACCGTAAGCATATAGCAGGAGAATGTTGCTGAAAAGAGGCCGTCAGTTGAGGCATCGGCCATAAACTAATCTTTTTTCTTCTTATTATCGTTTTTGTTTGAGTTTTTATTGGAATTGCTGTTTTTGTTGGTGTTGGTATTAACGTTGGCGTTGCTGTTTTTGTTGGTGTTGCTGTTAGCGTTCGCGGAAACCGTGTTGGTGTTCGTGTTGCTGTTTTGTAATTTCTTTTGAAGTTTCTTTATGTCTTGGGGGGTGTCGGGTTCTTCCAAATGTTGGTAACCATTTTGTGGCGGAGTGATACTTTGAATCGCTTGTTCGTTGAAAATGTTTTGACAAACTTCTTTTATTTTATCAAAATTGCCTCCCTTGGGAAGCAGAATGTAAGCCGGTCCGTCACTCGTATCGAGCATAGTGGAGTAAAGAAGTCCGTCCGGTCCGTTATCGACAACTTTGTGAATAATGCCCGGATTCTCCATCTTTTGATATATGCCAAACAATTTTTGCATCTCCCAAGGCTCCATGTTGGTGCGGATATTGTCTCCTATAGTGTCGGCAATGTCATTTACTTTGGAAAAGTCGGCGAGAGTCCCGAGAGACAGGGCCTTTTCTTTCATGGAGACCAGCACGTCTTGTTGGCGTCTGGCGCGGTCAAAATCGCTAGTGTTGTAGCGTGCCCGCGAGTAGCATAACGCTTGGTCTCCGTTCAATTTAACGTCGCCGGCCGGCAAAGAAAAAATTCCGCCACACTCATTTCCATCGACAAACTGAGAAGTTTCACTGAACGGCTGATTTAAGTGAACGGTTATTCCGCCCAAAGTATTGACGATTTCCCGGAAACCCTGAAAATTAGCCGTTACGACGTAGTGAATAGGTATGCCGCAAACGTTCTGAACCACTTGTTGCATCAAGTCCATTCCTTTGTTCTTCCCTTCTTCTTCGCCGAAAGCGTTAGCGGCATTAATTTTTCGCGTACCGTGTCCCGGAATTTCAACGTGAAGATCTCGCGGAATGGAAATCATGGCTGCTTTATTTTCTCCGGGCTTAACACTCAAAATCATTATCGTGTCGGCGAGCATACTTCCCCCCGGCATGTTACTGCCACGCATGCCCAGAAGCAAAATATTAGTCCTTCCTTCAGATATGCCTTTAACGTCACTCTCGTTTTTTAATAAGCCACTGAATAAGCCGCTACTGCCGGTGGATATTTTGCTAAAGATACTTGAGGCTTTGTAATAAAAAAAGCCGCCGGCAACCAAAGCAATCAATCCGGATATGATCAGGATCTTCTTTAGCTTTGTTCTTTTACCGCCGCATTTTTCGGAATCGTCCATAAAACTGGCTGTTTTTGAATCCTTTTCCGAATCCGCGAGAGAATAATAAGCCATGAGATTTTTTATTTTTTTAAAAGCACTTTTTGAGAGTAATTTAAATTAAAAAAGCTGGCAAGCGCTGTTACGAAAAGTGTAAAGTCGCAAAGTACAAAGTAAAAATAAACTTCAAAGAATAAACTATAAAATTGTAAACTTCAACCAGAATCCGTTTTTTGTAGTTTTTTATTTCTACTTTGTAATTTGCTCTTTGGAACTTTTCCGATGGTATTCCTTATGTATCTCCCTTAAATGTTTATCGGTAATGTGCGTGTAAACCTGGGTGGTACTGATGGAAGAATGGCCGAGGAGCATTTGAACCGAACGGATGTCAGCCCCGTTTTGCAAAAGGTCGGTGGCAAAAGAATGACGCAAGGTGTGGGGATGAATATCTTTGCTGATGCCGGCTCGAACGGCGTATTTCTTTACTATCCGCTGGACCGTTCTTACGCTCAATCTCAGATTGTCGTCACTTTTGGTTTTGTGGTGGCGGACAAAAAGAGCCGGATCAGTGTCCTGTCTTTTTTTCAAGTAGAAATAAAGAGCTTTTTGGGCATTTTCCGACAAAAACACCACTCTTCTTTTGTCGCCCTTCCCTTCCACAGTAAACTCATTTTTTTGCAAGCTAAATTTTTCCCTATTAAGGGAAACTAACTCTGAAACTCGCAGTCCCGAGGAAAATAAAATTTCCAAAATCGCTTTGTCCCTAAGCTTCTCCAGACCGTTTCCTTTGGGTGCTTCAAGCAGTCTTTCCACTTCGTTTTTTTCCAAAAATTCAATTTCTTTGCGGTGGGTTTTTCCTAACTCAATTTTGTCCGACGCGGGCACGTCAATTTTGTTTTTTCCGAGAAACTTTAAAAAGCCGCGCAGGGCAATGATATGATAGTCTTGAGTGATTTTTCGTAGAAATGTGCCGTCGGCACGTTCCCGATTCAAATAAATTCTATATTTTCGAATATTATCTTCCGTGATGTCTTTGATTCCCACTTCATTTTTTTTTATGTATTCTTTTAACCAGTGGATAAATTTTTCAAGGTAGCGATCGTAGTTGGTAAGCGTCCTTGCCGCTCGATTGCGTTCAATTTCCAGATATTCAAGAAAGTCGTTTTTGTATTGGGCGAGAGATTTGTTGAGCATGGCGATAGAAGTCACAATTCAGAAACCAAACATCGATAAGTTTTAAATTATTAGAGAGCGGGTAACGGGATTCGAACCCGTCTCACCAGCTTGGAAGGCTGGGATAATAGCCGCTATACGATACCCGCAAGCTATTCCTTATTAAAATACTAGCTGTTTTTAGTTTTTTCAAGAATTGTGCTTCTTTTTTCAAAATACATGTTTAATTTTAAGTTAAAAATTTATTTTGTATTCCTAAAACTCTGCTCTAAAATAAAAATACTATACTAACCGCGAATGAAAGATAAACAAAAAACAAAAAGCAAACCTAAGTGGCGGAAAGCCGCTATTGTTTTGTTGTCATTTATTGTTATCGTCTTGAACAGTTATCCGCTCGTCGCCAAAGCGGACAGTGTTATTCCCAACATTAATAGCGGCGGTTGGGATCGAAGTCTGGTAACTGCCGGAAATGACCAGCTGATAGGCTTGACTTACAGTCTTAGAACTCTGCTTTGGACAGCGGGTATTATTTTGGAGTCTTCTCAAAGTATACTCACTAGAGTTGCCGATACCGGATTTTACCAAGACCAGTTGGGCGGTTTTTTCCGAAAGCAAGAAACCGGTACGGGCAGCGCCCAGAGCGGTTGGAACTGGGTAAGGTCTTTCTGTAATATGATAATCGTCATTCTGCTTCTATTTATTGCTTTCGGAACTATCTTGCGGGTAGAAAGCTACAATTATAAATATCTACTGGTGAAGCTTGTCGTGGTAGCACTTTTAGTGAATTTCAGCGGGGTGATCGCGGGAATCGTGCTGGACTTTGTCCACGTTATTATGGGGGTGTTTTCTGATCAAATTGCCAATATCGGAAAGAATATCGAAGCCAGTTCGAAGATTCTTAAAGAATATTCCAGTACTGCCGATCTGAGCGACATCGGATCGGTGACTCAAAATTTGGGCGACAATATGACCCGCACTATTTCGCGGGTAAACGTGAACCTTATTTTGGCTTCTATATTGATGTTTATTCTGGGAATAACGGTTTTGGCGGTAGCTTTGTTTTTGATTATCCGAACGGTGGTTTTGTGGTTGCTTTTCACTCTCTCTCCTTTCGCGCTGGCTCTTTATGTTCTTCCCCACACCCGCGTAGCCAGTTTGAAGTGGTGGGACGCTTTTTTACGCTACGCGTTTGCCGGTCCCATGCTTTTTTTCTTCCTATATCTCACTGTTTTTATTACTAAAAATTTAAATTTGCCTGCCGAGTCCACTATGGCTACGGTGAATTCAGAAAACTTTATCATGTTTTCCAATTCGGGCAGTTTTCTGGACTACCTCTTTATGGTTATTTTACTTTGGGCGAGCATATTTTTATCTCGTTCGCTGTCAATCGCCGGCGCCACTCAAGTGGTAGGCTATTTCAGAGATCTTACTCGGGGAGACAAGGGGATGCGGGTAGTGACAAAGCTTATCGATTCCGGCGGTGCCGCTCTGGAAAGTACCAAGTATGGCAAGATGATCCATCGATGGACGGGCGCTCCGCTTGAGATCAAAGGAGATTTGGCGGCGGCAGGAGTGGCCAAAGGCCCGGCGGGCATTGGCGAGAAAAGACCCGGGGCGCCGCGAGCTTTTCAGCCGGCACTTAAAACTCAAACCGAGGCCAGCAAAAAAGCGCTTGAATCATTGCTTAACCCCTCGGCGGTTGGCCGGGTGCTTTCCATTGCCGACGCTAGAAGGCGGGGAGGCGGCCTCGGTCAGATTGGAGGAAATCTTCAAGAGATGGGTCAGATGGCGGCTCTCAGCACTCGCGACCCCGGTGAATTCTTACGTACTCTATGGCGCCGTTTTGAACCGAAAACAGCTCCTACCGGAAGTTTCTGGAGAGACGCGAAAGCGCTTAACGAAGAAATAAATAGGCAAATTGATTCTCAGGAAAACGTTCACCGCGCTTTTAACGATATTGGCACGCATAGCGATAAAATAACTAATTTTCAAGCTAAAGACCAGAACGAAAGAGAAGCCCAGCTTTACAAAATGGCTTGGACCGGCAGTTTGCCGGAATATTTTAACAAGCAAGGCAAAGCGTATAACCCGGAAACGCTCACAGCCTATGTCAAGAGTAATTTTGGAGAAGCTGAAGGCAATCGGATAGCCGAAAAATTAAAAATGATCGGTGAAGCTAAGAAAGATCCCAGTCTTTCCGTCGCGTCTTGGAATGAAAAGAAAGAAAAATTCGAGCTTTCGGCCAAGCCAAAGGAAGCGTTTAAAATTGAGGCTAAGGACTTGCGAACCCTGGCGCCTCAAAGCCTCCTCGTACAGAACGAAAAAGGAGAATATTCGGGATTCAATGATGTTGGAAAGCAGCTTCTAACGCAAATGTCTCAAGAGTACCTCAAAGAAATCAAAAACATGCGGCAGGATACCGTAAATGCTATCGGTGAAGCTTACAAGAACTCGCAAAAAGAAATTAGCAGGGAATTATCCAAACAGGTCGGTAAGAAAGGGGGAATTGGCACGGCTATTCAAGCGGAAACCATTCGGGCGATCGGCAAGGCTCAAATGCATGGACCGTTCCATGTGGAGGAAGTTCAGGCGCCCCATTCCCAAATCAGCTTGGGTCAGGAATTTCTCAATAAAATCGCGGGAAAAACTTTCGCAGGCAAAAGGGTCGATACCGGTAAAGTTGGGATTGTGGAAGCGGACAACAAAATGGCATCTCCTCCCAGTAAAGAAACGGTGACCGAACAAGCCAAACTGGCCGGCCGGGTTTTTGCGCAAAAGAGAACCGGCGTAGAGAAGACCCGACTAACGGTCAATGTCGAAGAAGAAGAAAACAAAGAAGATGTTTCCGGTCTCGGAGACAAACAGAAGTTCTTAATGTTGGGAGGAAAACCGGCGGAAGCGGAGTAACTTAAGGACACGGGGTTTCAAAATACAAACAGATGGTTGCAAAACTTGCTTTAATTTCCGTCCAGCTTAAACAAACGATTGGAGTTTAAATTTTGTTCTTTCCAATCAAGTTTTACCGTGTTAGACAATAGAAAGATATTGATTTAATCATATTCACGATAAAAATGCTAATAATTGTCAATATTCCCGCCTACAATGAAGCAAAAAAAATCGGGTCGGTGATCAAAGCAATTCCCCGTGAACTTGATAGCGGGATAAAAGTAAAAGTTCAAGTGGCGGATGATGGGTCGGAGGACGAAACCGTTAAAGTTGCCAAAGAAGCCGGCGCCGAATATGTCCACGGGTTTCCCCACCGAGGTTTGGGACTTACTTTTCGCTCAGGGGTGGAGAAAGCTTTGGAAAATGGAGCGGATATAATGGTTAACATAGATGCCGACGGACAGTTCTCCCCGGCCGATATTCCCCGTCTAGTCGAACCCGTGCTTCGGAAACAGGCCGATATGGTGGTGGCTTCAAGATTTTCCGGCAGCAAAGAGCACGCTCCGGAAAATATGCCTTGGATCAAAAAAGTTTTCAACCGAGCGGCCGCCCAGATCGTCGGTTTGTTTTGGGGTCAAAAAATAGACGACTTAACTTGTGGGTTTCGGGCGTACAGTCGGGAGGTTCTTTTGAAACTCAACTTAAACCACCCATTCACCTATACTCAGGAAACAATTATCGATGCCTTGTCGAAAAATTTTAAAGTAATCTGGATTCCAGTGAGAGTGGTGTATTTCGAGAAACGCCGGTCACGCATGACCGGCAGCATAAGTCTTTTCGTTTTCCGTTCCACCAGAATCATCGTGAGCATGCTGCGAGACACAAAACCGCTCAAGTTTTTCGGTATTCCGGCGCTGGCTTTGATTTTGCTTTCTTTGGCTACTTTTTTGGTATTCCTGTACTACTACGTGCAAGATTTTAAGATTACTCCGTACCGCAATTGGATAGCCTTCGGAAGTATTCTTTTAGTGTTGGGTATCCAGCTTTTGATTTTTGCTCTAATCGCGGATATGATCCGCACCCAGCGGCAAATCAGCGAAGAGAATTTGTATTTGATTAGAAAGAAGAGATATGTGGAGAGAAAACAAGAGTAGCTAGAGAAATTCCAGATAAATAATTTTCAATACTCATCAATACTTATCAATTTACAATTAATTATCAATGTTTAATTTTCAGCCAATGAGACAGGCTTGGAGTTTGCTTGAGAATTGTAAATTATAAAATTGAAAATTGAATGAAAATTGGTAATTGATAAGCATTGAAAATTTCAGTTACATGCAATCTATCGTCCTTGGCGTACAAATCGCGATACTAATGGTTGGCGGCATTCTCGGCGGCATAGGATTGGGATATCTGGCTGACAAATACTGGGGGATTTTTCCGTGGGGAGTGATTGTGGGAATAATTTTGGGAGTGGCGGCGGGAGCAATGGGAATCTATAATACTGTAAAAAATAAAAGCTGAGGTGTATTAATCTTCAATACTCATCAATAACCAGTTTTCATTTAATTTTCAAATATTAGACATTGAAAATTGTTTATTGATAATTGATTGTAGATTGAGAAGCATTGATAAGTATTGAAAATTATTAGTTGGTAAGGCTTATTTTTTTTGTCAATACAAATATAAAAAATGGATATCCTAGCGAAAACTACTCATGCCGCCCAGAATTCTGTCGTCTCTTGCACCGGCCCCGATTGCGGCACTTGTTCTCTCTTGGAAACAGCAAGCAATGTTTATAATTTTTTTCTGGGAGTGAGTTTCGCCGTGGCTGTTTTGGCCATGGTAATCGTTGGAGTAAACTATCTCTTGGCCGGCGGCAACAAGATTAAAATCCAAAAATCATTATATTTGTTGAAAAGCGGAATCGGCGGTTTTGCTTTTATTATTTTAGGCTGGATTGTGATTCGGACGACCGTTGGGCTTATGGGCTACGAGAATGTCGGAAATTGGTGGCAATTTCAGTGCGGGTTAGACGTTTCTTATGTAGAGACAGGTCCAAGACCTGCCTCTACAGGTGGTTTTTACGACAACCTCAAAACCTTCCCCGATCTGACCGCCTATCTTGACAGTGGAGAAAGGCAGGCAAAACTCACCGGTCCGGTGGATGAATATTCTTTTAAAAACCAACTGAAAAATCTAAAAGACGGTGAGGTGTTGCATTTTTTGGCACCGGCTCGGGTGGATTCAATGAATGGAGTGGAGAATTTGTTTTTGCCGCTAATGACCGTTGCGAAAACGGGCGATAACTTACAGCTTTCCGACACCGGAGAATATTGGGACTTGATCAAAAACCAGTGGCCCAAGCTATCAAATAATTGTTTAGAGACGCATTGCGATGCGTCTCTACAAGATAAGAATTTATTGGACAAATTATTAGGTACAAGCAGCTATACCAGCGATATTTCTCCCACGATTGCGGAAAACGCTGATTTATCCTCTATCTATAAAACTCTGGCTAAAACTTTAGGCGAGTCGTTAAATAGCGGCGATCGCTCAATAGTTTCACAATATCCTGTGGATTCACAAGACACGGAATTGTCGAAACTTAGTCTTAGCGAACTAATTGCCCAAGCCGCGAGCTATCAAGAAGGAGAAGACGAAAAAAGCCAAATGATCGCTCTTCTTACCACGGAAACAATTAAACTGGTTTCGCTGGTCATGGTGGACAAAGAAGGGTCCGGCCAAATTCTTTCTTCCCTGAGCTGGCGCTGTGTCGAGTCGGGCGGGGAGTGGCTGGGCGAAGAATGCAAATGCCCCAAAGAAAGTGTTTCCGGCCAAGACGGCGGTTGCCGCGCCACGGCGGATTTGGAAGATAGCTGCAAAAAAAGCGGCGGTGAATGGAAAAACCCCAGCGAAGGATACGACCAGACGCCGCTTTGCGGCGAATTGGAAGGCGTCATGACAGATGTCTACAATTCCATTTTAGGCTCTGGCACGGAGCGTGCCGACATCAAGCAAGTGATATCCAGTGTGAATTACTGTGAATGCCAAGACAAGTTCTGTCTTGGCAGTGACGGGTCTTGCCAAAAAGAAGACCATGACAGCGATGGCGATAGAATTGTCAACGGCAATGACCGTTGTCCCAACACCCCAAGCGCCGAGAAAGACGAAGTAGATCGGACAACGGGCAGCAAGTTCTATGGCTGCGGTTGTTCGGAAATTGGAACGGTAAAAAAATCCTGCCCGCCCGACCAGTGCGTCGGTGACAGTTGGACTGTCTATCCCAGCGGCAAACGGGAATGCCAAGACGGCAAGCTCCTTCCCTATTCCTGCGAACCGGTGGAAAGAAGTTTTGATGAAACTTGTGCGGAGCAGAATAAATTAGCTGATAGCAATCAAACGCAAGATCAAACGTCGGTTCAAGATAACAGCAACACAAATTCAAGCCAAACTCCTCCGTACACGAATTCATCCAGCCAGAACAAAGGATCTAACCCTAATTCCGGCAGCGGCAAAAAATCGAACACAGGGGACAAAGGAGGGGCGAAGGATAGTAAAGGTGGAAAGTCTAAACCTATTTCTGACAATTGGGGCAGCGGACGTACCGGTGGCGGCGTGCCGGATACTAACGATCCCGGTCAATCCTACGCAGGGCCCCAAGGAGTGAAAGAGGCTCTCAAAAGGATTTATGAGAAAGACAAACTAAGATATTTAATGATCTTTAAATATACTAACCAAATTCATAACCAAGGAGGCGGTAGCGGATTTTCCGGAGGGGGATTAACTTGGGGTTGCGGTCAGTATTCGGTGACTTTCGGCAGCGGTTACAAAATGCTAGCCGGAATTATAGAGCATGAATGTACCCACTCGGGAGATTTTTGCAATGGAGCGGGAAATATTCCAAGCATGGAGTACGTTGCGGTAGCTAATGAAATAGGCAGTGTGGGTAGAATTAAAGAATCTCCCGGGCAAAAAGAAGGAATCAAAGTTACTCTAAATGAAGGAAAAGGCCAAGAAGTCAGGGGTTTTGGCAGTCGTTTGCTAGATAGGGATATAAACCCTACGGGTGACGAGAATCCAACAAGCATCGGCAGTGACGTGTCTTACGCCAAAGCCTATAAGGCTGAGTCTGGCGGTAATTGGCTTTACGGATGGGCCCCGGGCGGCAAAGATTACACTTTGCGGCTCAACGACAATGAACACAACAGAGTACTTCGCATCATGGAAACCATGGACAAAAGAAACTGTATGACTCGTCCGCCGGAGGACTTGCCGCAGTTGGAAGAAAAGGACTACAGTCCGGAACTTTTGAGGGGATGTAAAGAGGCTCCAGTACTGAAGATTGGGAACTGAGATTAAAAAACCCACATTTGCTTGACTTTTCTGTATTTATGTTGAAAATAAACTGTTGCTCAAGAATGGGTCAAAACTTGCGTTGCGGCAAGTTAAAATAGGCAACAAGCACAGCGCAAAAGGAGGGCTTTGAAATGAAAAGTATTTGTCTCGTTGTGATTATCTTAATCGCCTTGACATTAGCAGTTCCCGCTATCTCCTCGGCGAACGGCTATAACCGCGAATGGCTCAGCGGCCAGATAGACTGGGTCATCAGCGAAATCAGAAACGGAAACAGATCTATGCATCATGTAGCCGCCGAGTATCTTCGAGCGGCGAGCGAAATGGGCGGATTTCCACAGGAGAAGCTGGATCAGCTGAGATGGTATTTGAGAGAAGTTCGTCCGCGTCCGCCCATCGCGGACCGCTGGCCGCGTCGCTAGAGAACTGCTTATTCCATATAATAAACTTACTCCCGTTGGGTTTTACTCGGCGGGAGTTTTTGTTTGTGTTGATTAATTAATTTTGTGCTATATTGTATTCAATAATGCGCAGATGATTGATATGTTAAATAAAAACAAAAAGATAATTATTGCGGGATTAGCAGTATTTGTTATTGTTATAGCGATGTTGACGGCCATGATAGCCGCGAATAAGGGGAAACAAGATTTTTCCCAATTGGGTCCAGTGCGCCAAGCCGTAAGTCTTGATGAATACATCAAAACCGATTCAGGATTTATGAGTAAACAAAACGCTGAAATGCTGCGGCTCCCCCAGAAACAAGTTGACCCGCCGGTTCCAGTCAAAATCCCGCTGGAGAAAATCTTCATGGTTCCGGTTATGGTGGGCGGAGGAGACGCCATCTATTCGGTTGTCGGACAACTTCCCGGTAACAATTTCTTCCGTTTAGAACCGGAAAATCTTAATAAAATATTCTCCATCAACAATCCTGACGAAGCCTTGAAATATGTGGATTTTTTAATGGTAAGCGCCGGAAGATCCGGCTATGATCGCATCCGGCGAACCGTTTGGCAAGTTTCCGACTACGATAAAATCGGGTGCAAAGTAATGCCTGAAGATGAGAATATGCCTTTGCCCGAAAATCGTCCGGTGAGTCAAGCGAAGCAAGTCGGTGAAAAATTTGAAGTTACTTGGATTTACTTTACTCCGACCGTGCCGGCCGGTTACCGTAAGATGGTGGTAGAAGTGCGGCGTGACGGTGGTTTTACGATAAAAGATAATCCGGAAGAACCGTTTTGGTCATGCGGCGGAGGATTTGTGTTCTAGGAATTAAAATTATTAACTATTTAACGGATTTTTTTCAGTCCAAATTGTTGTTTTTGTAATTCCGCGTTATTGTTAACTTAGTATTGTTTCTGCTAAAACTAATAGTTAAATAAAATAAATGTTTAAGTTGGTTCCGACGGCTTTTACGGGAGAAGAAGGCCTCGTCACTTGCGGAGGCGTCAACTGCGACACTTGCTTCATGCTGCAATCGGTGAACCAAACTCTAAATTGGCTGGTGATAATCGCGGGAGTAGCGGCTGTTATTTTTTTAATGTTAAAATTCAAGAAATTATTCCGTGCGGCCGTAATCGCTTTTTTCTCTCTGCTCGCCCTTTGGCTTATTTTCCATGTAGTTTTAAAAGCCAAGGGGGCGTCTTACGAAAATTATTGGTGGGATTTAGATTGCACGCTAAGAACTCCCTACACGATTTCCTCTTCGCTCCCGACAAAAAGGCCGGCAGATCTTCTTGAATCGATGAAAAAGGGCGGGAGTTTGAGTGCTTCTCTTCCCCAAAACACCAGTAAGGAAGAATTGATAAAACTGGTTAATGATTTGCCTGAAAAAACCACCGTTGTTTTTAAGAGAAAAAATAACCCCACTGAATTAGTCGCTGCCGTCAAGAAGGAAAACGGTAAAATAAAGACGTTTAAAAAAGACTCTTCAAAATCCGATGCCTTTATTGACCCGCTGTTTATCTTTAGCGTGAAGCAAGCCAAAGCCGATTTGATTTCCGATCTTTTTTCCGGCTCGGAAGGAGGTTTGATTGGTCTTATTGATTTTATAATCGGACTTATTCAACAGAACATTCAGCTAAC
>Ga0172371_10006623_pt1 | contig 16780 bp, 15 predicted proteins | sample Lak12m_FD_114543 | JGI IMG/M metagenome (GOLD analysis project Ga0172371, IMG submission 114543) | Freshwater microbial communities from Kabuno Bay, South-Kivu, Congo - kab_022012_12m | ecosystem: Environmental > Aquatic > Freshwater > Lake | place: Democratic Republic of the Congo: South-Kivu...
GCTGAAAAAGTGAAATCATTCACTTTTTCCTGGCGCGCCCTTCGATTCCCCGAATACATTAAAAACAATCTAAAAAGCCTCTCGCGAGGCCTTTTAGATTATTTTGTAGCGCTACGGGGAATCGAACCCCGGTTACCAGGATGAAAACCTGATGTCCTAACCACTAGACGATAGCGCCATTTGTACTTTATTTTATATCAAAACCTAATTTTAATAGCAAATACTTTCTTATTTGATAATTTTTCTTTAGCTGAATCTCTCTTTTTCGTGCTTCCGTCTTTGTGTTATATTCTTCCTTGTATATAAAATCAAACGGTATCCTGTGCTTAATTGATTTTGTTTTTCCTTTATTGTGTTCTTCTAGGCGCTTTTCTACACTATCCGTACTTCCGATGTAATATCCCAAATCTTTCAGACTTTTTAAAACGTATAAATAAAACATACCTTTGTGCCAGGATGTCCGCCGAAGGCGGATCCGCCTATGGCGGAAAACCTGATGTCCTAACCACTAGACGCTTGTCCGCCTTTGGCGGGATGGCACCATATTTTCATAGCATACCAAAAATTGCCTTTACGACAATTTTTGATGAAAACACTGCGGTTTTTCTTCAACTTCAAATCTTTTTGAAAAACTTGAAGCACTATCTTTTTGCTGACAATGGCAGTTTAACAGAAATAAAAAAATAATCAAGAGCAAAACGATTATTCCATTCTTTTTTCTCTTACCACCTCCACCAACTTCCTTTTCGCCCTGTTAATCAACGTTCCGACAGTATTCACCGGTTTGTCGAGAATCTCGCCGATTTGCTGATAGGAATATTCTTTGAAATATCTAAGCAATAATATTTTTTTATATTTTGCAGGAAGCATATCCAACGCATCATCCATTTCTTTGGCAATTTCCTTTTTCATAAAAATCTCGGCATTATCATCGGCTTCCACGCTTGTCATAATCTTGTCTTTGCTTGTGGTGATGTCCTCCCAAGAAACCAACGTTCTTTTGCTTTTACGCTTGATGAAATTAACCGCCTCATTGTGGGATATCCTATAAATCCAAGAAGAAAATTTCCTCTCCAAATCAAATCGATGCAAATTCTTATATGTTTTTGTGAAAACGTTCTGCAAAAGATCTTGCACTTCGTCTTTGTTTCGCACCAAGTGGAACATATATATAAACAAGCTTTTTTCATATCGCTTAAAAAGTATTTTGTAGGCTTCCGGATTTTGACCCATCACCACTCTTATTAAATCGTTGTCGCTCAATTTTTCACATCTGGCAATATCGGATTTTCTGCGGCACGGAATTTTTATGTTCATTTCATCGTTTATCTTTCCGTCACCGACCACACCCAAACAAAAATCCGACTTGCGCCGCAATAAAAATCCCGGCGTTTTCTTTATCGGTTTTTTCACAATTTTCTTGATTGAAGTTCTGGTCTTATTCTTTGAAGTTCTGACGCTTTTCTTTTTGGCTTTCATATGCTATCTTCCTTTAATGTTTAAGGATTTCACATATTCAAAAAAGAAACCCGCTGGAAAACCGCTTTATTTTGTTTTAATATAGCATTATATACCATTTAAATCCATATGTCCAGCTTTAATATTTTAGCCATTGAAACCTCTTGTGATGAAACTTCGATAGCGATTCTTCGAATTGAAAACGAAAAAATCTCAATCCTTTCGAACCGCATTTCTTCGCAAATATCTTTGCATTCGCAATGGGGAGGAGTCGTTCCAAATCTGGCTGCCCGAGAGCACACTAAAAATATTCCATTGGTATTATCAGAAGCTCTTTCGGAAACCGAAATCACTCTCGAACAAATCGATCTGATTTCCGTCACCAACGGACCGGGTCTTATTCCCGCTTTACTAGTCGGAGTGAATTTTGCCAAAACGCTCGCCTATCTCTTGGAAAAACCATTGCTCGGCATCCACCATATCGAGGGACACATATACGCCAACTTTATCTTTGATAAAGTTGGCTCAATTTCCAATTTCCAGTTTCCAATTTCCAAGCAAATTTCAAAATCCAAATGCCAAAATAAAAAAACTTCCTTAAATGAAGACTGTAAATTGAAAATTGAAAATTCAACAAGCATCTCCTTTCCCGCCCTGGTGCTTGTTGTAAGCGGTGGACATACGCAACTTGTGTTAATGAAGAACCACTTGGAATATGAGCTCATCGGACAAACGCTGGATGACGCCGTCGGCGAAGCTTTCGACAAAGTCGCTCGCATTTTAAACATCGGTTATCCAGGAGGACCGGCAGTTTCCGCTTTGGCGGAAACTGCAAGTAACAAGTTGCAAGTGACAAGTAACAAGAAATACGACATAGAATTTCCCAGACCTATGCTTCACAGTAAAAATTTTGATTTTTCCTTCTCCGGCTTGAAAACCGCAGTGCTGTATGAAACGAAAAAAAATCCTTATTTACTCAAAGATAAAGACTATGTCGCCGAAATTTGCCACGAATTCCAACAAGCCTGCATTGACGTGCTTGTTTCCAAAACCATCAAAGCCGCCGAGCAGTTCAAACCCAAAACAATTCTCCTAGCTGGCGGCGTCAGTGCCAACACAGAGCTACGGAAACGCCTCGGCAAAATAGTGCAAGAATCTATGCCTAATACCATATACCAAATACCGAACACCGATTTGACCGGCGATAACGCCGCGATGATCGGAGCGGCCGCCCACTTCCGCTGGCAAAAAATGACCGCCAAAGAACATCAAATCGCTTTAAAAAACTGGCAGAATCTTCAAACTGATGCCAATTTAAAATTACGTTAAGATTCTGCAGCCATCATACCTTGAATTTTCCCTTTTTTGCTGATAACATAGCACTATATGAAAAAAGAACTACCCAAAATTTATAACCCGCAAGAGTTTGAAGAAAAGATATACGCAAAGTGGGAAAAATCAGGATTTTTCAACCCAAACAAGCTTTCCGGTGAAGAAACTTATTGCAACATTCTTCCTCCTCCAAACGCTAACGGAGAATTGCATATCGGTCATTCCAGCGGCTATGCCGTGATGGATATTTTCGGACGCTACGCGCGAATGAACGGAAAAAAAACATTGCTTCTTCCCGGAAAAGATCACGCCGGAATCCAAACCCAGGTGGTTTTTGAAAAACTTCTCGAAAAAGAAAAAGGGATAACAAGACACGAACTTGGGCGCGATGAATTTTATCGCCAGACTTATGATTTCTGTATGAATCGCGCAAATTATATGCGCAGCCAAGAAAAAAAAATCGGCATCAGCGCCGATTGGTCGCGCGAAAAATTCACGCTTGACCAAGATGTTTTGAAAATCGCCCTGGAAACATTCGTAAAAATGCACAACGACGGTTTGATTTATAAAGGCAAACGGATTATCAATTGGTGTCCGCGTTGTAGCACTGCTCTTTCCGATGTGGAAATCGAACACAAAGAAAAACCGGGTAAACTTTATTACATCAAATATCCCCTAGAAAATTCCGCGGAATTCATAATCGTCGCTACGACCCGTCCGGAAACGATGCTCGGCGATACCGCTGTGGCCGTCAATCCAAAAGATGGACGCTATTTAAAATTGGTTGGAAAAAAAATCATCCTGCCACTGCAAAATACCCTCATCCCGATTATTGCCGATCGGCGAATTGATTTGTCTTTCGGAACCGGGGCTGTCAAAATAACCCCTGCTCATGACCCATTGGATTGGGAAATCGGCAAAGATCATCGTCTTGAAGAAATCCAAATTATCGACGAAAAGGCGCAAATAACCGAGCTCGGCGGAAAATACGCCGGTCTTTCCGTGAATGAAGCGCGCGAACAGATCATTGAAGATCTGGAAAAAATCGGATTACTGGAAAAAATAGAGGAGATGACTCATTCGGTTTCCACCTGCGAAAGATGCAAGTCAATCATCGAGCCGCTCACTTCCAGCCAATGGTTCATCAATGTCGACGCTGAAAAATTTTCCCTCAAAAACGAGGCCAAGAAAGCCATTGAAAAAAAACTGATTGAAATCTTCCCGAGCAATTTTAAAAAAATTCTGATCGATTGGTTCGAAAATATGCGCGACTGGTGCATTTCGCGTCAAATCTGGTGGGGACCGCGGTTCCCTATTTGGTATTGTGAAAATTGCGGTGAGGAAAAATATATCGTGTCATTGGAGAAACCGACCGCTTGCCCTCATTGTAACGGGACAAAACTTATCCAAGATGAAAACACATTCGACACTTGGTTCACTTCCGGACAATGGGCATACACCACCTTGCAATCCAAGGAAGGAGACGAAAAATTTTATCCTTCCGATATGATGGTTATGGGCAGGGACTTGCTGTTTTTTTGGTCATCCAGAATGATTATGCTGGGACTTTATCGCAATGGAAAAGTTCCTTTCAAAAATCTGTTTTTCACCGGTTTGGTACGCGATAAAGACGGGCAAAAACTTTCCAAATCAAAAGGAAACGGAATTGATCCGTTGATTATGATCAACAAATTCGGAGCGGATGCTTTGCGTATGAGTATGATTACAGACAGCGCACCCGGACAGGATTTCCGTCTCTATGAAGAAAAGATTGAAACTTTCCGTAACTTCGCCAATAAACTCTGGAATATTTCAAAATATTGTTTGACGCAGGAAAATTTCAAATTGATTGAAAAAATTTCGGAAGAAGATATCAAATCAGACGCGGACAAGTGGATTATCGAAAACTTATATCAAACAATAAATGAAACTACTAATCTTTTCGAGAAAAAACAAATTTCCTTGGCAGCAAGCACGCTCAAGACTTTTACATGGGAAACGTTTGCCGATTGGTATGTTGAAATCCACAAACAAGAAAAAAATACTATCGTGCTTGGTTATGTACTAGATAAGATTTTGCGCCTCTGGCACCCGTTTATGCCGTTTATCACCGAATATATCTGGGAATTATCAGGAGAAGAAAAACTGCTGATGATCTCCGAATGGCCACATCATCAATTATTTTTGAAAAAAACTACTATAGAAAGTTTCGGATTCGCCCTGATAAAATCAATGATTGAAGAAATTAGAAAAACACGCCAAGAAAATGATATCGACCCGGGAAAGAAAATCTCCATTATCATTGATACAAAAAATGCATCGACTGAAACACCAGAAAAATCATTACATAAATTCTTGCGAAATCAAGAAGGTCTCCTTAAAGGTCTACGAACCGGCATTGAAAAAATAGAAATAATATCTTCCGGAGAAAAACCAAATAAATCTGTAGCCACGCAACCTTTGAATGGGATCAATGTTTATATTTTGATGGAGGGGTTGCTCGATATTAAAAAAGAAAAATCTCGTATCGAAAAAGAAACTAAGAATATTGAAACATTCATTATCGGAATTAAAGGAAGATTGAACAACAAAAACTTCGTTTCCAAAGCTCCGAAACAAATCATCGACCAGCAAAAAGAAACTTTGGCAAAAAAAGAAACCGAGCTTGCCGAGCTTAAAAAACTTCTGAAAACATTGAAATAAGCAGTATTTACCTTCTTGTTGTCATCACTCGCTCGGAAAAGAAAACAAGTTTTCTTTTCGCTCGCTTCGTTCGACAATAAAAGGGCATTAAACCTTTTGATATCTGCGCTCGCTCGGAAATGAAAGAGTGCTTTCATTTCGCTCGACTTCGCTTGATAATAAAAAAATGCGCAAACATTTGGAAAATCTTTTCCTGGGAATAATCGCGGCGTTCGGGGCGCTTATCGTTACGGTTTTTATCGCGGTATTGTTCCAAATTTTCTCACACAAAAACGATTTTCAAGCAATTATCCAATATCCGGTTCTGATTATTTTGGCAGTATTAGTGGAAGAATCTTTCAAATATGTCGTTATAAGAAAAAGGATAGCAAAACAAAAGACGCTTTCCGCTCCGATTGTTTTCGGATTCGGATTTGCTTTGACGGAAATAGCTTTTTTATCTTCTTCCATAAGAATTCTTGAAAACTACCCTTTTCATGGATTATTAGGAGCATTAGCGATACATATCCTAACCGCGATAGTCCTTACCTATACCGCAAAAAAAGAATCTCAAAAACGCTACTTTCCTTTCTTGTTTGGGGCATTATTGGCGATATCCATTCATATGGCTTACAATTTCGCGGTAATTTATGAGTTTTCTCGGCAAGTTTCCTTTTTGACAATCACCACTTTAATAATCATTCTCATCTCCTCATCCGTCACAAATAAAAATACTATTTGACTTGCACTTCCATGCTTTATGGTTTATAATGCAATTGAAAAGATCGTAAATTTTTAAAGATTTCCAGTCCGCTTAAAGGACATCAAAAAATAATATGGTAAAAACAAAAAAATCATTTATCGAAAGGATAACTGGGGCAAAAAAAATTGATGACGAATCAATTAAAGAGCCTATGTCGATCTATTCCGATGATGAGGAAGTAGAAATGACTATGAATAACGGATCATTTTCAAATTCATTCAACAACATCGAGGAGGAATATTCCGATGACTCCGAAGGGCAACTTACGATCGATGTTTATCAGACTGACACCGATGTCGTGATAAAATCAACCATAGCAGGGGTAAAACCTGAAGATCTAGATGTTTCCATTAATAATGATATGGTAACAATCAAGGGAGAAAGAAGAAATGAAGAAAAAGTTTCCACTGAAAATTATTATTATCAGGAGTGTTATTGGGGAGGTTTTTCCAGGTCTGTCGTTCTGCCGGTTGAAGTGATAGCGGACAAAATAGAAGCTTCATTGAAAAACGGGATACTTACAATCAGATTGCCTAAGGCTGACACGACGAAAACCAAAAAAATCCAAGTCAGAGGATTCTAAAAACAAAAACGCTTTTGGAGATGTAATAACAAAAGAGATTCTTCTGAAATCTCTTTTATTTTCTAAAAAGATGGGACATAAAAAAATAAAAAAAATTACACAAAAAAATATCCGAAAAACAACGGTTCTTATTTTCGTTGCGCTTTTCCTATTCTACGCACTCCAAGACATAGCGGCGCAAACAACGACCGAGGATATTCTTGTGTTAAAAATCGACGATTTATCCAAAAATGTCCCCTATTCTGAATATTCAAAATGGTTTTCTTTTCATCCATCCCTATCAATCGATAAAGCCTATCGCTCAGAAATAGAAAACATAAATTTTTGTTACGGTAAAAATGTGCCTTGCGATTTGTTTTTAACCCAAAGAATCCGCTATCATACTAAAAAAAATATCGCCATTTATTTTGAAACCGAAAAAGTCGAAACATTTCTTGAAAAGCTCTCTCAGGAAACTGACAAAGCACCGATAAACGCCAAATTTAAGATGGAAAACGACAGGGCTTCCGTTTTCGTGGCAGACGAAAAAGGCAGAGCGCTGGACATCAAAAAAAGTTTGGAGATAATTTCCAGCATTCTCCAAGACGGAACAATTAATGAAAATGACAAAGAAATAATTTTGGCTTATTCTATAACCGAACCGGAAATAACCGCAAAAGACGTCAACGATCTTGGGATAAATACTCTCATTGGAGAAGGAAAATCAAATTTCAAGGGATCAACTAAAAGCAGGATGCATAACATCCGAGTAGCAACATCGAGATATGACGGTTTTCTTTTGGCTCCGGGAGAAGAATTTTCTTTCGTAACGATACTTGGTCCCGTTGATGGAGAGCATGGATATTTACCCGAACTTGTCATCAAACACGACAAAACAGAACCTGAATTCGGAGGAGGAATATGCCAAGTTTCCACAACCGCTTTTCGAGCGGCGATTTATTCCGGACTGGAAATAACAGACCGCAAAAATCACGCTTATCCCGTGCAATATTACAATCCCCAAGGAATGGATGCCACGATTTATATCCCCAAACCTGATTTGAAATTCAAAAACAATACTTCCGGATATATACTTTTTCAAACAAAAATAGAAGGAACGGAATTAACTTTCAGTTTATATGGGACGGATGATGGAAGAAAAATAGAAGTCGATGGTCCGCATATATTAGAAAGAAGGTCGGACGGTTCGATGCGCACTGTTTTCATTCAAAAAGTTCTTGATAAAGCAGGCAAAGAAATAATAAAAGACACCTTTAACAGTTTTTATGACTCTCCTAACAAGTATCCCCATCCTTCGGAAGAAAAATTCACAAAAAAACCCAGGGACTGGTCAAACAAACAATGGGAACTTTATAAGAAAGTCAACGGTTTATAAGGCTGATATTATTGACTACCAAGCCAATATCTGATAGCATTAGGGGTGTGCTTGATTTTAAAAATGAAATGCGCTGTTAGCTCAGTTTCCGCCAGAGGCGGACAGGGTCCGAGCAGATCCCTCTTAAGGATATGGTCTAAAATCATTAAAATAATGTTTTAAAATTTATATATGCGCTGTTAGCTCAGTTGGCCCGCCTCGACTCGCGGAGACAGCCGCTTGTCGACGCGAGGCGGGTAGAGCAGAGCATTTTTATGGGTCATTAGCTCAGTTGGTAGAGCAGTTGCCTCTTAAGCAAACGGTCGCAGGTTCGAATCCTGCATGACCCACAATATTGAGAACCAGAAACGCCCTCGTAGTTCAATGGATAGAACACCAGCCTTCTAAGCTGGTTATCTAGGTTCGATTCCTGGCGAGGGTACCGCGTAAAATCATGAGCTCTTGCGAATGATTTAAGCGAGTCGCGTGATAATTGCGAAGCAATTATTTTACGCGACCATTTACAATTTTTAGTGTCGCTCATGATCACGCGGCACTGCAGCACACATGGTGGCTATAGTTTAGTGGTAAAACTCCAGTTTGTGGCACTGGTATCGAGAGTTCGATTCTCTCTAGCCACCCCCCTGAACGGTTCTGACAAAAAGCGCTCTTAGCTCAGCTGGATAGAGCGTCTGGCTTCGGACCAGAAGGCCGGGGGTTCGAATCCCTCAGAGCGCACAAAACAACAAACTATCTTCCTTCTCAGGAAGATAGTTTGTTTTTATGCATTGAGGGATTCGAACGGGCAGAAGCGAGATATGAGCGAAGGCGAATAATCGAGCGTAGATGGATGCGAGCGCGCAAGCATTCAGCTCTGCCCAGGGCAACGAGGCGCCAGCAGGCGACAAGGACGGAAATCCCTCAGAGCGCACAAATAAAAAAGGATTCCATCAGGAATCTTTTTTTTCGCTCTAAGGGATTCGAACCTGCCTGCCACCTGCCTGCCGGTAGGTAGAGCAGGCAGGTCGGTAAAAAAATACAAGCAATAGATTTTAATAATTTTTAAATATATCTCTCAAGCTTGACTGTTCTTGCACATACTCGACTTTTCTTTTTTCAATTATATCCAAAGCGCCGGAAAAATCATTTTCCTTAAAATTTATCCCGCTGTCTTTGGCGGTTTTATAATTTTCCCTTTCCTGATCGCTCCAAGCCGATTGATATAAACTTTCATACCAGAAATAACCCCCTAATCCGAAAGCGACGACAAAAGCAACGGCAAAAAATATCCGATAATTATTGTTCCAAAATGTGCCCGTCGCATCAATCAAATTAACCGGATTTATTTTTTTGCTATTTTTATTTGTAAGTTTGATTTCCATTTATTTTTTCTGATAAAAAGCCGTCTCTAAAATTACTTCCAGAGGGGTTTCATATTTATAGGTTTTCCGGTCGGCTTCTTTTTCATTTTCTCCCGCATTTGAATTAAAAAAACCGGAACCGCTTTTAAGCCTGTCTCTGCTGTCACCCCTATCAATCCTGCTCATTTTTATCGAAATTATATCGGAAAAATAATCGAAATTCTCAATTTTCTGAATAAATCTTGCCGCACTATTAAAATCTCCGGAAAGACTTAGTCTGACGATTATGAAATTTGCTCCCGGCAAATTGGACATTATCGCTTCCTTATCCTTATCTTTATTTTTTCTGGCATCATCTTTGGATGAACCACCCTCTGAAATTATTTCTATTTTTATCCCATTACCTGTTTCGGCCGCCAGAGTTTCTATTTTTTCAATCAAAGGTAAAGCATTTTCCTGACTAAAAAAAACATTGAGCTTCGCTTCTTCTTGCTGGATGACTGCCATTTTTTCTTTTAATTGGGGGAGTTCTTTTATCTTTTTGTCAGTTATTTCTTTTTCTACCGCTTTTTCTTCGGCATATTTTCTTTTTTCTTGAATTTGGGAAAACAACGGTTTAGCGATAAAAACGAAAAGTCCTATCAAAAAAGCCGCATATGCCAACAAAATAAAAACTTCCTTATAATTTTCCCAAATTTTTTTCATTTATTTTTTTCCATTAAACATTCTTTTTTTACATTAAAATCCATCTGAAAATCAATGTCGGTTTTCGCGACCAAATTAGAAAGCGGAACATTGATATTTTCAAAACATTCGGACTTATCCATCCTGTCCTGAAATTCTATAAGCGCTTCCCTCGTGCGCGCCTTTCCAACTAAAAACAACTGATAATCCTTGGTGGATAATTCATTCAAATAAACATCATTCGGGACTACGCTTGACAATATGCCTATGACAGCAGACCAGTATAAATGATTTTTCTGAAAATTATTAATATCCAAAACCTTTTCGTTGATATCTTTGAAGCCTTCTTCGTAAAGCTTGAGATCCTGATGCGATCCTTCAGTTCCGGCTATAGCCAGGGTATTATCCAGGCCCTCTTTTTCTATCCCCAAAATCATATTCACACTGATCAAAATGAACACGAACAAAATAACAGGCGCCAGGAAAAGTATCTCCTGTTTTACGATATTTTTAAATCTTTTTTTCCTAGCCATAGCCTTCTTCCTGTTTTCAGGGAGAAGATCAAGATATATCTTCATAATTCATTCCTTTTAATGCCAAACCTATTGCTGTCGCATATTCAACCGATAAACCTCTTTCTATTTCGGGCAATTTTTTTCCCAGCAACACATTCACCCAGGGGTCCCCCAACACGACCGTTCGCCCAAGCCTTTTTGATAAAAATGGGATCAACCCTTTCACTGTCGCTTCTTTCCCGCAAATTATAATTTCATCCACTGAATCGGAATATTTGAGCTCGGAAAGAAAAAAATCAATCGAACGTTCTATTTCTGATGCTAAATTTTCCAAAACCGGCCTCACTGCGGAAAAAATATGGCTATTTTTGAAATCCGATCCGATGCCATGATTAATTTTTGTCTTTTCCGCTTCCTCAATCGAAACGCTTAGTGTCTTGGAAATTGAATCGTTTATCGATTGGCTGGAAACCGGAATGCTGGAAGTAAAGCAAGGAACGCCTTTGTTGGAGATAAAAAATCCGGTGCGTCTTTCATTAAAATCTATTATCAAAACCGCCTTGTCATTAACATTCTTATTTAAAAGACTTCTGGCTTGCGCTATGGATTCTATTTCAAGTCCGACCACTTCCAATCCGGCCGTTTCAAGAACATCCAAAAATTGATCGACTGTTTTTTTTGATATCGCAATAACCAACACATCCATCCTGTTTTTTTCTTGGGATATGTTTTCGTCCAAAATTTGCCAATCATAATAAACTTGATCCAACGCCAGCGGAATATTGGCTTCGATTTCCCATTTTATCGCCTCCTTTGCCTCAAGCTTGCTCATTTTCGGTATCGATATTATGCGTAGAAAAGCTTTGTTTTCAGGAAGAGAACAAATCACCTTATTAGATTTCAATTTCTTGGGACCGGCTTTACTTATGGCATTTTTAATAGCGGAAACCACATTATCCTTTTTCATAATTTCTCCATCATAAACACTGCCGGAATCAATAGCAGAAAATCCAAATCCGACCAAATGTTCCCTTTTGCCTTCTTTCTCGAACTGAGCGACTCTCACAGTCAGATCATTAAGATCCAATCCGATAGCCGTTCCGGTAAAATCAAAAATTTTTTTATTCAGAAAACTCATTTTTTATTTTTATTTTGCAAATACGAATGCGACGAATTTTTTAAATCCGCACTTGTTTATCTGTGCGCATCTGTTTAACAGTATACCAGATTTTTATAACTCTTCCCACAAATCTATCAAATATTTATCTCCGGTCGGAAAATACGGGGGAGGAGAATAGAGCAAATTGTTGTCATATATCAGATTGCGCAGACAATAACCTCTTCCGATGCTGAAACCTCCGCAATTATAATTATTGCCGGTATAAGCAAATCCGTATCGCTTATTAGTCGCAATGGCTCCGAAGACCGTGATTTCATCCTTTTTGTTGTTGTAAGTATCTCTTCCGACCCTGCCTTCAACAGCTAACAAGGCCGCATCAATGCGCAGATTGTTGCTGCTATGCATTATTACCTCGATGTTATCTTGGGCCATAACTCCGATAACATCGGTTCCGTCGTAACTGGTGTATCGGAGATCGTTCTTGAGATACACATTGGCTTTTTGCCCAGTAAGCAAGTTTGCGGCTACGACGGTCACTCTTTCTCCGTTTATGGCGCCCTCCAGCAGCACATTAGCCTCGACGAAAATAAGTCCGTTTTCCGGTATGGAGTATGTCGCCCAATTGCCATTATACCCGCCTATTTCTTTGCTGGATCCGTTGAAAGATTGCACGGTCCGAATATCGAACGTTCCGTCGGTTTTCAAGATAATATGCCTGCCGGCTTTATTGTTATCGAAATATAAACTCCCGTTCGTGCCCGCGATAGCTTCCGCTTTCAACATGTTTAAATCGGAAGAAACCGTATTGAAATCCTTGACCGGCATGGGAAATTTCTTTCCGGCCACGAACACGTCGCTTCCCATATTGGTATTATATTCTCCCGACCAAGATGTCCAAACTCCGGGTTTAGTGGAATGAACATCGCTATCACTGTCGTAATATTGGGTTACTCCCGAGTAGACCACATTATGCGCGACTCCGTCGAAATGAACCCCGCCATTGGCAAAAATTTTTCCACTAACTTCAGTTCCGTCGCCAAACCGGAGAAAACTGTTTCCCAAAGCGGCATATTCACTCCAAGACGGTCGCCTGAATCTGGCCTTGATCGTTCTTTTACTATTCGGATACTTATATGTATATCCTTCCGATACCACTTCAATAATAGTGGAGTTTGCATCCGGAGGAGTAACGTTTATTTCATATTCACCGACATTATTTCCGGCTCCGTCCTTATACACGACCACGTATGGATCGCTTACTCCCTTGGCGTTGCCCTCGCTCCAAAAATCCTGAATTTGCTGAGCACTTCGTCCATCCGTTTCGTGCGCCAAGTACCAGCGATAATAATTGATTCCTGATTCGGCTATATGGAAAGCTTCTTCCTTTGATTCAACAAAATATCCATATTTCAACTGAGAAACAACGAAAGATATCATCGACGTCAAAATAATGGAAACCACAGCGATCATCACTAAACCATAAGCAATAGCCGACCCCCGCATTCCATCGGTAATATTGTTCTTGTTTTTTTTATTCATTATATTCATTAAGATTTCTTAGATTTACAAATGATTCGAATTTAACATTGTCAGGAGCGATTTCCGGCTTGATATTTATCCAGAGAAATATTTTCATCAATTTTATATCCCCGATGCTTGCCGGAGTCGACAACGGATTATTTATAACATCCCCGGGATAATTCTCATTATAATAATAAAATATCGGATCAGCAGGCGTATTGGTGACATAATTCGCCATTACAGAAACACTCTGATCTCCGGAAGGATATGTTGGAGGCATTCCAGTTGGTTTCGTTACCCCTTTTTTTAATTGTTCATTTTCCAAAAAATAATGCACTCTCTCGGTGTCCGAATCGTCATCATCGTTCATATAAACCACCAAATCAAAATCATCCGCCGATTTTATCATATAAGCTCCATTGTCCGCCTGGCGGGTTTTTCTTAATTCACTAACAACTTTATTTATCGCCATAGAAGCGATCCTCACCGACTCACCTTCTTCAATAACAAAAGAATTGATCCTCCAGATTCTGGCAAAAAGAATCGAGAATCCCCCCACGCCCAAAGAAAATATACCGATAGATATCAGCACATCGATCAAAGTCAATCCTTTTTTGTTTCGTGCTTTCATTTCATCAACTTTCAATTAATTTCACCTCTTTGATTATCAAATTATCAATATCAACGTTACTGATTTCATCGGTATACCCGACCGCTGTCACTTTCAGTTCATATTGGCCAATTGCCAATTCCGGCAAATCGGTTGGAAAATACGCATACCCGTTTTCATCCGCTTCCAATGTGACGTCGAAAGATAATGCCTCATTTTTAAGCTGGACCGTCGCTCCCGGAACAAAACTTTCATCTTCATTGTTAATCACTTTAACAAGAAGCGAGTTGATATTTTTATCGGCAAATATCGCGTCAACTTCGGTAGTTCCTCCGGGAAGAACATTGAATCCGTCCGGTCCTCCCACGTTAGGCTCCATTTTAATAAATTCATAGTCCGCAAGATTATTCATATATTCGAAAAAATACACGCCGGAACTCATATCGGAAAATTCTTTTGCGCCGGAAGAATCAGTATCGAAAGACGTTTCTTCAAAAGCATATCTATTGGTTACCGGAGTTGTCGTGGTATCTTCTCCGATTTTCCGTCCGCCTTTCATATCAAATTCAACATCCGCAACAGGAACATCAAACGTGCTTTTGGCATTAATGTTGATATCGGCCACTCTGTCGGTAATTATGGTTTTAGTACTCAAAGCGCCATTGATGACGCTGGCATGGACATCTACCGGAACAAATGATGAAGACGCCCCGGAATACGGCGGATAGGTTCTCACGGTGAAATATCCCGGCTTACTGATTTCCAATTCATATCCTTCATTTGACTGAGGAGAACCAATTGAAAGATAGTTTCCATCGGACTCGGTCGTTTTGGTGTCATTTATATTCGGACTGACCGAAGTATTGGTTATTTTTATCGTAGCTCCCGATATTCCATTTCCGGCGTTATCCAAAATATTTATCGACAATATTCCTCCGGAAAGAGGAGGCTCGATGCCCGGGGCCGCAAAAATAGCGGTCATCGAAACGGATTTTTGCGGGGTGGCTTCAGCCCAAGAAACCGTAATCCTCACGTGCTTATAATCATTGGGTCTAGCATCAGTACCGTCGGAAATCAATCCGTCAAACTCATCATCTTTATACCCCACCTGAGTAAGAACATGAAAACTTCTTCCTGCTTTTGTCACATCCTCTTCGGGATCTATATCCCCGGGAACATCAACGCTTCCCTGCGTGCCAATGGTTTCATATTCCAAACTTCTGACAATCTCCATCTTTTCATTGGCCAAACCAATTGCCGCCAATCGCATCTTGGTTTCCAGAATATAATTTATTCCCAGAGTAAAAGTCGAATAGAAAGACACCGTGGTGACTACGAATATAAATAAAAAAACCAGAGCTTCTATAAGAGTAAACCCTTTCGATGCCTTAATTTTTATTTTTGATTTTTGCATTTTGATTTTTATTTGATATTCTCCATCAGACTATACATTGGCTGAAGCATAGCGATGGCGAAAAATCCCACAGCGCCTCCGATAACCACCATCAAAACCGGTTCGATGATAGATGACATATTTTTCGTTATCTGATTGATTTCTTCTTCATAAAATTCCGCCAATTGAAGCAATACTGCTTCCGTTTTTCCGGTTTCTTCGCCGACTTCCACGATTTGATAAACCAACGCCGGAAAAATAACTTTATCAGCGGACAATATTTTGCTAAGAGCAACTCCTTTTTGAATGTCCTCAATTCCTTTTTCGAAAGATTTTTTATAATAATAATTGGAAAGCGTATTGGAAACGATTTTCAACGCATCAACGACACTTATACCGCTTTTCAAAAGAGAACTGTATATCCTGGCAAATCGGGCGCAATTGACTTTAATCACGATATTTTTTACCACTGGAATGCGAATAACGGCATAACTCAAAGCTTTTTTACCGATAGGATTTGATAGGAAAAATTTTATCGCAAAAATCAACAACACGAATCCGATAGCAACAAGAATACTGTTATTTTTGAGAAAATCGCTCATAGCGACAATAAACTTTGTCGCCTTCGGAAGCTCGACGTTCATATCCTTGAAAACACCCATCATTTGTGGCAAAACATAGGTCAGCATAAGCACTCCGATTCCGGCCATCGCGAAAACGATCACTGCTGGATAAATCATCGCTCCTCGCACCTTGCTTATCAAATCGTGTTCCTTTTCCAATTGCACAGCCACTATTCGCAAAACTTCTTCCAAATTACCTCCGGTTTCTCCCACCCGCACCATATTAACAAACAATTCGCTGAAAATTCCCGGATATTTGGCAAGACCCTCGCTAAGCGTTCTTCCGGATTGTAGTTCCGTTTGGATATTTTCCAAAACTCCTTTGAATGTTTTATTTTCCGTTTGGATTGTCAGATTTTGAAGCGCCCTGGAAACAGGAAGGCCGGAAGCAATCATCACGCTTAAATTCCTGGCAAAAACCATTTTTTCTTTCAATGGAACACTTTTGAATTTGTCGAAAAATCTGACTTTTATGGAATCGTCTTTTTCTTCGATTTCCTTTATTGAAGTCAACAAAAAACCTTCCGCTTTGAGTTGAAGCATCACACCCTTTTCATCTTTAGCGGCAATTTCACCACCTTTCGTTTCGCCGCTATAACTTTTCGCCGTGTAAATAAACTTAGGCACAAACTTATAATTATCAATGTCCAATTTACAATTTTCAGTAGAAGATAGAATACATATTGGGATTTTTTACAAAATACTGGTAAGGCGGTTTCTGAGGATTTTCAGGTCAAAATACATAAGATTGAAGAAATTTAGCGAATGCTTTGAGCTGGAA
>Ga0172371_10006627_pt1 | contig 16771 bp, 19 predicted proteins | sample Lak12m_FD_114543 | JGI IMG/M metagenome (GOLD analysis project Ga0172371, IMG submission 114543) | Freshwater microbial communities from Kabuno Bay, South-Kivu, Congo - kab_022012_12m | ecosystem: Environmental > Aquatic > Freshwater > Lake | place: Democratic Republic of the Congo: South-Kivu...
CTTGTCGCGGTGGCACATTTTTCGAAACCGGAAAAAGTGGCCGGTTTCTTTGTTTTCGTAGTTTTTTTTCGTACTGACAGCCTCTGCAATGAACATGCCGTAGACAACATCATCTTTGCTTATCCGATTTATTACGTTGCTCAAGACTTCGAAGCGGGGCGGCTGGAGCCAGGTTTCCACAGCCCGGTGGAGATAATAGCAATTGGAGCGATTGATAAGGCTGATAAAACGGTCGCTGTCCGGATTGTATTGCGAGAGAAGACCATCGGCCACACAACCTTGTTTTTTGAGCCGTTCCATCGAAACGGGCGGAGGAGGCGGCTTTTCTTCTCCGGCTCCGGGCAAAAGGGGAATAAAAATTTCTTCAGAGGGAGGTGATAACTTTTCTTCAGGGAAAGAAACCGAATTTTCAGCCTCTGTTTTTTTCTCCATTTGCCACTCATGCCAAAGCAGTCCTGTTGCAACCGCAGAAATTGCCAGCACCGCGACGATCAAACCCCAAAAAAATTTTCGACTTCCTTGTCTGTTTTCCATAAGCATCTAATTATACCGCATCAGATGATACGCTTCAAATTCGGATGTTTTTCGAGAATACCAAACTGTGTTCCTTCCCCGGCATCGAATATCTTCAAGGCAGGCCGCCATTGTGTCATAAGCCGGCATTATAATTGGCATAGAATTATGCTATGATAAGACCAAGATAAAAATTAAAAGAAAAAACTATGGACCAGCCAGCAGAAAAAAAACCCGAGCCGCCAGTCGAGCCGGCGACGCCTCCCCAGCAGCCGGGGCAAGCGCCAACAAGCGCCAAAAAAAGCAATGCCTGGATCTGGATTCTGGGCGGATGCCTCGGGATTGTCATCCTTGGCGTTATCGCCGCGGTGGCTTTGGGGTGGTGGGGAGCGAGAAAAGCGAAGAAAGAGCTCGAGAAATACACGCCGGGACTTGAGCAGATGAAAGCCAACGCCGACAAGTGGAACCAGGAAGCGGAAGAATGGGAAAAGAAATCGGAAGAATTCAGAAACAGCCTGCCGGATCCGGAAGATTTTCCCTCTCCAGAAGAAATGCCGAAGTAGGTTCAATTTCCTAACATCCGATGTCGGGAAATAAAACAGTCCCGAAAAAAAATCGCTGACAGAAATAAAAAAGACCGCAGTCACTCTTCCGAGCTGCGGTCTTGCGTCATATTCATAGCCAACGCTCCTCCTGACTTCAGTGAAATTATTGATAATTTGGTCCAAAGTATGCCACATGGGCCATAGGAGGATTCACGAAGCGTGGCTTATCAAAAAGCGCAAATGGCGGAACGATGATTCGCTGGACAACCTCGACGGCCTGCCCGACATTCTCAAATGTCCACCAAATATTTTTCATCCCTCTTTGGATAAGACCCGGCAAAAAACCAATATCGTCATAGGTGTAAAGGATGTTGTGCCAGATGTCGGGATCAAAACATTCATGAGAGATATCGTTTCTGCCCGAGTAAAGATCAACCATAATTTTATGATTGTTCTTGGTTTCGGGATTAGAAACTATCCCAATATACTGTTTCATGTAACGGGCAATGAACGCGAAAATGCCCGGTCCCAAATGCCACATTTCAAGTTCTTTGGAAAATTTGTAGGATCCTATCGGATGAATTCTCATCATGAAGACCCTGACCCTTTGAAGGAACACCTCATCTGCTGGTATCATATCGACTCCTCCGGAAAAATTTTATGCAAATTCAGGTGGTGAAATCGTATCTGGATTAAGCCTATTTGTCAATTTATTTATTTCCCAATCCCGCCCAAACAAAAACCGCCCCGATGCGTATCGGGGCTTTGATTATGCCAAAACCATTATCCTAAGATCCTATCTTAGGATAAAATTACTTCTTCTTCCGTCCGGCTTGGATTCTTTCGTTTTCCGTCAAATACTTTTTGCGCAATCTCACGCTTTCAGGTGTGATTTCCAAATACTCGTCATCACCCATGATTTCCAATCCCCGTTCGATGGTGAGAGAGAGCGGGGGAGTGAGATTGATGGCTTCATCGGCGCCGGAAGAGCGCATGTTGGTGAGCTGTTTTCCCTTGATCGGATTCACGGACATATCATTGCCTTTAGCGGTGTTGCCAATCACCATTCCTTCATAAACTTCGGTCGTCGGCTCAATATACAAAGACCCGCGTTCCTGGAGGTTGGCGAGCGAGAAGCCCAGCGCTTTTCCGGTAGCCATCGAAACCATCGATCCGGTATCGCGTTTGGAAATGTCACCGGTGAAGGGACGAAATTCCAGAAAGCGGCTGGAAAAAATTCCTTCTCCGCGGGTGTCCACCATAAATTGCCCCCGATATCCCAAAATGCCGCGGGTGGGAACTTCAAAAATCATCCGAACTTGGCTGCCGCGCCGTTCCATCTGGGCCATCAGGCCTTTTCTTTTCCCCAAAGTTTCGATCACGACACCCGAAGATTTTTCCGGTACGTCAATCGTCACTTCTTCGAATGGTTCCAGTTTTTGACCGTTTTCCTCTTTCACGATCACTTGCGGCTGGGAAACCTGGAGTTCATATCCTTCGCGCCGCATATTTTCGAGAAGAATTGCGATGTGCAGTTCGCCCCGCCCGAAAACTTTGTAATATTCAGAATTTGAAAAATCTATTTTGAGTCCGACATTCACTTCCAGTTCTTTTTCGAGCCGTTCCCGAATTTGTTTGGTTGTCACGAATTTTCCTTCGCGGCCCGCGAAAGGGGAATCGTTGACCAAAAAATTGAGAGAAATAGTCGGTTCGTCAATTTTGATGGCCGGCAGAGGCTGCTGATTTTCCTGCTCGCAAATAGTTTCGCCGATGTCTATGTCGGCGAGACCCGCGACCATCACAATATCACCGGCCAGGGCTTTGTCTACTTCTTTTTTCGCGAGACCTTCAAAAGTGTACATTTTGATGATTTTTTCCCGCCGGGTGGCGGGCTGGGACTGCCCATCCGGTTTTCTCACGAAGACCTCGCCGTTTTTGATGGTTCCTTCGTGCACCCGTCCGATGGCGAGCCTCCCGAGAAAATTGTCGTATCCCAGGCTGAAAGGCTGGAAGCGAAAAGGGGCGCTCGTATCCTGGGGAGCTGGGGCGACATTTTTCAAAATCATATCAAGGAGCGGCGAAAGATCCTTTGACTCATCGTCCAGATGAATTTTGGCGATGCCGTCGCGCCCGATGGCGTATACGGTTTCAAAATCAAGCTGCTCATCCGTCGCGCCAAGGTCCAAAAAGAGTTCGAAAACTTTTTCCTGCGCCATTTCCGGGTCGGCGGCGGGTTTGTCGATTTTGTTGATGACTACAATTGGTTTCAATCCCAGTTCGAGTGATTTTTTGAGGACAAAACGGGTTTGGGGCATCGGGCCTTCTTGGGCGTCAACCACCAAAAGGACGCTGTCGATCGAGCGCAGAACCCGTTCCACTTCCGAACCAAAATCAGCATGGCCGGGAGTGTCCACGATGTTGATTTTCGTACCCTTATAGAATACTGAAGTATTTTTGGAATAAATCGTGATGCCGCGCTCTTTTTCCAGAGCGTTCGAGTCCATGGTGGCGGCTTCGTCCTTTTCCATCCCGGTTTGCCGCATGATGGCGTCGGTGATGGTGGTTTTGCCATGATCTACATGGGCGATGATGGCAATGTTTCTGATTTCCATATGGCTAAAAAAACAAAAACTGCTTGAGGAGCAGAAAATGATTATCTACTGCAATTATATTATACGTTATTTATATACCCAAATTTCCAATCTGTCAACAAAAAACAACCCCCCTCGCGGGGGGCTGCTTCAATTCGACTAGACTCGTTTCACTTGAGTCGCGTTCGGCCCCTTCGGGCTTTCGCTGACCTCAAACTCAACTTTGTCTCCTTCTTTCAAATCATTGAACTCAACGCCTTGGAGTTCGTTGGAGTGAAAGAAAAGATCCTTATCACTGCCTTCTTGGGCAATGAATCCGAATCCGCGGTCTGTAAGCCGCTTGATAGTTCCTTGTGCCATTCTTGTGTAGAGATTATTTAAATGGTTCGCGATGCAAAAAAATGAGTTCGACTACGCTACAATTGCTCGCTCCATAACGTAATATAGTATAGCATTTCCAGGGATTTTGTCAACCAGCGGCATTGGCAAGGGGCTTTTTTACGGGAAGCCCGCTTTTGGAACGGGACGGAAGGTACGTACCAAAATACGTATTTCGGTAAGTATTGAGCTTGCTCCCGAAGTTGAGTTCAAAGCACGATTAGTGAATTTTCCCGTAATTATATCTTTACCAGCGCATAATACAGATTCTGATTGTAGGAAGATGATGATTGACAGATTTCTCGCGAAATGGTATAAAGCCAGGAAACCAAAATTCACAAACGCAAGGGAGGGGCGCGCGAATATGAGGGGAATCCTGTATTTTCGGAATTTTGACGAGGTTCGGACCGAGCTAGAAAAGGGCGAGACAGAACTTCTGAAGCAGATCGCCGAAGAAGTGAAACAGGCGTCCGGCATCAGTTTGACTGTCAAGGAAGTGCGGCGGCTGTATACGATTGCTACCCAGTTCTTCCATCGGCTCTGGTGGGAGAAATCCCGCCGGCGGAGCGATCGCTACGCGAAGTCCAGGCAAGGCGAAAACTTCAAGGATCTTGCAGCTCATTACAAATGGCTCAATAAATTTCCGCCTTGCCTCAACAGCGTATGCCAGGATTTACGGGGCAAGATCGTCGTGCTGGCTAATGAGCTTTTGAGCGAGATTCCGTCTTCACCGGACATTGATCTGGTCGGTGATGCATTTGTGGAGGAATACGTCAATGCCGGGCTCAAAGATATTTGCCCGGCTTCAATTGAAGATCTCCGGCGGGAAATCGCCGAGATCAAATCCAAGGGCCCGGATCCATGGGCGAAACAGAAACTGAAGCACGCGTCCATTCAACGGATTCTCATTCCGATGATGATGCACAACCTCTTGCGGGACTTCAAGAGCAACCCGCAGAGCTTCATCGGCCGACCGCTGGTATAAAAATCAGGGAGATAAAACCCAATGGGGAAAGGAAGTAGGAGGAAGACAAGGTGGGCGGGCGACAGGCGCCGGAAACATAAAAATCGGAACAGAGAAGGGAAGCTGGTTCCCATCAGGGAGGTCTGCAGGGCGAAAAAACCCGACTCGGACTTGAGGATGGCTTTCCTGCCGCTCGACCAGGTCAAGGGATTGCCGGCCGAAGCCAAAAGGTTCCTCAATAATCACGCATTCTATAAAGCGCGCTTCAATTCCGATTCTCGAGCCTTTGAAGCGACGAATGAAGCGGGGACGATGGTTATCCGGGGCGGAAATTCACCCCTCGAGTGGCGAAAAGTATGAAAACCAATACGGCAGATGAAAATGATCTGCCTCGGGCTTCGCTTCGGCGGGCCCTTTTTTGCGGGAAAGGCTTTTTTGGCGTAAGATAAATGTGCATACTTTTGAGCGCACCCGACATTGCTTGTCAGGAGAAAAACAAAAATGAAAATCTTGTCCGCTCGTTTTTTGATAGCAGTTTTCCTGATCGCTGTTCCTTGGCGCTGTTTTGCCATTGACGCCTGGCCAGGAGGAACGGGGACGACCATCGCGACCTATTCCGACGCGAGCGGACTTGTTTGGCACGAAGGAAGACAATCTCTTTTTATTGTTCGAAATGCCGGAACTCCATCACTTGTTGAAATCGACACAAACGGAACAGTGCTTCATACTTGGGCCGTGGCGGGCGACCTGGAAGGAGTCGCTATAGCTGAAAACGATAGTTATTTATACATTGGCATAGAATATCCGGAAAGAATTGTGGAATTCAATCTAGAAATAGGAGAGCTTACCGGAAAATCCTGGAACTTGTCTTCCTGGATGAACGGAACAGCTGCCGACGGCCTAGAAGGACTTGCTTACCGGAACGGATATTTTTTGGTCGGAGAACAGCTGGACGGGAAAATATATGTATTCAATGTCAACTTGAGCGTGAATGAAAGCGTATCGCATGTCGAAACAATCATACCCTACGCGCCTTATTCTTCAGATATCTCCGGAATAGATTTCAACTCAAATACCGGACTTACGTATGCTATTTTTGATACATCAAACGCTTTGCTGGAATTGAATTCATCAAATGCGATTGCAAACCACTACACATTGCCCGGTTCCACGCAGGAAGGTATCGCAGTAAAAACAAACTGCGCTGCCCACTTGGCTGACGTCTATATCGCCAACGACGGAGATGGAACAATTTTAAGATACACAAATTATCCGATAAGCTGTATTGATGCTGACGCGGACGGCGTTTTTATTGACACGGATTGCGATGACACCAACACATCGATATCTTCAAACCAAACATACTGGCGTGATGCGGATACCGACGGATTGGGTGGGGATGAAACTACTTCTGTTTGCTCGCTTACGGCGCCGGCTGGCTATGTGGCGAACAGCAGCGACCAAAACGACAGCGATTTTGACAACGACGGTTCGGCGGCGGGCATTGATTGCAATGATGCCGACAATTCCATTTTCCAAAGTCAGACTTACTATCGAGACGCGGATGGCGACGGGTTGGGGGATGCGTTCACTTTGACCGAGTCCTGCTCTTTGGCGGCTTCTTCTGGATATGTGACGAATAGCGGCGACCCGGCCGATATTTCCGATAGCGGGCGTTTCATGCAAATCAACGGAAAGAGCCTCGATCTTTTCGGCGTTGACCCGACAACCACGGCATATGCTGACGCGAACTATTTTGGCGATAACTGGCATGAAATCATCGCCGTGGGCTTGAAAGCGAAAAAAGCGTATATCACGGTGGTGCGGGTAAAAGGAGATGAAGTGGCGATTGCCAAAAGGCGGGTAGCCAAGATAAAGAAAAAACATAAAACGGTCAGCATTTCAACTCAACTATCCAAAAACAAATTCACAACCCGCTTCAGCCGCGGCAAAAAACCCGTCTGGAAAATAAAGTCAAACGGATCCTTCAAGCGGTAGCGGCAGAAAAAAAAGAGTAAAGTATTCCTAAAGTCCGACTTTAGGAGTGGTTAAATCATGACTGGAAGCGATCCTCATCACTTCCTTTTGCACCATTGCCGGAATCATCCCTATTACGCTGTCCAATGAACTTTGGCAGGCGCTCGGCAGTGCCATCATTTTTGGCTTGTCTATCTCTTCGTTTTTCACTCTTTTCGTCGTCCCGACACTTTATCTGACTTTCGTGAAGCCGAGGGGAAAAATATAATTTTTCCCGTTTTTTGTCTTTGAAGTAACGTAGATAGCTACGTTACTTCAATCGCTTCCGAAGTTGAATCCCAACAAAACGCCAGAACAAAAAAACAATCACGAAACCACGGACGTGGAATTATGATTGTCTCTTTATGTTTGCAGGAAGAAGGACTGGATAATGCTACCGCACCCGCACGCGTATTTTTCGCTGGGTGAAGTTTTCTGTGCGGTCGAATGCGCAGACAGAAAGGCGCGGATTTAGTCAAGCAAAAAAAATACGCAATCAGTTGCGTAATTCTTGCGGCGGCTTTCCGAATTGGGTTTCAGAAGATTATCAATTATTTCAAAAGCTTCTGGAATTTTTGCCGCAATTTGGCGATTTTCGGCGAGATGTTGAATTGGCAATAGGCCGCGCACGGATTTTTTTCGAAATATTTTTGGTGATAGTCTTCCGCGGGAAAAAATTTTTCCAACTTTTTTATTTCGGTAACTATCGGACTTCCGTAAACTTTTTCATTTTCCAATTCTTTTACGAATTCTTCAACTATTTTTTTCTGTTTTTCATTATAATAAAAAATAATTGATCGGTATTGGGTGCCTATGTCCGCTCCCTGGCGATTCAAGGTTGTCGGTTCGTGCAGGGCAAAAAAAACAGCTAGTAAATCATGGTAGGAAATAATTTTCGGGTCAAATTCAACATGCACCACCTCGGCGTGGCCGGTTCTTCCGCCAGAGACTTCTTCGTAGGTCGGATTTTTTCCCTTTGCCGGAGCATGGCCGCCGGCGTATCCGGACACTGCGGATTTGACGCCTTTGAGCCGGGCAAAAATAGCTTCGAGGCACCAAAAACAACCGCCGCCGAAAACAGCTTCCGAAAAATTTGAGTCATTCTCCGTTGCTTGGTCCTTCATCGAAATCAGGTTTGAATGTTAGCGCGATTGAGTTGATGCAATATCTTTTGCGGGTGGGAGGCGGCCCGTCGCCAAAAACATGTCCCAAATGCGATCCGCAGCGGCCGCAACGCACTTCTTCCCGGACCATGCCCAGGGAGCCGTCCTCAAAATATTCCACATGGTCGGGAGCGATCGGCTGGAAATAGCTGGGCCAGCCCGTGCCGGAATCGAACTTGTCCTCGTGGCGGAACAGGGGAAGATCGCAGGCGGCGCAATGATATTCTCCGTTCTCATCCTTTTGCCAGGAACAGGTGAAAGGCGCTTCCGTCCCGTGTTCACGCATTACCTTATACTGCTCCGGTGTCAGGATTTTTTTCCATTCTCCTTCGGTTTTATGGATTTTTTTGACCATAAATTTTTTTTCAAAAGCGGACCCCCCGGCCCGCCTTTGCAACATATTCTTTTCATATTAAGCCTCGTCTTTCATCTTTTCTTTCATCGTCTTCTTCATTTCCGTCATTTCCTCCTCCGATTTTCCTTCCATCATATCCTTGTGCATTTCTTTGGCATGCATCATCATCTTATCCATAACCTCATCTTCGGTGGCGCCTTTGGCCACAAAATCATCGTTCATGCCCATATCCTGGCAAGAAAGAGTTTTCATATGTTTCAAATTAAGGGTTATATCATATATTACCCTTGGCCAGTCAATTTATTTCACGTCAAAAATTATTTTCCGATCCATTCGACAAGATAGATTACTCCCGCGCGGTCGTCGGAAATATACACTTTTCCGTCCGGAGCCTGGAGAATATCAACCGGGCGGCCGCGGGCGGAATTGCCGGCCAGCCAGCCGGTCAGGAAATCCTCAACTCCGGAATAGTTTCCCTGTCCGTCAAACTTGTGGCGTACGACTTTGTATCCTGTCGGCACGCTCCGGTTCCAGGATCCGTGATAAGAAACCAACAGATCATTTTGGTATTCTGCTGGCCAAATAGGATTATTAATAAACGAGAGTCCCAGCGGCGCGGAATGGGCGGGGATATCAATGAGAGACGGTTCGGTAGTCCGGCAAAAATCAGCCTGCGAGCCGGATGGATCGAAACTTGAATCGTGGATCTGTTTTCCGTAGCAATACGGCCAGCCATAATTTTTATTTTCCCTGATTATATTTATTTCATCCGGAGGAGTATTGTCGCCTAAAAGGTCGCGTCCCATTTCTGTCGCCCAAATTTCTTCCGTTCCCGTTTTCTGCACCATAAAAACAGAGTTGCGCAAACCCGAGGCGAATTCCTTGAAATCGGATCCGTCGCGATTGAGCGAATATATGGCGGAACGCCTGGCATCCCTTTCGACGCAAACATTGCAAGAAGATCCAATGGAAACCAGCAGTTTTTTGTCGGGTCCGAAAAGAAGCGTCCGGGTGGAATGGCCGCCGCCCGAGGGAAGATCGGCGATTTTTTGGTATTCCCCTTCGGTATAGAGAGGAACTCTCGTGATTTTGTTTTCTTCCCCGATATAGAGAAGAAGAGGCTCGTCCGGATCAAAAGCCAGGCCATGGGGATGGTTGAGCCCGACCAGAGTGTCGTTTTGGTTCGCCACTTTTCCCTCCTGGATTTCGAGCAGTGTCACGGCGTTGGCATTCGGACGGCTAACCCACATGTTGCCGAGAGTATCAAGAGCCATGACGCGGGCGCCCGGAAGATTCTTGGCGAAAATGGAAACGCGAAAACCAGACGGGAGCTTGAGGGGCATATTAGTCTCGTTTTCAGCCGGAGGAATGTTTTGTGGCGCGGTTTCATCCGGCAGTTCGCCAGACGGCGGAAGAAGATCTTCAATTTTTTGATCCGGTTGGATGACGGCCGGCGCTGCTCCGCGGAAGTTTTTCCACGCAAAAATTCCGATCCAGGCCGCTATCCCAACCAAGATAACTATTCCTGCTCTGATAAAAATTTTTTTCATAATTTTTTGGAAAATATAAATTATTTATTTTTTCAGATCATGAAATAAATCCGGGCCAGCCAGTCGCCGAACAGGTTGAGAATAAGGACGTGAGTGATGAATCCGATGGAAACAGCCAGGGCGAATTTTTTGAAACTGATGCCGGAAAGTCCGAAGGCGCCGCTTATTATGTCAATAGGGAAAATCGGGAAGATATAAAGAAAGAGCAGGAAATTTTCACGGCGGGAAATCAAGCGTTCGTAATTTTTCAGCTTTTCCTCACCGAACAGTTTTTCAGCAATTACGCGGCCGAATTTCCGGGAAAGCCAGAAGACCAGAAACGATCCCAAAACATTTCCCGTATAAGTGTATATCGATCCGTAAAAAGCGCCGAAAATGAAACCCGCGGTGATGGCCGGAATGAATCCGGGAATGGGAGCCAGGACAACTTCGATTACGATCGCGGCAATGATGGCGAGCGGCGCGAAAAATCCAAAGCTTCGGATTAGCCGCTCGAAACTCTCCCGGTCGCTCAACACACCGAACTTGTCCCGAAAAATAATAAGAAAAACAGCCAAGGCCAGAAAGACCAAAACGATAAGCAAGTCATATTTGTGTTTCGTGACGAATTTCATGATATTATGATAGTATCAATTCCATGCAAAAACAATGAGTAGCAAAAAACACATTCTGATCTCCGCAAGCCTCTTCGTATAATACGGCCGGAGCCGGTTTTTATTTTTTGAAAAGGTGTCCGAAATCGCGGATGGATGCGGTGAAAAACAACCATAAGATTATTGGCATAATGCGCGCATGAAAAGAATCTTGAAACATATTCCTAAAGGTAGCGTTGTTTTGGCAATTACAACATTTGCCTCATATCTTTTGGGCCTGGCGCGAGACCATTTTTTTGCCCAGACTTTCGGAGCCACACGGGCTCTCGATGCCTATAACGCAGCTTTTCTTTTTCCCGACCTGATGTTCAATGTTCTCATCGCCAGCGGAATTGCCGCGGCCTTTGTCCCGATTCTGACCGGACTTTTGCAGTCAAGCCGGGCCAAAGCGGAAGAATACGTCAATTCAATCATCACCTCCGCCACGGGAACGATGCTTCTCATGGCAGTTATGATAATTCTTTTTGCCGGACCTATCAGCACATTTGTCGCTCCCGGTTTTGATTCTCAAGACAGGCTTCTGGTGGTGAAAATTGTCCGCGTTCTGGCGCTTTCCCCGATTTTTTTTGCCGCCTCGAACGCCCTCGGGGCTATGCTCGTCACAAAACGGAGGTTTCTTTTCTACGGCCTTTCGCCGGTTCTCTATAATCTCGGCATAATTGGCGGCACGCTGCTACTGGTTCCATACTTCGGAATAATGGGGGTGGCGATTGGCACTGTTTGCGGCGCGATTCTCCATCTTTTAGTGAGAGCATTAGATGCCTGGCGCGAGGGATTCCGATTCAAGATATTTTTATCCGTCAGAACTCCAGAGTTTCAAAAAACCATCCGCCTCATGATTCCGAAAATGTTCGGACATCCGATCGAACTTGCCACATTCTGGGGATTCACCGCTATCGCCTCGACTCTTGTTCCAGGTTCCATTGCTGTCATCAGCTTTGCCCGCAATTTCCAGAGCGTCCCTGTGAGCCTCATCGGGATAACTATCGCCACAACCAGCTTCCCGATTCTGGCTGGAGCGGTGAGCAGTAAAGAGACTGACAAATTTTGGACCACTCTCAAACGTTCTTTCTGGCTGGTCGGAGCTTTGAGCCTTTTGGCGGCAGTTTTCATATATTTCATCCGCGAGCCTCTCATCCGGACACTTCTCGGTGGCGGGGAATTCCAAAACAAAAACATACAAAGAACAGCGGCGGCCCTGGGAATTTTTTGCCTGAGCATTCCGACTGACGCATTGATCCATCTTTTGGCGATGACTTTTTACGCGACAAAAAACACGACCATTCCGGTCGCGGTCAGCATTTTGGGAATCATCGTCGCCATTCCGGGAGGATTTTTTTTGAGCCGATCATGGGGAATCGCCGCTCTGCCTTTTGCTTTTTTTCTCGGAAGCGCTCTTAAGCTCGTGATCCTCCTCGCTCTTTTGCCTTCCCGCTTGAAAAAAATATATCCTGACTAACCAACAATTATCGCTACTCTTGCTCCCTTATAAACATCGCCGCGATTCCAATCATGGATGGCATTCAATAAAACGGAAGGCTTGTAAATATAATCAGCTCCCTTTCGGGTTCCCGGATCATTGGTAATAAAGTCTCCTGACTTCGTATAGCCCTTGATGACCAACATGTGGTAAAGCGGGCCCGGTCTTTTGAAATTAGGATTCTTCAACTCCCGGCCAGCCGCCGGAACCACGACTGCCTTTCCTTCAGCAAGGGCTTTTTTTATGCTTTGTTCTGTCGGATTGGAAACGACCTGGACTTTTTCAAGACCGAAAAATTCTTTCAGTACCACGGCTGTTTCTTCGGCGGAAGTATCCTTATGAAAGCCTAATTCATTTTCTTCAAAATCCATGATGGCCAGCATTTTTTTATCCGCATCATCGGGAGAAAGAATCCTTTCGTTTTTCACAAAGCTGGCCGCCATCAGTGCTGAAGCCTCTTCACAAAATTCCTGGTAGGGCAAATCCCAGTTTTGGTGCGGCGCCTGGGAAGTGAAGGGAACAGAAAGGTTCACTTCAGCGGGAAGAGCTGCATCCGGCGAAACTTCCTCGGGGACAGCTGTATCGGGGGCAACCGTCCCTATTTTCGGGGCGGGGATATAACTTGTAGCGGGTGGCAGGGGAGCGGGACTTGTTTTGTTTTTGATGCCAAAAAAAACCGCCCCTGCCAAAGACAGGATCGCCAAAAAGACTAATGTTATCCGGATTTTTCTCATATATCAATTATCACAGAAATACGACAAACAGGCAAAAAATCATTTTCAGCTATGGAAGCCAGGACATCTGGAAAGAAAATCCAATTCTTTGCTCAATTTCGCCGTTGGATTTTCTCACATCGTCCGGGCGGGCTGCATCATACCTACACGGTTTCCCTCGGTATCCTTGATCATCACAAAATCGCCGATGCCGGGAATGTCCATAGGTTTGCCTATGACTTCGCCGCCTGATTTTTTAACCGATTCCATGCTATTTTTGAGATTATCCACAGAGATTACGACATGAGTATCCGTACCGTCCTTGCCTTTCTGATAGAATCCGCCATTGATGGCTCCTTTTTCTGTATGCATATTTTTTTCGTCCAAAGGAGAGGTTGCGGCCAGAAGATAGTCCTGCATTTCTGGTCCGAGCTGAGTCATTTTCCAGCCAAAAACATCTTCATAGAATTTCTTTACCCTAACCTTATCTTCCGCCGGCATTTCAAAATGCACCACTGGATTCATTTTCATAATTTTTTTCCTAAGAAATTAAAAACTGCTTATATTTTGCCGCGAAACCGCTGCGAACTTCTTTTTTGGTCTCATTTTTCGACAATGGCTTGGAATCCGCCGTAAGCCATCCGTTTTATGTCAAAGGGCATCGCCGTGTCCTTGTTTTTGGGATCATTCATCATCTCTTTCATCACTCTTGCGTTCACCTGGTCGCGATGGGCGCGGGATTTATAGACAATGAAAGAAAACACGACCGTTTCGCCGGGTTTGGCTTTGGCCAGCTTGAGAAAAGTGAAAAACTTCATTCCCATCGATTTGGGTTTGAGATCATCGCCCACTGCCTCGATATAATCAAGCGCCCCGTGCTTGAGCCAGATTTTTTTGCCTGCCTCGGCCATTTTGCGATAGCTTGCAATATTCTTTTTTTGGACAGGCAGGACAAACCCGTCAACGTACTTTGCCATATATTTGTATTAAAAAATTATTTCTTCAGTCCTATACACTATAATACTCCCGTAGTCTGACTTTATTTCCCTGATAAAATTCATAAATACCAAATATTCAATGTTAGGATAAGCCATGACTATTTACAAAAACAAACAATTGGTATATAATTAACCGACTGTCAAGAAATAACATTTATCCTTTTGTATCTGCATGAAAAACAGAGGTTCTAAACACTATTCAAGGCGCAACCTTTCGCCGGGACGCCGCAGAAGCGCCGGAGGAGGCGGGCGGCCAGGCGGCCGAAGCCAATTTCGGGGGAGAGGCAGATTCGGATTGTCGCCGCTTGATATTTCCTCTTTCATCAACAAAGCGGCTGTCATTACGGAAAAAGTGGAGCGCTTTGTTCCTGAACACCAGTTTTCAGACTTCAAAATCAGTCCGGTGATTTTGCGAACCCTTGAAAAGAACGGGTACCGGCAGCCGACTCCGATCCAGGATAAAATAATTCCGCATATTTTGAACGGCCGGGACGTGGTGGGCCTGGCCAACACCGGAACCGGAAAAACGGCCGCTTTTCTCTTGCCGCTCATCGAGCTGTTGCATAGCGCCAAAATCAAGCAGGTGCTCATTCTGACGCCGACGCGCGAGCTGGCGCTCCAAATCGACCAGGAATTCCGCATCTTCTCGCGGGGGCTCGGGCTTTATTCGGTTGTCTGCGTGGGCGGGGCGAATATCAATGCGCAAATTCGGGAGCTGCGGTATTTCAATGACCTGGTCATCGGGACACCGGGCAGAGTCATTGATCTTATCAAACGGAAAAATCTTAAACTGGATCTGGCGGACACGGTCGTACTCGACGAAGCCGATCAGATGCTCGATATGGGATTCATCAACGACATGCGCCTCATCATGTCGCATGTTCCGAGCGAGCGCCGTACTTTGTTTTTTGCGGCCACCATGTCGCGGACCATTGGAGGTCTTATCCAAAATTTTCTCAAAAATCCGGTTTCGATTTCCGTGAAAACGCAGGATACTGCAAAAAATGTCGAGCAGGATATCGTGAAACTTGGCGGATCGGACAAAGTCGAAATACTGCACAACATTCTGAATGACCCGGAATTCAAAAAGGTGCTGGTTTTCGGTCGGACCAAGCATGGCGTGGAAAAACTTTCCAAAAAACTTGTTCAGCGAGGCTTCCGGGCCGAATCCATTCACGGCAACAAATCGCATGGCCAGCGCCAGCGGGCGCTGAAGCGCTTCAAAGAGAACCAGACCCAGATTTTGGTGGCCACTGATGTCGCCGCGAGAGGCCTCGATATCGACAGCGTCTCGCACGTCATCAACTTTGACCTGCCCGCGACCTATGAAGATTATATCCATCGCATCGGACGGACAGGGCGGGGAACCAAAAAGGGCAAAGCGCTGACATTTGTGGAATAATTTTTTTCCAAGGCTTAGCTTGAGAAAGCTGAAGAGTTGCATAACAGCGCAACAAAAACCGCCCTATTGAGGCGGTTTGAGTTTTTAAGCTATATTTTTTCATCCTATCCGGCGACGAAGCGGCCGGTTTCCGGATGGAATTCATAATCCACTTTCCACGATCCGCCGTAGTGTTCCTTCAGCATTTGGAGGGCCTGGTGCCTGTTTCCCGGAGTATGGAAAACAGAAATGGCGTCTTTTTTGGAACTGCCGCCAACATTGCCGTAGGCCAAATCGAATGCCAGGGAAAAGGGCGGCTTTTTTGGCGGGTTGAATTCAAGGAGTCCGACGCTGTGATGATTTTCATGATTGCCAAATTTGGAAAGGAACCGATAGGCTTTGGCGTCGCTGAATTTGGCAAAAGGAGCCAGGTCAAAAAAAGATTCCTCTTCGCCGAAATTCGCGGCCAGCCTATGGCCGAATTCGTGGGTCGCATCATGGCAGCGGATGGCAAAATCATCGTCAGCCATTGAGCGCAAAACAAGAACGCATTGCTCCGCCGCGTCTTTCCCGAGCAGGGGATTGAGCTGGTTTTCCAGACTTTTCAAATCTTCTTCGGAAGTCAAAGAAACTTCCACCTGTCCGAATGGGGGCGGGATATTTTCTGGTCCTAAATGTTCAGCGTGTTCAAGGCGCATTCGAAAAAGGCGCTAACTGATTAGTCATTCCTAAAGTTCAATTTTTGGAAAACCCAATATTTTGAAAAACTGAAAAGTCGAAATTTGAAAGAAAGAAATTCAATAATTTTACAAACCTAGGTGGTTAATATCTATCTGAACCTGGACAAGAGTCCCATTATTTCCTCCGCCAGTCGTGGATTTCGACTTTGCCGTGGCCCTTGTCTTTCACGACCAGCTTCTGCTTTTCCTTCCAGCCGTATTTTTCCACAATCTCTTTGGGGATAGTCACGGAGTAGCTGTACGCGCTCGATTTTTTGAGTTTGTGGACACTTTTTCGCTCGGCCATATGTTTTTATATTTTATATTTTATATTTATTGGAGGCCTCTATAGAAGCTTCTATTTTTATTTTAACAGAGCCGCAAAAAAAACAGAAATAATTTTTCCTGAAGCTCGACTTTCGGCGATATTTGTGCGTAAATTTGAACAGCAGAAAGCATTGCTTCCCTTGATTTGTCTATGAGATCCAATTTTTCAGAGAATACTCTCCTTTTCATTTCTTGATTTACTTTGAGCTGTAACTACCAATTTTTCGCCAGACAGAAGATAACCAATATTTTCAATTTTATTTTGAAATTTTTTCTCATCTTCTTGATACTAATTTTGATGTTAATTATCGTTAGGTAAACCACTAGTTCTACTAGTGAGACCCGAAAAGGTTTGACCGTTAGTCTATCAAAAAAACATGGTAGTATTATCTCGGCTGGCTTGATGAGTAAAAACTCATCTCGAA
>Ga0172371_10006629_pt1 | contig 16766 bp, 15 predicted proteins | sample Lak12m_FD_114543 | JGI IMG/M metagenome (GOLD analysis project Ga0172371, IMG submission 114543) | Freshwater microbial communities from Kabuno Bay, South-Kivu, Congo - kab_022012_12m | ecosystem: Environmental > Aquatic > Freshwater > Lake | place: Democratic Republic of the Congo: South-Kivu...
CTATTGGGAAAAAACCATTATAATCTGCCCCGCTAAAATTCCAATTTATTGTTTCTGCACAATTAATATCTCCTCCAAGTGCATAATTTCCATCCATGTGATCATCCATTGCTTGTAGTTCTCTGCAGGAATTAATTATCCAAGGATTTGTGAGAGTTCCGTTTCCTAGTCCAACAATAGTGTCGGGGTTTGTGGGGGTTGTGATTTCTACACAAGTTGTGTTTGTAGTAATGTTTGCTTTTTTTGTTAAACCATCTTGGGTTGTTAAGTACACTTCATAAGTGCATGAAACTGATTTTTGTCCCGGACTACAAGGACAACTAATACCCATATCGCTTAGTGAAAAAGTTTTTTCACTCCCAGCAACAATAGATTCGTTAAAAATCGTTTCGTTAGTTCCAACAACAATTTTTGTTAGAACTAAATTATCACTACTAGTGTTTTGTAGTTTTATTAAAGAATCTCCTTGACTATCAATTACTGTTTCAATCACATTAATTCCGCTCGAATTAATACTTTTAGTTTTTGCTATGTTTGATGAAGTTGAAGAATAATTTCCTGAAGTTTGAGTTACAATACCAACAACAATTAAAGAAATAACAACAACAATACCAACAATCACTAAATATTCAATTGTTCCTTGTGCAGAGCCGTCACATGAAAGGCCTTGTGCTTTGTTAATCATATTCTAATATTGTTTTTGGTATTATTAAATATATTTTATTTAGAATTATTCTTGCCAAATGTTGTTATTGTTCTTGAAGCAAGTCTTTTATATTTGAAAAAACTTTTAGCTAAGTGTAGTAAAAGTTGTTTTTTTGAGGTTAATAAATTTTGAAATTAATTTGGTGTGTTAATATTATTAATTGGATTTGATTTTATGAAGATTGGAGGATTTAAGGTTGGGGATTATGTTGTTAAGGATGTTGGGGGTAAGCGTGCTTTAGTTTTTGATTGTAAGCATTGTCCTTATTCCGCTTCTATTGCTGAGGATCATCATTGTCGGTTTCATGCGATAAAGATTTTGCAAGAAGTGGAAGCTAATAGGATTGTTTTATCTGAAGTTTATGAAAGAGTTTATGAAGAGAGTCAAACAAAAATGTTGATGGAGATAGCAAATCTTTCTCAAAAGTTTGTTATTGAAAGTGTTTGGAGTTATAATCACTTAGGAAGACCTTTGCCTGAGTGTGAGGCTTTTTTTCCTGAACGTCACCAGATTATAGTAAAGATTGCTAATGATTTGATTAATTTTGATCCTCTCTTAGCGTACTTGACTTTAGTTAATGAGTTAAGAAAAGAAGAAGGGAAACTAAAACAAGGGGGTGCTAATTATGTTAATTGTTCCGAACCTTATGTTGCTACTCTTGTTGATGTAAAGAATCGTTTTGATGCGATGATTTTAATTATTCGCGCAAAAAAAATACTAACAGAACTTCGTGAAGTTCCTGACACTGTTCAAATTTATAAATCTCTTTTTGAAGCTGATATTAAGCCGAGCTTTATTGGTTCAAAACTTTCTTTCAAAGGAATGGATGAGCTTGAAATTTTGGATGAGTATGCTGTGAGAGAATCTACTGTTCAAATTTTTTCTGATCCAGAAAAAGTAGAAAAACTTTACTACATTAATCCGCCTGAATATTCCCTAGCACCTGATCAGTATTTTGTTTTAAGTAAAACAAGAGAAATAGTTGCGTCTTATCGTCCGGGTAGAACTTCTCTTAGTACTGTTGCGACTTCAAGAAGATATTTTGAAAGAATGTACGAAGCTACAATAAAAGAAGTTGCAGCGTTTAACAAAATAGCATTAACTCCTGAAGAAATGTCTTCTTTGAGTAAGGTTGTTGCGAGATACACTGTTGGTTATGGGATACTTGAAGTGTTACTTAATGATAGAAAAATAACTGATATTTATCTTGATTCTCCTATTGGGGGAAAACCTATTTACATTGTTCATTCTGATTATGGTCAGTGTCAAACTAATGTTACTTTTACTGAGAATGAATCAAATTCTATGATCTCAAAACTTCGTGCAATGTCTGCTCGTCCTTTTGATGAAGCCCATCCTGTTCTTGATTTTGATTTGCCTGATCTTGAAACACGTGTTGCGGTAATTGGTCCTCCGCTTTCACCAAGTGGTTCAGCTTTTGCTTTTCGTTTACACAAAATGACTCCTTGGACTCTTGAACAATTTATTGATGTGAGTTTCATTAACGCAATGGCTGCGGGGGTATTGTCTTTCTTTATTGATATGCAAACAACAACTCTAATTGCGGGTTCAAGAGGATCAGGAAAAACTTCTCTTCTTCAAGCATTAATGCTTGAGATTCCTCAAAACTCAAGAATAATTACTTCAGAAGATACTCTTGAAATTCCTGTAGAGTATATGAAAAATGTTGGATTTAATATTCAAAGTCTAAAAACAAAATCAGCTATTAGTGTGTCAAAAACAGAAACAGAAGTTGCTCCTGAAGAAGCTTTGCGTACTGCTCTACGTTTAGGTGACTCTGCAATTATTGTAGGAGAAGTACGTTCTAAAGAAGCAAAAGTATTGTACGAAGCAATGCGTGTTGGAGCTGCTGGAAATATTGTAATGGGAACAATCCACGCTGATAGTGCTTATGCTGTATGGGATAGAGTAGTAAACGATTTAGGTGTTCCTACCACTTCTTTTAAAGCAACGGATTTAGTTGTAGTTTCTCGCCCAATTAGATTTAAGGGGAGTTTAAAGCGACACAGAAGAGTAACAGAAATTACTGAAATAAAAAAATACTGGAATGAAGAACCACAAAAAGAAGGAGGACTTTTAGATATAATGAAATATGATGCAGCAAAAGATACTCTTGAATTGATGGAAGATAATTTGAAAGAAAGTGATCTTCTTGAAAAAATCCAAAAAACTAGTGGGCTAAGCGTGAATGATATTTGGTCAGAAATAAGAATGAGGGGAAATGCTAAACTTTTCCTAGTTGAGCAAAAAAATGCTAACAATATTCCTCAATTACTTGAAGCAGAAAACACTACTCTTTGTTCAAGCAAATTACTATTAATGAAAGAAGCAATGCTTGAAGAAGATGGAAAAGTAGATTATGATCAACTATTAGGGAAATGGAAAAACTGGGTAACAACAACAGTAGTTCCAAGATTAACAAAACCAAAAACAAAAAAAGCAAGCGAAGAACAATAAAATAATTTTTTAATTATTTTGCATTATTTATTTTTTTCATTTAAATTATTTTATTTTTTTTAAGGTTTTTTATTAACTTTTTTTTAAGGGCTAAAATTGTCCAACAAATTGAATTGTTATTTTAATTGGGAGAAAGATTCCTTCAAATTAGTTATAGAAATTAATTAGTTTTTAAAGTTGGGTAATCTGTTCCATTAAGCGTATTCCACACATTAACAAAATCCCAAGCAGGGGTTCCATTATATACACCTAAACCCGAACTATAAAAATTATCTACTGGTGTTGTTGCGGTGCAGTTATAATCCCATCCGTTGTTCCATCCACCGCCAATACCATCTAATCCCCCTGAAGCAAAATAATACCCGTTTACGTGCGTACTTCCGTCATTATTATACCCTATGAGTATTCCTCTATATGATCCAGTTCCAGTGATGGTTGCTGTTGAAAAAGAATTATAAATTTTCCCGCTTGAACTATTTCCTCCCACAAGTCCTCCAAGGTAGGAACTTGTTCCGCTAACTGTTCCTCTTGAATATGAATTAAATATTCTTCCCGTTAAACCATTACATGCTGTTATTCCTCCAGCATAAGCATAATTCCTATAAACATTTACATCTCCAAAATAATAAGAATCATTTATGTCTCCTGAATTTACAGCTACAATTCCACCCGATCCACCACTATTAGATGAAAAAGCACAATTTAATGAATCAGAATAAACACTATCTGAACCAATTGTTGCAGTAGAACTTGAGTTTAAAACTTTTCCTCCATTAAAACCAACAATTCCCCCAGAACTTATTGTTCCTCTTACTCTCCCTGAAGTACGAATATTTACAATAGTAGAAGTACCTTCCGCCCATCCAGTAAGTATTCCAGTATAACCATAATAAACACCGCCCGACGCATAAGCATAAGTTGAACTAACATTTGCATCAAGAAGAGTAAGGTTAGATATTGTTCCTGTCCTAGTAATACCAAATAATCCAACAGCATATTTTGATTCAGTACTATAAATAAATAAATCGCTTATTGTTTTATTATTCCCGTTAAAATTTCCACTAAATCGTGGGCTGTAACCAATTGGTTGAAAACCAGCTCCGCTATTCCAAGTCCTTGTATCAGATGCATTAATGTTGTTCATTAGAATATAATTTCCATCAAGTTTTTCTCTTACTCTATTTAGATCACTTAGGGAACAGATTTGTATAGGGTTATCAGTTATGACAAAACAATCAAGCAAAATTGGTGGTGTTGGAGATATTGGGGGTTGTATTGGTTGAAAGTTTTCATTACAAGTAACTGTTATTGTTTGGTTAAATATTTTTTGTAGTCCGTCATTTGTAACAAAATGGAACCTAAAATTACAGGTTTTGTTTTTTTCCTCTTCTTCACAAACACACAATCCTTCAGTTTCAATAGTTACTCTTCCTAAAATTAAAGAATTATCATAATCATTATTCACATCATCAATTGATATTTTTGTTAATCTTAATTGGTCTCCGCCAATATTTTCTAAACCAATTATTCCGTTTCCGTCAAAACCACTGATTGCTTCAATAACGCTTATTCCTTCTGTCCCAAGTTTGTTAGAAATATTCTTGCTAGTATCATTTACTTGTGTTCTTTGATTAGAAATATCAATCATTAGTCCTACAATAATTAGTGAAATAACTATAATGATGCCGACAATAACTAAGTATTCAATAGTTCCTTGGGCTTTTGTGTTCATAATTATCTTGGGGGTCATATAATATTGTGGTATTGGGGTATATATTATATTCGTCTAAGTATTATGTTTTTCTAAGTTTTGTAATAATTTTTTTGTTTGTTGAATAATTTATTATTAAATTAAATTTTATTTTGTAGTGGTTAATTCGTTCCACTATTTTTTTGAATCTTTTTCTTTTATGAAAGCTTTTATACTCCTTTTTGTTATTATTAACATCTAAATAATTGTGTTATTAATTAAAAGTATTATTAAATTAAATATTGGTGGATTAATGCCTCAAAAAATTTCACAAAAAGATTTTGGTTTAACCCCTGGTCAGATCTATAAAGGAATTACTACTGTTAGTGAGGATTTTGAGGGTGAAACAAAAGCGGTTGTGGAACAAGATCCTGATTTTGTAAGATTTTGTAAAGGGATGAGAAAACAATTTCCTGGTTTTGCAAAGAATGCAACTTTCTCTGATAAGCATGCCGAAGCAGTAAGATTTTTAGGGTGGAGATTATCTGCGGGAGATTTTGCTTGTGCATTAAAAGGAAGTGCGGTTTATGCAGCAATCCCTGGGGGAATAATTATTTTAGTCGCTCTTCTTTTAGGGGTAGGTCTTGAACTTGGAGGTTTTAATACAGCAAGTTTTGTGGGGGGGCCAATATTTTCTTCTTATGCTTCAGGAATGGAGTCAGTAGTTTTTTTTGTGCTAGTGTTTATGGTCTTTGGTTTTGCTGGAGCATATATTTACTCAATATATACTACGCCAATAGTTGTGGCTGAGGATGAAAAAAATAGGGCCCTAACGTATGTTCCCGAAATGGTGGGTTACATGGTTATGTCTATGAAGCTTGTTCCCAATCTTGAAAAAGCGATAGAATTTTCAGCAAAACATGGGCGAGGAAAAGTTTCTTCAGATTTTAAACGATTGATTTGGGATTTTCAAATAGGAGTATACACTTCGATTGCAGAAGGTCTTGATGCTTTAGCTTACAGGTGGGGGGTGTATTCTTCTGAACTTAAAGAATCCTTAATGAAAATAAGAGCAAGTGTAATGGAACCAAGTGAAGCAAGAAGGTACCAAATTTTGGATAAAACAATGCTTGAAGTTTTGGATAGTGTAAAAACAAAAATGGAGGATTATGCACGCTCCCTAAACCAACCTTCTGTAATGTTATTTTATTTAGGAGTATTACTTCCTTTGATTTTGATAATAATTCTTCCTGTGGGTTCTGCATTTTCAGGAGCACCTTTAGCTCAACCAATTCTTTTGATAATGATTTATTGTGTAGCAATACCTTACGCTGCTTTTAGGTTTGCAAAAAATGTTATTACAAAAAGGCCCCCAACTTATGAACCTCCAATAATTCCTGATGATTTCCCTGAACTTCCAAAAAAATGGCAAGTAACAATTGGTGGGTTTAAAACAGATTCAAGAATAGTTTTTGTATTAATTCTTTTAGTAGGATTTGTTGGGTCTTATGTAATTTCTACTCAAGGTTTTCCTCCTTTAATTCTTCTTCCCGCAAATGATGATGATTTTTTTTCTTCAGGACCCGCATTTCAATTACTAAAACCAGATAGAAGTTTTAGACAAGTTCTAATTGATGAAAAAGTTGATGAAGATAAATTTGGAAAAATTACTGATCTTATTTTGTTTGATCTTTATGATATCAAAACAGGTTCAGCATATATTGAATACACTCAAGTGGATGGATTATCTCCTTCTGATGCTGAATTAAAAGTAATGTCTACTCTTTTAAAATTTAATAGTAATCCTCGAACTGATTCCACAAGACTAGTTCTTTGGGGAGGATTTATTTTAACAATAATATTTGCTCTTTGCTTTTTGCTTTACAATATGACTATTCATAAAAGAAATGCTCAATTAAATGTAATCAAAATGGAGGATGAGTTCAAAGAATCAATGTATGTTATTGCCTCAAGAATGGGGGAAAATAAACCTGTTGAAAATGCTCTTAAAAGTGCAAGAGACTTTTTACCTAACTTATCAATAAGTCAAAGAATTTTTGGAAAAACAGTAGAAAATATTGAACTAATGGGACTTCCTCTTGATTCAGCTGTTTTTGATCCTCTTTATGGTTCAATGAAAAATATTCCCTCAAAAACACTTGACACCGCAATGCATTTACTTGTTGACTCAGTATCTTTAGGAGTAGAAGTTGCTTCAAGAACCCTAATGTCTTTATCTCTTCAACTTGAAAACATGGATAAAGTAAATAAATCACTAAAAGATATGGTTTCGGATGTAACAACAACAATGTCTACAATGGCTATTTTTATTGGCCCAATGGTTTTAGGAATTACTGTTGCTTTACAAAAAGTAGTAATGAATACTTTGGCTAATGTTGTATCTGATCCTACTTTTACTAGTGCAGAACAAGGGGCTTCAGATATTGGAAGCGTTGCTGGTCAAAGTTTTATTAACGTAGAATCAATATTCCAAGTGGATATAGCAACTTTTCAAACATTTGCTTCTCCTCTTGTTTTCTTTTTAATAATTGCTTTTTATGTAATAGAGATTGTGGTAATACTTCTTTACTTCACTACAAAAATACAAGAAGATAATGACTTGCTTTTTAGAGTAAATCTAGCAAAAAATCTTCCAATCGCAGTAGCAGTATTTACAATAACAGTAATAGTTTCAAACGTAGCAATAACAATGATAATGGGTAAAGTTTAGCGGGAACAAAAAATTTTTATTTAAAGGGGATTATTTTGGGAAAGAAAAATATTATGTCATTAAGAAATAATTTGTTTAAAGAAAATAATGCTCAAGCAGGAGCAGTTTTTCGTTTAATGGTGGATGCCATAATTGGTCTTGTTATTCTTTTAACTATTCTTTCTGCCCTAAGTTATTTTGAACAACAAAAGATATCAGTTGGTTTAAAAGAGTTTGAATCAGTAATTTATTCCGCAGTTAATGCTCCGGATGGAAAAATTGTGGAATCTGGGGGGCTTTCTTTTCTAAAAGGAACAGTTTTTACTTCCACAGGACTTGAAGTAGCTACAGGATATAAAGCAGAGTGCTTTAATTTTCAAACAGGGGTTACTACAATCCAAGTGTCTGATTCAGCTGTTCGAATACTTCAAAATATTGATGTTAAAGTGTATGCTCAATGCCAACCAAGTATTGATTGTGATAGTGATTGTTTATTTTGTTGTATGATTTCTTTTGGAAAAAGAATTGAAAATTAAAGACTTTTAACCAACTACCTTTAAATAGGAGTTTGTTGTTTTTTATTCAGGTGATTTAATGCTTAATCAAAGAGGACAAGCTTTCAGTGTTTTCGAACTTCTAATTGCTGCAATAGTAGCTGTAGCAATACTGTTTGTTTTGCTTCCTATAGTAACAAATATTGTTCTCCCTACAGGAGACGCAGTTAAAGAAATAGGTAACACTATTTCATCAAATTCAAATACCGCTCTTCTTACAAAACCTTTTGTTATTGGACCAGGACAACCTATTAGAACAGAAGTTTTTGCTAATAAAGGGGTAGATCCATGTGCGGTTTACTTTGACACATCTTCATTTGGTGATGGGGATAGTGGACAAATATATGCTGTTGTGGATTCGGAACCTGACGGAGCAATGCAGTGTACTTCAAAGATAATTAATAGAACAAATAGTGAAGTAAGAGCTCAAGCATTAGTTGTTTGTGCATCTACTCCCTCTTCTCTTGAATCAACACTTCAAGATGTGCGTAATCCTGACGCATATAACGAAGATCTTTGGGACGATCCAGAAAATGTTGACTACACAAAAGTTTGTGCAGTTATAGTAAAGAGAGCATAAAACAATTTTTTTAAAAGGAGAGCAAAAAAGCTCTCTTTTTTTCTATTTTTATTTTTTATAATTTAGGATTATTTTGGTTATTTTCTAAGTTGTAAATTTTTTTTGAGTTGCAAATCTTTAAATACTTCTTCAAGGTAATGATTATTATGAATGAGCTTTTTTATGAAGAACGCGGGGATGGTAATTTCTCTTCAGTATACATGGTGCTTGTTTTTGCGATAGCTGCTCTTGCTCTTATAATGGTTGTAAAACCAATGTATCAAAATGCCCAAAAAACGATTCCAAAAACTCCCGCAACTAATACTTTAAAATAAAATTAAATAATTTTTGATTTAGTTGTGCCAACTCCCCCACTCTTAGTTTTATATACTACTTTTTTCCTCTAAATAACTAATATGGTTAAATTTACAAGTAAATCTTTTTTAAAAAAAATTTTCTTTTCAAGTAACGGGCAAATGAGTGCTCCGTTTGAACTTCTTGTTGCGGTAATAATAATGAGTTTTGTGATGATTGTTGGTTCACAAATGCTTGGTTCAGCAAATAGAGAAGTTTGCATTAATGGTATTGATAAAGAGATGTCAAATTTTAAAAACATGCTTGAAGATACTGCAACAAGGCAAAGCTCTAATCGTTTTATTTTTGATAATCCTAATGATTGTTATGATGAAAAGAACGCTATTATTAGGATTGAAAAGATTAGTGATAATCCGAAAAGATGTTCTGCTATTTGTGCGACAGCGAATAATACTTGCTTCATAATGCTTTTTGCGATAACAAAAGCAGGTATTGGAAAAGAAAAGTGCCTAAATTTATCTCAATATACTAGTTTTATTACTGAAGGTTGTGACTCTAGTTCGGATGATTTAGCAGGGTATAGGGTTATTGATCCTACTACAAAGATTAATGTGGGGAGTTATATTTTGAGGAATATGGCTAAAGCGGGAGAAACTTATCCAAAGATTTGTACATATTATTCCGTTTCTGGAAAATAATTATTTATTTAATGAATTAAGTTTTAAGTGTAATGGATTATAAGTAAATTTGGTGTGTTAGATGTTAGGATTTATTTTAAGTAAAATGCAGATGCTTATTTTTGCTACAGGAATAATTATTGTGGGAGTTCTTTTTTTAGGATTCATTTCAGGTTTAGAACTTAAAACTTTAGGACAAAACACTATTTCTTCTTCTGAAAAAATTATATTGGATCGTATCTCTTCAGACAATTTGTGTTCCGCAAAAGATATGCTTATTCCTGATGTTTTATATTATGGAGTGGGGGGTAGTTCAACTTTTTTTTATGATATGAATTTTTCAAAAATTGATCTTAGAGATTATAATGCTTTAATAATATCAATTGCTGAACATGGTAAAAAAAGTATTCTTGCTTCAAAAAGTATTCCTATGAAGGCATCAATTGTTTTAATTGATCCTGGTTTTATTATTGAAGATTCTCCGTTGGATAATTATTTTGATAAGCAACAAATATCTTTATACCCAAGAGCCGCTACAAAAGGAAAACAAGCTGCACCCCCTAATGCTTTTGTTGCTCTAAAAAGTGTAGAAGGGGGATGGACTACAATGTACATTATTCCTTGTTCTTCTTTACTTTCAAGTTCAGATCTTGAGGCAAACAATTGTGTAAGAAATACACTCAAAGTTGGGTGTCATTTGTTAAAGATTTCAGGTGGGGGAGCAAATGTACAAATCCCGACTTGTTTTGATGTAACAAGAGAAATAACTGATGCTGGAAAACAAGTAAGAGGATTAACTTGGGCACAGTGTCAGGAATTATTCCCAGGGAGTATTTGATTGACATGTTTGGAAAAAAAATGGGCTCTTTTTTTGTTAGAAAACAAAAAGGATTTATTGGCCCTATTGGAGATGATTTACCTTCTTTAGTTCCTATTGTTGTTTCTCTTTTATTATTTTTCACAATATTCTCAGTAACTTTATCAGTTTATAATTCAAAAAATACTGATATTCGTGAACAAACAGATATGCTTTCTGCCGCAAGGATAATGAAAGGGGATTCAATAATTTTGAGTATTGATGAATTTAAGACTCGTTGTGATACTGTTAAGATGAAAAATTATCCTTCTAGTTTTATGTTTGCTGTATATAAAGCGGATTATGATCTTGGTGAAGTTATGCTTGATTTTACTAATGAAACATCGATTGATCCTGCAACAAATATTCCTGAAAAGATTTCTAAAAGTTTTTTACGGGACGAATCAGATGCTCCTTATTTTTGTGGTTTTCAAAAAAGAATAGGTAATAGATTATCTTCAAGTACAAGAAGTTATGTTATAAGATATTATCCTGTTGCTATTCAAGTAAAATTAAATAGTGGGGTTTATTCAATAGTTCCTGGAATAATGGCGATGGTGATGTGGGAATGAATTCACGCGGCCAAGCAGCATTAATGGATTCCATATTTTTTTTAATGATAGTATCCACTATTTGTACTACTCTTTTTTTCTTTATGGTTAATTATGGGGGGCAAGTGGATAAACAAGTTTCTTCTTTTTATTCACGAGATTTTGCTGCAGATTCACTAAAAGTTGTCTCTTACATTAATATTGTTCGAACTGGGGATTCAGTTTTTGCTGCTGCTGATAATTATGAGTATGATTATCTTTTAGCAATGATGAAAGAAGATTATGCTGATAAGAAAGAGTTTTCTTGCGAAACAAGAAAAGCAGCAGCTTCCACTCTTCAATCCGTGCTAAAACCTTTTGATGACTCTATTGATTATGCTTTTTATTTATTGAATGAATCCCAAACAGAGTATCTTTTTTTGATGTTTGCTGTGCATGAATGTACTGATCCTGCTGTTTGTAAACAGAGCGGAGCAAATGTTGATCTTTCAGAGGTTGTAAGAAGAAGATACTATTATTGTAAGCCTCAAAATAAGGATGTTCTTGAAAAACAGGTTTTTCCTTATGCAGGTCAAGTAGATTCTTCAGTGGGGAAAGTTACTTTTACTCAACCAGAAACAAGAGATACTCAAGGAATTCCTTTTGTTATGGGGTTAAGTATGTGGGTTTCAAAAGATATTACTGTTCTAAATACTCTTCAAACAAATAGAGAATTTAATTGCATATTAATTGATCTTGAATCAATTTGTCCAAACCCTTCAGCATGATTTATTATTTTATTTTAGATTGCTAAGTTTAGGGTTAGTTAATTTTTTTGAATTCTTTTCTTATTAGATTAATTTTTTGGTTTCTAAACCTTTATTTTATTTGAACATTTCGGACAAAAGCTTTCATTTCCTTGTTTTTTTGCGCAAGATTTACAAAAAGCAAAACCACATTTTGAACAATAAATTACTTTATCAGCAGATTTCTTGCAGTTAGGGCATGATTCTAGCCCTTCATCCATACTGATTTCTTCAATATCTTCAATACTTTCAGGTCCCTTACCTTCATGTGCAATACTGTTTGATGAATCATCTTCCTCATCCAAACCCAAATCAAATTCGTCATCTTTTTTGTTTTTAGTTGATCTTTCTTCTGCAAAAAGATCTTTTACATTTAGATCTTGATTTATGTTTTGTTCTTGTTGCATTTGGGGTTGAACCAAACCTTGTCCAATATTTTGAGTCTTATTTGCTGCGTTTTGGATATTTCCTTCTTGCTTTCCTGCAATTCTTTCTAATCTTCTTTGGGAAGGACTTAGTCTTTGATTTGAAACTGGATTATCTTCGTTTTCTTTAATTCCTGAATAATTAATTGGATTTTCTTTTAATTGAGTGAATAAGTTTTCTGCAATTTTTTCAGTTTCTTCTTTTGTAGGCATTCTTTTGTTTTCTTTTTTAAATTTTTCAATCTCTTTTAAAGCAAGTTGACTTTCAGCATTTTTTTGTTCATATTTTCTTATTTCATTAGCATTTTTTTCATCTAAATCTTCATAATCCATGCTTGGTATTTTATCAAGAGCATTTCTTTTATCATTATAAACTTTCTTTTCGCCTTCAAAGTAATTGTTTTCTTCTTCATTACTCTCTTCAGAATAAAATCCTGGCTCTTGATTTTGGTTATAGGCTTCTTGAGGATTATCTTTTTGCTGAGGAGGTGCTTGTTTTCCTCGATAAAAGCGCATAAGCCTTCTTGGCATGTCTTGTTCCATAATAATCAAGTCTTATTATTTATCATAGTTCTTAATTCAATTCTAGTTCTATTAGTTAATATTCTTCTTCCTCTTCTTCTAATTCTTCAAGTTCATCTTCCTCTTTAATTATTTCCTTCTTTTCTTCTTTTTTTGATATTTGTTTCCCAAATATCCTTAAACTTGCAAGAATTTTCTTTTTTTCTTCTTCACTTTCATTATTATCCTTTTTTTGCTTGGTTTTGATTTGTATAGAATCTACTAAATTATCTTCTTTTTCTTTAAAAATCTCTCTTTTTGGTTGGTCAGCTATATTTGGTGAATTCTTAAGCAGGGTGGGTTTATTTTCAGTAGGATTATTTTCTTTATCTTTTTTTAGGTACTCTTCTTTTTCTTCATTTGTAAGAACTGATAAGGGTATTCTTTCTTTGGATTTTGTTTCTTTTATTAACTCAACCGAATCAGTTTCGTGTAAAAAAAATCTTTTTGTATAAAGTATTGAAAAAAACAAAAGATATGCAAGAATTGCTGTAATAAAAAAACCGCTTATCCCTATTTGTATCCCTACATATATTGCAGGAGCAAAAGTAATTACTCCAAAAATTAATCCATAAGCTCCTTTTTCAAGGTATGAAAGTTCTTGTTTTTTTGGAAACCCCACTCTTAGTAATGAATATCCTGTTGAGAAAGAACCTAAAAGAATTAGGGGATAAATAATCATGTCCATGTAAACACTTTTGGAATTATATAATGAGTAATAACACACGCCTATTTATACTTGTTTATGTTGCGATAAAAATAGAAAATAGTAATATTTCTTGAAAAATAATGTTGTGTTTTTCGCTTAATATTGTGTCAATTCACCTATTATGTTTTGTTTTATTGGGTTAGGGCTTGTTTAATAAATTAGATTAAGATTGAGGTTTTGTTGGTTTCTGGGACTTTTGTGCAAAAAGCCTTTTTTTCAGTTATAAAAATCCCCTCTAGTCAGAATTGCACGTTGGGGAAAGGGTCGGAACAGTCTAACTTAATCGAATTGTTTTCAGTTACTATTCGAATTAATTTTTATTTCATAAAACTTAAGTACCATTTTTCGTATTGTTTGTGGTTTCCTATAAAGTCAATTCGTCTAAAATTATTTTCTTCTTTGAAACAAATTCTATTTTGTCCCATTTCTACAACAAAATAAGGCAATCCTTTTTTTAAGTGCCTTATTCCTTCAAGTTCTTTTAGTTGTTGAATTTTTTTCCATATTTTTGTTTGCATATCTCGGTTCATCTTTTTAAAGTATTCATCCCAACCTTCAGAGTAAGAGATTTCATACATTTTACTCACTCAAAACCATATTGTTTTTTTACTTCTTTTTCACTTAGAACTTTCCGTTTTCCTTGCTTTATTTCATTGTCTATTTGAATCATTTTTCTTGAAACTAATTCGTCCTCAAGAGCTTGAGCATCTTTAAATAATTTGTGCTCTTTACCTAAATTATTTACTGCATTTCGAATGGCCTCGCTTTTTGTTTTGAATATCCCTAAATCAACAACTTTTTCGAGGATTAATTCTTGTGGGCCCTGTAACCCCACTAATGTTCGATTCATAAAACCACCAATAATATTGTATATCAAAATGATATATAAACCTTTCTAAGTCTTTTTGCAATCAAAGAAGTATAAAAATCCCCCCTAGTCAGAATTGTACCGAGAAAAGTTTAGTTTTAAGGGAATGGTGGTTTGTTTTGATATTACTTCCATTCCTTTGCTTTGCACGAGTAGCCGATTTGCTACTTTTTAGACAAAAGTCCTTTATCAGGACTTTTTAAACAAACCCATTGGGTCAAAAAGGCTTTTATATTACTAAATTAATATTCTTAGTATGTCTATTGTGGAAACAATATTTTTTGGTTTAGTGGATTTTGTTTTTCTATTAATACCTCTTATTATTATTTCTTTTATTTTGTACAAAATGCTTTCTCCGCTTAGGCTTTGGGTTGCTGAGAAGTATTCTCTTTCTTGGACTAAATCTTGTCTTTTATTGAATTTCTTTTTGTTCTTTATATTTTTTGTTTTAGTTTTTGTTTATTACTATTTTCTTGGTTCAGTGATGGCTCCTCCAATAGATCCTGAAGTAAGATTTAATATAATTGATGATTTTGTGGTAATACTAATTGCATCAGTAAGAATAGTTGTGGCTTCAATGATTCTTTCTTTGATTTTTTATTTCTTTGAACTTCTTGCAAGTTTTGTAATGGAAGCTACTCAAAAGAAAGGAAAATCTTCTTTTAATAGCCAGATTATTGGGATAAGTGTTTCAGCTTGTGTTTTTTTGATTCTGGTCCTTTTTGTTTTTAATTGGGCATTACTTGGATTATTCATTTATGTATTTTATGGTGGGGTAAATCCGCTTCCATTAGTTATTTAATAAGGTGAATGCGTTATTATTTAGTAAGATAATTGGTTTTAGTTGAGTAATTGGTTTTATTTAGATAGTTAGTTTGTTATAATGTTATTTTTTGAGTGGGTTAAATGCGTAAAGAATTTTTGCAAGGATTTGTTTTTGCTTTTCTAGCAATAGTTCTTTTTTGTGCTAATCCTGCTTTTGCTTATACTATTAATTTAGCAGAAAGTAACTCAAATCCGTTGGCTAATCCTTTAGTTGAAGAAGAAACACCAGCTACCACTCCTTCAGAAAATAATTCTAACACTAACCCTGCAAATAATTCTTCTTCAAGTGGTACTCCTTCAAATAGTTCATCTAACAATTCTTCTACTTCAGTTAATGAAGCAGCTTGTAGTGTTTCAAGACTTGATCTTGTTGAAGCAAAAAATATTCTAAATATTGCTCATGAAGGATTTGTGGGTGAAAAATTAAGTGATGGATTATCTTCAGACACAAATTCGAATTTAAGAGACTTAAATGGATTAAACTTAATTGCGAATGATAATGATGGAAAAACTGCGATGAAAGTTACTCCTCCTACCCAATCAACTCCTGCAAATCGTTACGCTGTTTTTGATGGAAAAGATATTTCAGGACCTTGGGGTATAGGTTTAGTTTTAGATGATACTATAAGAATTGGTAGGTGTGAGTATCCTGTTTCTGAACAGGATAATTGTAGAATAATGGGTGAAGGAACACTTTATAGAACATCAGGAACTGGAGTAAAAGCCGGATTTGCTAACTCGTTTGAAGCACTTAAAGATGCAACAGTGAGAAAAGTCCAAGGGATAAGTGAAGAAGAGTATATAAAAATGCAGAATAGTGTTTTTGATAACGATCAAAACAATTTACAAATAAATTACACCGAAGCTTCTGATAAGATAAAAAATTCTTTCTTAGTAAAAAGTTACACTGCAAGAAAAGCATCAAATTGTAATAATGCTAATTGCATAATTGCAACATACTCAGGTTTTGATAAATATTTTAATTCTGGTTTTTCAGTAGATATGATTGTATCTTCTTTTGGTCCCACATTATTACACAAATCCTCAAAATTAATGGGTTGGGCTAATGCGCAAGGCGGAAGAGATGCTGATACTTGGATATCAAAAACAGGAAAGTTTTTTGAAACAAAAATGGATTCATTGAGAAAACTTCCTCTAGAATCTATTGGGGCAAAAAGATATGATGCTTATGAAATGGTGAAAAAAGAATATCCTCAATTAAGACAATTCTTTGATACTATGACCGTTAACAAAAAACTTTTCAGTACAAATATGGCGGATTATGGTACTGAATTATTTAAACCTGATTCAGCATTAATGAAAATGTCTGCTGAAGAGAAAAAAGCTTTCTTTAAAGCAACGGATCATCTAAGGTCTTGGATTAGAGAAGAAAGCGCAGCAGTTAAAGGGTTTAAAGATGCATATATAGCTATTAATGGAAGTACAACAGCAACAGCTGCACAAAAAGCAGCAGCCCAATTACAATTCGGAAGAGAC
>Ga0172371_10006630_pt1 | contig 16765 bp, 13 predicted proteins | sample Lak12m_FD_114543 | JGI IMG/M metagenome (GOLD analysis project Ga0172371, IMG submission 114543) | Freshwater microbial communities from Kabuno Bay, South-Kivu, Congo - kab_022012_12m | ecosystem: Environmental > Aquatic > Freshwater > Lake | place: Democratic Republic of the Congo: South-Kivu...
ACGACATCTGGCTTTTGGCTTTTTTGTATCTCCGCCAAAGCTAGAATTAGTATTAAGGGACTGTCGCCGAATGCGCTTTTTTTAGCAATTTTCGAAAATTATTTTGGCTTAAATAAAGCCTGAAAATTTTCAATTTTTGCCAATTTGACTATTTGGCGACAAGCCCATTAAAGAAAAATACCGGCTATTGGGCGAAAGCAAAATCCTCAATTCCGCCCTCTAGTGCATCTCTCGGGACAAGATTGCCGATAAAATGGGTTTTTGTTTCCCATGGTTCCTGAAGGTCAACGATGATTAACTTATCGTAGTTAAGGCAAACTGCTTTGTCGCGATTCGGAGAAACAATTAGATCCTTGTCGTAAAAGTCGGTATAGGGAGGATTATCGGTTAGTCGCCTCAAGGATTTATCTTTGAGAGAGAATATATAAATTTCAGATCGGGGTTGAGTGGTGCTAGCGGGAACCTCATAGATAATTTTTCCGTCAGGCACCGAAAAAGTTTGCCCGGCATTTCCGAAAGAAGAAATAATTATTTTTTCCGGATCAGCGAACCAAATCCGGGCTCCGGAATTGGCGCTTGTTTCGGAAATTTTCACAATAGTTTGTTTTTCGCGCGAGAGTATATTCATTGTCTTTATCTCGGTGGTTGCAGAAGCTAAGTTATAATCTTTTTCGCTCCACGCTATATTTTGATCATCAATCCACAAGACATTTTCTACATAATTATTCGTGCTTCCGGGAGGATAGTAGTATGACAGCAATTCCTCGGTTCCTCCCCCTTTCAGATAATAAAAATATTTACCCGATTCGGTTGGCGGAGAATAGTCAATCATTTTTTTCCGGTCCGGAGATAACCTTCCCTCCGGTTCTGCCAAAAGCCAGCGGGCCTCTTCTTTGCTTATTTCTTTCAGGCTGCTGCCTTTTTCTGTTTTTGAATAAAAGTAGTTCGTTATTTCCCAATCTTCTCCTTCGTGTTTTGCCATAACAAAGGCTTTCCCATTCTCGACAAAACCTTCGAAGCCATAATCAAGGGTATTGATTTCATTTATTACCTTTTTGTTTAGGTTGCTATCTAATTGGAAAAATATTATCTTGCGATTGTTGGAATCAACCGTATTACTTTCCGCGAATATAAGGTTTTCTATTTCCGGATCAGCTGGAACTGATTTCCCCTGTTCCGTGTCGTTAGGATTATTTGTGACAACATAGTTATGTGGTAAAAATTTTTCCACTATCGCTCTGAGGGGCGACCAGGAGCTTTCTCCTTCCTTATAAACTTTTTTTGCTTCGGCGTAGAACGAATTCAAAAAGATGAAAATCAGGGGGGCTACCAGAGCTCCAAAAATAATTTTTAAGGCCAGCTTGCGTTCCTTGTCCAAAATGAAGAAAGAAAAAGATATTGAACCGAAGATAAAAAATAAAACAGAAAGAATGCCGAGTTGGAAAGTGAATAAGGAAGCAAATTCAAAAAGGCCTTGTGCTAGAAGGGGCAATGCTATAAAAGCGAAAAAAAGTGAAAGCAGAAAAGATGTCAACGACGTTGCGGGGTGGGAAATAATTTTTTTGAACATAATATGATTATTTAGGGTAATGTATAAAATCTGATACTAAAAAATCGTTCTTTTCATTTTAATCTGTTTTAGGGTCGAATTCCTCGCGGCTTGCCGCGAAACAAGGGTTCGGGGCTTGCCCCGGGGTTCATACCATTGATTTAAGCGGAAATTATGGCATATTTGGTGAATATCTACTAAAATATAAGTCAAGTTGGAATATTATCGCACTTTTATTAATATCGGATTCCATTTCAGCTTGAAACTTTCCCCCAAAAATCAATACGGCATCCAGCGGGTCTCTAGAGCTCCCAGGGATAAATATAATTCTTCCCCCTTTTATCTCCTTCCAAACTCACGATTTGGAAGTTTTTTATCTTGTATCTGTCTAAAAAAGAATTCATCGAAGCTTTTCTGAAATTCCGGAAGTTGCTCTTTACTTCGACAGGCAGCAATTTATTTTTGAGCCGAAGAACAAAATCAATCTCATTTTGATTCCTGTTGCGCCAAAAATAAACATTTTGTTCCCCGTATTTTTTTGATAATTCAGCGAAAACACTTGTTTCAAAAGTATTTCCCACAAAATTCTGAGGAAAAGTTTTGATCCAAAGAAGCTCCATAATGCCTGTGTCATAGAAAAATATTTTCGGCGTTTTGACCACTTCGACTCTGGCGCTGGAGCTAAAAGGATGAACTAATTTTATAATGTAGGTGTTTTCCAGGATGAAAAGGTATTTTTCCACGGTTGGCTTGGAAAGGGAACAGGTATCTGCCAGCTTGGCGACATTGAGAAGCTGCCCGCTTTGAGCAGCCAAAATTTTGAGCAGGTTGTTGAATTTTTGCACATCTTTTATTTTTGCCAAATCACGAATGTCCTTTTTGACATAAGTGTCAATTATTTGATAAATATATCTCTCTTTCTTTTCAAGGGATTTTTCCAGAACAACTTTTGGGTATCCGCCAAACAAAACATATTCTTTGTACATATTTTTTATTTTTTCCAGATGATACGCGCTCAGCTTTCTTCTGGCGTCAAAAGGTATTTTTTTAAAACGCAGGAACTCGGGAAAAGAGAGATTATAAATCTCAAAGTTTACCGTTCGTCCGACGAGAGAATCGGAAAATTTCGACTTGATATCAAAACTCGATGATCCGGAAACAATCAGTTGAATATATTTGTGATGATCTGCCAGAAGCTTCAGAAGAGAAGAAGGATTGTTCAAATATTGAATCTCATCGATAAAAACGTAAAGTTTTTCAGAAGAATTCTTTATTTTTTCCAGCTCAATGCCCTCGTTATTCAAAAACGAAAGCGTGCTTTCTGCTCCCCGATTCAAAACATCTACCAATCGCGGATCCTCCAAATCAAAAAAATAGGTGAGTTTTCCTCGATTTTTCAAAAAATCATCGAAATAGAATAAGATATGGCTTTTGCCTACTTGGCGAGCGCCCTGAAGCACTATTATGTTATCCGTGCCCGCATATTTCACGATTTCATCGAAAATATCTCTTTTGAGGGGTTTTTTATCCATTTGATACTACAAAATATAATTATAGTATAATTTTAGCATACCATAATATTAAAGTCAAGGTATATAACAGCAGGAACGAAATAAAACTAAAATGGAGATTGCTCCTTGTATTTCCTATATCTTCTCCAAAGCCAGAATCCCAGGCCAGCGAAGACCAGCAAGGCGCTGGCGATCGCAATCACAATCCATTTGTTTGAGCTGGTCAGAATTTTTTGGAAGCCACTTGGCATTTGGCCGGCTTTTTCCACCAGAACCGGGTCGAGTTTCGGTTCCCCTTTTTGGCAATCCTGCGGGCAATTCTCGCTGTCCTCCACCGGTCGGTCGCACACTTCATTCTCGTTGCAGGTGGCTTTGGAAGTGAGATCAATCGTCAAAACCTTTTTCCCAAACGGGTCGTATATATCGGCGTATTTCCCATTGGGGAAATAGGGAAGTTGGATAGTCAGATCGCCTTCCGGAATTTCTTTGCAGCCTCCGGTTATAATATTATTTTCTAATATATCTTTGCATTGAACGATTGAAAGCCCATTCTTTATAGGGAAGTATGCCAGCGTCTGGTCACTGAAAGATCCTATTAAACCATTGAAAACCTTATTTTTATAAAATTCATAACTTTTTAAATAAGAATATTCCCCAATTATCACCTTCATATTGTTCACACGGTAATTTTCCCCCTGTTTGAAAAGCGAGACATCGGTTATTTTTTCTGTCGTTTGAAAGTCGGTTTTTTGTCCAAATGCACTTTTCGGATTAAGAGGGAATGAAATAGTCGTTAGAATTGATATCAATATAAAAAGATTCATGCTCCCTATGTTTCGACTTATAAGGTTGGAAATTCCCATGGATATAGTTGATACTGCTCCTTTAAATCTTCTGGTCCATTTGGATAATGATCCATAAAATATTGAATTATCTCTAAACTTACAAGATTAAAGCCATTTGCCTCATCATATTGATTCATTATACTGTTTTCAGAAGATCTATAAAAATATTCCTTCTCCCCAAGGCATCCCTGGATACATTCATTGAAAACACTTTTCGATTTCCATTTTGTGCAATTGGCATCTTTTGTGCAGTTATAGGTGAAATAATGATTGTCAACATTTGTTTTTTGATCAGGATATTCATCACTCAAATCCCCGAGTATATGGCCGATTTGCTCATGAGCAAAAACTCTGCTGTCGCTTGCTAGACGATCTTTGCAATAAACTGCGAAATCTCCTGATTTATAAGCAAATGCCCCGCCGAAAGCACTGGAATTATAAATATATCCATAACTGTTTAATTTGCCTTCAGGGCAATCAGTATCTGTCTCCCCTAGGTCGAGTATTTCATTCGTCCAATAGACACCTATTTTGGATTTATCAGGTAAATATGAAATCCCCTTAGCTATGTCTGTGATATTATCCTCTAATGCATCAAGCTCATCAAGGCTTTTCCTACTCCATCCCTGATTATCACATTCTAGAATGTTTAGACCAAGTTTCGAATTGCTTCTTGCAAAAATGAAAAAAAATGGCCCATTGGGATTTGTGCCTTCAACGTGATGACATGTAGTTACTCGTCCGCAAGATTTGCATGTTGCGCTTCCTGGCTCATTCTGTGTTTTACAGCCAGGACAAGTCCAAGTTTGGGCTTTGGCTTTCGGGATTATTAGACTGTTTTCTGAAAATGAAAATTCATTTTTCGTTTCCGCTTCCGCGGTTGTATTCGGACATGCGTTGATATAAACCTTTGCTTGATTCGAATTTTTTTCCTGGAATCTGGCTTCGACATAAGGAACGCTTTCCGACGATGACCCGAGCGATTTTGAAACAGCTTGGACAAGTCCCTTGGCGACTTTCACCTGCGTTTCGTCGCTCGCTTTCCATTCGGCTTGAGCCGTGACATCTTCTTCGCTGGTCTCGGATGAGCCGTCGCTTTTTTGGCAGGTGTATTTGGCGACGGCTTTGAGCTGCTTTGTCTTCCCCTTCTCGTCTTCGGAAAGCGTATCCAACACAATATAAAATCCCACTCCGTCGCCTTCCAGCTTGAAATCCTTTTCCGCACACTGGATTTTGATTGAATCCAGTTTCTTGTTTTTTTCATCACATTTGCTTTCGGTTTTTTTCTCGCTTTCCTTGCCCGCGGATTTGCTTTCGCTGCCGGCGACGTCAGCGCTGCCTTCGCAGTCAAACTGCCACCAATTGGTGACTTTGTTGTATCCGGTCGCTTTGAGAATCGCGTCGACAACCAGCCAGGAAAAATGATAGAGCAAAAAACCGGCCAGGCAGGTGATGAACGCCTTTTTCGCGAGTTCCATCAAATTTTTGCTTCCGCTCGAAAAGATATAGAGGAACCCGGCAATGGCGATGAAAAGAGTGGCGGCGGCGACAATAATAAGGCCAAGATAGTCGAATATCCTTTTCATTCCCGAAATTATGTCGCAGAGGTTGCAGTTGTCTTTGCAGGGGACAAGCTCCAGAGCATGGGCGTGAAAGGGCGACGCAAAGACAAGCGCGAAAAGAACCAATAAAAAGACTTTTTTCTTTCTCATCTTTTAAGCGAAGGATTAATGCGAGAGCGAAAACTTTATATTATCTCCAGCACATCCGGATACGTTGCGGTTCCTGAATCCCACCGGTTGCGGTATATGACATCGTCTCCGCTTTCTATTTCTTCCCGCACCTTGTTCTTCCACCTCAAGGAAAGTTCATAAGAGCCCCTACCCCACTTTCGGGGCTTGATTTGGACCACGACAGTCGAATTATTGCCGCTGGTACTAACTCTCTTCACATTGGCTTTACGGCCATTGAATTTGATCGTTGTCCATTTTTTGTTTTTTCCCAACACGAGCCCCTCGAATTCTATGCTCAAAGTCCGCTTTGCCTTTTTAGACGTGGTGTAATTCAGTTCGGAAATGTTTGAAAGGGCGGTTGACCCGATCCAGACCGCGTTTTCGAGTTCTCCGCCGCCGTCATTTCCGTCAATCCAAAGATCATACCATCCCGCTCGCAGGCCGGTGGGTATATACGCCTCGGCATGGCTGTCCGTGAATACATCAAAATCAAGATTCACGATTCTAATTTCGTCGGCAGGAATGTAATCCGTGTGCCGGAACAATGAAATACCCGTCGTGTCGTCAAATCCGCTTCCGGTGATCGTGATGGTGTAGGCTTCATCGGCCCAGACGTCGCTTGGATCCACGTTTGTGATCGTTGCGGCTTTCGCGGAACTTGCGAAAAACATCCCCGCTCCGATCACCCCCAATGCCAGCGCCCAAACGCCGGCTTTTGTTTTGGTGTTCATTTTTGTTATGTTAATTTTAAGTATGATTATATTTTGTACCTATCCAGAATATAAGTTAAGTTATTTTTAGTTGAACTTTAAAGAAGTGTTATAGCGATAATTTGTATAACTTCCCGTCCGCCTTGTTTGTGAAAAACAAGGTTTTTTCGTCTTGGGAAAGAAAGGGGTTAAGGACGTCGAAAGAGCCGGAGATTTTTTCCGGATCGACCAGGCGCTCTTTTTTTCCGCTGGCGGCGTCGATCTTCCAAAAAGTGTCGGCTGTGGAGGCTTTTTCCTCCTGCCAGTCGTTAGGAAGGACGGCGGAATCAGAAATATCTCCGGGCATGGCGCAATACAAGACTTTCGAATCAGACGACCAAACGCATTTTGAGGCAAAGGTGGGGAAAAGAAGTGATTGAATTTCGCCTCCCTGTCGGTTCATAACGAGAAGATCGATCTTGTGTCCGCCTTTTTGGTCGGAAGCGCTCAAGGCGGCGCGGGAGCCGTCAGGTGACCAAATGACGTCAACTCCGTAGCGGTCTTTGAAGAGGTCTTTGCGGTTTTCTCCGCTGAAGGAAATGGAAACGAGCGTTGCCGGGGTGAAGGCGTTGGGGCTGGGCCAGAATGAAACGTCGGAGGATCCGGGAACGGACGCGATTTCCACTCCCTGATGATCGAATTCGCCGAGAACGCGCCAATTAGATCCGTCCGGATCGGCGGTGTTTATGGTCCTTTTTTTCGTTTGCGGGTCATAGTGCTTGTAGATTATTTTGTCTCCCAGGTTCGACCAAGAAACAGAGTCAATATTTTCCTTGAGGACGGAAACTTTTTTTCCGGCAATGTCAAAATAGAGAAATTTTGTCTTCCCCGGGGCGGGCTCGGTCTTGATGATTGCCTTGTTTTTTGACTTGTTCCAGGTAATTTTTCTTATATTTTGAAATTTTTCGGTGGAAAGGACTTTTTCCAGCTGGCCGGAAAGGTCCAACTGGTTGAGCTGGCCGTTTTCGGCGGAAAAAACATAAAGGTATTTTCCATCTGGCGAAAGGGTGGCGCCGAAAACGGGTTCCTCGGAAACTGCCTGGATGGAAGCTTTTTCTTCCCCTGTTTTTGCTCCTGGGTCAGTCCCGTTCAGTTTTCCTTCTGCTGTGATTTTGGCTGTTTCAGGCTCATCTGTTTGGGAAACCGGTTTTTTGAAAAGAAAATTGTAGGCAAAAATAGCGCCGATCACGAGCACCAGAAGAAGAGTTGAAATGGCAAATATTTTTTTGGTCATCTGCATCTGAAAAGCACTTAGTCACTCATTATAATAGTAGTCCACCAGTAAATTCCGAATTTCCTCATCCGGATTTCCCAATATCGCGTATTCCTCTCCCGAAGAATTTTCTTCTTTGAGCAGGTAGGTCTTTTCTTCGCTTTTGTCGTAGGCGATCACGATGGCCGTTCCGCCGCAATTGTGCTCTTCGCACCCGGAAAGAAGAAACACTTCCCGTCCGCCTCCCAGCTGCATTTTTGTGGCCGGGGTTGACACGGCTATTTTGGAAATCGAAAAGCCAGGCATCAAGACTTTGGCTTGTCCGACAATAGTCGGGTTCTCCCCGAGAACATCGTAGGAATATTTCTCTGTTTTGTAAGGCTGGAATTTATTTTCCTCCTTTTTTTTCTCCCATTCGGATGTGAAGGAGGGTGGCGGAAGCGGAATAGGCTGGCCGGTTTCTTCCGAAATTTCTTGTTCTTCAGGAACAACCTGGTTTTTCTTTGGCATGAAAAAAAACAAGGCTATCACGAAGGCGAAAATTGCCAAGGAGATAAGAATAGCAAAATAAATTTTTCTTGGTCCGCTGGGCATGATTTTGAAAACAATTTTTTTAATGACTAATTTTGCCGTCTGCAGATACGACGGAATGATCTAACGAGAAAAACATGGACAACAAAATTATTCGCTAGGGACAGCCGTCATTTTTGTATGACTCGTTTTTTCCCAAAACGCTGGGGACAAAAGCCCTCGTTTCGGGCGGAAGCCAGCCGTTCTTGTCATATTTATTTATCAAGTTGCCCTGTCCCCAGTTGTAGGCAATCAGGGTTCGTTCCCAGTTGCCGTTTCCGTAGGTTTTGTGCAACCAGGCGAGATGCCTCGTTCCGCCCATTATATTTTGATAAGGATCGGCACTGTTCGTAACGCCCAAGTCGGCCGCGGTTCCAGGCATCAGCTGCATCAGGCCCAAGGCTCCTTTCGGGCTTCTAGCATCAGGAATTCCGCGGCTTTCCTGGTCAATAAGGGCCATTATCATAGATTCGGGAACCTGGTATCTCGCGGCGGCCTGCTTGATGATGTCGCAGAAGCCTTTTACCCGTTCTTTGGTTGATTTTTTGAGGTCGGCGGGATTATATTTTCCGCTGGTAGTGCTGGGCGATCCGGTTCCGGAGTCCGGCCACTCCATCGTGCAGGGAACCGGTTCGCCGAGACTCACTTTCACCAGGTTCGGGTTGATGGTATAGAGGATAATCCAGGAAGTCAGCCCCAGCACCAGCCCCAGGATGGCGTAGTTGACGGTGTTTTTGGCGCTGGTCATTTTGGCCGTGTTCCCGAGAGACATGATGTATTGGTATGACCCGATGCCAAGCATGAACATAGTCAGGATTCCGATCGTCGCATAGCCGAATCCGATGATTTGCTGGAGATAGGTGGAGATGTCGCAGGTGCGGGAAGTTGCGCCGGGAATCATTTGCTGGTTGGAATAAAGTTCGACGGTCTTTGCCGAAGACAGGTGGCCAATAAAGGCGCCGACAAAAAAAATAGCGATCGCCAGCAGGATTGTTTTTTTGCTTTTCATTCCAAAAATTTCTTGAAATAATTTCTTTACTGGCGGAATATCACATCACCAGCCAGTTCCTGACCCTCCCCCGCCACTCCCTGACCCTCCGGTGCTCCCGCTTCCGCCACTCCCGCTTTGCGATCCCGGTGGACTGTTTGTCTGAGTGCTTTGGTTTACTGCCCCCCCGAAATAGCTTTGAAGGAAACCAGATCCGGATGTATTTTGGAAAGAATTATCCAGGAAAGCAGTCCCAAAATGAGCCCAAACAAGGCCGAACTGATGGTTTCCCGGGCGTTTTCCACTTTACCGATGTTTCCGGCGGCCATCAGATACTGATAGGCCCCAATGCAAAGCATGAACATGGCAAAGATCCCGATGGTCGCGTACCCGAAACCGATGATATCCTTGATGTACTGCACCGCATCTGTGGTTTGGCCGGCTCCCGGTATTTTTTCCTGGTTTTTGTAGCCTTCAGTCGCAGCCAAAGCTGATGTTCCGAAAAGAAACACAATCAGGACAAAGGCAACGATGTTCAAAAATAATAGTTTAGCTTTCTTCATAGCTGCTCGTTGTTTTTTGGATTAGGGCATAGAGCCAAAAACTGGAAAAAAGCATAACGAGGACAGTCAGAACCAGGCGCAGGTTATACATCAGGTAGTGCGGCAAATGGGTTCCGATGGCGGCCAGAAGCTGGGTCGGTTTGGCCGAAGAAATGGAATTGTCCGCCGGTTCTTCGACGGTCGTGATGGTGGCGGAGCGGTCGCTTTGGAGGGAGCGCGGGACGACTTCCCAGGCATTGTACATGATTTTTCTTTCGTCTTCGGACCAGTATTTTTTCAAACTCACCGAGACGTTGTGATAGGCGCCGACAACATCGGGAGCCGTGAAAGAGAGATCCCTTCCCTCATTTGAAGTGAGAACGTTGGGTTCCCAGAATGTTTCGCTGAAAATTTCATCATCAAGGCTTTTTCCGTCAAATTCCCATTCCACGACGGTGTTTTCATCGTCGGCCAGCAGATAGTAGGGCACGAAATCAAGATAAAGTGAAACATCCGAGCCGGGATAAGTTTCCAGCATTTCAAGGTTGCTCACATTTTGGTAGGAATCCCTGGTCAGGCTGGTTTTCACGAGCCGGGTTTGGGGCCAGGCCGAAGTTTCATCGGAAGAACGGATAAGTGCGACCGGTTCGACAACTGTGACGAGCCGTCCCGACTTCACCGGCTCGAGCGCGTTTTTGGGTGTCACAGTGACGGAGACCTCCTCCAGCTGGCGTTCCTGCTTGGTAACCGGGAAAAAGACAGTAGTGCCGGACCAGCCGTCAAAATATTCGGAAACGTTGGCCGGAGTATTCAGCACGTTTCCGTTGGTTTGCCAGGAAAATTCGCTGTTGCCGGCCGTATAACGGCTGCCTGAAATTTTGGCAGCGATCATCTGGCCTTTGACGGCCGGGCAGAGCGCGGCGTAGAGACCCTCATCGCATATTTTTTCCCCCAGAGCGGCCTTGCCGCCGGAGATATCCACCTCATAGAGGTCAATTTTCACTCCTTTTTTATTGATCGGGATGATCACACTGGCTCTTCCCCGGTTTGATTCCATTCCGGAAGCGTGGGACACAGTGGCAGTCACCTTGAAATAGACAATATCATCTTCCGAAGCTTTTAGGGCATTTTTTTTCGGCGTGAAACTGAATTCGGCGAGCCCCAGTCCGGAGGAAGATCGGGAAGCCGTGTTGAAATTTTCATTTATGTCCAAGGCCGCGCCCCAGTCATCGGTTTGCGGATCTCCGCGTTGGATTTGCCAGGTATAATAGAGCAGGTTGGGATTGTTCTGGGTGTTATCGAGGGACGAAACAATCGAAATTCGGTCCGCATCAAGGATATTCCCTTCGTCGTCGATATTTTCTTGGTTTTCATCGCTGGGGTCGGCTACGGGATTCTCGGGGGAAGCTGTCAGGGAAATTTTCAGCTGTTCGCTTTCCTGTTCATTGGGCGATTTTGTGGCCAGGAAGCCGAATCCATAATCATTGGAATCGTCGCAAAGATCCCCGTCCATGAGGCCGGTTTTTGCCGAATCGCAGACATCCAGGTATCCCCACATTATTTTGTAGTAGGCATTTTTTTCGTCAGTCGGCAGCATGGAAGTCCCTTCAACAACGACGCCGACGCGATCGCCGGGTTGGTAGGCCCACGTGAAACTCTGCTGGCCAAGCCCGATGACATCCGCTTCGTCATTGAAGCCGTCTCCGTCCGTGTCGGGATCATTCGGGTCGGTTCCCCAGTATTTTTCTTCTCCGGTCGGAAATTTTCCGGAGCCGGACTTATAACCCGGGGCGTTGGGCCACCGGTGCTTGCAGGCAGTGCGATAATCTTTTCCTGAAGGGTCGTTTTCATAATCTTCAGATGAGCCGGTGTAACCCTGATAGCCGAGTGCGTCGGAACTCGTTCCGAAATTGTGTTCAAAACATCGAGAATAGGAAGTATCGGTGCCGGAATCGCTCCGTGCCCGCTGGGCGGTTTCTGTGAGGCTGCTTTCATGAATTTCAGCCCACTCTTCTTCACAGGCGCTGTATTGTGCGTCAAGGCAAGTGGTGATCAGGCTCGTGTTGGCGGTTTGGAGTGCGGCGTAGCTAAAGCAACTTTCATAGTTGACGTTGTAGGAAGCGGGGCAATAACTAATGGTGCTGTCATATTCCGAATAGTCCGTGTCGTCCGGGGCGGTGACAAGGTAACAACACTGGTTGTCCGAGGAAAGGGTTGCGGAGAAGGTGGTATTTGCCTGGCAATAGGTGCAAAAATCGCCTGACTGGTCGGGCTTCAGGGTGTAATAGCTGTTAAAACTGCTTTTGTCGGTAAAAAGGTTGCAGCCGGCGGCAGTGTGCGCGCCCTTGGCGTTGCAGTATCCCGAGGCAGTGTCATAGGGCTCAAAATTGCCGCTTTCTTCCGTGAGTCCTCCCACGCCGTCAGCGCCACCCATCGGGGCGGTGGTTTTGTCCTCGTCGTAGCTGTTGTCATCGGTGGCCGGCCAGCCGTCTTTGTCGGGATCATCGCCAGCGCTTCCCGCATAGTCTTGGCCGTCAAGATCAGGGTCATAATCGCCCCGGGCCGAAATCCTGGCGGCGAGCCTCTTTCCCGATTCGATGGAATTGACGGCGGATTGGGGTGTGCCGTCTTCCGTGTGGATCAAATACCATGTATAGTAGAGGTTTTGCGGATCGTTTTTGAAAAATTCGGGTATCGCGTGGGCTGTCACTTTCTCCCCGGCTTTCGGATTGGTGTTGTCGAAAAATATTTCCACCCGGGGAGGATAGCCTTTTCTTTGGGCCACCCGCCAGATGTCATCGGAAAAACCATATTTATCCTGGGCTTCGTCCAAAAAACTTTCTGTGAGATCATCCGTTCTGGTCAAGACCTGATCCAAAGCATTGTCTGTTTCCTCTGCCACGTCAACTTCGCAGGTGACTCCAATGCCGAAAGAACAAGAGAAAGCCTCGGCCGTTTGGACGTCAAACGAAACAAAATTCAAAAAAAGAAAAACCAGAAGAGTGATCGAAGAAAATAATTTTTGCTTTTTTTTCATATTTCTAGAAGCCTCCAAAATTTATGTGCCTTATTAGCATTATATCCAAGCTCAAGGAAACAAGCCACATGGCCGCGGCGGAATAATAGATGGAACGGCTTTTCTGGACCGCAAGACCGGAGAGAAGGGACGATCCGAAAACAAGGAAGACCATGGGCAGCGGTCCTTTGAGGGCAAGGGCGGTTTGGAGAAGGCCTTGGAGAAAAAGGGAAAATATCCCGATTTTTTTCTCCAGCCCCAGCTGGACAAAACCGCGGAAGAAAAATTCCCAGAAAAAATGGAGCGGCAGGGCAATGAGAATCTCAAACCAGAGAAAATACCAAAAATTCCGGGCGATGCCGGAGGGAAGCAGAAGCTGGCCGCGCCAGTGCGCGTTGGAAACGACAAAATAAGCTGCAACCGCGAGAGTGACGAACAGGACGGCGGCGAAAATGGCGCCGATCCGAAAATTTCCGGTTTGCAGGCCGAAGTTTTTCAGGTCCTCTTTAAGGACGATACGGACAATGAGCAGGGGGAAAGCGAAAAAGATGGCCAAAACCATCCAAAAAACCTCGCCGCTCAAATTGGCCGGAAAAACAAACCGGACAGCCAGGACCAGCAAAGCGCAAAATCCGATCAGGATCTCGCGCTGATTCTTTTTCAAAAACGGGGCTTCAGGAGCGTTTTTTTTGAAATCAATGTCCATTTTGTTTTTAGGAAAAAAATCAAGCCGCTTCTTCTTGCGCATAGCCGTCGGCGTATTGAGGCTCGGGCTGGTTTGATTCAGCTTTCTTTTCTTGAGGAGTGGTGGCTCGGTCATAAAGGATAAATATATAAATCACAAGCGTATCAATGAAAGCGAGTGGCATCCAGCCAATGGCAGGCAAGGCCTCTGTGATGAATTCGACCGAGAACCCGGCAATATATTTTCCGCTTTTTCCTGATGCAATTTTTTCTCCTATGAGTATTATACAAACTATTGCGAAAATCGTGAGAAGAAGCGTGGTTATAAACGAAACAACAATTCCCACTCCTGCGATGGCCGCAAAAGCGATGTCAAACAAATCCTTCAGGAAAGAAAGCGGCAGAAGAAGAAAGAGATAAGGCCAATCCTTGGTCGGCTCAATTTGCCGAAACATACTCAAAGCCAATTTTGCCAGGCGCGCTATAGCACTGGGATCACCCTCTGCTGCTCTTGCAGCGTCCGTCGCAAGCGCAACACTTTTTTTTAATTGATCTAACTTGTTTTCAGTATTGCCATTATTTCCGGCCTGCCGTCTTTGCTGATTTAGTATAGTTCCGACATCAGATTGATTTTCAGGCGAGACATAGTCTCCCCCCAACGATGGGTTTACGCTGGAATTTCCAGGGCTTCCTCCGGAATTCATTTTTGGCGCTGTAGCCGCGTCCATAAAAATATTATCAAATAGCAAAATAAATCAGCCTGCTTTTTCCGCCGTTTCCTCTTTTCTCCTCAAAATTTGCTCCGGGTTGGTGGTGACGAGCTGGTCTTCGGAATAGGAAGCCACAATCTGAATGGCAACGTGCTTCGTGCCGGCAAAAAATATTCCTTCTCCGACGCCGCACTCCAGAAGCATGAATTTTTCCTGGTCGGTGAGGAAAAAGGTGTCGCCGATAATGTCAATCGCCGCCGGAGATTGTTTCAAAAGCAGCTGGATCGAGGAGTTGGTGACAATCGGCTTGCCATACCGTGATGCCAGAAAATCGCCGATATCCTGGGTGATTGTGGTCAGTCCGGCAAAATATTTGCGGCAGCGCTTGGCGATGGAAAACATGAAGGATCCGGCGTCTTCATGCTGCATCATCACCCAGGCTTCGTCGACAACGACCATTCTTTTTTTGAGCTTCGACCGGATTTCGTTCCAGATGAAATGCAAGACGACATACATGGCCACCGGGCGCAATTCTTCTTCCATGTCGCGGATATTGAAGACAACCATCTGGTTTTCCAGGCTGATGTTGCTCTGGTTGTTGAGGAATCCGGAAAAAATCCCTTGGGTGTATTTTTCCAGGCGCGTGGCCAAATCCTCTCCCCCTTCCATATTCCGGAGCACTTCGTAGAGGTCGGACATGGTCGGGATCTGGTCTTTGGGAAAAATACGGATGGTGCTTTCCATGGTGATGTCTTTTATGGCGTAGGTTTCGCTGATGGCCCGGTCAAGGATGGAATCTTCTTCGGGAGTGATGTTCCCGAGCATGATGTGGAGGAGCCCCAAGAGGCCCGCGATGTTGCTCCGAAGAATATCTTTCAGGTCGTCAGTTTCCCCCAAGTTGGGAAGGTCGAAAGGGTTGAGATGGTAGCTGGAATTCAGGGAAACGTTGATGAAACTGCCACCCACCGCTTCGCAAAGAAACTGGTATTCGTTTTCCGGATCTATGACGATCACTTCCGTCCCAAACATAAGGGAGCGGAGAATCTCGAGCTTCACGGCATAGCTTTTTCCCGCGCCGGATTTGGCAAAGATGACCATATTGGCGTTTTCCATATCAAAGCGGTCAAAAAGGACCAGGCTGTTGTTGTGCCGGTTGATGCCGTAGAGGACGCCGCGCGAGGAAGAAAGGTCCGAAGAAACAAAAGGAAAGGTAGTCGAGAGCGGCTGGCTGTTCATGTTGTTGTTCACGTTCAGTTCGTCGTTTCCCAGCGGCAAAGTGGAGGAAAAGCCCTGTTCGGACCGGAAAATAGCCTCTTTGACATAGACGAGCCTTGATTCCAAAAGGGATTCGATGAACTGGGTAGATTTTTCCACTTCGGCTTTGCTGGCTCCGTATATGGTGAGATAGAGCCCGAAACGGAAAAAGCGCTCGGTCCCCTGCTGGAGCGAATCACGCAATTGTTCAATGTCCTGGAGAGCCGTTTCCAGGGCCGGATCGCGGACTTTTCCGGCCTCGGCCTCGAGATGGATCTGCGATTCCACCTGGGTTATGCGGCGCCGCAGGCTTTTCATTACGTTGGCGATTACCACCGGGAAAACGGACATGGAAATGTCCATCGGAACATCGAGGTTGATGATGGGGGAAAACCAAGCCGTGTGCAGGTATCTCGGGTAGGTCGTCACAAAAAGAGTTTTGGCGAATGTGTCGCCAACCTGGATGAAGTTCGATCCGATGTCGAGAGCCGATGGCGCGACCAGGTCGGTGATGGTCGCGAGACCCTCGCGGAAAATTTTTTCCGCGTCCGCTCCTTCTTCGAAAAGCTCCGCCGGCTTCTTTTTTTCTTCTGTTTTCTTTTTGAGAAAATCAAGCATGAAATTCTTTACGAATTACGAATACGCTTCGCTCTACGAATATACGAATTACGAATATTTTTTACATTCGTATATTCGTAAGAGATTCGTAATTCGTAAAATTCAGATTCTATTAATCTCCAGTTTTTCTGTCTCAATCTTCTCCGCTGATTCTGTCACTTTCGGGTTATAGGCGTTGTAAAAAAGTTCGACCAATTCCTCTGTTCCGAGCGGGGCGATTTTTATCCCCGTGCCGGAAAGTCCGGCGATAATATGGTCCACTCTTTGCCAAAGCTGGCTTTTGTAGTTTTCAAATTCCATTTCCCGCTCAATTTTGGCCTGCTTGGGGTTGAGCGCGATCTTCAGTTTTTCAAGGAATCCGTCTTTTTTCCCTTCCGTCAGGGCGAAAGGCACGACGATATAGAAAGTCTTGGTCATGATATTCGAGGTGCCGACCAGATTTTTGATGAAAGCGTGGTATTCGCTGATCTGGAAGCGGAGCAAATCGTTGGATTGGGTTTTTTCTTTTTCGGAAAGCAGGTCAAGATAGGGATTGATATCCAGTTTTCGGGTGCTGATGAGGATCTGGAGGGGAAAATCAAGCGAATTCAAAAATCCCTGGTAGGCAGAGACAATTGCTTCCTGCTCCTGGGTGGATTTCAAGTCGAAATTGATGGAAGACACCATCAGCACCGCCCGCAGTGAGTTGTTTTTGAGGATGACCACCCCGTCCTTGATTTCAGCGACGTCAACAAACTCCTGGGTTGATTTCCCGAGAGCATCGTTTTTGGTGAGAGTTTTTGA
>Ga0172371_10006632_pt1 | contig 16762 bp, 15 predicted proteins | sample Lak12m_FD_114543 | JGI IMG/M metagenome (GOLD analysis project Ga0172371, IMG submission 114543) | Freshwater microbial communities from Kabuno Bay, South-Kivu, Congo - kab_022012_12m | ecosystem: Environmental > Aquatic > Freshwater > Lake | place: Democratic Republic of the Congo: South-Kivu...
CTTCCTTCTTCTCGAGATTGTCTTCCTTCTTGTTGACGTGCTGCTCAAGCTTCTGCGCTTCGTTCTTTGCGTTCCTGGCTTCCTCTTCGTAACGCTTCGCTCTCTCTTCCAGCTCTCTTGCGGCCCTGTGTGCCTCCTTTCGAATATCGTCGGCTTTGTGTTGTGCTTCCACTACAAGCTCTTCCCCTCGGCTGGCGAGCTCGGACTTGTCCGCGGCCTGCCTCTTCTTCTGTTGGAAGTAGAGCACTACCGCTACTGCAAGACCGACCGCCAGGCCGAGCACTCCAAAGAGTACTCCCGGCATCTAGTCCTCCACATGGCGATTGGAATGGACTCGGCGCGCCACTATCGCCGGATCGAACTGCTCACGGGGTTATGGCCTATAGTTTTAGCGGCTTTGCCGCCTCTTGAACTCATAGCTTCCCGCACAACTTCATATGTAATCCCCCGTAAAACGGGGTTCGATCCAAGAATCAAGCTCAACAAACATACCCGTTGTGCTCGATCTTTTCCAGTAAAAAGTTGGCACGGCTCTTGATCTGCTCGCGAATCTCGCGCAGCCGGTCGCGTTCCTTTGCGAGATCGTCCGAGAGATTGAGGAGCGTCAGGATGGCGAGTGTCATTTCCGGGAGGCGGCGGTTCGGGTCGATCTCTTCCGCCTTGCTCTCGATGAGGTGTACCAGGCTCTCGATGTGGTCCTTCGTGTCCTGGGTCTTTATCGGCACCTTGCGGTTGAACAGCTCGACTACGACGCTGGTCATGGAATCCCCCCCGTCTCCTACCCTACCGATAATAGCAGCCGGGGATCGCCTGTCAAGAAACCCCAACCCTGACCGTCGATCAGTTCTGCGGCTGCGGCCGTGGTGCGAGCAATGCAGCACCGGCTGCGGCTCAGCCAAGGCAAGAAGAGGTCCTTCGCTGCTCGGCAGACGAGCACGGCCGATTGCGTGGATCGGATGGCCTGTGCGCTCAGGATGACAGCTGCCGACAATGCAGCCGTCAATGCCGAGTATTGCAGATCGAGTTTGTCGATCCCTCCGGCTCCCCCCAGCCAGGTGCAATGCAGATCAGATAGCGGTTCCGCCCTTTGGGCGGGGGCAGTCACCTGCCCGGGAACCTGCGAGCTGCGCAACTTCCGGCCGGGGTGCGCGGTTGCCTGCATCGGTTCGCCCCGGCGGTGAGGTAGTCGCCGCTGGTGACCGGGCGACGCTTGGCCGCCCCGTCCCAAGAGACTGACGCGAGGAGGCGCCCCATGGCCCTGACGGCGGACTTGGCTGGGGTCTCTCTCCCTGGGAGACTGCCGCCTCGGCGGGAAACTGCTCTACGGTCAGACCCGGGATTTGACACGCTTGCGTGCAGCGTCCATCCTTGGCCGGGCGCATGTCGGTGGGCTGCAAGTGGTAAGCGCTGGAAGAGCCGTCGGTGAGAGTTGGTACGCGGTGCGGGTGAGGTCGCGGCACGAGAAGGTCGTGGCCGGGCTGCTTTGCGGCGCCGCATCGGAGGTCTTCCTGCCCGTCCATGCTGCGTTGAGACAATGGTCGGATCGGAAGCAACGCGTGGAGATGCCGCTGTTCCCGGGCTATGTGTTCGTGCGCTGTGCGATGAGCACACAAGAGCGCGTAGCGATCCTGTCCGCGTCCCGCTCCGTGGTCGAAGTTCTCGGCGTGAAGGGGCGTCCGGTCCCGGTGTCCGACGCGGAGATCGAATCCATCCGCACGGTCCTGAGGGCGGGAAGCGAGATCGATGCCGAAGAGCGCTTGGTGGAAGGGACGAAAGTGGTGGTCACGAACGGACCGCTGAAGGGCGTGGTGGGGACCGTCGTCACTCACCGCGGCCGGCGCAGGATCGTGTGCGCTGTCCAGATCCTCGGCCGCTCCGTTTTCGCGGACTTCCCCAAAGGCGACGTCGACCCGCTGCTGTAGCCGGCTATCTTCCCCGGCGACCGCGGCTGCAGTGCTCGGCAACGTCATCCCGCGCGCACAGGCCGTCCCACCTGCGCATCATCCCGCGCGCACAGGCCGTCCCATCTGCGCACTCGGCCGTACTCTCCTGCCGAGCAGCAAGGGACCTCTTGTTGCCTTGGCAGGACCCTAGTCTTCTTCGTCTTCGAGGATGTCGCGGACGCGACGGGTGAGGTAGTCTGCGGCGACTCGCCACGGGCCGACCTTCGAGTCGCTGAGATAGAGGGCGAATGCCTTGCGAAGCGCTGATGGAGCGTCCGCCCCTTGCGCAGGTTCGCCTGCGCCAAGAGTGGCTTCGGTGAGGGCGCGGCGGAAGATGCCGGGTTCCATGTAGCGCAGGAGATCCTGTCCGACTGCGCCGGGGTCGAGGCGCTCGACGCCAGCGAGCAGTCCGTACACTGCTGTGCCTGCGGACCAGAGAGCGGAGCGGTATGCCAACGTCTTCCGCTCCACGCCCCACTTGGACAGGATGAGCGTTGCATCGACCGCGTTGTGCGGTGCGACACCCGCGTGCCTGACCGCGTGGACGGCGAGATGGAGCAGGTTGTCGGTCGGGTCCATGATGCGCACGTTCTCCCTGCCGTAGGCCGGGTGCGGGAGGCTGTGCTCGAAGAGTGCGGCGTGGTCGATGGTGAACAAGTGCGGCTGCGTGAGCGCTCGGTGAACCTCGACCTGGATCGGCACGGGGCCCGGCATGTCGAAGCACGCCTCGAAGTACGTCTTGTGGCTGTGTGGTCGTTTCAGGTGGTGAACTATCCTTCGCCCCTTCCCGGCAAGCATCGAGACGATGGTCTCGAAGTGCTCTTCGCGGGCGAGGAGATCGATGTCTGCCGCGGCCCTGAACGCGGAAGGAGGATAGAGCGTCCCGTAGAACGCGGCACCCTTCAGGAGGATCACCGCGGTGTCCGAGGGTAGCTGCGACCGCACGAACTCGTCCAGCCATCGCCGCTGGCAAACGTCAACGGCGAGCAGTCGCCTGTGGACTTCTCCAAGCCTGGCAAACGCACCGGGCACGTCCTTGGTAAGCGCCCTGGCTCCACCACACCCGTGCACGAACAGCGGCAACAGCGGCAGGTAGGGCGCTGCCTCTTCTGTGGAGAGCCACTCGAGGACGCGGGCGGCCTCGCCGGGGTTAGGGCAAACGCCGCGCTGCGCGCACGTCCGCATCAGCAGCAGGGCTTCGTCACGCTGAGTCATGGGCCGGGCTCATCGGGCCGGACAGGCTTGTCGGGCCGAACATGCTCAACCATTTGGGCAGGCATATCGGGCCGGACGAGAAACTGGGGGAGCTTGGTGAGGTTCTTCAAGGCAACGGCCCGCGTTCCGCCGCGCAAGCCGTTGGCGCGCCAGGCGCACCAATCCTCGAAGGTCTTCCTCGCTATCGCCTGCGGGCTCTTGTTGCTTATTCCGCCAATGCGCATCCTGACCATCACCTCGGGGAGATAGCAGGTCGAGATCCGGTGCTTCTCGAAGAAGCGCAGGAGCAACTCGTAGTCGGCAGAGATCCTGAACCGGGTGTCGTATTTCCCGCACTTGTCGTAAACGCTCTTCCTGGCCAAGAACGTCGGGTGCGGGGGCATCCAGCCTCCGCGAAACGCTCCCGGCCTGTATTCGCCGGAGCGCCAGTAGCGCACCACCTGCCCGGTCCGGCGGGGCAGCACGTAGACAAGGTCGGCGTAGACGCTGTCGGTGCCAGCCCTGGCCAGCGCCGCTGCCGCGCGCTCAAGCGCCTTGACGTGTGCGTAGACGTCGTCCGAATTGAGGAAGCAGATGGCGTCCCCGACAGCGAGGTCGATCCCTCTATTCAGCGCGTCGTAGAGGCCCTGGTCCGCACCGGTCACCACTTCGGACAGCCAGTCGCCGTGCTTCTCCATCACGCCCTTGAGACCCGGGGCATCCACCGCCGCGACCAGGATGTGCTGCACCGGCCTGAGCGTCTGCGACCTCACGCTGGAGATGCACTCTTCCAGCGAATCGCACGGCGTGCGGGCCGCGGTGATCACGGTGAGCTTCACTCTCTACCGCTCCATCGCACGGCGGTATGCTGCCAGCAGGTTCGGAACCGAGAACTCCCAAGCCAGCCTGCTCTTGACCCGGTCGCGTCCCATGCGGCCCATCCTCTTACGCAAGGCAGGGTCGTCGGCCAGCTCGACTATGCGACGGGCCAGCTCGTCCACGTCGTTCGGCTTGGCGTAGAGGGCCGCATCGCCGCAGGAGACACGCGTCTCCTTGAGAGCGAATGCGACGACCGGCTTGCCCAGCGCCATGTACTCCATCACCTTGTTCATGGTGGACTTGTCGTTGAGCGGGTTGGAGGGGTCCGGCTGAACGCACACGTCGCAGGCGCACAGCACCCCAAGCATCTCATCGTCCGGTACGCGCCCCGTGAATCTCACGACGTCCTGCAGCCCCATCTGCCGGCATTTTTCTGCCAACTCCGCCTGAAAGCTGCCTCCGCCAACCAACACGAACCTGATATCGGTCCGGCCCATCGTCGTCCGGATCCTGGTTGCCGCGTCAAGCAACAGATCCACGCCGTCCTGCTTGTTCATGTTGCCCAGGTACCCGACCAGGATCCGCCCTTCCTGCTTCAACCCGGCCTTGGGCGGAACCGGCCGAAACTTGGCGAGGTCCGGGCCGTTGCGGACAACAAAGACGTCGTCCGGGCGCTTGCTGCCCCGCGCCATCGCGGTGTCCCTGTAAGACTCGTTGGTAGCGATCGTGACGTCGGAGACGGCGTAAGACAGCCGCTCCAATCCAGAGAGCACCTTGTGGAACACGTCCGTCCTTCGGCCTCCGCGGGATAGATAAAGCTCCGGGCACAAATCGTGTTGATCGAAGATGAACCGGGCCCCGGCAAGCTTGTACGGGAGGGCCAGCAGGAACAACACGTCCATCGGGTTGCATGCGTGGAACACCGAGAATCCGTGTTTCACACGGATCCAGCCCGACAGCAGCGCGCCGGCAGCCAGCGAGACCGAGTGCTCGACCAGGTGGCCCGCTGCGGACTGTGCATTCGGCTTGGGATAGAAGTACGCTCGAAGCCGCGGTCCCAACTCCTGAAAATATGGGTCGGAAGCGTACTTCGGGGAGACGACCGTGACGTCCCATCCGTCCGCGACAAGGGCAGCGGATTCCCTCTTCACCCGGTTGTCGTAGGTGAATGATCCGTCCTCGATGAAGATGAGAACACTTCTCCCATCCATGCGCTTGCCAATCGTGCTCACCAGCAGATCCCTTCGTAACGAGCTGGGGTCTCAACCTTGTCGGCGATCCTGACGAGGTCGACCACCACCTGCTCTGGAGTAAGGTGATCGAGGAGCCGCGCAAACAGCGGATCCTTGTTGCCGATGATGACGACCTGGGCGTGTGAGATGATCTCTTCGGGCGTGTCCACCATGAGCTGCGACACGTGCGGAAGCCGCTTGCGGATGAACTCCTTGTTGGCCCCTACCAGCCTGGCCACGGAGACGTTCCGGTCGTAGATCCTGACGTCGAAGCCCTTGCCGTGGAGGGTCTCGATAAGCTCGACTACCGGCGACTCGCGCAAGTCGTCGGTGCCGGCCTTGAATGCGAAGCCGAGGACGCCGACGCGCCGCAAGCCGGTGTTTGCGACGAGTTGGACCGTCCTGCGCACGTGCTCCTGGTTGCTGGCCATGACCGATGACAGCATCGGGACCTCGATATCCATGGAGCGTGCAGCGTGCGTGATGGCACGCAGGTCTTTGGGCAGGCACGAGCCGCCGAATGCGAAACCGGGTTTGAGGTAGTACGGGGAGAGATTGAGCTTGGTGTCCTTGCAGAAGATCTCCATGACGGCATGCGAATCCACGCCCATGGCCTTGCAGACGACGCCGATCTCGTTTCCGAACACGGTCTTGACCGCGTGGAACGCGTTGTCCGCGTACTTGACCATCTCTGCGACTTCAAGGCTCGTCTTCACCAGCGGGGCTTCCAGCGTCGAGTAAAGCGACGCGATGGTGTCCGCGTCCGCGGGGTCGATGGCCCCGATGACCGTCTTGGGCGGATTCCTGAAGTCTTCGACCGCGGTGGCCTCGCGCAGGAACTCGGGGTTGAACGCGACGCCGAAGCCTTGACCGCAGCTCTTGCCCGACTCCTTCTCGATGATTGGGACGACCACCTTGCGGCACGTCCCCGGAAGCACGGTCGAGCGAATGACGATGACGTGCCTCGCATCCTTGCTCCGCAGTGCGGCGCCCAACTGTGCGGCGACGGAGCGGATGAAGTCCAGGTTCAGCGACCCGTTGGAATTCGACGGGGTGCCGACGCACACGAAGGTCACGTCGCTGCATGCGACGGCTTCCTTCTCGTCCGTCGTTGCCTTGAGCCGTCCCGCGGCCCTTGCTTCCCTTATCATGGACTCGACGTCCCGCTCGACGATCGGTGACCGACCGTCGTTCAGGATGTCCACCTTGGTCCTGTTGGGGTCCACGCCGATCACGGTGTGGCCTGCTTCCGCCAAACACGCTGAGCAGACTGTCCCCACGTAGCCCAATCCGAAGATGCTTATCCTCATCCGGTTTCTCCTAAGGAGACTGAATCGAATTCTTCGTTAGCCATCCCCGTTTTCCTCGGGGACGTCTTGTGCCTCTTCCAAGAAGAGCTCCGCCTCGCATTCCAGCTCCAGCCCGGAAGCTGCCTCGACGGTCCCGATTATGGTAGTCGCAGGCTCCAGGCACCCAAATGTTCGAGACATCCAACCGGGTCCTGGCGTGCGCGGAGCAGGCGCTCGCTCCGGGCAGCGAGGCAGGAGCCGCTTTGCTTCCGGGGCAGCCGGGGGGGCTGCGGCGAACACGCCGGTCCCCCCCGCTCCCCTCCACGCTGGCTCCTGCCTCGCTGGGGAGCACAATCGGTGCACGTGCTTCTCGTCGCAGCCGCGCTCGCACGTGCAGAGCAACCTGGCGTCCAACCGCAGGACGATGCGGCCCTCCGGGATCTCTATCGAGAACGCCGTCTCTCCGATTCGTTCCACGTTCCACTTGCCGTCGACGTGGAAGAACAGCTCGTACGTGTGCGGTCCGACTGCGGCCAGCCGATCCGAGATTCGGAGGACGGCTTGCGGCGCCATGCCCACGCCCTCGGCCCGGTCGATTACGGGGCCGCTCACCAAGTGCGGGGAACGAGTCCGGGCAACCGGTACGGGGCCATGCATCAAGTGCGGGGAACGAGTCCGGGCTGCCTGTACGGGGCCGTGCACCAGGCGCAGGGAGCGCGTGTGGGTAACGGGACTGCGGCCCCGGGAGTATGCAAACTGCCTGCCGGATACGGCGACACCGTCTTCGAAACCAAGGCACGTGGCCCGCGCCCTGTCGGTGTTGCAGAACGGGCCGGAGAACCTCGCCTGGTCCGCCAAGTCCACCCTGACGGTGTTGTGCGCCGCGGTCGATCTGAAGTAGTCGCGCCATGCGGAAGAAGCGTAGTAAGTGTACGTGCCGGGGTCTATCAGCACCGCCCTGCCGTTGACGTACAGTATGAAGCTCAGCGCGTCCGAGTGGCCGTGCCCGTTCAGCGGAGGCATGCCCAGGGGCCCGCAGTCGAACAGGATTCGGACGTTGACGTTTCCTACGCTGCTGCGCAGGAAGTAGTATCCGCCGGATGGAAATGCTCTCCTTGCCTCGCTGCGCGCGTCGGGGCACGCACACAAGTGCGAGAACGCTCTTGGCCCCAGCAGCCAGAACGACTTCTCGTCCTGTCCGGCACCGACCCTCCTCAACCGGGCTCGACCGGCCAACCAGCCAAGCGAGTTCACCAGCGACCTGATGTAGCCGAATTCGCCTGACAGCGGGAGGATCTCGGTATTGTCCCAATCCCCCAGAGGGTAGAGGCTGCCGTCGCGGTCTAGCGAGGAAGCAAGGAAGTCCACGCCCCGCGACAGCCGGTAGAGCGTCTCGTGGGATGCGCGGCAGCCTCTACGTTCAAGCGGATGGACGGCGAGGAGGTACGACTCCATCGTGTTTGCCTGGTACCCGGGGGACTGCTCGGTGCCCACGCCGTCGTCCCTTATCTGCAGCGGCGACTGCTGTTCAAGCAAGCGGTCCGCCAGCGAGATCCAGTGAGGCTGGTTCAGCGCGTCGCCCGCGGCGGCAAGGCCTGCCAGCTCGGTGATCAGGTGATTGTTCCCCGACGAACGCAGCGACAGGTGGCGTCGGATATACCGCGCCTGGTGGAACAGCGACTCCGCGATCGTCCGGCGGGCCGCGTCGGACAGCTCCCTTGAGCCGAGAATGAAGCGGAGGGTCCACGTCCACGAGATGATTCGGATTGCGATCTCGATTCCACTGCTCCAATTGAGGGTGTGGCCGGGCGGACACTGCTCGATCCACGAATGGATGAGGGATACCGCCCTGTCCGCGTAGCGCTCCTGTCTCGATAAGAAATATGCTCTGCCAAGGATGGGCAGGAACGTATGCCGGTTCAGCTCCCAGACGACCTTGGGGTCACCGCCTCTCAGCACTCGGTAGTCTATGTTCCTGACCGGCCCGGACGAAAGCAGCTTCCCTGTGTCCGGGGCCCTGTTCCACTCTACGCCCGCGGGCAGAGGGTAGCGCTTCCCGAAGAGTGTGACCCACCCCTCCATGATCTGGTCCGCAGCGGCGCAAGCCCTTTCGACGCCGCCGGGGAAGAGGCGCACGTAGTCGTCGCGCAGGCCGTCCGGGAGTTCTTCCACGTCGAGCACCAGCCCGGCAGGCGCCCTTGAAAGCGGGTCGGGAAGCCGGTCGCGCACTGCGCGGTACAGGCGCATCCCGACTATCTCACGGGGAGACATGCGCCGCAAGCGGCTCAGGTACCAAGCCATCCGTTCTCGTTTCAAGCTACTGCCGACTGGTAGATGTCTCTCAATCGCAATGCCGCCCGGGAAGCCAGCGTGCGGGGGACGACGAGCCGGAAGGCTGCCCGCCCCAGCGCCTCCCGAGCTTCGGGATCTCTTGCAAGGCACACGAGGTGCTCGGCCAGTCCGGCGGGTTCAACGGATTTCACGAGTATCCCTGCCGACGCACTGGGCGGGAACAGGTCAGCCAGCCCTCCTACGGGGCAAGTGACCACAGCAAGCCCCAGACACATCGCCTCGATTACCGATATAGGCAGTCCCTCCTGGTACAACGTCGGGAAGAGCATCACGTGGCAGGATCGAATCATGTCGTACTTCTCATTCCCGCTAACGTAGCCCTTGAACTCGGCCGACTTGCCGAGCCGTTGCGCCGCGTATTCCCGCATGGCGGGAGCATGTGGACCGTCACCCGCGACGATGAGCTTCACTGGCACTTCCTGTTGCGCCGCGAGAGCGCACGCATCGATGGTTTCGTAGACGCCTTTCGCAGGTTCCAGGCGCCCGAGGAACAGGACCCTCAATGAGCGTGACTGACGGCGTTCGGCAAGCGCCCTCTCTATCTCGAACCCGTCCACGATGTGGTCGTCAACCGCGGTTACCTCCACGGTGATCGGTGCGGTCACGCCCCAGCGCTCCAGCGTCTCGCCGAACTGCTTGGCGAGCACGACGATGGCCGCTGCCTTGCCGAAGGTCCGCCTGAAGAACCAGAGCCAATGCCGTTCGACCCGTTCCTGGAATTCCCTGTCCCATCCGTGGAAGAAAACCACGACCGGCACGCGTGCGGCAATCGCCTGGGCGACGAAGGCGCCGTCCCTGAAGAAGCTCCGTGGCAACAGCGACGGGTTCACGTGCACGAGTGCGGGCTTCCGTCTGCAAAGAGCTGCATGGAAGGCCAGTTGGTCCGTCAGCACGTGCAGGGGCCGGGCACGGGTCGCGCCGATCTCTACGGGCGAGACGTCAACGCCGGCCGTTTCCAGATGGGGCCTGACTGAGGCTACGTAACGGGCCACGCCGCCAAGATCGCGGGTCACAGGTTGCGTCATAAGGACTCTCATCTAGACTCCCCGAGTGGGTCTTCGACTGGCATCGGGCGACGGCCGGTGCCCTCGCCTCGACGGCCGGCATTCCAACTCATCCAACATTGTCATGTACGCGTCTGCGATGAGGTCAACCGAGTGCTCCGCTGCCGCGTGCCGGACACAGGCATTCGACATGCTCTCCATCCGTGGGCTGTCAGCCAGCAGTTTCTCCACGTCGAGCGCCATCCTCGTCAGGCTCCCAGAGACGACGCCGAGGCCATTGCGCATGATGACGTTGTCGGGGTCGACCAGGAGGCTCACCACTGGCGTGCCGGCCTGCCATGCCTGGATATACACGTTGGGGAACCCCTCCATGGATTGGTGGGACGTGCCACAAAGCAGCCGCGCTCGCCGGCACCATTCCAGCGTCTCAATGTACTTCACGAATCCCAGGTAACGCACGTTGGGAATGGCGCGAGCGCGTTGCTCGATTCGAGTGTTGAACTCCAGGTCTCGTCGCGGGGAGACGATCATGGAGAACCGGACAGCGGCCATCCGCTCGGCCAAATCGAGCATGAGGTCGGGCTGCTTGCTCCGCTCGCACCCGCCCACCCACAGCACGTCGACGTCGCGTTTCGACCACGGAAGCGGCGCGCCCATGGGATGCCCTATGTTGCGGATCACACTCCCTTTCAACGAGAGGTTCCGCTCGCCGAGAACTTTCTGCTCGCAGGTCTGGAATATGGTCCAATCGATGAGCCGGGTGCCGGCCAGGTAGATGAGGTTCCCCGGCCTGCTCGGCTGGATCATGCAGTCGTCCAGCCCCTGCACGATCTTTATCAGGGTCGCGCCCGTCACCCTTGCCCCGGTGCCAGCCGAAAGCAGCACTGCCGGGGGGCCCTTCACAAAGACGAAGTCCGGACGCTCGGCAAGCAGGACTGCGCACAAGGCTAGAGTGTCCGGCAGATACGCTCTCTTCGGGCCGCCGAGGTAGCGGAACGGGCAGCACACGGCCTTGATCCCGCCGACGTGCTCGATCCGGGCCTGGCCGAACGCCTTCACCACGAAGGCCACTCGGCAGCCCCGCCGGACCAGAGCCCTTGCAAGGAGGACCTGCTGTACTTCCGCTCCGCCGACGACGCTGATGTCCGCGGACGCCAGCACCGGCCACGCGTGCGGCGCCACAAACACTACTTTGGGGGAGGCGCTCAGTACCACGGGATACCTCTGCTCACTTCCTTGCGCCCAGCCACGCGTCCAGGAACAGGAGAGACCATATCTTGCCGCTCATCTTGCGCTTCCCGACAATATGCTCGCTGACTATGTTCTTCACGAAGTCCATGTCAACGAATGTCGAGAGGGGCGACGAGCCGGACAGCAGCCGGTCCGCCGTGTAGACTTTCAGGTCTTTCCTGAACCATGTCTCCAAGGGAAGCGCAAATCCCTGCTTGCGGTGCCCAAGCACGTCCTTGGGGAGGTGGCGGCGCATGATCCTTTTAAGGATAAGCTTGTGTCCCCTGTGGTTGAGCTTCAGACGCACGGGCATGCGGAACGTGAGCTCTGCGAGCTTGTGGTCCAGGAATGGGACGCGGACCTCCAGGGAGTTCGCCATGGAGACGCGGTCGACCTTGGTCAGTATGTCATCCGGCATGTAGAACCGAAGGTCCAGCTCCTGCGCCCTGCTCACGATGTCTCGTCCCACGGACATGCGCAGGCGTTCCTCTCTCTCGTCTTCGGCACCGACGCTGATGGGCGAGCCGGCTGGGAGCCCGTACAAGGTGTGCCGATCTGTCCTGGTCCAGAGGGTACCTTGTGCGGGGAGCAAGTCGGGGTCGGTAGACAGCAGGAAGCTCAACCCCTTGCCGCGTACCCCGTGCGGCAGGAGGCGTGGACGCCTTTCCATGCGAAGCGGCCCACCTTTGACTTGGACGTCCGATTGATGAGGCTCAGGGTCCGCCACTTGCCATAATCATCATACCCTGCGAGCATTTCGTCCCCGCCGTCTCCGCTCAGTGCGACCGTGACGTGCTGTCCAGCCAGCCTCGACACGTGGTACGTGGGAATGGCGGAAGGGTCGGCGAACGGCTCGTCGTATGCGTCCACGAGGACGGGGAGCAGATCCACGGACTCGGGCTTGAGCACAACCTCGTGATGCTCGGTGCCGAAATCGCGGGCGACCTGGCGAGCGAAGGGCAGCTCATCGTACTCTCTGTCCTCGAAACCGATAGAGAACGTCTTGACCGGCTTGTCGGAGAAACGGCTCATCATAGCCACGACGGTGCTCGAGTCCATTCCACCGGAGAGGAATGCTCCGAGGGGTACATCGCTCATCAGGCGGTCCCGGACTGCGTCGGCAAGGCAAGCTTCCAGCTCTTCCTCCCATTCGCCGTCCTTCTTTCCGTGCTCGGGCTCGAACGCGAAGTCCCAGTAGCGGCGGAACTCCGGCTCGTGCGCGTTGTTTGGTGTCACGATCAGGTAGTGGGCGGGCGGGAGCTTTCTGATCTGCTTGAATATCGTTCTGCTGCCAGTGACGTAACCATAGGCGAAATAGGAGTCGAGGGCGCCTTCGTCGATGTCCATGTTTGCTGCCTGCACGGCGCGGATCGCCTTCATTTCGGATGCGAAGACGAACCGACCCGGGTCCACGCTGTAATGGAGCGGCTTGATCCCGAACCGGTCGCGCGCGCAGAAGAGGACCTTCTTTCGGGAGTCCCAGATTGCGAAAGCGAACATCCCTTCCAGCGATTCCACCGCACGGAACCCCATCTCCTCGTACAGGTGCACGATCACTTCGGTGTCGGTCCTGGTCCTGAACACGTGCCCGCGAGCTTCGAGGTCGGCCCTCAGCTTCCTGAAGTTGTAGACCTGGCCGTTGTATGTGATCCAGATAGTACCGTCCTCGTTGGAGATGGGCATGTGGCCGGTGTCAAGGTCTATGATCGCGAGGCGCCGGTTGCCGAGACCGACGTTCCGGTCGATGCGGACCCCTTCGTCATCCGGACCGCGGTGGCAAAGCGTTGCGTTCATCACTGCCAGATCCTTCGCCAAGACCTTCCGCGACGGGTCAGAGTAGACTATGCCGCAGATCCCACACATGAACCGTTTTCCCCGGGGAAGAGAAACTCCGCAAGCGGGCGGCCCCAGATCTCGAAGTGGAAATGCTTCCTTGCCAGGGCCAGACCGGCGTCGCCCAGGCGCTTGCGTTTGGATTGAGGCATTCCAGCGAACCCGCATATCTTCTCAACTAGCGCGGCCTCGTCTCCGGGCGCCACGAGGAGCGCATTCCGGCCGTCCGCCAGGTAGTCGGCGTTGTCCGACACCCTGGTAGCAAGAACTGGGGTCCCGGTGCCAAGGTATTCGGCCAGCTTCGTGGAGAACCCGTTCTCGGTCTGCGGGTTTGACGGCCGCGGAAGCACCAGGAGATCGCATCCCCGCAGCCGTTCCACGAGCGTTTCACGCGGCACAAGACCGTGGTAGAGGACAGCGTCAGCGATTCCAACCTTGTCCGGGAGGTCGTGAAGCAACGCATCGCGCTCCGTGTCCGCGACCGGCCCCCACAAGTGCAGCTCAAACGCGACCCCGGCTTCCCGGACGCGGCCCAGTGCGCCCATCAGCGTATCCAGTCCGTCCTTGCTTCTCGACAGCCATCCCGAGTAACCCAGTCGCAACGGGACCGGTGTGCCGGGCCCCTGAGTACGTGGCGTGCCGGTGGACCGCGAAGCATCGCACAGGATCGGCACCCTCAGCACGTTCGCGCCTGAGGCTCGGGCCAACCGCTCCAGCGACGTGGAAATCGCTACCACCCCTGTATAGCGGGGCCACATCTTCTGCGAGAGTCCGAATCCCGTTGCGTCTCTGGTCCTCACCCAGGAATTCCAGGCGCGGCCGAGCAGATCCGGAGGCGGGCGTCGACTCAACGCAATGGCGGTCCAAAGCTCGCACAGCTCATAGTAGATCGGGAAGGCCCTGATCTCTCCCAGCACGGCCAGCGCCTGCCAGTCGAACAGGAACCGGCCGGACGGGACCGAGTAGACGGCGCTGCGCCCTTTCGCAACGTCTGCCAACTTGGCGACCCGTACGAGGAAACGGGCGTACAACGCCGGAGCAAGAAGGTGTGCGGCCACCCGCGAGCCCGTTCGGGATTTCGCGGCAGCGAGTGCCCCGCGGGATTCCGCCACGGAATCGGAGGTGCCGGAGGTACAGTGCGAACCGGTTTCGGAATCGGGGGTGGTAAGAGTCCAGATCCGATCCGCCACTTGGGTGTGCACCCAGGCATAGCGAAGGAGCGATCTGCCCGGGGAGCACACGTGGACGTTCACGCCTTGCCGGGCAAGCGCCAATGCCATGAACGTCAGGCGTGACGACGCTGCGGACGGATCTGCCCACAGGTTAGCCTCGGACACCACGAACACGTTGCGCTGTGCCTTCTCAGGCATCCTGGGGCGCCTTCAGCTCCGGCATCCCGAGAGCGTCCACGAGGTGGAAATACTGGGGCCAGAAGTGCCCTTCGTGCCAGTTGAGCAAGGAATCCCAGTAGCCGGGGCACGCGTGTACCGCGGTATCCACGTATGTATATGAGATCTCACAGCACTCCGGATTCCCCTCGGCATTGAAGAGGAAATCGTAGGCCATGGACGAGAAACCGAGCTTCCTGGAGATCTCCAGGCCGAGCTTGACGCACCTCGGATCCACGCCATTTGTCGAGTAATCTATGAGCCCGCTTCCGGACGCCCGGTAATCCCCCGGGCGGACATAACGTCTGAAGCCGAATGCCCTGTCCCCAATGACCGTGATCCTTGTGTCGAACTTGTTGCCCGGCAGGAACCGCTGGAAAAGAGCATAGTTCTTGTGCTTCTGCCAGAACGGCGACGGGTCTTCGTTCCTCGCACGCCGCAAGAGGTTGCCGGCCTGGTGCCTGAGGAACCGATAGAGCCGGAAGTCCACTTTGCGGACCGAGTCCGCAAGCGGTATCTCGTCGCACAAGATCCCCGCACCGAACATGCGATCGACAAGTGTTCTGGCCTCGGACTTTGACCTGACCAGCACGACGTTCTGGGACCCGGCGCCGCCCTTTAGCTTGAACATCACGGGATACTCGGCACGAGCCGTCCACTCCACTGCGGGCTCCCGCTCCCAGAAGACCCAGGACTCGACCACCGGGAAACCGTGGCTGCGCAGAAGGTAGTACTGCTTCACCTTGTCGTCGTAGTGCCAGCACGTGGGCTGGTCGGGGAAGCACTTCACACCGAGGTGCTTCTCGATCACAGGCAGCACCGTGTGCGCAAGCTGCCTGTCGTCGTCCCAATGCCGCCAGTGGAGAATGAAGAGGTCGAGGCTGCCTACGCGCTCCAGGAAATCGGGCCGGCTGGCGTCGAGCCTCACCGTCTCAATGCCGTTGGCCGAGAGAATGGTCTCGTACCTGCGCAGGAAGGCTCCGAAGCGGCCGTATCGCTCTTTGTGGATGCCTACTTTCACTCTACTTCCCCTTTGCCAGGAATCGTTCAATGGATGCTATTGCTATATCCCTGTGAGATTCGCAGCGGATTGTGTTGAGAAGCCTCAGCAATGCGGTCGTGCGGCTGCGCGCTGCCTTGGCGAACAGCTTGCTGCGCAGCATCGCCCTGCCGAACCGGCCGAGCATCATCAGCGCTGCGAGCGAATCCTCACCCCTCTTGTCCACCAGGGCATCAAACCTGGCGGACACGAGGTGTGCGTTCTTGAGAGTCTCGTTGAGTTGCTCCATGCGCTCCATGAACGGCCGCTTCTCCTGGTCGGGCATGGCGCAGATCCCCGCTCCTTCACTTTCCTGGTAGTAAGGAATAACGGTTGCGGAGCGAGCTTTCCCTCCGACCAGCGTCAAGCGGACGACGAACGATTCCCGCCTTCCGGTGCCGAACCGCGGCCATTCGAACAGGAAGTCGCCCATGCCATAGAAGATGGGCACGTTGTGCCAGTTCTCGACTCCGCCTGCACAGTGGGAATGGTGCACGAAGACTGCCGCCGCGCCGATGTCCGCCATGTAGCGGCATGTACGGATGAGACGAGGGCTCGGGTAAGGATAGTCCTCGTGCCCGCCGTGGAGGATCACCAGGACGGTCTCCGCGCTCCTGAGCCCCTCTCTCACCTTGTAGAATGCGCGCATCGGGTCAAGCGGGTTGGCGCCCGGGCGCCCGTCGGCAGCGGTCCCGAACTCGCTTTCGCACATGTTCACGATCGCGACGCTGCTTCCGTTGCGCTCGACGACCAACGGAGCTGAAGCGGACTCGATCTCCGAGCCTGCGCCGACCGATTTCACGCCTGCGGCATTCAGAGCCGCAATCGTATCGCGCAGCCCCTTGTACCCGTAGTCCATGACGTGGTTGTTGGCAAGTGTGACGACGTCGAAGCCGCCGAAGCGGATTCCCTCCGCACATTTCGGGTGCGCCTTGAGAGACGGCCCGACTTTGGGGGGGGCCTCTGCAGAAGCGGTCAGGGGGCACTCGAGGTTGGTGATCGACAGGTCCTTGTCATGGAGAGTCGGGAGCATATCGGAATAGAGAACGTCGAACCTGCCGTCCAGGCACAGCTTTTCAGACGTCAGGTGCGGGCAGTAGTCGCCCGTGACGAGAACTCGAAGCGTTCGTTCCGACTGGCTCATATGGTCCCTCCCTTTCGGCTACTCGCGGCGAACAAGCCGATGCTCAGGCATCAGCGGACTACCTGCCTGCGGTGCTCAGCCCGGCCAGGAAGTCGTGCAGCCGCTTCGCGTGGACCGCGTGTCCGAACTTGGCGACGGCGACTTCCCTTCCGGCTTCCCCTATCCTTCGGCTGAGAGCGAGGTCTTCAAGCGCTTCGGCCAGTTTCCCGGCAAAAGCGTCGGCGTCCCCCGGTGCGGCCATGAATGCGGTCTTGCCGTCCTCCAGGTAGCTTGGAATGTCGCCGACTGCGGTCAC
>Ga0172371_10006635_pt1 | contig 16751 bp, 13 predicted proteins | sample Lak12m_FD_114543 | JGI IMG/M metagenome (GOLD analysis project Ga0172371, IMG submission 114543) | Freshwater microbial communities from Kabuno Bay, South-Kivu, Congo - kab_022012_12m | ecosystem: Environmental > Aquatic > Freshwater > Lake | place: Democratic Republic of the Congo: South-Kivu...
ATTGCTTTAGGATATGGAAATACAACAACTGCAGTTACTTTAATTTCTCACGCCTTGACAAGTGGTTATGGTCATCGTGTTTTACAGGCATATATTGTTGGTCGTGCTTCTACTACATCTCAATACTTTACTGCTATTTCTAATGCTGGTGCTAACATATCAGCTAGTAATGATGGTTCAGGAAGTATTGATATTAGTAACGGTTTTAATGTTTGGGTAAGCGGAAGTAATAGTACGCAAAATGGAAAAACTATGTACATAGAGTATATTACCGTTGAAAAAATTGTTAATTAATTACCTTTCAAAGGGGATTAGCGAAAATTAGTCCCCTAGAATAAGACAATTAAATAAAATTATATGGCCGAACCAAAATTTAACGCACAAACAGGAATGTATGAAGGAGCGCCAACAACTCCACAAGAAGCCTCGTCTTTATTGGCTAGCGGAAGAACATCAACTACTCAACCTATATCGACGCCCACGCCACCGACTCCTGATACAACCGGAGTAGATTCAACCTTGTCTGATTTATATAAAAAATACGGACTTGGAACTCCGACGACTCCTGCAACTCCAAAAGCTCCGACTCTTAATCAAGCCGTTGATTTAACCGAAGTTTACGGTTTAACTCCGGAAAAAATCAACGCTAATTTAGAAGCAGAAAAGGCTACTATAAAACAGAGATATGATTTTAAAAGAACTGAATTAGCCAGTAACATAGAAAACCAAAGAAAATCCAGTCTTTCCGGGCTATATTCTACCGGTGTTGTTGATCCTCGGTCTTCTGGAGTGGCTTCGGTTGGCACTGCCTCATCTAAACTGGAGCAAGAAGGTAATCGGGCTATTGATCTGGCCCAAGCCCAAGAAATGTCTGATGCCGAAACTAGAGCTTTTAACCAGAAAGTCTCGGTGGCCGGAATGAAAAAAGACTACTTAACCGAACAAAATAAACTTATTCAGCAAAGTTTTGAAAATGAACGGCAAGCAGTATCAGATAGCTTTGCCGCGGTCAATAATGTATTGGGAGCGGTTCGTTCAGCTCAAAGTATTGATCAAGAGGAAAAATCATCGGCTCAAACCAATATCAATTTCTTACTTACCAATTTTGGCTCTAAAGCTTTTTCCGGTATGAAAGAAGATGACTTGGCGGCCTTAGAAAAAGGCGCTGGTTATCCAACTGGAAGCCTAACTAAAGGACTTCAAGCTTTGAAAGAAAAAGAATTACTTGGCAAGGCTGGTGATTTACGGGAAGTCGGTGGTTCTCTTTATAATATTACTACCGATGCTAACGGAAATAAAAAAGTGGAATTGTTAATTAAAAAACCGGCTACGGGTGAAGCTGGTGGTGGAGTTACTACTTATGACACTCAAAAATCAGTCTTGGAAGCAAGTAGGGGATCCGACGGCTATGTGAATACTGATACCTATAAAGCCCAGCGAGCCGTAGCCAAAGATAAAACCGGTTTTGATAAGAATTTTAGCTATATGCTTAATCCAAATGATCCAACCGCTCAATCTTATTTAAGCAGTAAAAAAACATTAAGCGCAGCCGAAAGAACTAAGGCAGTCAAATATCTATCCCAGAATGGCGGTGATTCTGCTGATCTTAATTTGCTTGATACTAACCAGGAATTTGCTAACTGGGTTTTGTTACAGGCTAACGCTAGTAGTACCAATTCGGGAACAACTATTCAAGTGCCAACTAAATAAATTACCATGTCAGTTTACCAAAACTTCTTAAAAATCAAAGGTGAAACTGCTGATACCAAAGTTAAGCCAGAACCAGCGGTAAAGCCAGGGTCTTCCCCTATTTTTAACCGCTTCAAGACTGAAACGGCTAATTTTAACGCTCCTACGCCTCTAAAACCAGCTCAAATTGAAGGCTTAGGAACTGAGACGACTAAAACCACTACTCCTGCCGTTTTAGGCTCTAAGAAGCCAGAAATTAAGTTTCTACCGCCAACCTCTTTGGCCGGTGGCGGAGCTTACTATCACATTCCAGGCGAACCGGAAACTCTTTATAAAGAGCCTCATACTACTTATGGAGGCGTTGAACCAAAAAAGGGATTTGAACGGGCCGATAATGTCCCGGTGTCTTTAGGCGGAGTAAATGCTCAAAGAGAAAATATCTCTTATGAAGACTTATTACCAAAATGGCAGAGAAAGCCAGGTGGTTTAACCGCTACTGATAAATATCTTCAAGAGGTTATTTTACCGCAATACAAACGCGGTGAGATTACTTTAGGCCGGGCCCGGATGATGGCTCTTCAATATCTTGATACCCAACAGCATAAAGACGAATTGAATCCGTGGAGCTATAAAAATGTGTTTAGCTCAGTAGCTGAGAATTTTATTACTAAACCATTAAAATCTTTAGCTAAAGGCGTAGTTGATAACACTCCGGATAAACTTATTAAAAAATATTATAATCAAGCAGTTGATGTTTTTGGTTCTAAAACTGCTACTAAATTAGCTGATACAATAAATGAAACTCAGCAGAAAGTTGCTAATTTTTTAGGAGAATACTTAGCTAAACCGTTAGTGGTTGATTTTCCGAAGTCAATGACTGCTTTTGCTGATCCCAATCTTTGGAATAAAGATAATCTTTCTGATCCTAAAAAATTTCTTAATTCTTATAGTAAATCTTTTGAACAAGCTCCTACGGCTGGAACACCAATCGAAACTGGTTTTCAATCATTTGCTGATTTAGTTGATCCAAAATTAAAACAAAGCGTAGGTTATCAATTTGCTTCTGAATTTAGTAAAAATTTGGCTGATTATCTTTTTGCTGCTGGAGTTTTTGGATATGCCGGAACTAAGTTTGCCACAAAAACTACTACGGTTAAAATATCTCCAGAACAAGTACAAAATGCTTTTAAACCAAGTGAGATGCCGACTAAAATTCCTACCGCTATTTTTAAACGACAATTAGAAGCATTACCACCACAGGTTAAAGCTCAGATGATGGAAAATGGATTTGAATTAAAAGTAACTGAACCAGCCTCAACCGCTAGACAAATTGTTGCTAAAACGATTGGCGGACAGATTCCTGAACGCGGAATAAAAATTTCTATTAAGGGAAATCCTATTGATATTACTCAACCAGTATCTCCTATTTATAATAAATTTAAAGAAGGTTCTAATATTGAACCTCAAAAAAATCTAGCTAATGAACCGCTAAAATCACTAGCCCAAGAAGCCATTGAACAGAATACGCCAATGCCGCCTAAAATTACAGTTTATAAAGGCACGATGAATACTGATAAAACTTCTCTTGCTACCGGTGATTTTGTTACAATCGACAGAAGTTACGCCGAAACTTATGGGACTAATGTTATTGAAGAAACAGTAAGTCCGGATCAATTATACCGACCGCCGGAAAATACCGCCGAAACAATGGACGAGTTTATTTTCAAAGCGCCAGAAGAATTATCACCCGAGCAATATTCCTCAGCTTCTCAAAAAACTGCCAATCTATTTAATCAATCAGGCGGTCAGAAAATTATCTCTGAAAATAATGGAACAAAATTTGAACTTGGAGATTGGGGTAAAAATCATCAGGAACGAAAAATAGCTGAAGATAAATTTGATAGATTTAATGAATCGGAATTACCAAAAGCGATTGATGAAATTCAAGCAGTATTTAAAGCTAGTAATGATCCTAGCAATTATCGATCTGATAATTTAGTTTGGTTATCCACTGATAAAAATAACCAAAGTAAACTTATCTACACCCGAAAAAACGCTAATGGCGCCGAGGAAATTATAGCTTGGCACGAACTTCCAGATACAAAAAAAGCCAAATATCTTGAAAATTTGGCATCTTTTGGTATCCCCGACCGGACTCGAACCGGTAATCTAGGCTTAGAAGGCCCACAGTTTGTCCAATTAGCTTACGGAGACAAATTTAATATACCTCCAGACGCAAATATTGTCAAATCAGAAAAATTACCAGAGGGCGAAGGTAAGGTCTTTCAACAATTCAAAGCCTCTCAAAAAGTCAAAGAAGAACCAGCCTTAACAGAAGACCAAAGCAAACTTGAAGATATTTCTAACTTAAAAGCCGAGGTTGATATTTTAAAGGATATTTTACAGGATCATCCAGCTAGAGGATTGATTAGATATATGAGTAAGACTGGAGATTTTGCCGGTCAGTTAAAAGAGGTTACCGGAGATAAAAGCTCTAAATTTGCTAAAATCGGCGATGATATTGCGAGTGAATATGGTTTTATTGATTCAGAAGAAGCTCGCGCCAGTTTTGAAGACTACAAAGACCAATTAGAAATTCTTGATGACAAAATGACCGAACTAGACGGACTAGAACAATCATTGGTTAAACCGTCAGAATACTCCGGCTCACGAATGGCCTCGGTGGGAAACTTAAATCCTGAAGTTATTATCAATAAAGAAACCGGCAAACCTTTGACTGAAGTCAATGTTCCATTGACTAATATCCAGCCGCCAGAAATGCTTAAATTATATCGGGACTTAATGGAAAATTCCGAAGTTACTCCGTTTATCAGAAAATATCCCAAAGCCCTGGGTATGTTTTATGGTGATGTTATCAATCCAAAAATCGGCTTAAATCCATCTATCTTTGAAAATGAACAGCAATTTGCCTCAACCTTTGCTCACGAATTAGGCCACTTCATTGATTTTCTTCCAGATAGAATTACTAGCCGCGGAAACACTATCGGTCGGCTACAATCACTTGTGGGTTTTTACCAACAGATTGCCGGTGATCCAGCGGTCTTAAAAATCCGCAGTAACATTAAGCAATCAATTGCTCGCTATAAACAAATTGAACGAGAAAAAGGCTTAAACACTGCGCAACAAATTAAACTTAAAGAATTAGAAGTTAGATTAGAAGGATTAAACTCTGAACTTACAATCAATAATCCTAAAATCAAAGAGGAATTACAAAATCTTTCTCAATGGTGGAAACCATTTGATCCGGAATCCAATAAATCATTTACTCAATATCGCAATTCCGCGCCTGAACTTTACGCTGACTTTATTTCGGTCTTATTTAACGCGCCTGATGAGCTGGCCAGCCGGGCGCCGGAATCTTTTGGAATGTTTTTTGACTACTTAGATAAAAAGCCAGCCGTTAAAGATGCTTATTTTCAACTTATGGAAGACTTGACCGGCGCTAGCAATAAAGTTATTGATAGCCGGATTGAAGACATGTATGACGGCTATAAAAATGCTGAAATGAGACACCGGCAAATGGTTGAATTAACCCAGAAGAATAAAAAGAATCTTTGGCAAAGCGCTTTAACCGATTACTATGACAAGAATTACGAGATTTTGAAAAAAGAAAAAGAACTTATCCGTAAAAAGAGATTGGCTGGTGAGACTGTTAATGAAAGCGATTATCTTCATATCTTACTTGAAGAATCGGCTTTTATTACTAATGACATTCAATCCTTAATGCTGGAAAAAGTCCAGCCGTTACGGGAAACTTACCAAAGATTAGGACTAACTGATGCTGATCTTGGTGTAGTCTTTGAAAATAACCGTATTCTGGCAGACCGTGCGGCCTTAGCTAACCCGGGAGCTAACACGGTAACGACTGCTTTACAGAACATTCAACGCTTAAAAGAACGGCTTGGCGAAGATAATTACAAATTGCTGGAAGAAACCGCTAAAAAACTCAATGAAGTTTATAAGGATATTTTGGAGGAAATGTATAATGCCGGTGGGATTGATACTGAAACCTGGCAAAACATCAAGTCTTCTACTGGAATCTACGCGCCATTTAAACCGGTTGAACATATCTTGGATAGTTTTGTGTCGGCTAAAATTATGCATCAAATCGGCACGATGAAGACGATTGATAATCCGCTTACCCAGCTTATTCTTAAAATGGTTGCGGTTAAATACGGAGCTATTAAACTTAACAATCATCGGACTGTTGCTAATTTCTTAAAAGAAAATTTCCCAGAAGATATTATTGACGCTGAACCGAATCCAAAGACTGGCATGATCAGGCCGCGGCCTGGCTATGATACGATAACTTGGCGTGAAGACGGAAAGCTAAAAGCTATTTATGTTGAACCGGCAATCGCTCAAATAGTCAATAAATCAAATACCCATACTATGGGGACGACCACTAAATTACTTTCTTACTCAAATCGCTTCTGGTTTAAACCAGCCTTTGTCTTAGCCTCAACCAAATTCCAAGTCTCTAACTTGATTCGTGATTTTAAAGCAACTTTAAAAGTTACCGGCGGTCTTAATCCGGTTGCTTTTGCCAGTCTTATTAAAGACTATATTTCAGCTCTTCCAACAGCGCTTTCTAGGGCCAAAGGAAGAACCAATGAATTAGTCTTAAAAATGATTAAAGAAAAGGCTATTGGTCCAACTTTTAACCGAGCCTTGCTAAGCCAGGAAGAAATGACCGATTGGACGGAAATTGAAAGACTTTTGAATCAGTACGATGCTTTACCGGTAGAATCAAAACACGCCCATTTACAATCAGCTAAAAAAATTGTTGAAGCAATGATGTTTTTTGGCGATGTGATTGAAACCCTGCCTAAAGTAGTAATGTATAAACGGTTAGAAAACCAACTTTCTGAAAGCTTTACTCCTAAAAGGCGAGCTGAATTTATCCGCAATCGGGTTGGCACGCCGCCTTTCTACCGGTCAGGCGCCAAATTTTCAACCCATAACAATATCTTTCTATTCTCTAATATCTTTAAAGAAGGCTGGCGCCAATTCTTTGATAATGCCATAAAAAATCAACAGTATGGACCAAGGACTAAAGCCGGATATTGGGCGCAAACTTTCTATATCGATTTACTGCCTAAAATTTTAATGTTTGCCGCGGCCGTTGGTATTTTTGGTGAAGAATTAAAAAAGAAATTCCAAAAAATCAGCGAATACTATAAATCCAGTTACATTGTTATTCCTATCTCGGAAAATGAAAAAGGCGAGCAGCAGTTTATTACCTTGCCTCAAGATGAAAGCGGCCGTCTTATTTCAGCCGTCTTATGGAAATCTTTAAATACTGGAAACCCTAACAAAGAAAGCTCGATCATGACTGATTTAGGAGATATATTTAACTATCTTGGCGGTCAAGTTCCTGGAGTAAGTCCGCTTATTCAAATTGGCGATGCGATAAAAAATACCGCGCTTAACCAAAATACCTATGACGCTTTCCGAGGAACCAATGTTTTAACCGACGATGAATTAAAAGCCGGTGGCTGGTACAAGTGGGAACCAACACTTAGGTGGGTTACCAATCAATTAGGTATTACTAAAATTGATGTTCGGGATCGGGTTAAAGACCAATCAATTTCTCAAAAAACGCTTGATTTGATTCCTCAACAATTAAAACCCTGGGATGCTATTTGGCGAACAAGTAATACCGGTGATACCGAATTAATCAGAGAAGCGGCTAATGAAGTCCAAATTAAAGAAGCTCAGGAAAGAATTGAAAAACGTTCTAATGTTTATGGTTTTGCCAACCGCTATTTAGCCGGAGACTTTAAAAATCTTTCTAATCAACAGCTCTTAGACAAACTTCATAGCGAAGTTTATGGCGGTCAAACAGTTAAAAAAGTCCAATTAACCAATCTTGATAAGCAATTTGTCAAAGCGGTTTTACAAGGCCAGAATAACCGTCAGGCTCTTTCTTTGGCTAATGCTCAAACCAATGAAGAAAAATCAGTCATCATTAAAAAGTTATTTGAAACCATGGAAACAAAAGACTTTAATGATCTTGGTAATTTAGTCGTTGAATCAAAATTGGTTAGCCAGGAACTTTGGAATGAAACTGTTAAATCATTATTGGAAAATCCAAAGTCTAAAAAACCAATTAGCCTTAATAAATTATTTGGAGTAGAGACGGCCCAGGCTGCTGAAATGCCTAAAAGATATTGGCCAAAAGAATTAAAAGAAAAAATGTCTAAGTATTCTTTAGAAAATATCTATTGGCCGGAAAATAGTAAAAATATCGTTGAAGGATCAGTAAATGAACCTAAAAATACTTCCGGAAAAGGCAAATTAGATATTAGTATTAACAAAGATAAATTAAATCAAGTCAGGCCAATGGTTAAAAAAATTGCTAAAGAAATGAAGGTTCCAGAAGACTTGGTTTTTGGTCAGATCGCTTACGAAAGTAAATTGGATTCAACCGCCAAATCCAATAAGGGCGCCCAAGGAATAGCTCAAATTGTTAAAACTACTTTTGATGATTACCAAAAAAATCCTAACTCGGTTAGAGGTAAAGAAATAAGAAAACACTTTAATATTGATAATTATTCCTATAAAGAAGTCGTTGATAATCCAGAGCTATCAATTAAGTTTATGGTGGCCATGAATAAGGACCGCGCTTCCCGGACTTCTAAAAAAAATTATGAGGAAGGAGTTATCAGATATAACTTTAATGAAAAATTTTATTTAGACGCCGTAAAGGTCTTTGCGGATTTATATAATTATATTAACTATTCAGGAAAATAACATTATGGAATTTCTTATCATGTTAGCGGTTTTTGTCGGTATAAGTTTAGTAATATCAACCGGAGCGCTAATCTTTAGCTCGGCTGATTATTACTGCCAAGAAAAGCCGATTCAAGTATTCTATAAGACTTTTATTAGTTGCTTGATGTGGCTTAGTATTCCAGTTATCTTTGCTCTTTTATCTAATCTTTATTAAGTAAAAAACTATGAATAAATTAAATTCATTAATATATTGGCTATTTAAAGCTAAACCTAGTGGTCTTCTTCCATTACCAAAAGACAGTCGAGATTTACAACTTGGTTCAATCTTTGATTTATTTGGCTATACCACAAAGAATAAGATTGTTGATCTAAAGCCTTTGACTATCTATAACCAATTTGATAAATACAACTGCTCTTTTATGGCCCACGCTGGTAATAAGAGTATTCAGGAACAAGTTATTTTATCTCCGCGCTACCTTCACGCTAAGGCTTGGCAACTTGGTTTGTGTCAAAAGAATGGCTTAGCTAGTCTTAGAGCCGGTGCTGAAGTGCTTAAAAAGTTTGGTTGTGCTGAAGAAAAAGATTGTCCATCGGATAAAAATTTACCGCTAGACGAATGGTTAAACATTAACTTTAACTGGCTTGATAAGCTGGCCGTCAAGCATAAGATTAAATCTTATTGGTTTATTACCAATAAAGATCAATATCTAAAAGCGATTGACGAAGGCTTTGCGGTTACCCTAGGCCGTGATTGGTATACTTCAATGAATATGGGTGGAGGCTTAGTAGCCCCGTGGATCATTAAAAAACTTGGCTATAAAGTCGGCGGTCATGCTACCGATGGAGTTGGTCATAATCAAGATTATTACCTTAACAAGGTTTCTACCGAAGCTAACTCTTACGGCTATGGCTGGGGTGATAATGGAAAGTTTTATTGTCCGCTTGATGACTTAGACAAAGATATTAAACAATACGGCGCTATTGCTTACCTAGATTTGGACTATGACAAAGTTATTACCGCCGAAGATATTAAGACTATTTATGAAGGCAAGAATATCCGGGGTGATAAGTCGGGAGCTATTTATCTTATCTATCAAGGCTTTAAAGCCCCTTACAAAGATGCCGAGGCTTTTGTAGCCTATAATGGCTTTTCCTATACGCAGCCCGGAGCTTTTACCGTGGTTCCGCAGGCTGAAATTGACAAGGTAGAATTACTTGACCCAAATGAACCTTATTTAACCGCAGAAAGCGGACGGTACGCCGAGGTAGTAAAGAATATGAAACGCCCCGTGAATTCTAACTTTGATTCAAATAAAGAGGTTAATAATTAAATTAAAGAAAGGAAAATTTATGAGTGATATTGGAAAACTCAATTGGAAGGACTTTGGAAAAGGTTTAGTGGTTACTGTCTTATCGGCAGTCATTACTTACCTTTATCAGGTGGTCCAGTCTGGATCATTTGTCGTTGATTGGCAAGTGATTGGCCAAGTAGCTCTAAGCTCTGGCTTAGGTTATATCCTTAAAAACCTACTTTCTGACACCGAAGGCAAGGTTTTAGGTAAAATATAGCTTAAAATTAGCCAGCCAGGTTAAAAAAACGGCTATTCTCGCAAGAGTTTGGCCGTTTTTAGTATCTTTGTACCTTTAACTTCTGATTTGAGGCGTTTTTAGCCTTGTTTAATTAGCACTCTAAGATAGAGAGTGCTAAGGTTATTAACAGTTATGCCTCTTGACGCTTATGCCTCTTGACGCTATACTTAGATAAAGGTCAATCACTTTAACAATTAAATAAATTATCTATGGAGAATAAAAAAATAACTCACCTAGAGATTTGTTCTAAAGGCGGCCAGGCCTGCCTTAGAAAACACGGCAAAAAGTTTTATAAAAACCTAGCCAAATTGCGCTGGGCTAATAAATCTAAATAGGAGAAATTATGCCAACAATCAATTTATACTTTGTCTATCGCCGGATCGTCAATCATGGCTGGCGATGGTATAAACCTTGGATGCGAAAGTATGTTTATCGGATTAGTCTGATTAAAGACAATAACGATGAACAGATAATCGGCCATGCGGCTACTAAGGAATTGGCTGAACTAATGATTAAAACTATGGTCGAAGTTGAACAAGAAAGATTAGAAAAATTAAAGAGGCTTAACAGCGAGAAAGTCTCTCTAAAAGGAAAGTGCAAGAAAAATGTTAAATAAAGAAGTTTGCCCTCGGTGTTATCGAGGAACTATTGAATTGTGTGAAAAGAAACAAAAAGAATCAACTAATCAATTAAAACCAATTATGGTTTTAGGTTGTGATGAATGTCCATATTGGAGATATCCTGAAGATTAACTATATGGAAAATACTAAAGTTATTATAAAAAACGAAGGGGACTTGAAAAAGTTTCTTGCGACTAACTACATGGCGCAGATTAAAAATTTCTTTGATTCTGAAAAACAAGCACTGAAATTTTTATCTTCTGTTATGTCTGCGGTTCAACGTTTACCGGATCTATTGGAATGTGAGCAAGTTAGCTTAATTAATTCATTTATGACTATGGCCCAGCTTGGCTTAATGCCTTCTGATGTTAGCGGAGAAGCCTATGTTTTACCCTATAAAAATAAAGATGGTATTAAAATAGCTCAATTTCAATTAGGTTATCAAGGTTTAGTAACATTGTTTTATCGGGCCGGTGGTCAAAGCATTAGGTCTGAAATTGTCAGAGAACACGATCAATTTGAATATGTTAATGGTATTTTAAAACATACTGTTGATATTTTTAAATCTCGTGAGAAGCGTGGTAAGGCGATTGGTGCTTATGCGATTGCCACAATTAATGATAATGAGATTGCCAGTGTTATGAATTCCGAAGATATTTTAAGCTTCGGTAAAAAGTTTTCCAAATCCTTTGATTCAAAATTCACTCCTTGGAACGAAACAAATGATCCGGAATTGTGGATGTGGAAAAAAACCGTGCTTAAACAATTGGGTAAACTATTACCGAAAAATGAGACGATCAATCGGGCTATTGCCGAAGATAACCGCGACTCTATTATTTCTGATCGTTTAGATAAGGCCAAAAAAGAAGGAATTTCTTTAACAATGGGCGCGGCATTAAAAGAATTACCGGAAAGCACCGAAGAAAAATCTAATCAATAATGGCTATGAAGATTAAAAAAATAAAGACTAAGTTTCCTAAAGTCCCTATTGTATCAAAAGGCAAACATAGTGAAGAATCTTTTAGTTTCCCATTAGATCATTACTCCTATTCTTCCTTGGTTCAATTTACTACTAACCCGGTCTTGTTTAAAATTAAATACATCAATGGTGATAGATATGATACTACTTCCGGAACGTCACAAATAATCGGTCAAGCTTTTCACGCAGCTATGGAAGTATTTTATGGAGGAATATCTGAAATGAAACCAAAAGATGAGCAAGAGGCGATTGAATTTGGTTTAAAGACCGGCCTTGATTTTCTTGATAAATACCCCGAAGGATTTATTAAGTACAATGATACAATTCCGAATAAACAAAGAATGTTTGAAATTTTTTCTACCGCCTACAACTTCTATATCCGGGATCGTTTCGTTGAAGATTATGAAATTTTAGAAATTGAACAAGAAATTGAAGAAGTCGTTAATGTTAATTGGCGCGGCCAAAGTCTCAATTTACCAATTAAACTCAAAGGTTTTCCTGATCAGATTATTAAGACAAAAGATGGTAAAATTAAAATTAAAGACTTTAAAACTTGTCGATCGTTCTCTGATCCTGAAAAAATTGATGGCCGGAAAATTATCCAAGCAGTTCAATACTACCTTTTAACCTATGCCAAGTATGGAATTGAACCTTATTCTATGACTTATGAGGAAATTAAAACTACAAAAAATTCTGATAATAGCAAACAGGTTAAAGTTTATGAGATAGTTTATTCGGAAAATGAATTGTACTTTGATTTTTACTTCCGGCTTTATCATGATATTACCGAGGCTTTGAATGGTAAAATGGTATATGTCCCTAATGTTGATACCTTGTTTGATAATGAAGTAGCTATTGTTTCTTATATAAATCGTTTAGATATTTCGGAAGAAAAAGCTAATGAGATGAAGCGATTAAAAGTTGAAAACATTACTGATTTATTGAAAAAGAAAATTCAAAATGCCGGTAATATGCGCAAATTCCTAAAATCTGCCGAACAACAATTTATTTCAGCTAAAAATCTTAATTATGAACGTATGGAAATCCACGAAAAAATAACAACTAAATTGATGGAGTTTGGAATGATCCTTCAATTTGACAGTAAAATTGAAGGCGCCTCGGTTGATTTATACCGATTTACGCCTTCCATAGGCTTAAAAATGAGCCGTTTACAGACTTATGCTAGTGATATTGAACAAGTTGTCGGAAAAAGCGGTATTCGCGTGGCTGCGCCAATTCCTAATACTTCTTTAGTTGGATTTGAAATTCCCCGGCTTGACCGGACCTTTCCGAATCTACCTAAAAGCCAGGGATATGAATTGGCTATTGGACAAACAGTGGCCGGCGAAATTAAAAGATTTGATGTTCGCCAGGCCCCACATTTACTTATTGGCGGAAGCACTGGCTCTGGTAAATCAGTTTTTCTACACTCAGTCATTAAGCAATTAAGAAAAACTAATGCTGAATTAAAATTAGTTGATCCTAAACAAGTTGAATTTGCCGAATATCCTTCTTATAGTGAAAAAGAAGAAATTTCAAGTATGATTAAGAAATTAGTTGATGAAATGGACTCTCGTTATCAAGAGCTAAAAAAGTTAAAAAAGAAAGATTATATTTCAGCTAGTTTAAATCCTATTTTTCTTATTATTGATGAATACGCTGATTTAGTTATGACTACCGCTAAAAAGAAAAAGTCCAGTACTATTACAGAAACTAACAAAAAAGGGATTAAAATTACTCATCGAGAATCTGATTCTGGAGAAGAAACTGTTACGGAAATGATCCAACGTCTTGCTCAAAAAGGCCGGGCAGCCGGTATTCATATAATCCTAGCCACGCAAAGAGCCAGCACTAAGATTATTAACGGAGATATTAAGGTTAACTTCCCTGTTAAGGTAGTGTTCAGAATGGCTAAAGAGATTGACAGCCGGGTAATGATTGATGAGCCGGGCGCGGAAAAACTACTCGGAAAAGGTGATTGTTTGTTTGTGTCGGAAACAGGATCAGAAAGATTACAGGCGTTTAATGTATAACCAATAACACGGGGTTTAAAAGTTAATAAAACTAATTATTTATCAATAAGAAAGGATTAATTTATGAGAACTTCTTTAAAAGTATTTTCAATTATAGCTATTATAATTGGTGCTTGTGCTATTTTTGGAATGGCAACTGAACCAACTTTAGAAGAGGCTATGTATTCTTTTTTGGGAGGGGCATTGTTCGCTACTCAGGGTATTTTGACTTTAGTATATTTAGGTCAAACAAAGAATAAATAGACTTATGAACCAATAACCCTATTTACCGGCTACGGCTGGAAATAGGTTTGAGGAAAAACTTGGCTATTAAGTCAAGAAGCTGTTATGGAGGGTAGAATTTAGTAAGATCTGCCCTCCTAAGCAGACTGTGGATAAACTATCTTTGAAATTTAAAATTATTAAGTGTATTATATTAGCAGAAAATTAGCAGAGGTTAATGTTCAATCCCTGCTAAGTGGCGGGGTTTTTTAATACTCTTTCGCGAGATGTATTAAAACAGGCATTGAACAGCCTGACCTCACTCCGCCACCTAATAGGGATTTTTTTATGGATAATAAAGATTTACAAGTAGAAAATGGTAATTTTACCAGAATAGTTAATCCAGTAATAATGGCTCTTATTCAGTTACCTTTTAAGGGTTGTGAACTTGCTGTAGCTATTTACATAATCCGTAAAACTTGGGGTTATAATAAAACCGAAGATGAAATACCATTAAGCCAATTTCAAACTGACTTAAAACGAAGCCGACAAACCATAGTTACAGCATTAAAAAATCTTCAACTAGTCAAAGTGGCTAGACTAGTCAAGCGAGGAGATGCTAAATTTAATGGAAATATATGGAAAATCAATAAATATATTGATACTTGGGAACTAGTCAATATAGCTAGACTAGTCCAACGGAAGCGAGGAACTAGTCTAACGGAAGGCCTCCAACTAGTCAAGACGGCTAGACACTCAAAAGACACTCAAAAGACAATATCAAAAGACAATATAATAATAAGCCAAAAACAAAAAAATAAAGATTTCTTTGATTTAGAAGAAAAACAACTAGAAGTATATGATTTTTTACTTTCCAAAGGTATAGGACAAGAAACAGCTAAAACCGAACTTAAAAAGTTTATCTCTTACTGGACTGAGCCTAATAGCACAGGAACTAAACAGCGCTGGGAATTAGAAAAAACCTTTGAAATAGGTCGCCGCTTAACTACTTGGTTTAATAACAAATCTAAAAACTTTAACCAACAAAACTATGGACAACCAAAAGGCATTAACCTCTAAAGAACTTTGCCTTCAAATGCGTAGTGGTTTAAAAATATGGCTTGATAATACAAAAGCCAAAGAACTACAAAATATACTAACTAAAACCGACCGGCATTTATTTATTAACCTAAACGGCGAAACCATAAACACTGCTGATTTATCTGGTATATTTAAACCAGAAACTATTGCTGAACTTACCCGTAGAAAAAATGGCGAGTGGAAGTGTGATTTAGGCTATTGGCATAATAAGGGAGAAAAATGCGATGGCGGAGTTTATTACACTGATTTACAAGGTGATTTTAGACGGCATAAACTTAATTATTCCGGTGTTAAGTCTTCAAAGTATTGTGGTAATTGTAAAAAATTAAAATAAAAGTTATTCACAGTTAATCTCTGGACGCATATTTAAAAATGATCTATACTAAATTTGTTGAAAGGTGATGTCGGGCAATTTTTATTTAAACAGGAGATTAGTAGCCCCGAAATCAGACTTCATTGTCAGACTACCTTTCAACAAGTAGTGGTTTCGGGGCTTTTAATTTATATGAATAAATTTAAACCTAAAATTTGCTCCTGCTGCGGCCAAAGTGAAGAATACTTGATTAGTTTAGATAAAGGCAGTTGTTTGATGCTATTGGATTTACTAAGGGCAATTTCGGTAAAGGAAATTAACGAGATCCACCCAACCCGGGAATTGAATTGGTCCGGTAAAAAACAATGGTATATAACTAATTTAAGCAAACTTCGATTCCATGGTTTAATTGCTTATATAGATCGGGAAGAAAAAGCAGGTTATTACTGTTTAACCAGAAAGGCCGGTCAATTCTTGCGCGGCGGATCAATTCCTAAATATGCCATTATCAGTAAAATTACCCGGCACCAAGAAGGATATTTTGACTCTGAAAACCGTCAAGTTAGCTTACAAGAGTTATTAAAAAGCGATTTACCAAATTGGGAATATAAAGAATTAAGTATCATTGATTATTTAAACCCAAATAAAGACTTACAAACACCATTATTTTAATTATATGAAAGGATCAGTCTCGTTTTACATCTTAATTTTTTCAATCATCCTAGCGGTTATTCTGTTTCTAATCCGGATCCTAGGTATTATCTTTATTCCATGGTGGCTGATTGTATTGCCGTTAAGTCCACTGATCCTAGCTTTACTTGCTGTTCTTGTGATCTTATTTGTTATTTACTTTATTCAATAATATGTCTAAACAATATTGCTGGGCAGTAGTAGATAAAAAAGGTAAGATAATGGGTATGGCTCTTGTTCCTGAAATTGCTAATATGGCACTTGAAGAATTTAAGACTTATTATAAACAAAACTTTAAAATCATTAAATACGAATTAAAAGAAGTTAAATAATATGTATCTATACAAATTTTTAAGAACAGGTTTAAAAAGTGAACACGGGGATTGTGTTTGGGAAGTAGGTAAATGGAAAATGGAAAAAAAAATTAAATTATGTGAAAAAGGATTTCACGCTTCCGAGACTATTTTAGATGCACTAAGTTATGTTAAAGGCGAGATTTTAGCTAAGGTTGAAGTTAAGGATAAGAGTTTAAAAGAAAAAGATAAGCAAGTCTGGTCGGAAATGCGGATAATTAAAACTTATGATTGGACTAAAAAAGATAGTGTTGAATTAGCTATTTATTCTGCTGAATTAGTTTTAAAAAATTATGAGAAAGTTTATCCTGATGACGACAGACCAAGAAAAGCTATTGAAGCCGCTAAAAAGGTCTTAGAGGAAGATAATGAAGAAAATAGGTCGGCGGCGAGGTCGGCGGCGGGGTCGGCGGCGTGGTCGGC
>Ga0172371_10006636_pt1 | contig 16751 bp, 13 predicted proteins | sample Lak12m_FD_114543 | JGI IMG/M metagenome (GOLD analysis project Ga0172371, IMG submission 114543) | Freshwater microbial communities from Kabuno Bay, South-Kivu, Congo - kab_022012_12m | ecosystem: Environmental > Aquatic > Freshwater > Lake | place: Democratic Republic of the Congo: South-Kivu...
GTTGAAGATGGCGTTCGTGACGATGGCGGAGGTGTTCGGGTCAGATGATATTCTCGGCGCCATCAGTGTGAACGAGCGCACGATCTATGTCGATGAGTCGTTGGACCCGGATGCGTTCCCTGAAAAGGAAGGGCGGTATCGCTATACGCTCGCGCACGAGATCGGACATTGGGAATTACACCGTCACGAAGTCGCGGCCCTTGCGCAGGGGTCGTTATTCACCGATGAGACCTTCGCGCGGATCCTGTGCCGGGCATCACAGAAGTACGAACCGCGCGAGTGGCAGGCCAACCAGTTTGCCGCCTATTTTTTGATGCCGACCGCTCTGGTGCGGCAGGTCTGGCCCGAGGTCGCGGGCACCTCGGAGCCGGTCGGTGTGTCGTCGGGGGAGTTGATGAATAAACGTTGGGCATTGGGAGATGATTACCTTCCCGCGCATCCCCTGGCCCGCACCATGGCCCAGCGTTTTCGTGTGTCCAACCAGGCGATGCAAATCCGCCTGGAGCAGATGGGGTTGTTGCAGGCAATGGGGGTGTCCTCACTCACGTTGTAAGGAATGTGTGGTGTGACGGTCTGCTCGAAGTCCGTCGTGTTGTTCACAACTCATAGCAGAGAGAGGTGCTGTAGACCATGGGTAAGTTTTTGCTGGATGGGATGTTGATGAAGGTGGCGCCGGACTTGTTGGACGCCTATGTCTGTGACCGTCAGATTTCTCTTGAGCGCATGCCGAGTGCCATCACGGAAACCGGGGGTGGCTTCGCGGATGCGATGGATCGGATGATTCGCGCGCTTTCCGAGGAGACGCGTGATCTGCTGGACAGTGATTTTCGCGAGGTGTATCACTTGAGCACCGGCGATGGCTTCGCCTTGCTGCTGGATGCCTTACAGGTCGTGGACGACGACCAGGCCGTCGATCTCCCGGAGCTCGCGGAACAGTATAAAAGTCTGCAGGACCGCGCCCTCTGGTGCCTGTTGTATCGGCAGGAAGTGTTCAACATTGCCGCGGATCGCTACAAAGTCGTCAGGGTGAAGACCGGATGGCGGCATCGTGATTTACAGGCGCTCCCCGCGGCGCCGGAGATCTCCCCGGAGATTCGGCAACGATTGGCGGATGCCGTCAAAGCACATTTTCGCAAGCAGCTCCGCGGCGATTACTGCATCGTGCGCTGCCACCGCAAGGAAGAGCATACCTATTATTGCGCCTACCCGATGGATTATGCGGAGCGTGAGTTGGAATATCTGGCCGACGGCACCCTGGAGCCGCGCACGCGCCGGAAACCGTTCGATCTCATCTGGCGTTTCAACCACCGCTCCGGGCGGCTCAGCATCCATACCGAGGAACCGACCAATGACTTGATTGATGCGCTGCGGGATCTCTTTCTCCATGCCGTGCTGGAGGGGATGGATTGCGCGCCGGCGTCGCATCTCTTCACGCTGGACCCGCTATTGCGTATGACGGAGGAGACGCTGCTGGAGCGCTCCCGTGAGATGTACCCCGACCTGCAGAGCGCACGCGTGAAGGAAGTCTGGTACCAGATGAACGGCCATAACGCCATGATCGCGCTGAAGAGCGGGCGGGAGCGGGCTGGAGAGGCCGTTCCCTCGATGCCGGAGCTGCACCAACGCGCGCTGAACCATGCGGATACGCTCACGCAGAACATGACGGCCGTGGCAGCCCGGGTGCAGTTCAAGTTTCAGGGGAAGGGCCGCCGGGGGAGTGTCACGGCGCACGTCCGCGTGCCGGACTACTGCGATCTCGATGACACGCCGAATGAACGGAAGGCCATGCGCTTGCTGGCGCACCTGGGGGTTGATCGTGGAGGCCATGAGCGAACACCTGCCACCCATTCTTCGCTATCTGGATAGCAGCGTCAACGGCATCATGCGGGTCGACCGATGGCGCCTGGTGCCTGCAGAGGTGAGAGAGCGGCTGGAGCGAGCCGCTCTTTTCACCTCCCACTGTACCGCGCAGGCGATTTGCCCCCAATGCTGGCGCGCCTGCCTGGTCGATCTCGAACAGCCGGTGACCGATTCCCGCGCGGTGTTCACCGCGCTGTGCGAAGAGGACGAGGTGCCGGTCAGCGTCGTGCGCGTGCCGCGTGAGCAAGCCACGGTCTGGATGCCTCATTGGGCTGGCTGGACGGATCGACTGCGCCGCGCCTGCCAGGCCTATGGCGTGACGCGTGAACTGATTACCGAACGCCTCTGGGTGATCGGACGTGTGCGGCATCGCCAGGGTACCGGTTCTTCTCCTGTCTATCTGGCACGTGGCATCTGGTGGCCGCACGATCAGCGCGTCTATCAGTATCTGGCGTCGCCGGAACGTGAGACCGACGCCATTGTCCTGCAGATGGCTGAACCCTCGCCGTCGCTTCCCCGCACAGAAACGCTGCCATGCCGCCTGTATGCACTCGAGGACTGCCTGTGGATCGACGATGAGGGCCGTCTCATCATCGATATCGCCGATGTGATCGCATCACCGATCTCGGCGCCTTCTCCCCCATCGGCGGCCGAATCCCCGGTGAAATACCAGCTCGTCGTGCACCCAGATGCACTCACCGTGGAGTCAGGCGGAAAATACGTAAAACTGACGGGGAAGGTGTTTGCCGTCTTTCACGCGCTCTGCCGCCTGCATCAGCAGTCCAACGATACCTGGCGACCGCAGAATCGCATTGCGGAGGAGGTGTATACGAGAGACGAGATGCCGGACAACGTGCGTCAGGCCATCAATGGCCGGATCAAAACCATCCGCGACGCGCTAGTCGAGGCCGGCTGTATTTTTCCAGAGGACCGTGCGACCTTCATTGAAGCCGACAACAGCGGCAGAGGGTTTAGGATCAATAAACGGTTGGTCGCCGTCGACATCCGCTGACAGCAGCGATAGTGTCGGATGGTAAAACGGAGGGTTGCACTGCGGTGTAGCCCTCCGTTTTTTGTGTATATTACGGATTTCCGCCTCGATTTTCCACGTGTATTGAAAGTATATTGCCGCGATATCGGTGTGATATTGAAGGCATTCCTCGGCGTTTTATGATCTACCTGTCACTCACCCGTGGGGCAACACCCCGCACTTTGGAGGGCAGGTATGACAGCGATCATCGATCCTGAACTGAATCGTTATATCAACCAACGCATCGCGTATTGCGTCACACGTTTGTTGCAATCCGGGTATTTCCCGGAAGAGGCGCATGACGACCTGGTCGCCGAACTGCGGCTGACGGTCTTGCAAGCACAACGCGCCTATGACCCCCGCATGGCGAGTCCGAAGACGTATTTCTCGCGGAAGATCGAATTCCGCGCCAGCAATCTCTTCCATCGGCAGCGCACCGAATGCGCTCACATCCTGTTTGTAAGCCCGAATGAACTCCCCGAACAGATTGCGTCGTTGGAGGGTGACAATCTCGGATGCCTGGAGTCTTCCCTGGCATATGCCGACTTCACCGGCAGTGTCGATGAGCGGTTGGCCGGTGACGTGGCGGCCGCCTGGTTGACGCCGGAGTTGCGCCAACTCTATGAGCTTCTTCGAGACGGCCTGGATCGCCCGACCATCTGCCGACTGCTCGGTATCACAACCTCCACGCTGTCTCGCCGCATCACGAGCTTGCGCAGCCATCTGCGCACCTGCGGTCTCGACCTTTCCGCGACGGCGTTCCCCCGTGCGACGCGCCGGCGCCTGCTGTCTACCACGGTGAGGTAATTCCTATGACGACACCGACTCTGCTCACGTACACCCAATTGCAATCTTTTCGCAACTGCCGGCGCGCCTGCCAGTGGCGCTACGAGCGCCAGCTGGTCCCGCGCACGACGAGTCAGGCCCTCAACCTGGGATCGCTGACGCATCAGGCGCTGCAATGCTGGCATCAACGGCGCGATATCGAGGAGGTATTGCGCGTCATCGATACGGCTTATTCGGCACGAGCGCATGACGAGACGCAACGGCAGTCCTGGCATCTGACGCGCGCGATGCTGCTGGGGTATGCCACGCGCTATGCCGAAGAATCGTTCCGCATCGTGGCGCTAGAGGCGCCCTTCGAGATGGCCATCCGCAATCCGGCGACCGGACGCGCCTCACGCACGTTCCGCCTGGCCGGCAAAGTCGATGGCATCGTCGAGGAAGCCGGGTGCTACTACCTGCTGGAGCATAAAACGACCTCGCATCTGGACGGCGATTACCTGGAGCGGCTCTGGATGGACATGCAAATCTGCCTCTACAGCCACGCGCTGGAGCGCCTGCATGGCATCACCATCAGCGGCGTGATTTATAACGTGCTCTGCAAAGTGCAACTGAAGCAAAGCAAGGGGGAGACGGAAGAAGAGTTTTCCGCCCGCCGTGCCGAGTTGCTGGCCAAAAGCAAAACCGGCAAGAGCAGCGCCCAGCGTAAGCTCCCCGAGTCGGATGAGGCGTTTCAGCAGCGCCTGCTGGCCCGATATGCCGATCCCGCGATGTTTCATCGGGAAGTCATCCTCTTCACTCCAGAGCAATATGCCGAACTCGAAGCGGAGGTGTGGGAGCTCACCCGACACTACCAGGACGCGCGCCGCCGCGCTGCCTTCTATCGCAACACGGCGCACTGTTTCGCCTACGGGCGTCCGTGTGCCTATTACCCGCTCTGTCGTGCGAATGGCGCCGAGCATGTCATCGCACTGTTATACGACGAGCGTCTGCCGCACGAGGAACTGCAGGTCACCGATGCGGAGGCGACACCCCCCATTTTTTAATGCCACGACAAAGGAGAACGAACCATGTTACCGACTGCCAAGACCCCGCCCAAAGCGGAACTGGCCGACCTGAGCGTGCTCTGGTACGGCAAAACGAAGATCGGCAAGAGCAGCACCTGCGCGCAGGCCGATGGTGCGCTCTTCCTGGCCACCGAAGCCGGGTTGAACCACCTGGAAACCTACCAGGCGCCCATCGCCTCATGGGAGGAGATGCTGCAGGCCTGCGCTGAGATCGCCGGCGGGAAGCATCCGTTCCGCACCATCATCGTCGACACGGTCGATCAGGCCTATCGCCTGTGCACCGAGTATGTCTGCGCCAAATTCAAGATCGACCACGAGAGCGATCTGGGCTACGGGAAAGGGTATGCCCTCGTCAACAATGAGTTCACTCGCGTGCTCACCAAATTGTCCCTGTTGCCCTACGGTCTGTACCTGATCAGCCATGCGCAGGAGAAAGACGTCGAGACGCGCACCGGCTCCATCACCCGCATCGTCCCGACGCTGCCCGACAAGGCGCGCAAGATCGTGCTGGGGCTGGTGGACATGGTCCTCTACTGTGATCTGGAGATCACCTCCGGCCCGAACGGGGAGCAGTGCATGCGCCGGGTGATCCGCACCAAGCCGAGTCTGCATTACGAAGCCGGCGACCGCACCGGGCGCCTGCCGGAAATCCTCGATCTCGACTACACCACCTTCGTCACCGCGTTCACCAACGCGGAAGGGAGTCCGAAATGAATCAGCATCTGACCGACCTGTCGCACCTCGACGACCTGCTGATCGGCGCCGAACCCGCCGAGAGCAAGGGCTTCGAAACCGTGCCCAACGGCAAGTACCAGGTCTTCGTGGACAAGGCCTATGTCAACAAATCGGATAAGACCGGCCACGACCAGTTGTGCTGGGAGTTCGTCATCCTGGCCGGCCCGTACAAGAAGCGGCGGCTGTTCCATCGCAACACGCTGCTCACCCAGGACAACGTACGCTGGCTGCTCCATGACCTGCAAGTCGCCGGTGTGCCGCCCATCACGAAGATGAATGAGCTGCATGAACGGGTGAAGGCGCTGCTCGACGTGGTATTGGAGGTGTCGGTACGCAACAAGCAGCTCGATGAGAACACGGTCACCAATATCTACCTGAACAAGCGCCTGTCCATCGAGATTCCGGCTGACGTGCGGAGCGGCGGCGGGGGGAGTGAGCATGACCTCACCCCATTTTAACCCGACCATCGTGATCGACACCCGTGAGCAAAGGCCGTATAGCTTTGCCGCGGAGGTGGCGGGGAGCGTGCGTCAAGCGCTCCCCGCCGGGGACTACAGCGTCGCGGGGTATGAAACCACCCTCGCCATCGAGCGCAAAACTCTCGACGACTATATCAGCACCGTCATCCATGCGCGTGGGCGCTTCGCACGGGAGTTGGCCGCGTTGAGCAGCTATCAGTTCGCCTGGATCGTGGTCGAAGGATCGCTCGATGACGTATTACATGGACGCTACGCATCGCGGGTGCATCCCGCATCGCTGATGGGCTTGACCATGCTGGTGATGACCGAGTATCGCATCCCGGTGCTCTTCGCCCACGACAGACCGTGCGCGCGCGCGTTGACCGAGGCGCTCCTGCTGGCTGCCGTCAAACGGCTGGCACGGGAGAAAGGACGTGACACGTGAAGATCGCCCCCCAGGAGATCACCGTCACCGGACAGGTGACCTGGCTCTACCATAGCAGCGCGACATTCAGCGCCGGCATTCTCACCACCGACGATCACCGCCAGGTGCGCTTTCGCGGGAAATTCCTCGTGCGCAAGGACGATCGGGTGACCCTGAGCGGACGGATGGTCACCCACCAGGTGTATGGCGACCAGCTCGATGCGCGCACGATTCGCTACACGCTGGAGATGGAACCCGCCGGATTGGCCCACTACCTGGCGAACAATCCGGCGTTCCACGGCATCGGACCCGCGAAAGCCCAGCAGATCGCCGCGGCCTTCGGGCGGGATTTCGACCGGATTCTGCGCGAGACACCTGAGCGTCTGCGCGAAGCCACGCATCTCAGTGATGAGACGCTGGAGACCTTGCGGCGGGAATGGCTTCAGCGCTCGGAAATCAATGCGCTGGCGAGTTGGCTGTCTGCCTATGGCCTGACCCATTGCCAGCTCACAAAAATTGTGGATCGTTTTGGGCATCAGGCCAAAGCCCTGCTAATGGAAGACCCGTATCTGTTGTGCCGGGAGATCGACGGCTTCGGTTTTGCCCGCACCGACGAGGTAGCGCAGAAGCTGGGCACGCCGAAGGAGCATCCCGGGCGTATCGCCGCCGCGCTGCGTGACCTTATCGCCCGGCAGGCCGACGACGGGCATTGCTGGACGGAACGTGAGGCAGTCATTCGCGAGGCCGTCAAACTGCTGGCGCTCGATTCGCTGGATGCCATGACGCTGGTAGCCGCGCGCCTCGATGATCTGCTGGACGCGTCGGAACTCAGCGAAGAGGATGACGGGCAGACCGCGCGCATTGCCGTGCGCCGGTTGCATCAGCGCGAGCGCGACCTTGCGGCATGGTTGACGGCGTATGGTCGCCAGGCGGCGCCAGATACCCTGAGTTCAGCGAAAATAACGGCCCTGATCTCGATGTATGCCGGCAACCTGACCACGCGCCAACGGCAGGCGGTGAAGCTGGCACTCACGTCAACGATCAGCCTGCTGACCGGCGCGGCGGGCAGCGGCAAGTCGTATACCATCGCCGCGCTTTTCGACATCCTCGACAATCTCGACCTGAACGTGGCGCTCTGCGCGCCGACCGGGAAAGCGGCGAAACGGCTGGAAGAGGTGGCCGGCGCGCGAGCGCAGACCGTGCATCGCCTGCTCGGTTACAACGGACGCGAGTGGGCGCACTCGTCCGAGAACCCGCTGGATTACGATGTCATCATCGTGGACGAGGTGAGCATGGTGGACATCGACCTGGCCTGGCGCCTGTTCGATGCCATCGACTTCGCGCGTACCCGTCTCGTGCTGGTCGGCGATCACCAGCAGCTTCCCCCGGTCGGCGCCGGCAATCTGCTGCGTGACCTGCTCACCTATGACTACCTGCCCGTGTGCGTGCTCGATCAGGTGATTCGCCAGGCAGGCACGCTCAAGGAGAACTCCAATGCCATCCTGAAAGGCCGGTTGGCCCCCACCGCACCAGGCATGTCCGGCGCGCTGCGTCCCTGGTATGTCATCGATACGCTCAAAGACCCGGAGGTGGTGGTCGACAGTTTACTGGAACTGCTGCGGGAGAAACTACCTGCCCTCGGGTTTGACCCGGTGCGCGATATCCAGATCGTCACCCCGTACCGGAAGGGGCCACTCGGCGCCACCCGCTTGAACGCGGAAGTGCAGCGCTTGCTGCAGGGTGAATGCCACGGCATCAATTTACCGCCGACCAAAGAGCATGCACGTGTGGCGTTCCACATCGGCGATAAAGTGATGCAGACGCGTAACAACTATATGCTCGATGTGATGAACGGCGCCATCGGGGTGATCGAGAACATCACCGCCGTGCCGACCGACGCGGGCACACAGCGCGTGCTCATCATCGATTTCGACGGGCAGCGCGTCACCATTCCCATCGGTTCCGACCAGGAACGCGACCTGTCGCTGGCCTATGTGACGACCATCCATAAGTCGCAGGGGAGCGAGTTCCCCTGCGTCATCGCCATCCTGCACCGGCAGCATGCCTACATGCTGCATCGGAATCTGCTCTACACCGCCGTGACGCGTGCCCGGAAGACCGCCATTCTCTTCGGCGATCAGACGGGGATGCGCCTGGCGGTCAATACGACCACGGTGGAGGAACGGCGCACCTGGCTGTCCGTCTGGGGCACGCTCCGCACCAAGCGCGCTACCGATCTCACCACGACCGAGGAGGACCCGATCCATGCCTGATGTTGTTGACATTCGCCACTACTACGACACCGTGACCGCCGTCGATATCGGCGCGGTTGCCGAGGAACTCCTCGGAGCGCGCATCACCGACCGGCAGCGCCAGACACTGCTGGTCGATTGCCCGCACCACGCGTCGATCTCCCATCGGTCGTTACACGTCTGGCTCGATAAACAAGGCTGGTACTGTCACGGCTGTGGAGTGGGCGGTGATGTGTTGCAACTGGTGGAGTTTGTGCAATCCGGCACAGTGACGCGTGGATTGACCGGCGTGATGCCGGACTCCCACCGGGCTGCCCGCGATTGGCTGGCGGCAAAGGCGGGATTGGCGCCGCTGTCGCACTGCGGCATGTCGCCCGATGACGTGGCGCGCATCGAGCAACGCCGCGCGCAGACCATGCGAGCGTGGGAATGTTTGACCGCGCTGACCGATTGCTACCACGAGCGCCTGCTGGCTGATGCGGACGCGATGGACTGGCTGCAGAAACAGTATGCCTTCGGACGTGAGGTAATTGAAGCCTTTCGTCTGGGATTCGCGCGCAACGATGGGGTCGCCGATGCGCTGCTGGCGCGAGGATTCACGCATCGCGACCTGTATGCCAGCGGCGCGTTCCGCCCGCATCCCCAGCATGACGAGGTGCCGCTGCCGACTTTCGAGGGGCGGATGATCTTTCCCTACCTGTCGAAAGGGCACACCGTCTACCTGATCGGGCGCAAAACGCCGTGGACACCAGATACGTCGTATGAGCAGGGCAAATACAAAAAGCTGCCGGTGCATGACGAGAAGGAGCGCCCGTATGTGGCCGAGGGGATCGACAACAGCGTGCTCTACAACGAGGACCTGATCGCCTCGCGCCCGGAGCGCGTCATCATCACCGAGGGGATCACCGACTGCATCACACTGCTGCATCACGGCTTTCCAGCGATCAGTCCGGTGACGGTCAATATCCGGCAGGCGGATTGGGAACGCCTCATCGACCAACTGAAACAGGTGCGTGAGGTCGTGCTCTGCCAGGATAACGAAATCTCCGAGGCCGGCTGGAAAGGCGCGTTGCGCACCGCGCATCACCTGACGCTGGCGCGCCTGCATTCCCGCATCGCCCAGTTGCCGTTGGACCCGGCGCAGGAGCGTGCGCGGCAGGAATTGACGGAACGGTTCGGCTGGCAACCCGGCGAGGGAAAAGCCGCGCTGGATGATCGGTTGAAAACACGACCGGCGGCGGATCGTGTCGCGGCGCAACTGCTGGTGGAGGCGGCGAAGCAGGACGTCTGCGGGTATTTTGTCGCCGGGCATAGCGCCGACGACTTCCGGCGCGTTTTGGATACCGCGCGTTCTCCGCTGGAGTATGCCATCGAGAGTATTCCCGACGGCGCGCTGTCCCCGCCGTTGCTGCGCGATATCGTCTCGCCGATTCTCACGGAAATCGGTGGATTGCACACGCTGGAGCAGACGCCGCTGCTGAAACGGCTGCAGGCGAAACTCGGCAAGGACAATGCGCCGCTGACCGAGCTGCGCCGGGCGATGCGCGAAGAGGAAAAGCGGCAGGTGAAACAGATCAAGCATCCGCCCACGCCCTCGGCTGCCGAGGATGCGCCGCCACCGATGACCGACCTGGGCAATGCGGAACGGCTCATTCGCCGGCACGGGGACAAATTGCTCTACTGCACGACCAGCGAGTCCTGGCTGGTGTGGGACAGTCGTCGCTGGCGACCGGATACGCGCGAGAAAGCCAAGAGCCTGGCCCACGATACGGCGCGCAGCATCCTCAAACTGGAGGCGGCTTCCGCGGCGGATCAGGCCTCGCGAGATGCCTGGATCGACTGGCAGCGGAAATCAGAGGCCGCGCATTCCACCCGATATATGCTGGAACAAGCAGTGCCCTACCTGGCGGTGCCGGTGGAAGAATTCGATACCGACCCGTGGCTGCTCAATGTCAAGAACGGCACCATCGACCTGCGCTCAGGTGAATTTCGCCCGCACCGTCGTGAAGATCTGATTCGGAAGCTCGTGCCGGTCGCCTATGATCCCGATGCGACCGCCCCGTTGTGGGGGCAGTTTCTCTACCGCATCTTCGACGGCGACCTGACGATGATTGAATATATTCAGCGGGCGGTGGGCTACACCCTCACCGGAGACGTCTCCGCGCAGTGCCTGTTCTTCATGCACGGGCAAGGCAAAAACGGCAAGTCGACCTTCGTGGAAACGATCATGTCGCTGCTAGGCGATTACGCGCAGAAAGCGCCGACGGAAATGCTCATGCGGAAGCACGCGGGCGCGAACAACGTACCCAATGATATCGCCAGGTTGCAGGGCGCGCGGATGGCCATCACCAACGAAACCGACGAGGGCAACCGCTTTTCCGAAGCGCGCGTGAAGGACCTGGTCGGCGGGGACACCATCACCGCGCGGTTTCTCCATCACGAGTATTTCGACTTCAAACCGACGCACAAGCTGTGGATTTACGGCAACCACAAGCCGGTGGCGTCGGCGAACGACTACGGCTTCTGGCGACGCGTGCATCTCATCCCCTTTGAGATGCAGATCCCGGAATCGGAGCGGATTCCCAACTTCAGTGACAAACTGCTCCCGCAGTTACCCGGCATTCTCGCCTGGGCTGTCCGCGGCTGTCAGGCCTGGTTGGGGCGGGATCAGCGACTCGATCCACCCGACAGTATCCGGGCGGCCGTCGAGGAGTACCGCAGCGATATGGATCGCCTCCGGCAGTTTTTTGCCGACTGTTGCCATGTCCTGCCCGGCGTCGACGTGCAGGCCAAAGTGCTCTACGACCACTATGTGACCTGGTGTGAGCAGAACCACGAACGGGCGATGTCCAACACCGCGTTTGGGCGCGAATTGACGGCACGTGGCTTTACCACGCAGCAACGTCGCAATGGGAATTACCGGATGGGTATCGCCGTCCGTGCCGAGTGAATCGATAGCGCGTGGAGGGTCTGTGGATAGTTGAGCTTGTTCCAGGGGTTTTTCTCTATATATATACACGTGTAGAGAAAAAACAGTCAGGGCATCTCCAACCCTCCACCAACCCTCCACATGTTGTGAACCAGGAGACAGGTATGACACTGTATATCGCCACCGATTTGGCCCGGCGTGAGATCGATTTGAGCACCATCGATCCCTTGGCCGATAATCCTGACCTCCGTATCGAAGGCCGAGTGTTTCGCGCCTTGAGCCCGGAGTATTACGCCTACCTGCGCAACCAGATGACGCGCCTGAAAGCCGCACTGGATGCCGGCACGGTGGATGCCGATACCTATCGCCCGCTGGCAGATCGCTTCAATGCTATCCATGCAGACGCTGCCGGGCAGTTCGGGGAAAAGGCCTTACGCACCGCGCTGCGGTCGTTCAATGCCCGTGCGTATCGCGTGCCTGGCGATGGTGTCGAGGTGATTGAGGTCGCAACGACACCGAAGCGTGCCTGGGATGGGCAAGGCACACTGGCCGGATTCGTCGCCACATCATCGACAATGGCCATCGAATCCCCGGTGACAGTCAGTCAACGCATCCGCACCTTCGACACGGAAGTGTGTATCACCGGATACCACGCCCCGGATGAGGATTTCCCCGGCGGGTGGGTGGATGTCGTGACGGATGACGGGGTGACCGGTCAGGTCGATCTCCGCTTCACCCGCGATGCGCACGGCCAATCCATCGTGCCGATGACGTTGACGCCGGATGAACAACGCGCCGCGTCCATGCCGGATAAGCCGATTGCATTGACGGAGGCCGACCTCGATGTCAGCGACCTGCCCGAACCGCATTATTATCCGGCAGGCGATGATCCGGTCTTGCGCTGCTATCAGCCAGTCTCGCCCCGCGCCGTCGAGCAGGTGGATGCCATCCGCGACGAAGCCAGACGTCTGGGCTGGACAGACGCGATGCTCTACCAGAATCGCGGTCGCTATGTCTACCCGTATGGTCAGGAGTATGGATTGGTCTGCGCCCTCGGACGTGACCGGGTGATCGGCGCCGTGACGCCTGACACCATCGAGATTCGCTCGACGCGCCCACAGGGGCCGACGTTGACATTTTCACGCCCGGTGACCGGGCAGCAGGAGAAGCCATGAGTATCAAACGCTACCACAATGCTACGCACGTGCTGCCGCGCGCATTGCTGAAAAAAGTTCAAGAATACTGCGGTGGGATGATGCTGTATGTCCCGCGTGCCGTCAATCGCGCTGACTTCAACCGCCTGCAGGTATTGAACCTGAAATCGCAGGGATTTCGCCATTGTGAGATTGCCAGACGGTTGGGAATGACCGAACGGAACGTCCGGGAGATCGTGCAGAAAGACCGGGAGCGCGCGCAGAAACTCGCTCCGCAAAAAAATCCCGCCTCGCGACATATAGAGAAATAGGGGCACTGCCGGCAGGGAGGCGAAACGCCTCCCCCGCCCGGCACAGGCTTTTACGCCGTCGCCAGGGGGCGAGATGAACACACCAGCCGATGGAGAGCAGATGACAGCACCAATGAATCGACACGAAGCTGAGCGCCTGGAACGGTGGAAACGCTCGACGGGACGACAACCAGGCGATCCCCCGCCCGTGAAGCACGCCATCTCCGGGACGCTGGAACATGGCATCTTCGCCTTCCGCATGTTGGGCGAGGAAGAGAAGGCGCTCTTTTCCGACATCATCGCAACCTTCCAGGAGGAGTTCAAACTCAACCACAGTGTCGACTTCGTGCAGTTGGAATTGTCCGGCATCTACTGCCTGCAACTCGTGCGGGCGATCATGGCCGAGAACTGGGAGGCCGCCGAGCGCATCGACCGGTTGCTGCGTCATCACCTGGATGACTTGAAGGTGACGAAACGGGCGCGCGAAGGGGATGGCACGCCGGAGAGCCGCACCAGCCCCCTGTCACTGGCGATGAGCCTGCTGGAGCGTGCGAAGGCCCGGAAAGCCGAAGAGCAGGTTGCGGCTGAAGATGAAAAAACGCCGGATTCATTGCAGAGAACATCCGGCAATGCCGGTGAGGAGCACGCGTGAATCGGCGCCGGCGGCGGGCCGACATTGCAGAGAAGCACTGTTCTCTGCAGTCCTGGCTTCCTTCGCTGGCGTCGGCACCAATGCCTTGCCGGATGGTGGCATCCGAGGTGTTCAAACATGCCGTCCTGCTGGGGCTCTCCGAGGGTTGGCGAGGGCATGCAGGATCATCAAGAGGCTCGATGTGTTCGGATCGTGCACTCTGCTGGTCACCTGCTGTGCTCTCCTGCAGCTCTCGGACGCTCACAGGCGTTCCAGCGCCTCTTCCAGCGCGCCGTCCACCAGGTGGGTGTAAATCTCGGTGGTGGCGATGTTGCGGTGGCCGAGAGCGCGCTGGACGACAAGCAGGTCGCCGGTGCGCCGGTAGAGCCGCGTAGCGAAGGTGTGGCGCAGGCCGTGCGGCGTGATGTCCTTCTCGATGCCGGCTTGCTGGAGCCAGCGCGCGAAGCGGTAGCCCACCTGTCGGGGTGACAGCCGGGTGCCGCGTTGACTGATGAAGAGCGCCGGGCAGTCATCGCCCTGAGCGTTGCGCCACTGGAGATAGCGGCGAAGGATGCCGCGGAGGTGGGTGTTCAAGAATTTCACCTGGCGCTGCCCACCCTTCGCCCGGCGAATGTGCAGGTGCTTGGTGTCGAGATCGACAGCATCGATATCCAGCGCGACCAGCTCCTGCAGCCGGATGCCGGTGGCGAGGAAAGTTTCGATGAGTGCGCGGTCACGAGTGGCGATTGGGCTGTGCCGACCAGTTAGGCTTTTCAGTAGTCGCCGGACTTCCGCGTCCGTGAGGAAGGCCGGCGGGGTGCGGGGCGCCGGCTGCAGATGGATGCCCGCGGCGGGATTGTCAATGAGGTGCCCGGCGTCGAGCGCCCAGGCGAAGAACGCCCGGACTGCCGCCCGCCCGCGGTTGAGGGTCGCCGGCGCTTTCGGAATGCCGGCTGGTGTGGTGGTGAGGGTTGGATCGGACAGGATGGCGGTGAGCTGTGCCGAGGTGATCTCCGGCAGCGTCACATCGCCCAGACGGGTGCACACCTGCTGGAGATCATGGGTGTAGATGGCGACGGTCTTCGCCGACCGTCCCTGCGTCTGCTGGTACATGTAGAAGGCGTTGAGCGCCTGGTCCAGTTGCATCGAGGGTGTCCTCCTTCTCTGCAATGAATGCTCGGAACGGGCGAGGGAGTCAAGTCGTATGGCGAGGTATGCAATTCACTGTGGAGACTGCCGAGACGTGTTGCCGACGCTGCCGGCAGGGAGCGTGCATTGCTGCATTACCTCGCCGCCCTACTGGGGCTTGCGCGATTATGGCGTCGTCGGGCAAGTCGGGCGTGAGACAACGCCGGAGCACTATGTCACCGTGCTGGTGAATATCTGCCACGAGGTGCGGCGCGTCTTACGCGACGACGGCACCCTCTGGCTCAACCTCGGTGATTGCTACGCCGGGTATTGGGGGGCGAAGTATGCACACAAGCCGTTCGGCGCCGACCGGACCGCGGATGCCAGCACGCCACCTAACAAGCCCAGTTTCCCGTTTCACGCCAGCGCCATCAAGCCCAAAGATTTGCTCGGCCTGCCATGGCGCGTCGCGTTCGCGCTGCAGCAGGACGGCTGGTACCTGCGCACCGACATCGTGTGGGAGAAAGCGAACTGCCTCCCGGAGAGCGTGAAGGACCGGCCCACGCGCAGCCACGAGTTCATCTTCCTGCTGACGAAGGAGCGCCGGTATTTCTACGACGCCGACGCCATTCTCGAACCGCTGGCGCCGGATTCCCTGCGGCGATATCGTGCCGGACTGCACAGCGCCTATGCCGATGCGGACACCTACGGCGGCACGCAGTCGCACGCCATGACCGAGCAGGCGTGGAAGGCGCTACGGCAGTGTCTGAAGGCCGGCGGGCAGATGCGCATCTACTCCACGCCCAACGGCATTCGCACCAGTACCTATTACCGGCTGACCTTCTCGCAGCAGTTTACGCAGTTCCGCTGGCCGTCCTGGTTCAATCCGCACTGGACGCCGGCGCGCGAGCAGGAGTTGGTGGAATTCTATGGCGGCAAGGACACCGCCGGCTGGCAGCACGAGGTGGCCGGCGAACACGGCAAGCCCAGCTACGGCGCCTTCAATCAGGAGCAATTCGACGCCGCCTGCCAGGAGATCGTCGAGTATCGCACCGTGCGCATCACCGGCGATGAATTGGCCGGCTGCGTGGACAATGCCCAGCTTTTCGATCTGCTGGAAGCGATCCTGGACCTGGCGCCACAAGCCGGCGTGTTCTGGATCGGCGCCGATCTGGGATATACGAACGACCCCACCGAGATCGTGATCTTCCAGGATGCTTCCGGGGAGAAGCCGGTGGCCAGCCTGGTGCTGCGCATCCACTGCGAGCGGGTGGCCTATCCGGTGCTGTCCATGCTCATCGCCCTGCTGGAACGCTACTACACACCGGTGGGCATCGGCATCGACAATGGCGGCAACGGCGGCGCGGTGGTGCAGGAACTGCTCACGCTGGATGCCTACCGTCCGCTCAATCTCAGCGGCCGTCTGCGCGGGATTGATTTCGGCGGCATGACCGCCTTGCCCACGCCGGATGGCGGCGAGGTGCGGAAGCGCACGAAGGAACTGATGACCTCCCTCATCAACGGCATGCTCCAGCGCCGGGAAGTGCGTTTCCCGCAGAGCGACCTGGAGCTGCAGGACCAGTTCACCACGCACACCTACACCATGACCAACAACGCCGTCGTCTACCGGCCTGCACCTGGCCCCGCGCGGGCAGGCGACGATTCCCGACCGTCAGCTGTCGGCAGACCTGCGGCAGGCCGCCCAGCGCGGCATGATTGCGCTGCAGGCGCCCACGTCGGGCGAGACGGCGGCCACGACGAAGACGCGCAAACCGAAGGAGGACTAACGCATGCCCAGTTACCAGTCGCCGGGCATCTACCCGCGCGAGATCGATTTTTCCTATTACGTGAAGCAGCTCTCCACCAGCGCCTGCGGCATGATCGGGATTGCCGAACGCGGCCCCATTCACCAGGCGACGCTGGTCACCAGTTGGGAGCAGTTCCTGCGCGCCTTCGGCGGCTACGTGAGCGCGGGGTACCTGGCGTATGCCGCGCGCGCCTTCTTCGACA
>Ga0172371_10006637_pt1 | contig 16750 bp, 18 predicted proteins | sample Lak12m_FD_114543 | JGI IMG/M metagenome (GOLD analysis project Ga0172371, IMG submission 114543) | Freshwater microbial communities from Kabuno Bay, South-Kivu, Congo - kab_022012_12m | ecosystem: Environmental > Aquatic > Freshwater > Lake | place: Democratic Republic of the Congo: South-Kivu...
AATATTCGAGGTCGCAGCATACGTGGCGATGGCCGGAATACCGCGATGATCGAGGCCCAGGAAGAACGGCACCAGTCCGATCAGGTTGCTGACCAGGATGAAAAGAAACAGTGACAGAATGTAGGGGAACCAGGACGCGGCGATCTTGCCGTGCATTACGGCACCCACGAGATTATCGCTTACATACTCGTAAAGAGACTCAAAAGCTATCTGCTTGCGGCTCGGCAGGATTTTGGCTCCGCGGGCGACCAGGAAACAAACCAGCCCGACAATCAGAGCGGCGATCCAGAGGTAAACAACGACCTTGCTGATCGACAGATCGATGGGGCCGAGGTGAAACGAGAGCTGATGACCGCCGAATGAAAGCGGCTCGACCGCCTCCTCGAATTCACCCGTCGGCTTGAAGCCTTCAGAGACAGCTTCAGTCGCGGTTTCGGCTGCCTGGGCAGCTTCCGCGGCATGGGCGATCAGACCGATCACATCTCACCCCCGGTAGCAGATGGCGACGAGACGGCGCGGCCCTTGATTCCGACCGCTATTTCGAGCGCGAAGAACAGCGTGTAAACCAGCAGGAAGCAAATCGCCGTGGTCAGGAAATATTCCTTGAGGGCCAGCGCTACGGCTATGAGCGCCAGTCCAATCAGACCAAAGCGGATGACAAAGCTCATGATGGCGACGCCGGCGGCAACGGGAACCGAAAGTTTGTAGATGGCGCGAGAGAAGAGCAGCGAGATGGAATAATTAGCCATGAATATGCAGGAAGCAAGCAGCCAGGGAACGAGCAACGGGCGGACGAAAATACCGGCAACCATTCCGGCGGCGAGAAAAACCAACATCAAGGTTGTAAGCTTCCTGGTGATAAAAGCCTCCGTTTTGTTCCGAATGATCCAATGCGGTCACAGGCTTTTGTAGATGCCATACAAGCCGGCAGCGAAACCCGCGAATACTCCTACAATGAGGAAGAGCGGTGTGGTGTGGAGAAGGTAGTCCAGACCCAGCCCGCTGATGGTGCCGAGCGCCACCCCTCCGACCAGGTATGAGGCAATCCATTCCCAGCCCAGGGGACTCCCCCCTCGACCACCATTCGGTTTTGCCTTCTTATTGTCAGGCAAATTAAAAACCGCGTTAGCTTATCGCGGCGTCAATAATTAGTCAAGAGCCCCCGGGGGTATTTTTCGGATGGCTGTTATAAGCACTTCCGCAGGGTGCCGACAACTACCTTGTATCGATGCCGCGGCGGCTCCGAACCTGCAGGATATCCAGCAGATATATAAGGTAAAGACTGATGCCGATCACGACTCCCGCCAGTATGACCGTGACGAAACCGGGAGCGAAGCGCATCGACAGCGCCAGCGAACTCATGAGCGTACACCAGGCATAGAGGACCAGTACGGCCTTCCTTTGCGAGAAGCCGATGTTGAAAAGCCGGTGATGCAGATGACCCCGGTCTGGCCGGAAGATGTTCTGGTGGTTCTTCATGCGCCTCAGGATCGTGAGGGAGAGATCGAATATAGGCATGCCCATGATCAACAACGGTATGACCAGAGTGACGGCGGCAACGCTCTTCAGGACGCCGTGCACCGTGGCTGCGGCCAGAATGAACCCCAGGAGCATCGAACCCGAGTCGCCCATGAAAATCGAAGCCGGAAAGAAATTGTGTCTGAGAAAACCGAGCGTGGTGCCGGCGAGAATAGCGGCGAGAATGCCCGCGCCCGGCCGCCCCAGCGAAATCGCGATGATGGCGAAGGTGACAGCGGCGATCGTGCAGACCCCGGCGGCAAGCCCATCCATGCCGTCGATAAAGTTGACGATGTTGATCAGCACTATTACCCATATCATGGTCAAGGGGATGGCGAGTACAGGATCCAGGGTGATCGTGCCCAGTTCGGGCAGTGTGAAATAGTCGATGCGCACTCCATACCAGACGAGGCAGCCAGCTGCGAGAAACTGACCCGTGAACTTGACCAGCGGCGTCGTGCCGCGAAAATCGTCGACGGCCCCAAAAAGAGTGATGACCGATGCCCCAACCAGCACACCTTTCATTTGGTCAGTCAACTCGAGGAAGAGCAGGGCCGGGATGATGAAACCGAAGAATATGGCCAGACCGCCCAGACGCGGGGTCGGATCCTCATGAATCTTGCGGGAATTGGGCTCATCCATGGCACCGACGAGACGGGCTATGGAACCCACGGTAGGAGTAATGATAAATACGATGGCGGCGGCCGTCACGAATGCTATCAGCGCCAGCTTAGTCCCTGCTATGGGGGTTCCGACAAAATCGTCCATCTAGCCGCCGATCATCATCGTTTGTGCCAAGCCACCCAATTAGCCGCCGATCTTGTGCAGTTTTATTCCCGCCTCGGCAAAGAAGCCGGTGGCGAGCTCATCGGGATAACCCTGGTCGAAATAGACTTCCACAATGCCGGCATTGATAATCATTTTGGCGCACAAAGAGCAGGGCTGATGCGTGCAATAAAGCGTTGAGCCCTCGATCTTGACTCCGTGCAAGGCCGCCTGGGCGATGGCATTCTGCTCGGCGTGAAGCGCGCGGCAGAGCTCGTGCCGCTCTCCCGAAGGCACTTTCAGCTCCTCGCGAAGACAGCCCACCTCGATGCAATGGCTGATGCCCCGCGGGGCGCCATTGTAGCCGGTCGAAAGCAACCGTTTGTCCTTGACCAGCACCGCTCCCACTTGTCGCCGCATGCAGGTCGAGCGTGTCGATACCTGCTGAGCGATCTGGAAAAAGTATTCGTCCCAGGTCGGACGACTCTTTTTTTGGGGAAGCGGAACCGCGGCGAGAATATCGTTCTTTTCCTTCTTGTTCTTCATAATCCCGGTCCCTGTGGGTAAAAAAACTTATAATAGCCTATCCGCCGCGCCCGTTTTTTGCAAACCACTCCGAGAGACATTGATACACTTTCTTGTTCTATTCGGCGCGCCTGTTTCCTTGGGCGACCGGTGGCCGGCGTACGGGTCCCAGTTAAAGTCGGACGAAACCTACAGGTGAGGATATAGCGGAAAGTCGGCCAGCAGCGCATCGGCCCAGCCGCGCAGGCGCCTGACCTCGTCCGCTGTAACATTGGGAATAAGCGCCGCCAGGATGATCTCTGCACTCCGTTCCATTTCCGGCTCGCGAAAGCCACGGGGCGTCCCCGCTGGCGTACCGATCCTGATACCGCTGGTCACTGTAGGCGGCAGCTCATCGTAGGGAACGGCGTTCTTGTTGACGGTGATGCCCGCCTCCTCCAGCCGGTTTTCAGCCTCGATGCCGGTAATGCCGATATTGGTTAGATCCGCCAGCATCAGGTGATTGTCGGTGCCGCCCGAAACCAGGTTGATGCCGCCGGCCTGCAGACATTCCGCCAGCCGGGCGGCATTGGCGACAGTCTGCTTCTGGCGCCCGCGGAAATCTTGAGTGGCGGCCAGTTTGAAGCAGGCCGCCTTGGCGGCGATGATGTGCATGAGAGGTCCGCCCTGCAATCCCGGAAATATTGCCTTGTCGATGCTCTTGGCGTACTGGTTCTTGCAGATAATGACGCCGGAACGGGGGCCGGCGAGGGTCTTGTGCGTAGTCGTGGTGACGTAATCGCTGGGCGCCACGGGATCCGGATGCAGCCCCGCCGCGACCAGTCCGGCTATATGGGCCATGTCAACCATGAGCCTGGCGCCGACGCCACGGGCAATCTCGGCGAAGCGTTCAAAATCGATGGTGCGCGGATAAGCGCTGGCGCCGGCGACTATCAGCGCCGGCTGATGTTCCCGGGCCAGCCGTTCTATCTCATCGTAATCGAGCCGTCCGTTCGCGCGGTCGAGTCCGTAGCTATGAAAATGGTAGAGCCGCCCGGAGAAATTGACCTTGAGCCCATGGGTCAGGTGGCCACCATGATTCAGCTTCATGGCAAGGATGCTGTCACCCAGGGAAAGCCCTGCGAAATAAACGGCCTGGTTGGCAGTGGAGCCGCTGTGCGGTTGTACGTTCACATGCTCCGCCCCAAAGAGCGACTGGCAGCGCTTTATGGCAAGTGTCTCCACTTCATCAACCACCTCACAGCCACCGTAGTACCGCGCATTGGGATAGCCTTCGGCGTACTTGTTGGTCAGAACGGAGGACGCCGCTTCCAGAACCGCACGGCTGGTAAAATTTTCCGAGGCGATGAGCTCGACGGTCTGGCGCTGGCGCCTGAGCTCGTCCTTGATCAGTTCGGCCAGATCCGGATCCGCTTCTTCAAGCGGCGCCAGAAACTCCGCCGGTATTTTCGATTCGGTTTTCTGCTCGCTCATGCTTATGTCCTGTTACTTTTTTTCCAGTTCGGCGATGAGCTCCAGGCGCCGGGCGTGACGGCCACCTTCGAAATCCGTGCTGATCCAGATATCCAGAATCTCAAAAACCTGGTCGGCGCCCATGGTCCGCTCACCCAGGCACAGGATATTGGCGTCATTATGACGGCGGCTCATCTCTGCCTGCATGGGATCGCATGGTCCGACCGCGCGTATGCCGGCGATTTTATTGGCGGCGATGCACATTCCCAGACCGGTGCCGCAGACAAGAATGCCGCGCTCGGCCTCCCCGCCGGCAACGGCGCGTGAGACTTCAACGGCGTAGGCGGGATAGTCGCAGCTATCCTCGGAATTCGTGCCCATGTCGAAGACACGGTGGCCCATGGCCTCGAGGCGGTCGGTAATACTTTTTTTCAGCCGGAACCCGGCGTGGTCTGCTGCGATAGCGATCTTCAAGCGGTCTCCTCCTCGAGGGCGCCTTTCAGAATATCCGGAAGTGCGGGTCTCAGCATTTCCAGAACCTCCAGATAGTACCCGATTGACTCACCGATGGGGTCGGGGACGTCTGTATCCGCACGGGTCTTTGAATCGAGCCTGCGCGGAAACAACAGGGCCAAGTATATCTTATTTTTACTTTCCGGGAACGTCTGCACAAGGTATTCATGATGACTTCTAGTCATGGCCAGAACGATGTCAGAGGCCCTCATGATCGAGTGCCGTATCTCCCTGGCGCGATGATGGGAGAGATCGAGTCCCCATTGGTGGGCGGCCGCTCGGGCTTCTCTGGTAGCGAGGTTTCCATCCCACGCATGAGTGCCGGCGGAGCCGACCAGAAGGCGGGCGCTCAGGCCCTGCTTGCCGGCATAATCGCGAAGCAGGGCCTCGGCCAGGGGACTGCGGCAGATGTTGCCGGTGCAGACGAATAAAACTGAAACCGGGGCTTTCCTTTTCGCGGTGGCATTTACTGCGCTTCCCCTGGACGCAGTCATCGATTGAGCCTCTCCCTGATTTTCTCGGCCGTCATGGCTCCTTGCCGCAGGATCTCGGGCGATCCCTCATCTTCAAGAGGTCTTAGATCGACCACGGTGGAAGGCCGGCGATGCTCGCAGTCACCGCCATCGACAACTATCTCACATGCCTCGACCACACTCGGCTGGATTTCGCCGGCAAGGCCCGGCTCGGGATCGCCGGACAGATTAGCGCTCGTAACCGCGAGAGGGCCTGGCAATTTTTTATATATATCTCCCGCCGGCGGCGGCACGATACGGACGCCGATGCTGCCGCCGCCATGAACGTGGATACCACCCGAGCCCTCTATAAAAGGAACAACCGCCGTCACCGGGCCGGGTAGTAACTTTGTCAGCACGCCGGCGATAGCTTCCGGCAGCTCCGGGTTCAGGTCAATAATCTGTTCGACCGACGTAAACACCAGGGCCAGAGGTTTGTCTTTTTGCCTTTCCTTGACATGATAAATTCGCTCGACCGCAGTCGGCAGACTCGCCAGACAAGCCAGGCCATAAACAGTATCCGATGGCAGGACCACCAGACCACCCCGGTCAAGCGCCGCGCTGACACGCTCCCAGTCAGCGGCGGTCATTTCCTCTTTGTGTAATATTTCTGTCATGTAGTCAACTTATTTCTGTGACCGCTGCGCTGATACCACCCGGTCCAGACCCGCGAGATCGGGCGTCACCAGCGCCGACTTGAAATTCCCGGATGCTTGCAGGAGTTCGAGCACGGCCTGACCCTGGGTGGCGCCGATTTCCAGAATCAGCTCACCACCGGGTTTCAGAAATTGTGGCGCCTGATCCGCCAGAACCCGGTAGAAATCGAGCCCGTCGCTGCCGCCGTATAGCGCCTCGCGAGGCTCAAAATCCCGCACGTCGCGCGGTAGCGCTACCCATTCCTCTTCGGAAACATAGGGTGGATTGGAGACGATCAGATCGTAGGTTTCCAGTGGATCGAGGCCTTCAAAAAGATTTGACTGGATAAAGCGCAGGCGCGAACCCACACCGGCTCCACGGGCGTTTTCTTCGGCCAGTTCCAGCGCCTCACCACTGGCGTCGCTGGCCGTGATTTCCGCATCGGGAAACGCAGCGGTGATGGCTATGGCTATGGCGCCGCTGCCGGTCCCCAAATCGAGTACCGCCGGCGGCCGCGGCCAGTCGCCCTCCATGAGAAAATCTACCGCCGTTTCAACCAGATGCTCGGTTTCCGGGCGGGGGATGAGCACGCTGCGGTTCACCTTCAGGTTCAGGTTGCGGAAAAAAGCCCTGCCTAGGATATAGGCGATCGGCTCCCCTTCGCCCCGCCGCCGGATTAGCTCACGCAAGCGGTCAACTTCCCCGGGGGTTAGAGGCTGATCGAAGTGCACATAGAGGTCGACGCGGTTGAAATCAAGAACTTCGGCTAGCAACAACTCGGCATCCAGGCGCGGCGTGGTCGAGCCCCTTTCCTTGAGCCAGCCGGTCGATTTACTGAGGAGATCCGCTATTGTCGGGGCTGCTTCCCCCATGGCCGGCGTCTCAGACTCCGGCCTTGAGCTGCTCTGCCCGGTCCTGGGCGGCCAACGCCTCGGTGAATTCGTCGATGTCGCCCTGGAGAATGGCTTCGAGTCTGTGCAGCGTCAAGCCAACGCGGTGGTCGGTGACCCTGCCTTGCGGAAAATTATAGGTCCGGATCTTCTGGCTGCGGTCGCCGGTTCCCACCTGGGACTTGCGCTGGTCGGCCAGTTCCTTCTGCTGTTCCGCGAGCTTCAGTTCGTAAAAACGCGCCCGCAGTACCTTCATGGCCGCGATCTTGTTCTGCAGCTGCGATTTTTCATCCTGCATGGATACGACCAGACCGGTCGGTTCGTGCGTCAGCCGTACCGCCGAATCAGTCGTGTTCACCGACTGGCCTCCCGGACCGCTGGATCGGAAGATGTCGACCCGCACATCCGCCGGATCGATCTCGACTTCGACTTCCTCGACCTCCGGCAGCACAGCGACGGTGGCAGTGGACGTATGGATGCGGCCGCCAGACTCGGTCACGGGGATGCGCTGCACCCGGTGCACGCCGCTCTCATATTTGAAGACGCTGTAGGCGCCCCTGCCCTTCACTTCCATGATCACTTCCTTGAAGCCGCCCATCTCCGTCGGGCTGGAAGAAAGAATCTCGGTCTTGAATTTTTTATTCTCCGCATGCTTGGCGTACATGCGCAGCAGCTCGCCGGCAAACAGCGAAGCCTCGTCGCCGCCAGCGCCGCCGCGGATCTCAATAATGACATCCTTCTCATCGTTGGGATCCGGCTCCAGCATGCTGACCCGAATCTCCTCGGAGAGCAGCTCCATTGCCTCACGCGATTTGAAGAGCTCCTCCTTGAGGAATTCACGCATCTCCGGCTCGACCTCGCCGTCGGCGCCGAGCATTTCCTCGGCCTCGGTCATGCTGGCTTCGGCTTCGCGGAATTTCCGCACCAGGTCATACGCCGGTTGCAGATCTGAATGGGCCTTGGCGAGCTCGGCATAATGCTGCCGGTCGTCATGCACACCAGGATCACTCAGCTCCTGGTTGAGCTGCTCATACTTGTCTTCAATTTCTTTTATCAGTTTTTCGATCATGCCATTACTTCCACATCTGCCTTGCCATCGTGGTCCATCTCGATCGGCTCCAGCGCCGCGACGCCCTCCAGCGCCGCCACTGCGACTTCGATCTGGGATTCGTCGGGCTCACGGGTGGTGAGTTTCTGCAAGAGGAGCCCCGGATACATGATGACTTTCAGGAAGGTGCTGTCTTTATGCTTCCCTGCATATTTTATCACCTCGTAAGAGAGGCCGACAACGAGCGGGATGCCAATGATGCGGGAAAGAATGAATAGTAAAACGTGACTGATATTGGTCCAGTCTCCTGGTATCGGCACGAACGAGAACACGGCGATGGCGAGCACCATGACGATGAGCAGAAAGCTGGTGCCGCAGCGCGGGTGTACCGGTGAAAACCTGTGCACGTTTGAAGGCGTCAGCTCCAGCCCGGCCTCCAGCGCGTGGATGGTCTTGTGTTCGGCGCCGTGGTACTCGAATACCCGCCGCAGCTGCTTGATGCGGGAAATCACCGCGATATAAATGATCAGGATACCGATGCGGAAAACGCCTTCCGCGGCAACAAAGGTGGCGGAATTCGGAAACCGGTCGCGAATCGAACCGGCCACCAGTAGCGGCAAAACCACGAACAGGCCTACGGCCATTATGATGCCGATGCCAAGGCTGAACCCCATCTCCTTGCCGGTGATGTCGTGCTCTTCTTCCCCCAGGGACTCGTTTGCCGACCGGTTCAGGGCTCTGATTCCCAGTGACAACGATTCCCACAGGCCGATGATGCCCCTGAGGATCGGCCATCTGAGAACAGGATAACGGTCGGCTAAAGGTTTGAGCGCCTCCGAGTGCAGGCTGATCGTACCGTCGGGACGGCGGCAGGCCAGCGCCCAATGCCGTTTGCCCCGCATCATCACGCCCTCGATTACCGCCTGACCGCCAACCGACGCGGCCGGGTGCCTGCCAGAATGCTTACCGTTCAACGTTTACCACTCAATGCTTTCCATCCACTCTTCCATTTCAGCTACTTCCTCCAGGGTGTATTCCTGGCCGCAGTACATCTTGCCCTCATGACATTTTCCATACAGGCAATCGGGGCCGGAGCGGCGGAACAGGGTCGGCGCCGTGGCGATTGCCAGCGCCCGCATGCGCCAGGCCAGAGCGTTGATCTCCCATTGCGCCCGGCGGCAACAGCGGATGCGGAAGAAGTGCCTGAGCTCCCTCGCATTCATAGTAGCAACGATACGGGTCTCAGCGGCATTGGGAAGCACAAAGCGGGCGTCTTCCTGGATAGTCTCTTTTGCCAGCCCTCTCTCCGTTCCTAAATCCACGAGGCGGTCGTAAGCGGCGGTGGCGGCAGCCATGGCAGCTTCGAATACAGCAAGCGCTTCAGCGTTTTCGGCAATTTTGGGCGGAACGATGAATCCACCTTCCCCGGAAAAACGAACGTAGCGCTGCGATTGCTGGGAGTAGGATGCCAGCCGGTGCCTCACCAGCTGGTGAGAACAGGCCCGCGAGATGCCGTCGATGCCAAAGGTGTAGGAAGCATGTTCCAGTGCACTCAGATGCCCCGATCTGACCAGCAGCTTCACCAGCCTTTCGACCTCATCGGCCGACATCTTTTCCCTTAGCTCCGCGGCCGTTGACGGCGAATAGCAAAGCCTGCCCGCGGCAGCCACGGCGCGCTCGGGCTCGGGAGTGTGCGTTAAAAGGGTTACTTTGAGAGTCGCCGACACCGGTGGGACCGGCTAGGAGGTTTGCCTCTTGGCGTACTTACGCTTGAAACGTTCAACGCGGCCACCGGTATCGACCAGCTTCCGCTTGCCGGTGTAGAAAGGATGACACTTCGAACATATTTCCACGTGGATCTCCGGCACCGTCGAACGGGTGGTGAACTCGTCGCCGCAGGAGCAACGTACCTTGGTTTCCATGTATTCCGGATGGATGCCTTTTTTCATTTCAGTTCCTCGGCCGTCTGTATGAACAAGAAATGATAGCACGAGTGGATGGTAGATGGTAGGGAGCACGCCCCGGCGCCAAAATCCGCACAACCTTGCAGCCAATACGGTCAAGTCTGATATTCTTTACTGATGATGCATTTTGAACTCAAACGTATCCCGCTGCCGGGGAAGTCGCCGGTATTGCTCGCCATGATGCTCGGTTTGATGGCGTTGATGGCCATTTTCGCCAGCAGTTGCGCCAATGATGTCTCCACGGCTAACGAGCTCGTAAAGGAAAGCGAGTCCCAGCGCGCCGCGGCGATGGACGAGCTCAGGAAATCAACCGGCGCCATCGACGGGCTGATGCACAGCGCTGTTGCCGGACAACCCATCCCCGCAAACGATACTCAGGCCACTACGGCGGCAATCATCGACAATCTGAACCGGGCCCTTGGCGACCTCGCCGCCAGGGACGCCAGGCTCCAGGATGCCCAGAAGCTCGATCTCAATGACAATTACCAGGAATACCTGAGACTGCTGCGGGAAAACAACAGCAAGCTCACGGACACCGTGAATGCGATAACGATGATCCCGCTCATGCTGCAGAAGGATCAGGAGACGCTGGCCGGCTCCGATCAGGCTAAAACCCAGGCAGTTATCAATCAGGTCTATTCGCTGCAAATACAGATTGGGCAGCTATATCGCGAATCGGAGACCCTGCGCACCCAGGCCGACAATATCATCCAGGACAATCCCGGGGATTTCGGGAAATGACCCTCCTTGCCTTGTAAGCCCGGCGTACCTAAAATAGCTTTTGGTGGACACACGGGCGATTAGCTCAGCTGGTTAGAGCGCCGTCCTCACATGGCGGAGGTCACTGGTTCGAGTCCAGTATCGCCCACCACTTTTACTTGTTTGTCCGCGGATGAAACAAAACGGACACCCGCGTGGGGGATTAGCTCAGTTGGGAGAGCGCTTGCTTCGCATGCAAGAGGTCACCGGTTCAAGTCCGGTATCCTCCACCAAACCAAGCGGGAACGTTCAAACTACGTGGGACCCGATACTTTGGGGGATTAGCTCAGTTGGGAGAGCGCCTGGTTTGCATCCAGGAGGTCACCGGTTCGAGTCCGGTATCCTCCACCATCTTTGGACCTCTTAATATTTACCTTGGCTGTGAAGATTCACATTCATCAGCTCAAACGGGACCGCCGTCCCTGAATCAAACGTCTGAGCTTGTCAAAACCGGCGCCGCGGCCGACCAGAGCTCCAGCCAGCCATCCGACCGCCTTCACGGCATACCCCACACTGATAATCAGCTTAAAAACCAGCGAAGACGATCGCCCATGGTACTTTGAGAAAAAGTTCATCAGGCCGATGGCGTGTGCAGCAACAACCTTCCCCTTTAGTTTTTTCATGGTTTCGCCGCCGTAGTGTAAAACAACCGCCTCCGGAACATACATGACTTTCCATCCCGCGTGGCTCATGCGATAACACCAGTCAATGTCTTCGCAATACGAGTAACCCAGACACATGAAAACTTCTTCATCCAAAAGTCCCACCGCTTCCACCGCTTCCCTCCGGGCCATTAGGGCGCAGCCGCACAGCCAATCGACTTCCCGTACTTCCGTACTATCATCAGAAATGTAAAAGGCGTTGGCTCGACTGCCAAGCCCCCAAAAACGGGGGATAAAAAATTGACTCAGAGCACGGGGAATGGAGGGATAAAATCCCTTGGATCGCACCTGGAGAGTTCCGTCCCTATTAATCACCCTGGGGCCACAGCTACCAGCATCTGGATGGCTGTCCATGAACTGCACCAGTCGCGGCAGTGCGTCTTTAAAGAGGAGAGCATCGTTATTGAGCAGGATGATGTAGCGGCCGGTGGCGACTTCCATACCCTGGTTGCTGGCGTGGGAGAAACCAAGGTTTGACTCGTTGCGTATCAGCCGCACTTCTGGAAAATCCCGCTCAATCATTTCGACGGCGCCGTCGCTGGAGCCATTATCGACTACGATTGTTTCAATGGAAAGAGAACCGTGGTGACACCGGATATGCTCCAGACAATTACGCAGGAGGTCTAGAAGGTTCCAACTAACAACGACCACAGAAACATCCACGACTGACGAAGAGGAATGATCATTCAACATGAGGCTGCCATCTTTCACAAACATATATTAGCAGCGTCCAAAGTTGCCGTCTAGAATTGTTGGCGGGCCGTTTTACCGGCTGGCAGACCTGAAAAGGAGAAAGCCCCGAATAGTTTCGGGGCCTTCCAAGGGGGGCGATTAAGCCCATAACACAAAGTTAAGTATATTGGTTAGTATAATAACCTCTCGCACTATGGCAGTCTATAGTGAATAGTTGCCAAATTATTGATGCAATTGCATCAGGGGAGACGGCCTGAAGACCTTTTCGTCAACCGGACTAGCCCCCGAAGTCAACATAACCGGCGCGAACAGCATAAGCCACCGCTTCCAACTTACTGTGAACTCCGAGCTTGCCGAGGATATTCTGGATATGATTGCGGGTGGTTGTGGGGCTAATGTAGAGCTGCTTGGAGATGACGTCGTTTTTGAGACCGCGTGCCAGAAGCTGTAAAATTTCGAGCTCGCGCCTAGTCAACCTCACCATCGCCTTTCCGCCTTCAGCTTCAACTTCTTCATAACCGCCGCTTCCCGGCGCGCCCGTGCGCGGTTGCTCGTAGTGTTGAACAGCGGCGCGAACATGCTTTGCCAGGGCTTCAAGTTTGGTGTTCTTGTGCCGTAACCGGTCGTAGGCGGCTTTCTGGCGAGCTGCGGCCGCCACCCGCGCCACCAGCTCTTCCTGATCGTATGGCTTGGCCAGATAGTCATGAGCCCCCGCCTCAAACCCGGCCACATTGTCTTCCACGGTCGGTTTCTCATGGATAAAAATAACCGGTATATGTTTGAGGCTGGAATCGCTTTTCAGCGATCGGCAAATTTCGTGACCGGTGAGTACCGGCATGTCGACATCGAGGATAATTATATCGGGGCGTTCGTCACGCGCGATCTGCCGCGCAGCGGACCCATCGACTGCCGTCAGCATCCGATAACCCGCTCTGGACAGGCATTCCTTGGTGTTGTGGAGCACATCCGGGTCGTCATCCACAACCAGAACAATCTCATTCGCCATGATCTGAAACCCACCCCTGAAGTAGTTCCGCTGCTTCATTTTACAACGGTCAAGTCTAAATAGTATACCAATATACTCAGGATTTTCCAGTTTGAATGCATTAATTTATTTTCATCAGGAAAATAGTTGATGTGACTCAGGCGAAAAGCGGAGCGATATCATTCAGGCAAGGCTCGGTGGGGAGGGGATTCGCGCTACATTCGAAGCACTGGCAGGGCTCTTAGCGCCGGTATTTTGCCCGGCCGGAAGCGTAGAGATCGCCACCCTTGGCGTCCATGACCACGATGGCGGGGAAGTCTTCCACTTCGAAACGGTGGATGGCTTCGGTGCCGAGCTCGGGCCAGGCGACGACTTCAGCCGCCTTTACTTTCTCAGCCAGGAGAGCCCCGGCGCCACCGACAGCGGCAAGATAAACAGCGCCATTCTCTTTGAGCGCCGCCGTGAACCCGGGGCCGCGATCCCCCTTGCCGATGACCGCCCTCAGACCAAGCGCCAGCAGTTGCGGGGTAAAACGGTCCATGCGGATACTGGTCGTAGGGCCGGCCGAGCCGGTGGGTTTCCCCGGCGAGGCCGGTGTCGGTCCCACATAATAGATGATCTGGCCATCGAGCTCGATCGGCAGGTCTTCACCCCGCTCGATCAATTCAACCATACGGCTGTGGGCCGCGTCCCTGGCCGTGAAGATCGTTCCGGTGACAAGAACCTTGTCGCCGGCTGAAAGTGCGCGGGCATCAGCCTCGGTAAGCGGAGGATGCAATTCAATCAGTGGTAGCTGCGGTTCTTTATGGGAAGTGTCCCGATTCATGATGTTATCTGTGGCCCTGTGTCGGAATTGTGCGGATCAATGTCAAAGACTCCCGGTCGCCCGGCGCGCCGAATTGCACTGGATGTTGACCGCTACGGGTAATGAGGCGATCAGGCAGGGATAGTCCTCGATCGCCACGCCCAGACAGGTCATGGTACCGCCGAGGCCTCCCGGACCGATCCCGAGAGCATTAACCCGGTCGAGGATCTCGGCCTCCAGCTGCGCCAGCCGCGCATCGGCATTGGGTCTTCCTGCCGGCCGGAGAAGCGCCTTCTTGCTCATGAGAGCGGCGCGGTCCATGCTGCCCCCGACGCCCACCCCCAGGAAAATCGGTGGACAGGGCTTGCCGCCGGCAATTTCCACTGTTTCTACCGCAAAGTCAACAACTCCGGCAGCGCCGTCGGCGGGCTTGAGCATGGCAATACGGCTCATGTTCTCGCTGCCGGCGCCCTTGGGCAAAACCGTGATATCAAAGCCGTCCCCCTCGACGAGATCGGTATGGAGCATTGCCGGAGTATTGTCACCAGTATTGATCCGGTCAAAGCAGGGGCTGCTGACGACAGAGGACCGCAGGTAACCTTCCTTGACGGCCTGGGCCACGCCAGCGTCCACCGCGGCCGCCAGGGAGCCGCCGGTAATGGCAACATCCTGCCCGATCTCGGCGAACACGACCGCCAGCCCTGTGTCCTGGCAAAGTGGCACGTGTTCGCGCGCTGCTATCTCGGCATTTTCAAGCAGGGTCAGGAGAACTTCCCTGCCCAGGGGGGATTCCTCACGATCCAGCGCCAGCTGCAGGGCAGCCACGACATCGGGGGGCAAGATGATGTTGGCTTCCTGATAAAGCCGGGAAACCATGGCGCTGACTTCGCTTACATCGACTTCCCGCACGGTCAAGGCCCCCCGATCCCGAGCATGCGGCGCGTGGAATCGGCCACCGCCGATGGCGTTTTCGGCTTGCGGGCGACGCCGCTGGCGACCGCCGCTCCCGCCACCGCAGCCGCAACAGCGGGAGCTACCCGCAGATCGAAGGCTTCGGGAATAATGCATTCGGAGCTCAATTCATCACCTACCAGGCCGGCCAGAGCTTCGGCGGCCGCGATTTTCATTTCCTGGTTGATGGCGCTGGCGCTCACATCCAGGGCGCCACGGAAAATTCCCGGGAAGCCGAGAACGTTGTTGACCTGATTGGGGAAATCGCTACGGCCTGTGGCAACCACTGCCGCGCCGGCGTCGCGGGCGTCATCCGGCAAAATCTCCGGGTCGGGATTGGCCATGGCCATGACGATGGCGTCCTTTTCCATCGAGGCTACCATGGCTTTCGAGACAGCGTCCTTCACCGAGACGCCGACAAACATATTACTGCCATCCATGGCCTCGGCCAGGCTGCCCTCGCAACTGTGGGGGTTGGTCCAACCGGCCACTTCTTCCTTGACCGGCGTCAGATCGGATCGGTGATTGCCAATAGCGCCTTTGGTGTCACAGAGAATTATCTCTTTAACACCCACCGACTGGAACATGCGGGCGATGGCGATGCCAGCGGCTCCAGCGCCATTGATGACGACCTTGAGCTCTTCCAGTTTCCGTCCCGTAACCTTGCAGGCATTAAACGCAGCCGACAACACTACCACGGCGGTGCCATGCTGATCGTCGTGGAAGACGGGGATATCACAGGCTTCGATCAGCCGGCGCTCCACCTCAAAGCAGGTGGGTGCGGAAATATCTTCAAGGTTGATACCGCCGAAGCTGGGCTCCAGCAGCCTGACCGCCTGTACAATGTCGTCGGCATTCTGACTGTCGATGCAGATGGGAAATGCGTCTACGGCGCCAAAGGCCTTGAACAGCACCGCCTTTCCCTCCATGACCGGCAGGGCGGCGCGAGCGCCGATATTGCCAAGACCCAGCACGGCGGAACCGTCCGTAACCACAGCCACCGTGTTCCAGCGGCCGGTATAAATATCTATCAGATCCGGGTCCGCAGCGATGCGCCGGCAGGGTTCCGCAACGCCCGGCGTATAAGCGATAGAGAGCGCGTGCTTGTCCGCCACCGGCACCTTGCTGTCGATGGAGAGTTTGCCCCGCCATTGCTCGTGCAGCCGTAAGGCCTCTTCCTGAAGAGATCTCAGGCGATCGTTATAAGTCTTGTCATCAGCCATGCTGATTATTATATATGGGTTTCCCATAACTGGTTCCCCGTTGGGAAAAAATTAGATCGGACTGAGCATGCCAGCGTGATATAGTAGGGACGTCCTGGAACCGCTATGGCCGGGATACGCAGGATCAACCTTAACCAAAGCCGGTAATTTGAAACCAGATACCAGAAACCTGAAAATTGGCGGTATGGCCCTCGAGAACGGGGTTATGTTCCAGAGTAACCGGCACTGGGCGATGGCCGTGCGCGGTAGCGATGGCGCTGTCCATATCGCTTCAGGAGAAAAGACCCTGATCGGCATGTCGCAGATGCGAAAAATCCCCGTATTGCGGGGACTGATCAGCCTGGCCGAGACGGCGCTGGTGCTGCCGAAAGCCAGCAGCCATGGCGGCCGCCTGCCGATCATGACACGGTCCCCGGAAGTCGTAGCTTCGGTAATGGTGAGCGTGGTGGGCGCCATTGTCGTCAAGAATCCCAAAAACAAGCTCTCTCCCCTGACGGAGGAACTGCTGATGGCCGCGCTTGCGGCGCTGCCCTCACTGGTAGCCCTGCGCCGTTCGCAAGCTATCGAGTACCATGCCGCCGAGCACAAATCGATCAATACCTATGAAGCCACAGGCGGCCTAGATGCCGGAGCGGCCCGTGGCGCCGGCGCCGAGCATCCACGTTGCGGTTCCAACATCGTTGGACCGGCACTGGCATTGATAGCCCTCGGCAACACGCTCGCTGAGAAGGCTCTGGGACGGCGCAGCAACATTGCCCGCCTGGGTGTAGGCGTCCTCAGTCTTTCCGGCGCCGTGGAACTGGTTCAATGGGCCGCGCGCAACCCAGGCAACTTCCTGGCGAAAGTCCT
>Ga0172371_10006639_pt1 | contig 16748 bp, 10 predicted proteins | sample Lak12m_FD_114543 | JGI IMG/M metagenome (GOLD analysis project Ga0172371, IMG submission 114543) | Freshwater microbial communities from Kabuno Bay, South-Kivu, Congo - kab_022012_12m | ecosystem: Environmental > Aquatic > Freshwater > Lake | place: Democratic Republic of the Congo: South-Kivu...
GCCGGGCATGGACTGGATGGGCTGGTCCTTTTTCGCAACCGCTCGGTGGCCCTCAGGGCTCAAGTTCTGTTATCCGTGTGGAAACCTCGCGTAACCAGGCACTTCCAGAAGGCAGTGGAGTCGTTTCGCCCCGGTGCAATCATCTTTCACCATCTGGTCAGGCTCTCCCTTGATTTGCCCTCAGTCGGCAGGAGGCGGCGGATCCCAACCGTATATTACTTGCATGACTATTATCCTGTTTGCCCTTCATACTCGCTTTACGATTACCGGGGGATGAACTGTGAAGGCGGATCGCCCACGAGGTGCTCCCGGTGTCTTTTTGCGGCCAGGTTCGGCAGCCTTGCCAAAGGGCCCATGTGGGTTGCGGGCATTCCCTTCCTGTGGCTGCGGGAGCGGCTCAGGAATCGTCTCCGCCGGGATGTGGATCTGTTCGTGTCTCCCTCTGAATTCCTGCTCAAGAGCCTTGAACGACTTGGCTTCCCTATGGAACACACCGCGGTGATTCCTTACGGAGCAGATCAGGTGAACAAGAATCGAAAGCCCTTCGCGTCCGGCAGCGTTAGGTTCGGGTACATCGGAAGCACACACTTGAAAAAGGGGCTTCAGGTTCTTGTGAAGGCTTTCGAGGGGGATCTTTCCAAGCATCTTCTCTTACGGGGGTTTCCCGATGAGAAGGCAATTGAGAATTTCAGGAATTCTCATCCTGGCTTTGAGGCACGGCTGGAAGTCTTCAATCCCGACCTGGATTCCTTCTACGATAAAATAGATGTCGTAGTGGTACCTTCTTTGTGGCGCGAAAATCAGCCCAACGTTATAATCGAATCCTTTACCCGCGGGAAGGCTGTTGTATGCAGTAATCTGGGAGGCATGGCCGAAATGGTGGAAGACGGCCGTTCGGGCCTTCTCTTCAAAGCGGGTGACCCGCATGATCTGAGGCAGAAAATCGAGTACCTTGCGCAGAATCCGTCAAGGGTGGGCGCGCTGGCGGCACATGCCCCTCTCTGGCCGACGGTGGAAGAAAACGTGGACAGGCTGTTGGATGCCGTGGAGGCTTTGAGGGTTCGGCCCCGGCCATGAGAGAATGACTACGAAGTTGGGGTGGGGAAAAGTTGAGCGAGTTTTCCAAACAAATGATAGGTCTTCTCAAGCGGCTCTACAGGCCGTTCCGCAGCGATCGTGCCGACCGGCTGATGGCTGGTCTTTTCTCCCGTGCCATGGGAGTTCCTTCACAGGCGGAGTTGTCCGGGATGATCACAAAGGCCTTCGAGATCTGGCCTTCCGCCCATGTGGAGGAACTAATCAGGCACGTCAATGATGTGGGCCAGAAGAGGATTGACGGTTACACGTCACTACCCGTTGACGAGACACAGACCGAAGCGGATCATCCGTTCCCGGCTGAGCTGAGGGCCTTCGAGTCACTCTACGACAAGAACTCGGGCAACTGGCAGGTTCCTTTCCCAACTGTGAAAATAGAGAAGGCCGGTAAGAAGCTTTTTCCCCGCCTCATGGCCGATTCCATCGAACTGGAGACAGGTCACTTCTATTACGCGTTCGTGAGGCTCATAGATGCGTCAACTATCCTGGAGACGGGCGTTTCAAGAGGTTATTCAACGGCGTGTATCGCGTCGGCCCTGAAAACACTCAACAAGGACGGCCACGTGTACGCCGTGGACCCCGCGGAGTATCCGCACCTGTGGGAAGGGACGGGTCTGGAGAACTACATAACGTGGCTTCCTAAAATGTCCCAGGAGACCCTCCCGGATTTTGAGGGACTGGAATTCGACCTACTGGTGATTGATTCCCATCACGACTACGACACATGTCACTGGGAAGTCTCGAACTTCGAGAAGCTGCTCAAACCTGGTGGATACATGCTGATGCACGATTCCCTCCATTACGACGGCGTTGGAGCCGTGGTCTACCAGTTGCAACAGAACCCGCGATTCGAGATGGTTACTTTGCCCACTCCCAGAGGTAAGCTGGACCCCATGCCCAGGCGCTCCGGCCTGACCATCGCCAGAAAAATAAGGAGCGGCAGTCCACAGGTGGAGTATGATTCGCAATACCGTGGTTGGTTCTGGGGTGATCTGAATCAGCCTCCCTTCCTGTGGAGAATAGAGGATACCAAGAGAGGGCTTGAGGGCTCTTAGATGCCTGCTCCAGACGGAACTGAAAAAACTCGGATTCTGATACTGGGGGCGGGGCCGACCGGCCTTGGAGCGGCTTGGCGTCTGCACGAGCTGGGAGAGGACAACTGGGTCGTATTCGAGCGGTCCGACAGGGTAGGGGGGTTGTCCGCGTCTTTCAGGGATGAGCTCAACTATACCTGGGACGTGGGGGGGCATGTACTCTTCAGTCATTACGATTACTTCGACCAGGTTCTCGATACAATAATGCCCGGGCCTGAACAATGGTGCTCTCACGAACGAGAGAGCTGGATACGTATCCAGGGCCGGTGGGTCCCATACCCGTTTCAGATGAACATACGCCACCTGAAGCCCGAACCCTTCCTGGAATGCTTGAGAGGACTCTTGGAACTGAGGAAGGCCGGCGAGGGGGACCCTCCCGACAACTTCGGTCGTTGGATAGACGCTTCTTTCGGCGAGGGCATAGCCAGGCTTTTCCTGCGTCCTTACAACTGGAAGGTGTGGGGCCATCCGCTGGAGAAAATGCCGTGGAACTGGGTGGGCGACCGAGTGGCTACGGTGGACGTGATGAGAATTATCGAAAACTACGTCCATCAAAGGGACGACGTGTCTTGGGGGCCCAATCACCGGTTCCGGTTCCCCTCTTTCGGAGGCACGGGAGCCATATGGACGAACCTGTCCATGCGGTTGCCGGCAAACAAAGTCAGGCTTAACGAGGAGTGCCGCAAGATTGACCTGGATTCCAGGAAAGCGCATTTTAGGTCCGGCAGGGTCGAGGAATTCGATTTTCTCCTTTCCACAATGGACTTGCAGCAACTGTGCGGGATATCGAAGATAAAGGAGCGGTTCCGGGACGTGGACGACCTCGGTATCGCGTCAACCCACGTGGTCGGCCTGGGAATCCGCGGAACAACGCCCGGAGAGCTGGCGAAAAAGTGCTGGGTGTACTTCCCTGAGGACGACAGCCCGTTTTATCGTGTGACTCATTTCAGTCACTATTCGCCGAACAACGTGCCGGACATAACGAAGGGCTGGTCCCTTATGGCGGAGGTCTCTCAGACCAGTTTCAAAAGCGTTGACGCGTCACGCGTTGTGGAAAGCGTGATTCAGGGCTTGTTAGATTCCGGTCTTCTGGACGATCGGACACTGGTTGAGAACGTTTGGTACAGGTTTTTCCCCGCGACGTATCCCGTGCCGACGCTGGAAAGGGATTCCATTGTCGAACCTGTGCTTGCTTGTCTTCGAGAGCGGGGGGTGTATAGTCGAGGGCGTATGGGTGCGTGGAAATACGAGGTGGGGAACATGGACCACAGCTTCATGCAGGGCAAGGAGTGGGTGGATCACGTCTTCTTTGGAGCGGAAGAGGTAACCTTGCATCGGCCGCATATCGTAAACGCTTCAAAGAAGTGATCCTCGCTGGGTCCATCGCTAGGCGCAATGCGGCCGTACCGGCAATCAATCTCGTTATTCCGAGGAGGGGTTTTCCGGCGTGTTCCCGGTATGACCTTCCTCTCCTGAGGGGAGCCTATGGGCAGGTTTACGCTTGGAGCTATCGTCGCCGTCGCGGTAATCGTTTCGGCCGGTGCCTCGCTTCTTGCGGAGGCGCAGGAGACTCAGAAAAAGACCGGCGTTCCGGTGAAGGCCTTGAAGGTCGGCAGGACCGACAAGAACGTTATAACGGGCATGGGCTCGCTGAACTGCAAGAACGCCGTGGACCTGGGATTCGATGTGCCGGGAGTCATCGCCGAGGTCCTCGTCAAAGAGGGAGATCGGGTCAACGAGGGTCAGGTCCTGGTGAAGCTGGACCAACGAACCGTGGATGCCGAGATCGCCGTGGAAAAGGCGGGGGTAATCGCTGGACAGGCTGAATTCAACTTTCAGAGCTCAGAATACCTGAAAAAAGAGGAGCTGTTCCAGAAGGAGGCCATTTCAGACAGCGAACTGCAAAAAGCGGTCTTCGAGAGAGAGCGCTCTGTGGCTTCCATCCAAAGCGCCAAGCGCAAAGTCGAGGCCGCTGAGACAAAAAAGGCCAAGATGTCGCTCGTCTCGCCTGCCACAGGAATTATCTCGAAGATCTATATCAAGGCCGGTGAGGTGGTCAATTATAGTGCTTTCAAAGTATTGCGCCTCATCGAATGCCAGGAGGCCGACGCCGAAATTGAATTGGGAGAAAAGACCTACTCCCTGGTCGGTCTGAACCAGCAGGTGAACTTGACCGTGGACGCTCTGCCCGGCCGACGCTTCGTTGGAGTGATTTACCACATAAGCCCGGAAGTGAATCCGAAAAACCGAACCTTCAGCATCAGAGCCAGGGTGAACAATTCCGACATGATCCTCAGGCCGGGAATGTTCGTCCGAGGCGAGATTGACGTGAAAAAAGGCGGGGGACCGATAGTTATTCCCGACTCGGCCCTTCTGCCCAAGACTGGCGAGAGCGACGGCGTCTATGTGGTCAAGGACGGTGTGGCCCTTCGGCGACGGGTGAAGATCGGCCGCCGTGAGATGGGACGGGCCCATGTCTTGGAGGGGCTCGGTCCGGGGGACCTGGTGATTGTCGAGGGCCAGGACAAGATTTCAGACCTGGCCGATGTTGCGGTTACCCTGACAGAAGATCCCTGGGCTGGTGGCGAGCAATGACCAGAGCCTATAGGCACCCCATCGCCATAGTCTCTCTGTTCACCATACTTATTCTGGGCGGACTGCTTTCGTGGCCGTTCCTACCCGTGGAGTTGCTTCCCAGCCTCACTTACCCGAGGCTGGTCATCCGGACCACCTTCGGGGACGCTGCGCCCGAGGAGGTCGAAACCCTCATCACTCGTCCCGTGGAGTCAGCCCTTGGAACAGTGGTAGGGCTTCGGGCCATGACTTCCGTATCCACCGAGGGGACTTCCACCGTCACCCTGCGGTTCGACTGGGGCTCAAAGATGAGCCTGGCAGCGACCGAGGTCAGGGAGAAGCTTGATTCCATAACCGAAGCCCTTCCCAGGGACGTAAAACCGCCTTTGGTCATGCACTACGATCCTTCGGAAGATCCCATCGTTACTCTCGCACTGTTTGGTTCCGGCGACCCGGCAACCACCCGACTGCTTGCCGAGTCAGTGATCAAGACTGAACTGGAGACCCTCTCCGGAGTGGCCACCGTGCGCCTGTCCGGAGGATATGTTCCCGAGATTCAGGTTCTTGTAGATCGGGGGCGCCTGGCGGCTCACGGCCAGGATCTTAAATCCGTCTCCGACGGAATCGAGGCAGGCAACATCAACTTTCCCGGGGGCAAGATTCAGCGCGGCCCCGTTGAGATGCCCGTTCGAACCGTCGGCCGTTTTACAAGCCTTGAGCAGCTGCGAGAGCTTCCAATCTCGACCGGCAGCACCGGTGGACTCATAAGGCTCGAAGACGTTGCTCGAGTGCAGGAGGCCGCTGCCGAAAAGACCGGCATAAGCAGGTACAACGGTGAGCCCGCCGTACTGCTGTCCATATTGAAAGAACCCGCTGCAAACATCGTTGACGTTTCCAGGCGACTCCGGGCCAAAGTTGAATCCGTGCGCAAATCGCTGCCGCAGGGGACCGATCTCGTGGTGGCGGACGATCAAGGGCCCTTCATAGAGGAGGCTCTGAGCGATCTGCGCAACCACGCAGTGCTGGGCGGTGTGCTGGCCTTGGGCGTTCTGCTCCTGGGGTTGAGAAACGTCGGCAGCGCGGCTCTCATAGTGGTTTCCATTCCGGTTTCGGTGGTGGTAACCATGGGCTTCATGGCACTGGCAGGGATCACGATTAACTTCATGTCCATCGGAGGTCTCGCCATCGGGATCGGTATGCTGGTGGACGCGTCCATAGTCGTTCTTGAGAGTATTCACAGGCACAGCCTGAAGACCGACGACATGCTGGAGGCAGTGGACGCGGGGGTCAACGAGGTCAGCGCAAGCGTGATTTCCGGTCAGGTTACCAGCGTGGTGGTGCTGGTTCCCATACTGTTCATGACCGGACTGGCGCAGAAACTGTTCCGTGACTTCGCGTACACGATGGGTTGTTCGCATGTCATATCCCTGTTTACCGCGCTGTTCCTTCTCCCCGCACTTGTCGTGTTGACACAGAGCCCCTCCCGGCGGCGAGGCCAAGGAGATGCGTCGTCTATTCAAGAGATTTACGGCAGGCTCCTGCCGTGGACTCTGGACAATAAAGCCTTCGTCGTGGGGGGATGCGCGGTGGTACTCCTCGCCAGTTTTCTGGGACTGGGCAGGCTCGGTTTCGAACTGCTTCCAAGCTTGGATTACGACCAGTTCAACATGAGGCTGACCCTGCCTCCGGACGCGAGCATCCAGGCCGTGGAGCGGGCGGTTGACGCGGCTGAGGGCAATCTGAAGCAGATCCCGGAAGTGGCTGCCTTTGTAACCGAGGCAGGCGCCAACCCTCTTTCAGATACCACGGGAGGGCAAAAGGTCGCCAAATCCAACGAGGCCAACATCGTTGTGAGGCTCAGACCCGACCGGGCTGCACACCTGCGCGACAGTGTCGTCGCTCAACTGCGAGCCAAAGCGGAAGGCATACCTGGAGCCAAAACCGATTTCATGCTTAGCCAGGGCTTTCTCTCCAAAGCTCTTGGCGGCTCGGAGAACACCCAGTTGCTTCGGGTAGTGGGCGACGATCCGGCCACTCTCGCCAACCTGGGGAACAGGCTGGTGGAAAGGCTGAAAGGCGATGTACACCTTACCGACGTGGGCTGCCTGGGGGGTGTCTGGACCAATCAGATCCAGGTTATTGTGGACAGGTACAAGGCCTCGGCCCGGGGGCTTTCGGTGAAGGAAATCGCTGAGACAATTCACACGGCCGTCGAAGGCAAGACTGCGGGCAAGTTCATCCAGGAAGACAGAGAGACCGACATCCGGGTGAAGTTGAGGCCAGGGGACCGTGAGAACGTGGAGGATCTCAAAGAACTGCCTCTCAGGCTCCCACGGCAATCCGGGGAAGAAGAGCGCCAGGCTATGGGCGCACAACAGCCGGAGACTCTTTACCAGGCGATACCGCTGTCCCAGGTTTCCGATCTGGTCTCGGGCCGCGGCCCACGGGAGATACTGAGAACCGATCGCCGCAGAAACGTCATCGTGAATGCGAACGTGGTAGGCGAGGCCTTTAGCAAAGGCGAAGAAAGGGCCCGGGCGCTTGCTTCATCCGAGCAGCTTCCCCAGGGTTACGAGATTCAGTCGGGCGCGGAGCGGTTCGAACTCATGGGATCCCTTGAGAGCCTGACCCTTGCCCTGCTGGTGGCGCTCATGCTCACCTACGCGGTGATGGCCGTGCAGTTCGAGTCCATACGATGGCCTTTCGTCATCATGCTCACCATACCTATGACCGTGGCCGGCCCGGCATTGGTACTGAATCTGGTGAACTCCCCGATCAGCGTGTTGGTCCTCATTGGTGGAGTGGTGCTCATAGGCGTCGTGGTCAACAATGGAATACTAATGGTCTCGTACATTAACGAGCTGAGGAGACGGGGCCTCCCGAGGAAACGAGCGATCGTCGAGGGCTGCAAGGTAAGGTTTCATCCAATACTTATGAGCACAGGGACCAACGTGCTGGGTGTATTGCCCGTCTGCCTGGGATGGGGTAGCGGCGCAGCGCTGAGGAAGACCCTGGCCCTTACCGTTGCCTCGGGACTGACTGCCTCGCTGGTGTTCACCCTGTTCCTTGCGCCGGTCTTTTACGACCTTGCCTCCCGGTTAAGTCGCGAGCGCCCCGGGAGCACCGTTTGACGCTTCTCGGTCACCCGGAGGGGCTGGAAACGCTTCACACATGTCTCTTGTAAGCTCTATAGTGAAAAGACCCATCGGCTCGCTGGTCGCGTGCGCGTGCCTGGCGATCCTTGGGGCCATCGCGGCCGACCGCATTCCGATAAATCTTTATCCCCAGGCCAGGCACCCCGCGCTCACGGTAAACACGGAGCTGTCTCAGGCGGACCCGGAAGAGATCGAGACCCTCATCACGCGCAAGCTGGAGGAGGCCCTCGTGGACCTCCCGGGCCTCAAGAAGATCAGTTCTCACTCCCGGCAGGGCTCGTCCAAAGTGGTGCTGGAATTCCACGCGGGCCGCGACGTGTCCGAGGCTGCCCTGGAAGTCCGCGGAAGGATACGCAGGTTATGGCCCACCTTTCCCAAGGACACCCGGTTCCCTGTCATCACCCATTACAATCCATCGGATGACCCGGTGGCCGTCCTGGCGGTTACGGGCAAGATGCCTCTTCCGGACTTGAGCCACTGGGCTGAGCACACCCTGAAGCCTCAGATCAGCCGGATCCCCGGGGTCGCGGCGGCTCAGACCGCGGGCACCAGCATGTTGGAGATCAAGGTAAACTGCGACGCGGGGCGCCTTATGGCTCTGGGGCTGTCCGTGCAGGACGTTGCCCGTACAGTGGGGGCCAGTCACGCGACCATGTCTGCCGGTTTTATGAATGTCGGCGACAAGCGGATCTCTTTGAGAACCACCGGCCACGTGACAGACGCGTCGGATGTGGCAAATCTTACTTTACTGGTCAGCAAAGGCGGGGGGCATGTCACCGTGGGTGACGTGGCCCAAGTGGAACAGGTAGCGGAAGCACCTCAGGAGGTTTCCAGGCTCAACGGCAAGCCTCTGGTGTCTTTGGCCATTTTTCGGACCACCGAAGCCGATCTGCGCCGCCTGTGGGCGTCTATCCAGGAAAAGATTGAAGAAATTAACGCTGCTAATCCTTCCGGCCCCAAGGTGGAGGTGATCTTCAGTCAAGCCGAGCAACTGGATATCGCTCTCACCCGGCTCAAGGGGATAATGGCCCTTGGCGCCGTGGTGGCTGCCGGGACGCTATTCGTGTTCCTGGGGACGATTTCGTCCACGCTGATAATACTGGCGGCCATTCCGTTTTCCATGTTGGTGGCCCTGCTGATGATGTACTTCGCGGATCTCTCCCTGGACATCCTATCTCTAAGTGGCCTTAGCCTGGCCGTGGGCATAGTGGTGGACAGCAGCATAGTGGTCATTGAATCAATCTCGTTGAGGCTGGCCCGCAAGGAATCTGGGAATGCCGCCATAGTGGACGGTACCGACGAGGTGGCCGCACCGGTTCTGTTTTCCACGGTGGCCACGGTGATGGTGTTCTTGCCTCTGATATTCGTGTCTCACAAGATCCAAACCTATTTCGTGGGCCTGACCTGGACCGTATCCCTGAGTCTCATCGCTTCTCTTGTGGCTGCACTGGTTCTGGTTCCGCTGCTGTTTCGCTACTTCGGCGGTACTGGACGCCCACGGTTCGCTCTGATTGACCGTTTTGATTATGCCACGTACTACGACAAAGGCTTGCGATTCGTTATCGCTCATCCCATGCAACTGATTGCGGTCACGGTGGTTTTTCTCACCGTTGCAGGTTTCATGGCTTCTCGCCTCACTTACCGCCAGGACTGGGGCATTTCCGATCCGGGTTTCAGGGTGACGGCGGTGACCTTTCCCGGCACCTCCGGAGATGTGGTGCTCAAAGAAGCCATGGAAGCCGAAAAGATCATTATATCCCAGCCCGGTGTCAAAAGGGTCTACACCAGGATCACGGGAAGCCAGGCGCGGATAATGGTGACTCTTGAGAAAAACTTCACCGCTCAGGACACCGAAGCTCTCATGCAGGCCGTCCGCACGAAACTCAAGGAGCGTCGTCAGGCGGAGTATCACGTGTTGCCCCTTGGACAGAGCGGCAATCTCAGGACGCTTTCAGTGAATATCTACGGGCCGAGTCTGGATCGTCTAATGCAGCTGTTGAAACAGATACACGGGGAGCTGTCTGCGGTGCCTGGCGTTCAGTCGGTGGTGGCCCACCAGGGCAATCCCGTGCCCGAAGTGGAATTCCGGGTTAGCCACGAAGTCCTGGGCTCGGGAGGCTTGAGGGCAATGGACCTGGCGTCGGAACTCAGATCCCGACTTACGGGACCAGTCGCCACCAGGATAACCACCGGTGAGCGGGAGATCCTGGTAAGGGTCAGAACCGCGCAGAGCCCCAGGGAAGGGCTCAAGCCTTTGGAGCAAGCCTACGTCATGAGCGGCAACCGCCGCACAATCCCCTTCGCTCAGCTTGCCCAGCCAAAGATGAGATCCGCAGCCAGTGAGATTCACCGGGAGAACCGGCGCCGCGTCATACGGCTGAGCGTCTTGTTCGGGTTGGAGGCCGATCCGGTACGCGTCGCCCGGGACGTGGAAGCCGCAGGCGCAAAGATGTCACTGCCGCCGGGCTACTCATACAGTCTGGGCGAGGAAGTCACAGACATCCTCAAGACGCGTCGGGAGATGCTCACTGCGGCCGGCATGTCCCTGTTGCTGATCTATCTGGTTCTGGTGGCCGCCACAGAGTCATTCCTGCAGCCCCTGGTGATCATGACCGCCGCGCCTTTTGCTGCGGGCGGAGTGGTCCTGGCCCTCACGCTGCTGGGGTTTTCAGTGAACCTACCGGTTTACATGGGGATGATCATTCTCTGCGGCCTGCTGGCCAACGTGAACATCGTGCTGGTTTATGCGATCAACGACCGCCGTAACCTTGGGGTACCAGCCGAAGTGGCAGTGATCGAGGCTGGACGTCGCCGGCTCCGACCCATCCTGATGACCACGTTGACTACAGTATGCGCGTCCCTGCCGATGCTGCTGGATCGCGGAACGGGCTCAGCCACGTGGGTGCCGTTTGCTCTCACGCTGGCCGCAGGACTGACCGCATCGGCATTGTTCTCTCTTTTCCTGACTCCCACTGCCTACTTGATGATGGTTCGAGCGGAGGCACGCATTCGCGGGCTTCTAGCCAGGGACGCAGGTTCCCGGCAACATCTCAAGTGATACCGGCAGGCTCTCAAGAAAAAGCAAGAACATCCGAGAACGAATTGTCCGTCAGGCCTCGAGTCGGCAGTCCCGAGCAGTGAACACGATCTTGGCGGCACGGCCCAGTTCTTCCAAGATCTCGGGCCTGGCCCTGGTCATCTCTTGCCGCCAAGTGCCCGCCTTCTCCATGACGTCTTGTTCCCAGGGGAGCCAACTGGATTGTTCCTTGCTGAGGATTGATCTCTCAAGATCAGGAGGAACAGGAGGCGTGAGCAGTCTGCTGAATCGCTGAAGGATCTTCTTCACCACGCGGTTATGTTCCGTGACCTCTTTCCGGGTGAAGGAGATAGGATTACCTGCAGGTATGTCTTTGGGTATGAGATCCAGCTCTTCGAGATCCCATCCGTTTTTCTTTGCCACGGTCACAATGAGCTTCACGTAGTCGTAGCCGCTTTGCCGATCCCCTTTGAGGACACGGCGGCGCCCGCCAAGCGCTGACTTCACCATGAATCTAACCCCCGATCTCACGTAAAAAGACAGGCGCTGCTCGCACCAAAGCGGCTGTCGGGAAAATCCCGAACCGCATGGCGGTTTCCACCTGTCATCAGCCCAGGTTACAGCTAATTCGCCGTAATCACGAGCGTGGCTATATTGCGGAATTTGCGGCTTGTCAAGCTTTTTTATTCGAAATTCCGAGCGCATTGCCTGGAAGTCGCGTCCGATGCACGCGATAATCGAGATAGCTTCCAAAGCCGAGCAATCCGGCATTCCTGTCGGCAGGCACTCTGCAGGTTCGGCCTCATGAGGAAGCGCGACCGAATAGTTGCCAAGCAACCAATATTGGGGTACGTAGTAGGTAATTTAATCCATGGTAGAAGCAGCCGGGAGGTGCCCATTTGAAACCGGACGACCGTAAATTCAAGTTCGACACTTTGGCCCTTCACGCAGGACAGGAGCCGGATCCAACTACCCTCGCGCGCGCTGTCCCCATTTACCGGACCTCCTCCTATGTCTTCAGGGACGCTGAGCACGCATCCAACCTGTTTGCACTCCGGGAACCCGGCAACATTTACACCCGCCTCATGAACCCGACCACCGATGTTCTCGAAAAGCGGGTGGCAGCCCTCGAGGGCGGAGTGGGGGCCGTGGCCGTCGCTTCGGGCACCAGCGCGATCTTTTATTCACTGATAAACATGATGGAGACCGGGCAGGAATTGATCTCTGCCGGCAATTTGTACGGCGGGACCTACACCATGTTCAACGATGTTCTACCTCAATTCGGGATCAAGACCCGCTTCGTGAACTACGGTGACCCCGAGAACTTTCGTCGGGCGGTCAATACGCGAACTAGGGCCATATTCATTGAGACCATAGGTAATCCGCTGCTGGGGGTTCCTGATTTCCAGGGGATTGCCGAGGTGGCAAGAGAAGCCCGTGTGCCGCTTGTGGTGGACGCAACCTTCACCACTCCTTATCTCTTCCGCGCGCTGGAACATGGAGCCGACGTGGTGGTTCACTCCTTGACAAAATGGATCGGCGGCCACGGCACGGCCGTGGGTGGAATAGTAGTTGACGCCGGTCGTTTCGACTGGACCGATGCCAGGTTCAGGCTTTTTTCCGAGCCGGAACCATCTTACGGAGGCTTACGGTTCGGTTTTGACCTGGCCGCGCTTCAGCCCTTGGCTTACATTCTGAGGATGCGGCTGGTTCCGCTCCGAAACATGGGGGCCTGCATAAGTCCCGATAATTCATGGATATTTCTGCAGGGCCTCGAAACGTTGAGCCTCAGAATGGAACGCCATTGCAGCAACGCCCTCGCTGTGGCTCGCTTTCTGGAATCCCACGAAAAAGTGAGCTGGGTAAGATATCCGGGACTGCCGACGGACAAGTGCCACAGCATGGCTCAGAGGTATTTCAGGGAGGCCATGGGAGGCGGGGTGGTGGTCTTCGGCATCAAGGGGGACTCATCCACTGCCGTGAGATTCATAAACTCCCTCGGGCTGTTTTCTCATCTGGCGAATGTGGGGGACGCCAAGAGCCTCGCTATACACCCCGGCACCACTACTCATTCCCAGTTGACCGCGGAGCAGCAGATAGCAGCGGGACTGCCGCCGGACCTGATCCGTCTTTCCGTAGGCATAGAGGACGTCGAGGACATCCTGGAGGACCTTGAACAGGCTCTTGCCAAGGCCTGATGTAATAGGTCTTTCGCTTGTTGAGTTTGCGCCGTACACTTGACCGATTCACGCCTCGTCTCATTGCGAGGACCGAAGCGACGAAGCAATCTCGTTATGTGCCTCGGAGGAGATCGCTTCGCTCGCAATGACAGTTTTCACATGCGTTACTGATATATTACCGGAAAAAAATAGATTTTAGTTGTGATTCATCGCTGTTGTGATATAAGAGGGCTCCATACGGGTCCGGAGGACCTGTGTCCGCGAACGATCTCATAGACCGGTTTTGGCCGGCCTTTGGAAAGGAGGCTAGACAATGCGACGGTGGGCCAACCTGCTGCTTGTCGTGACGTTTGCCCTGGTCACGTTTGCCTTTGCTGTCTCCGCCTCACAGGCAGAAGATCTGGTGGTCAAGGATTGCCAGGAACTCATCCGCATGGCAACCAATTACGAGGAAGACCTCAAGACTGTGGACATAATGCTGGGGGCCGCCATAGACTTCGGAGACTTGGAGAAGGTCAAAACCTTCAAGCTAAAAAAAGCAGCTGTCAAGAAGCAGTTGGGAGCGGTGATAAAAGCGATAGAAATCAAGGAGTGCGTCAGGCCGAGGTAGGAAAGTCTTGGCCAAAAGCCTCACCGGACCCAAGTTAGATCCGAGTCCTACGGATTCTATATCCTGCCGATAGAATTCCGGCAGCTCGTCTGGTCTTACTACAGGCGGAGTGCTTTGAGACCGTTACCCCAAGTCCGCCTGAGCCCAACGAGACCGGGTTCTGTCTCTAGTCCGGGTTCAATACGGCCCCAACAACTGGCGCGCCCGCCAAATAACCGGGCGTATCACCCTGAACACATTGATCTCGCACCGGGTGGAAGGAAGAAGCACTGGCTTTACCGCGCCCACGTCCACCTCTTTGCGGTCGGCCTTGCTCCGAAGAAAAATCCTGGCCAGTTGGCCGTCGGCGATCATGCAATACAGTTCCTGGGCCTCGTTCTCGACCCATTCCACCACGTTGCCGTCGTGGACATCCATCCTGGGGCCCAGTATGGCTTCCGCGTATCTCAAAGCCTTGGGCCCTTCCACGCCCGTATGCTCGATTACCTGGGCCAGTTTGAATATGACCACGTCCGAAAGCTTGAACCGTTTGACCTGGGAACCCGTATGGACCGGCATCAACATGCCGAGGGCCTCAGCCTGTTCCAGGGGAGCCGCTCCCCCAAGATCGAGCAGTTGAACGGCATCTTCGGTACTTACCAGCCGAGAAAACATCTCTCCTCCCTGATTGCAAGAGCGCACCGCCGAAGCGAACGGGATGACCCACCGATAACACGATGCCCTGTCCGGGTCAAGTCGTGCGGCAACCCTGGATTCTCAGCCTTGACACGATGGCGGATGCTGCGCTAGCATTGCCGTCGGAGGGATGGCCGAGCGGTTTAAGGCGGCGGTCTTGAAAACCGTTGACCGAAAGGTCCGGGGGTTCGAATCCCTCTCCCTCCGCCAGTAACCCAGTGATATTATTCAAACTACCTCTTCAAAAAGCTGTATGCAATCTGTATGCAAGTCCCGATTCTCCAAACCTCTCAAGGGCTTAACCCACTTTCTCGATAACACCCCGCCACTGTTAAGGAATCACGATAAATAGCACAATTCCCCATAGCGTGCGACCGACTTCCAGGGACCTTGGCTGGACCCTTCCCCGCTTTGGACTTGGCACGTTCCTTGCTTTCGCTTGCCGGTACGCGTACCTTGGCCCTTGTCATCCATGATGAATTTAGTTCGTGAGTATTTTTTGTACGGAACCGGCCGATTCCTTGCAAAAGTCGCTAAACAATTTTTTGGTGCGCTCATTGTGCTGCCATGTGACCCGAGATCGCATTGCACGCTTAGTATGCACGCCTTCGCCGACAATTAACCAACTAGGTGAATGCCTTCACCGCCCAAAAACGAGAGAAGCGGCCCGCTAAGACCGCTATCCACTATAACGACTCCCTCATTTTGATCCTTTCGGATTGGCCAGGACATTAACCTAGTCGGTTGATCATTGTAAAGCGTTTTTCTCGAAAGCCACGGAGAAGCCCGCCACAGGATCTTGTGCCTTGCCGCTGGCACAAATTGCCTTCGGCCGGTCTATCTGTCGAGGTCCTTGTAATGCTCAGAGCGCGGTTCGTTCGGCCACGGAGAATCCCGCGAGTTATGACTTATGGAGCTTTCGAGACGGCAATATTCCATCTGGATTGTCGAAAGGGATGCTGCAGATTTCCAACACGGGGCGAACCTGAGGCATGAATACCTACGGTACTACGACTGACGAGGCACAAGCATAAACCGTTAACGGTCTTTTAGTCGCGGTCCCCCCGGCGGTAACGGGAATGGGCATATCTCTGACCAGAAATTAACGTATTCCGTCCATCCTTTTTCTAAATCATTTGGGACCAGTGTTGTGAAGTCCACCAGGATAGGCACTCCATCTGGGCGAATAATTATGATGTCTGATCCTGCCACACCCTCAGTCAAGCCATTCCGCAGTACAATTCCCTTACAAGTCACACAGTAGGCGGCTCTAATTTGTACTTTTTCCAGGATAGCCTGCGGCAGGCGTGCTTCTGCAGATCGAACAATTTCAAATTTCGTTAGTGTCATGCCCCCATCTTTGAAGGTTTTATAATAGGTATTTGTAAGAAACTGTTTGACGCTTTGGGGTAATTGTCGGTGATCCTGCGCACTAGAAATCGGAGAGGACCTTTGTGTCGTCGAACTGGAGGGAAGGTCGCCATTTAGTAGGCGGTAGGTGAACTCCAGGCTCTTGTACCATGTGTAGGGGGGTATGAAGAAAACGGCGAATCGGTCGCCTACCCCATCGTATTTGAAACAATAGTACATTCCGGCAGTGTGCGTCCAGATCACCGCCACGGCAACGATCACCGAAAGCAGATTCCCACCGTGTTTTTGCGACGATGATCCAGACATTCCCTCCTCCTTTTGAAAGAGATCTATCCAGTGCCCTAAGACCTTCAATGGTCGTCGGGATCAAGAAGAGCTCGGTTAGATTTTGGTCAGAGATTCTCGGGTATGAGCGCGCGACGTCCCCCATAAATGGTCTAACAAGATTGTAGTCCCGCACTACGTGTCTGGACTATGTTCTTAGCCGATTCTATTCTAAGGGAAACCCAATTGAAAGACAACCGGAGGGAAGGACACCAGGCAGCAATTGGTCTTCTTTGAGAGGCTTTTGTCAGGCTAGTAACCTGTAGATCAGCTCACAACCCTCAGCAGCCACGCGTCGCCTCCCGGGCCGCCCGCCGATTCGGAAATCACTTGACTGGCGTCTACAGCAGGTAGTAACGTAGCTCATCAGTCCTCAAGCTCGCAGGGTGACTTACGGACCGCCGAGTTGCCAAGGGGGGGGCCTTAAACAGGTGCAATTCGTACGGTGGCCGCTTTTGAAGAACTTGTCTCGATGCAAGCGAAGCCAGGAAGGGCCGATGGCATCAAGGACGATTCTTAGTCTTTGCGGCGGTGGGCGGCCTGATTGCCCTCCTTGTCAGTTCCAACGGAGTTCCTTGGGGAGGCAGTTCATGATCGGAATCAATCCTGTTTTAGGCAGCGCCACCATCAGCC
>Ga0172371_10006640_pt1 | contig 16748 bp, 13 predicted proteins | sample Lak12m_FD_114543 | JGI IMG/M metagenome (GOLD analysis project Ga0172371, IMG submission 114543) | Freshwater microbial communities from Kabuno Bay, South-Kivu, Congo - kab_022012_12m | ecosystem: Environmental > Aquatic > Freshwater > Lake | place: Democratic Republic of the Congo: South-Kivu...
AGGAGGATCAGAAGAAATACGGCGAAATCGCCGTCCGTCTGGCCGACCGGATCGAGGAGCGGGAGCGGAGCCTCTTCTTGGCCGATTACTATGGATTCGAGCAGGTCAATCCGGCGAAGCGCTACCAGGTGTTCCAGAGCGTCGAAAGGAATTACCCTTACGAAAAAATGATGTTGGGCTTCTCGAGCTACTATACCGGCCGGGAAGAATGGGACAAGGCTCGCCCCATTTTGGAGAGGCTGATGGCGAGATATCCCGGCAATCCCTCTATCGTCCAAGCGCTTTCGCTCTGTTATCAGTCCTTGGGCCTCTACGACTTGGCCGAGAAACTCCTCGACGATCTGGATAAAATGGAGGCCAAGCCGGGGGCGAATTTAATGCCCGGAGTGGAAAGGCGCCTCAAGCTGGCTCTCGTCCAAAAAAAATTCGACGCGGCCCATGCCTGCGCCGACCGGCTGGTCAGCACTTTCCCTAACCTCCCTGCGGGAACCTCCTGGAAAGGCTTTACATATTTTCTGCAGGACGATTTCGCGAACGCCGAAAAAGCGTACCAGAAGTTCGTCGAGGATGACGACCTGCGGTCCCAAAGGAACGGATACCATTATCTGGCGGCGGTTTCCTTGGCGCGCGGTAGGGTCGAAGAGGCGAGACAACGTATCCGGCGGGCCATCGAGCTGGACAAAAAGGCGGGAATGCCTCACTTCGAAAACGAATACCATTATTTCTTGGCCTACCTGGAACGCCTATCCGGCCGGCTGCCAGAAGCCTTGACGGAAGCCGAACTGGCTTGCCAAGGCCCCGAAGGCCCCGGCCTCAGATACGTCAGAAAGCTATACTTGAGGGCTCTGATTACCGTCGAGATGGGCAAGTTCGAAGAATTCGAGAAACACGCCGAGGAGGTCAAGGCTTATTTGGATCCCGACCGATCCGTTCAAGGGTCTCCCCGGTTCATGAGGCTCGATTACAACCTGCTCGGCCACCGCGAGCTCCAAAAAAACAACCTTGAGACGGCCATCCGCTATTATTGGAAAGCCCTGGACTTGCTCTCGGACCGTGGAGCGCGGGACGCCGACGACGACCATGCCAAATATTACTACGACCTGGCCGAGGCTTACAGGCTCCAGGCGGAAGGCGTCCCCTACGATATCTCTATGTACGAAAAGGTCCTCTTGCCGACCGTCAGCCGAGAATTCTCCGGCGATCTCTATGCCAAGTCGTATTATTGGATGGGAGTCAGGTGGGAGCGTACGATGACGAACCTGGGAACTCCGGCGGATGTCCAGACGAGGCGCGAAACAGCGGTCGGTTTTTACAGGAAATTCCTGGATCTTTGGAAGGACGCCGATCCCATTTTTCCAGAGGTCAAGGACGCCAAAGCCCGCCTGGCCCGCCTCGAGGCCAAGTAGGATTTTCCCCCCTCTTCCCCCTGCGCTAATCTATCAAAATGTAACATTATGTAACATTATGTAACATTTCTCCTCCCTCTCTTGACGGCGCCCGGGCCGCGCCTTATTTGTTGAGCGAGATCGCCAATTTCACAGGCGGTACCTTGCGTTTTTCCGATTCCATCGGGATTACGCCGGGAGGGTGCTCGTGGAAGGGAGGATATCCATGAAAAGAGTATTTTCGGTCATTGTGCTGAGCTTCGCCTTATTCGTCCCGGCCAGCCTGATATCCGGGTTGAGCGCGCCGGAACTGGCCTGGGTCGCGGTCTACGACAGCGCCTTTAATTGGACGGATTTTCCCAATGCCATAGCCGTGGACGCGAGCGGGAACATTTTTATTGCCGGGTACAGCGCCAGAAGCAAATCTCCGCATGACTTCGACTTTATCACCCTCAAGTATGACCGGGGCGGGAGTTTGCAATGGGAGGCGAGGTACGACGGTCCCGCTTTGGGCGAGGATATGGCGATCGCAATAGCGGTCGATGCCGCGGGAGACGTCTATGTCACGGGGCCGAGCGAAGGGATCGGGACGGGAAAAGATTTTGCCACGATAAAATACAGCGGCCTGACGGGACAACTTATTTGGCTGGACCGGCGGGCGATTTCCGATTACCCTCCGGTTTTGGACGATATCCCAGTAGCCATCGCGGTCGATCCTTCCGGGGACATCATCGTCTGCGGACGGGTCTGTCATTCCACTATGAATCAGGGCTATAACTGCTGCGTCATTAAATACAGTCCGGAAGGAGACGGTCACGGGTCCGGAGAAATCATCTGGCAAAACGAATACGATCTGAGGGTAGGCCAGCCTTTTTCCGGGGATTTCCCGGTCGCTATGGCCGTGGACGGGAACGGAGATATCTATATCGCCGAAACACGGACGTCGTATACGGAGGATCTCGGTACGTTCAAGGTCGACCCGAACGGCGGTCTCGGCTGGGCGGCCGTTTATGATCATAAAAGCATTTATGAGAATATGACGACCCTCGCCGTTGACTCGGACACCGTCTATGTCGGCGGTTACAGCGATCTTGGTCCAGAGCACGATGATATTACCGACGGTTACTGGGTCGTAGCCGCCTATGCGAAATCCGACGGGCATGAAGTTTGGGTCGATCGATACGGCGGCGACGTGCTTGCTGATTCCGGCAACAGTCCGGCGGCGATGGTCGCCGACGGGCAGGGAAACTTGTTTGTTACCGGCTGGCGCAGAGACGCCGCCGGGCCGGTGGGCGTGACGGTCAAGTATCACTATGATCCCGCAACTGGAACGGTAGCCCGGGAATGGGCAGCCGATTATGGCCACTCGTTCAGGGACATCGGTTTGGATTCGATGGGGAACGTCTATACATCAATTAGCGGGAAGACCGTGAAGTATGATCCCTCAGGCCAAGAAGAATGGGAGACGCTGTATGGCGGGGAGGCTATATACATCGACCTGTCCCATAACATATTTGCGGTCGGTAAGAGCTACGGGCAGGGAACCGGAGCCAATATACAGACCTTGTGCCTGTCCTATAATCAACCTCCCGTGGCCGTCGCCGGTCCGGACCGGACGGCCGTGGCCTGCGAATCGGTATCGTTCGACGACGGCGGCTCTTTCGACCCCGACGGCTCGATCTCGGACTTTCAATGGGACTTCGGGGATGGAACGGTCATTGGCGGCAATCCGGCCGGCCATGCCTTCAGGGCGGCAGGCGTCTATACGGTCACGCTTACGGTGGCCGACGACTTGGGGGCGACAGCCTCGGATACGCTCACGGTGACGGTCAAGAGCTACACCGACGCCATCCAGATCCTGTTTGACCTCATCGAGAGCTACAACCTGTCGCAGGGTCTGGAGAATTCGCTGGCCGCAAAATTGAAAAACGCCCAGAAAGCCCTAACAGCGGCCAATGCCGGTCATCGCCAGGACGCGATGACCCATATTCGAGCGTTCATCCATGAAGTGGAAGCACAGCGCGGAAAGGGATTGACGGAGGCGCAAGCGGATCAGCTTCTCTTCTGGGCATTGAGGATCCTCGCCGGACTCGGCAACGAGAGCTGCTGACGGGGATGATGAGTTCGAGGCGATGAGCGGGTCGGCGCGCGGCTTACAATTTCGCGCGAGAAGTAGGCTTTTTTTAATAGGGGTCGAGGAACACTCAAAAGGCGGGAGGCGGGGGCCGCGGCGGCGCGGCCCCTTTTTGTATCATGCTGCCCCGTTCTCTTGACGGCGACGACATGACCTCCTATTTATTTTAGCGGAGAGGAAAGCAGACACACATTGAGCTAAGCTTTACGGGGGTTGGCTGGAACTAAGAAGGAGGGCTTAAGGGACAGCGCTTCGGCGCTCTTCTCTCCGTTCTACACGAGGGTATATATTGAATCTCGATAAAAAGGAGGTTCGGCATGAATGGCATCCTGAAATGTAAGTCTTTTCGGGTATCATTCCTGATCGCCTGGTTGGGCGCTGCTTTCGCATTGCCTGCCGCGGCCAACGAGATCTGGATTTCTCCGGAGAAGAAAGATGCGAACAAAACTCTGGGCAATTGGGCCGTAACAAACGAGGGCGACGCGTATTTCAATTTCAGCGTGCCCGACAACTTTGTTGCTTTTCAGGGAGCGAAGATCCTCCTTATCGGGAAAAAGGACGGCATCATAGCTTACGATCTCAATCTATCCATTTCGCAAAATGCCCTCCGCCATGATGCTTTTGCCAAAGTTCTTCGCGGTCAAACCGTCTTCGCCGGAAAGGACAAGCTTCAGGAAGTCGATGTCGCGTCGCTTTTCAGCGGGAGCTTGTTCGCCGGGACGGATTACGTTTCGCTTCACTTTGAGGCCGATAAAAAGGGCGACATTTATGTCATCGGAATGAAGTTTCAATTCGAAGGTCCCGTCGGCTCAGTTGGCCCAGCCGGTCCCGTCGGCCCAGCCGGGCCCATAGGTCCGGTTGGGCCGCCGGGCCCGGCCGGGCCAAAAGGGGACAAGGGTGATCCCGGCCCCGTCGGTCCCCCCGGCGGCGCCGGAACTCCCAACGTGATTACGGCCGTCCAAAATATGTTTATCGGCCACAGGAGCGATAGAACTTGGCAGGATATCCCCGGCTTGACGATCGATTTGGATTTAACCGAATCGACATGCGTCGAATTCACCGCCTTTGGAAGCGTTTCGATTGAGCGCCCAGGCTCTGCTTATTTTCGATTCTCGGTCGACGGAGTCCCTACGGGCTATAGCAACTCTCCGGATGCCCGCAATCCGCGGGAGCTTGGGATTAAGACGCAGGCCGAATATGGCGGCATTTTTTTCTGGCGTATCGAACGGGGAATGGTTTTATCGGCCGGGTCCCACACGGTCAAAGCCCAAGCTTATCTTTATCAAACCTTTACCGAGCAAAACTTTACTCCCGGTGAACAGGCTACACTCAGGATTCGCTATTGATGAAGGCTTAGAACCACACCGACACCGCTGACCCTGCCCGTAGTATCGCCATATTGCGATCCTCCTAGCCTACGACCAGGACGCTGTGGATGTGGACCTGGGGGATCGTGGCCGTCAGCAAACCCTTTTTCCAGGTCCATTTGATTTTCGTCCCGTCCGGGACGAGGGTCACTTTATTCGGATTGTCTGGAAGCTTCATCCGGACCGTGAGCGGCCCCACCGCGGGAATATAATCCGTGAAGTTTAGCGGTCGGGGAGGGGGAGGTTGTTTCGGTTGGGCAGATGAAGGCTGCGCTTCCCGTCGTTCGTCGTCCGTAAGGCTACGTCCAATACGGCCGGTCCATCCACTACCACTTCGGGCTCGGGGAACAGTTCTTTCGCGATCTGGCCGATCCGCTGCCGCACGTACGGATGATGGCCCTTGAAAAAAATATCGGCTATCGGGCCATAGACCGCCCCGACCTTGCCCTTTCCGTAATTTGCGATGGTCGCCGCCGTCTTGGCTTCCTTGCGGGTATCGCGCGTCGCGTATCTGAGCCCGACCGCCTTGGCCGTCGTCGGCTCGACTTCCTGCCACGGACCGCCGATGCTGATCGGCCCTCCAGGCGTCGCCAACTCGCCGCTCACGTTTTGGGCCGCGCTGGCAAATTTTACTCCGAGGGCCGGTTCAAACAGCCGGGCGATAAGGAAATTAGGAGCTAACTATATATCGCCCGGCCTAGTAAATCCAATTTTCAGCGGCAGTCAAATCTTCATCGGCTATGATAAAATGGCCGGCGGCGGATATGACGGGTAATCGTTAAAAGAGATTATTTTTGAACCCTGAATTCCTCGAACGCTTGCGGGCCGGAGACGAAGACGCTTTCCGGTCCCTGGTCACCCAATACCAGGACCTCGTCCTTCGCGTCTGCTTTCGTTTCCTGCGCAACAAAGAGGATGCCGAAGACGCGGCTCAGGATGTCTTCGTCGAGGCTTATCGGAACCTGTCCGGTTTCCGGGCCGAGGCCGAGATTTCGACCTGGCTGTATCGGATTGCGACGACGAAGTCCCTGGACGCCATCCGCCGGAAAGGCCGCAAGAAAAGACAGGACGGCCCCCCTTCCGCTTTTGCCGGACCGGAGGCCGCCGAGGCCGTCCCCGCGCCGGAATCCGAGGATCCCGGTCGGGTGCTGGAAGACAAAGAGCGCTCCCGCGTCCTTCACGAGGCGATCGCCTCCCTGCCCGAAAACCAGCGGATCGCCATCACCCTGTCTCGTTTCGAAGGATTGGGCAATCGAGAGATCGGCGATGTCCTCAAGCTGTCCGTCGTCTCGGTCGATTCCCTGATCTACCGAGCCCAGAAAAACCTGCGCCAGTGGCTGCATAAATACTATGCCCGGCAAATCAAGAATGGGGGCTAAAATGAACCGCCAGAACGACGAGAAAACGGCGTCTAATCCCAGGGAGAGAATGACGATGAGGTCCTCCGGGAATGACGCCCCAGACATCCGGTCCCGGGTCGAACACGAAGTCGAGGAGACGCTCCGCCGTTTCGACGGAGAGGCTCCGCCCAAGGCCGGCCCCGATTTTTACTTCGCGGTGAAGCGGAAGATCCGCCAACAGGAGTCCGCGCCCCGGATGCAGGAGCGCCCGGGCTTCGGCCGGAGAGTCCTCGTCCCCGCCTTTTTCGCCCTTATGGTCGTCCTCAACATCCTCGCCGCGGTTTTCGTCTTCAACTCCCAAAAAACCGAGCTCCAGGCCAAGGAGCAGGGCTTCTCCGCCCTGACCCAGGAATATGCCCTCGGCCGGATCGACTATGCCGGCTATTCGAAGTGAGGGAGTGTGACCATGGACGATTCCACCGAGAAATCCATCACTCAGAAAGCCGTCCCGTTTCTCATCATCCTCAATCTCGTCACCATGGCGGCCCTCTGGTATGTCCTGTTCCGCAAGCCGCCTGCCCCCCGGCCTCCCCGGGCCGCGGGCCAGGGGCAGGACGGCGTTCAATCGTTCCTGCGCCGGGAATTGGGCCTCACGGACGAACAGGCCGCAACGTTCGCCAAGTTGAGGGACAAATTCGTCGCCTCGACAGGCCCCCTTCAGGAGGAGATGCGCACGCTGAACGAAACGATCATCTCCGAGATGCTCAAGCCCCAGCCGGATAAAGCGGCGATCGAGACGGCGACCTCGCGGATCGGCGTCCTGCGGGGAGAGGAACAGAAACTGCTCTTTTTTCATTTCCAGGACCTGATGGACGCCTGCCGCCCGGAGCAGAAAGACAAATTTCACTCGATCATGCGCGAATTCCTGACTCGGATCGGCTTTCTCAATCAACCGGGAGGTCCCGGCCGCGGGCCCCGGCCGCCGGACGACCGCGGCGGGCCGGCCCCAAAGGACATGCGCGGCGGGCCTCCCTCCCGGGATCTCCGCGGCGGCCCGCCCCCGCAGGACCGCGGCAAGGAGCCTCCTCCGCCTCCTCAGAAAAAATTTTGAAATCGAGGGTACACCCACCGTGGGTGTACCTAATCCGCACTGAAATAATCCCCCCTCCCCCCCTTTAGAAAAGGGGGAGATCGAAGCGAAACGAAATCTTCTAAAGTGAGGGTACACCCACGGTGGGTGTACCCAAAAAGAACACAACCGCAATAAAACCGCCAGATTATTCCGCCGTCGGCGTCCTATGGGATGAAGATGAAAAACGAACGGTGGAGGACATCATGAAAAAGAAAAGAACGATCCTAGTAGCCGCTCCAATCGTCCTGGCGACCTCGCTCGCGGGTTTCATCTTCATGAATAGCAACGGTAAGGACGCCGAGGAATACCAGATCGAAACCGTTGTCCCGGGAGATGTCGAGGCCCTCGTCGAGACCTCGGGGACTCTCAATCCCCTGAGCACCGTCGAGATCGGCAGTCAGGTTTCGGGCAAGATCATCCGTCTCGGCGCGGACTTCAATTCCCTGGTCAAGGCGGGCCAAGTGGTCGCCGAGCTCGACCAGGACCTGCTCCAGCGCAGGGTCTCTTCGGTGGAGGCCAGCTATGCGAGCGCCCGGGCCGCCCTCGAAAAGGCCAAGGTCGACCTCGACCTGAAGAAGAAGATCTATGAGCGGCGGCTCGAGCTCTATAAGGGACAAATGATTTCCCCCGAGGACAAGGAAAGCGCCGAAGCGGATTATTTCCTGGCCCAGGCCGCGGTCCGGAGTAACGAGTCGGCCGTCGTCCAGGCGAAAGCGGCCCTCGACTCGAGCCGCGTCGACCTGTCGTACGCCGTCGTCCGGTCGCCGATCGACGGGACGATCATCTCGCGGTCGGTGAACGTCGGCCAGACGGTCGCTTCCGGCATGTCGGTGCCCGTCCTGTTCACGGTCGCCGACCTGACCAAGATGCAGGTCGAATGCAGCCTCGACGAGGCCGACATCGGCCGGGTCAAGGAAGGTCAGACCGCCCGATTCACGGTCAGCGCGCTTTCCGGCGAGACGTTCAACGGCACGGTCAAGCAGATCCGCTACGCGGCCGTGACCTCGTCGAACGTGGTCACCTACACGGTCATCATCGACGCCGCCAACCCCGACCGCGCTCTCCGGCCGGGGATGACGGCCAAGGTGAGCATCGTCGCGGCCGAAGCCCGCAATGTCCTCCGGGTCTCCAACGCCGCCCTCCGCTATACGCCGGCGGAAGCGCCGGCCGACCAGTCCGCTTGGGCGGCCGCCCAGCGCAAGACGTTGAAGCCGGGGGGCGCCGTCGTCTGGACAAAGGACGCCCTCGGCGCGTTCCAGGCCGCTCTCATCAAAACGGGCGTTGCCGGAACTTTTTATACCGAGATCGCCGGCGGCGATGTCGCAGCCGGCGCGAAGATCGTCGTCGGTCTCAAGTCAGCCGTGACGACGACCACGGATCCGTTCGCCAATATGCCGCCGCCCATGATGTTCGACGGCGGCGGCCCTCCGCCACCCCCTCCTTCAAAGTGATAACGGGCGGCTGACCTCCGGCTTCCGGCCGGGGGCAGCCGCCCTCGGTCTTCCCTCGATCGTCTGGAGATTGCCGTTCCCGTCGAAATCGTCATAGAGCGAAAGGCCTTCGGTTAGAGCGTAGACAGGCCGAAGGCCGCCACCGCCGTTTGGGCCCGGAGGTTTTTGCCCGGGGCGGCAGGCGCGGGCCAGCCAGGACAAGGCCGCTCCGCTAGCGGCCGTCTTTAGGATGTCTCTCCGTTTCATGGCCGAACCGCGTACAGCCTCAGAAAAAACCGGGCCTCATCGATTCGATTATCGATAAGCCCAGGCGATCATCTGCTCGTCGGCGCTTCGCAGGGGGCGCCCGTCGAATCCCCCGAGAACGTCCCACCGGGCAAAGCCGGCGGCCCGGAAGAGCAGCTCGAGCTCAAATCGGTAGACCCAGCGCTGGGACGTTGAAAACTTGTGAACGGCCGTCGTTCCGCTGCGCGCGGAATAATCCCTGATCTCGAGCTCGGATTCCTGGCGCTGATGGACGGCGTCCTTTTTACGCCTGTCCCAGAGCTGGATCCTGTCTCCGCCGGGCTTTTTCGCCTCCTGCTCGAGGACGGGCGGCCCGTCCGGCTCGGCCCAGTATCCCGGTCCGGGATAGGACATATGGATGATGACCGCTCCGCCCGGTTTTAGGTGGGCGCGGCAGCATTTCAGGACGCGGATCTGGTCTTTGGTCGTATCGCAGTGGGCGAATCCGTTGAACGCGCAGAAGATACGGGCATAGCGCCGGCCCATGGCGAAGTCCCGCATGTCCGCCACTTCGGCCCGGACGGACAGCTTCTCGTCGGCGGCCTTCCGCCGCAGGCGGGCGATCATCGCTCGGCTCGAGTCCAATCCGTCGATGTCGAATCCTTCCCGGCGGATGGGCAGAAGAACGCGCCCCGTCCCGCAGCCGATCTCGAGGATCGGGCCCTTGGCCTTTCGGGCGACGTCGAGCCAATAGGAAAGGTCGAAGTCGAACGCCTCGAACAAGAGGTCGTAGAGCTCCGGCGCGTCGTAGGGGGACGGTTTTCTTTGTTCGTTCACGGACGTTTTAATCTCGAGAAGCCAGCCTTTTTCAGGCCACAGGCGAGAATATCGTAATCCAGAGGACGATGCGCGTCAAGAAAACGGGAGGCGAGCGTGGGGGATTGGGTTGTCTGCTGAAGGGATTTCAGCTAAGATTTTCTTGAAATAAGCGGCGGAGGACGATTGAAGGAATATCGAGCGTTCTTTTTTGTTGTCGGCCTACTTGTGTTGCGACCCGAAGTCGGCTTCGGGCAAAAGACGTGGATGCTGGGCGGCCGTGTCGTTCCCGGCCCCCTGCCGCCGAGTGCGTCGGCCGGCACCCCGGCTCTCGATTTTCAATCCGGCGTCGTCTATGGAGAGGCCGGAGGCCGGCCGCTCAAGCTGGATTTCGCCAAGCCGTCGTTGTGCCGGGACCAAACGGTGCCGCTGATCGTCTATTTCCATGGGGGAGGGTGGACGATGGGCGATAAGTCCGAGGCGTTCGGGGTGGGTGCCATCCGGATGGCCTTCCAGCTCGGCTTCGCCGTGGCTTCGGTCAATTATCGGCTCGCTCCGGAGTTCCGTTTTCCCGCCCAGATCCATGACTGCAAGCGGGCCATCCGGTTTCTCCGGGCGAACGCGGCCGCGTTCGGCATCGACCCCGACCGGATCGCCGCCGCGGGAGGCTCGGCGGGCGGCCATCTGGCTTCGCTCGCCGGGACGGCGGACGAAAATGACGGTTTGGAGGGACCTGGATGGCCCGGCGTCTCGAGCCGGGTCGCCGCCGTTGTCGAATATTTCGGCCCGACGGACTTGACCGTTTCGACGACCGAAATCCCGAGCGGCGGGCTCGAGATGCTGACGGATCTCTTGGGAGGAGATCCGATGATCCTCACCGAAGCGGCGCGCCTTGCCTCGCCGGTCACCTACGTCTCGGCCGATGATCCTCCCTTTTTCATCGCCCACGGCGACAAGGACGAGCTCGTGCCCTACAGCCAAGCCCGGATATTCGCGGAGAAACTGCGGCTGGCCGGAAACGCAGGAGCCTTAATCAAAGTGAAGAACGGCCGCCATGTCTTTACTCCTGCGACCGTCTTCGGCGGAATCGATCCCCCCCTCGAAGATATTTTTTTCGCCACGGCGGCCCACCTGGGCCGGTTTTTAGAGCCCGCTCTGGAGAGAGACCTAAACATGGACGGCCTAAGGGACATCTGCGACAATTGGCAGCTGATGCGTCGTCTCGGCCTGATGGGGATCGGTCCGGGCGGCGTCGAGGCCGCGGACCACTGGAATCCTCTGGCCGACCTCGTCCCCGACGGCGTCATCGATTTCAAAGACGTGCGGGAATTCTTCAAAAAGAAATCCTGATTTCATACGGACCGCGGCGATATTAGATCATTCTTGAATCAGCGCGGCGAGCTTGCCCAGGACCTCGGAGACGGCGCTAGGGGGGAGAGCGCAGATCCACTCGGCCGAGCGGCCTCGCCAATCCAGACTTTTGACCTGGTCGGAAAGGACCACGCCGGCGACAGGAAGGCCGTCGGGAATCCGGACTTCCCAGGGATAGCCCTTGACCTGGCTCGTGATCGGGCAGAAGAGCGCCAGGCCGACTCTGGCGTTATAGGATTCGGGAGAGATAACGGCGACCGGCCGGCGACCGGCCTGCTCATGGCCGGCCTGAGGATTCAAGGTGATCCAGACGACATCTCCGCGCCGCGGGATATATTCCGCTTGCCTCACCATGCTTCTTTCCCGGAGGCCGGCCCCGTCACCCATTCGCCGTGGATGTTATTGTCAGTCACGCCGACCAGGAGATCCTCGATTCTCCATTCCGTCTCGTTCTCCGGAAGGATGACAAGCGCGCCTTCCTTGACCATCATGTTTATGGACGCGTTTTGGGCCAATTTCATCTCATCGGCGAACGCTTTCGGAATCCGGACGGCTAAGCTGTTGCCCCATTTCTGAACGCGCGTTACCATGTCGATTTCTCCGTATCTACAATGAAGATACGCAAAATAGGCTGGATTGTCAAGGACTCTCTGAAGATAATATTCCTTTAGCCTTTTTTTGATAGGAAAATACATCGCGGGACATACTCGTCCTTTTGAGATGAGATAGGCCGTATACGAAGTGAGCATTTGAGGAGGGCTACGTGAGAAAAACGCGCTTATGCACGGCTGTCTTCGCTTTTTGTTTCTCAGCTGCGATAGTCCGTCCGGCCGCCCAGGACGAAATGGCCGTCTGGAAGGAATTCGTTTCCCTCCTGAAATCCGGCTCTCTGACCGCGGAGCGAATCCAATCCCCGAGCCCTTTGACCGCGGAGCCGCAGCTCGCCCTTCTCAAGGAGTTCGCCGGGCGAGCCGATTGGGACGAATGGGAAACGCCATCCGAAGTCGTCCACCATGGGAATCTCGTCACATTCATCGTCACCCTCGGGGCGAAGCGGCAGAGCCCGTGGACCTACACCTTTAATTTCGCCGTCGAAGACGGGCGCTGGTATTTCCGTTTCATGGAAGGCATTTATATCCCGCTCCACAAGATCTCCGCCCTTCCCGCCGACGCTTCCGGCTTCCCCGACCGGCCCGAAGAGGGCAAACACTGGATGCGCCAGGAGATCTACTGGTCGGAGCAGGTGAGGCTTTTCAACTTCCTCGCCAAGGAAGTCGGAAAGGAAGCGGCCTGGCGCTGGATATCGGGAGGCGTGGCCAACGGCGCCGGCTATTCTCTGGGCGCGACGACGTGGATTCCCTTCTTCCCGACGCACAAGTCGTTCATCCTCTATTTGTGCTGGGAGCAAGCGAAGCTCGGCGGGGACAAGGTCATGCTCGAAAAGCTCGACGACCGCGAGGCCGTCGTTCGCTTCGAGGACCTGACGTATTTCGCGCTTTATCAGCGGTCGACGCACCTCAAGCAGCAGATCTCACTCGACGACTACATCAAGATCTTCGAGACGATCTGGCGGGAGCGGGCCAAGGCGGCCGGCTGGAAGCTGATGATAGACGGTCAGAGCCGCCGCATCTACCTGCGCTTCAGCCGGTGTTGACTGAATTCTTCCTTCAATATAAGATCTTTTTCAATAGCGGCGGAGGGCATGTGGTAAAGCGTGGAGCGGTTCTCGCCTTTGTTTGCATCGCGGCTCTATGGCCGTCCGGGGGATATTCGGAGAGAACTTGGACGCTCGGCGGCCGGGTCGTCCCGGGCCCTCTTCCGCCGAGCTCGAGCGCGGGCACGCCATCCCTCGACCTGCAATCCGATGTCGTTTACGGCACGGCCGAAGGCCGCGATTTGAAGCTGGATTTCGCGAAGCCTGTGATCTGCAGGGACCAGATCGTGCCGCTGATTGTCTATATCCACGGAGGAGGGTGGATTGCGGGCGACAAAGCCGAAGCGTTCGGCATCAATTTCGTCAGGATGGCTTTCCAGCTCGGCTTCGCCGTCGCTTCGATCAATTACCGGCTGGCTCCGGAATTCGTTTTTCCGGCCCAGATTCACGATTGCAAGCTGGCCGTCCGATTCCTTCGGGCGAACGCGGCGGCGTTCGGAATCGATCCCGACCGGATCGCGGTTGCGGGCGGCTCCGCCGGCGGGCATCTGGCGTCGCTCGTGGGGACCGCGGATCAAACGGACGGCTTGGAAGGGCCGGGATTGCCCGGCGTCTCGAGCCGCGTCGCCGCCGTCGCGGATTATTACGGGCCGACGAACCTGACCGATGGACCTTCCCTGACGACGGGCGCCGGATTAACCATGGTCACGGATCTCCTGGGCGGCGATCCACGCGTCCTGAAGGATCAGGCGCGCCTCGCTTCGCCCGTCACCTATGCTTCGGCGGGGGATCCCCCGACCCTCATCGTCCACGGCGAGAAGGACGAGCTCGTGATCTATCGTCAGGCCGAATTGTTCGCCGAACGTCTTCGCTTGGTAGGAAACGCAGCGGCCTCGATTAAAGTGAAAAACGCCGGCCATCTCTTCGTCCCGAATCCTCTGTTCTCTGAAATCACCCCTTCTCTCGAGGCGATTCATTTCGCCACCTTGGCCCACCTAGCCAGGTATTTGGAGCCCGCCCTGGCCGGGGATTTGAACATGGACGGCATGAAGAACGATCGCGATTACCGGAAACTCGCCGACTGCTTCGGGCTGAAAGGCACCGGCTCGGGAGGCGTCGAGGCGGCGGACCAGTGGAGCCCCTTGGCGGACCTGATTTCCGACGGCGCCGTCGATTTGAACGATATGCGTGAATTTTTCCGGCGGCCAAGCCCTGACATCCCCTCTCCGGCTCTGCCGGCAACGCCTGCGCGGAGGCCGGCCGAACCGGCGGCGGCTTTGCGGGTAAGCGGCGGGGACCATCGTTTTTTTTACGGCGGCCCAAACGACATTGTCTTCGCCCTGGCCGCGAGCGAAGACGATATCTATGCGGCGGGCAGATTCACGGCGGTAGGGGGCACGGCCGCAAAATACGTCGCTAGATGGGACGGATCCTCGTGGTCGGCTTTGGGAACCGGGATGAACGGCAGCGTCTATGCCCTGGCCGTGAGCGGGTCGGACCTCTATGCCGGCGGAGATTTCACGACAGCAGGGGGAGCTGCGGCGAATTCTATCGCTAAATGGAACGGAACGAGCTGGTCTGCTTTGGGAACGGGCATGAATGGTGTCGTCAGCGCTCTGGCGGTGAGCGGAACGAACCTCTACGCGGGCGGATGGTTCACAACCGCCGGGGGAGAAGCGGCCAACCGGATCGCCAGATGGGACGGGACAAGCTGGTCGGCCTTGGGCACGGGTATGAACGACGGCGTCTCCGCGCTGGCCGTGCTGGGGACGGATCTCTATGCGGGCGGGGAATTCACGGCGGCCGGGGGAGCTGGCGCGAATCATATCGCTAAATGGAACGGCGCCTCATGGTCGGCTTTGGGAACGGGAGTGAATGCCGCGATCAAATCCCTAGCTGTCCGCGAAACGGAGCTCTGCGCGGGAGGCTGGTTTACGGAGGCCGGCGGGATTGCCGTGAAATATGTGGCCAAATGGGACGGGATGAACTGGACTCCCCTCGCCGGCGGCATGAACTTCTATGTGAAAGCCCTGATTGTCGGCGGGACGGACCTCTATGCGGCGGGACGAATCTCGGGGGCCGGAGGGACGAGCTATATCGCCAAATGGAGCGGAGTTTCCTGGACGGCTGTGGGAGCAGGCATGGATCAAAGCGTCGACGCCCTGGCGGCGCTCGGGGCCGATCTCTATGCGGGCGGATGGTTCGCCGCCGCCGGGGGAGCGACGGTCCATCATATCGTCAAATGGGACGGCGTCGGCTGGACGGCCGTCGGCGATTGGGGCCAGGGCCTGTCGTCTGAAGTCCGGACTCTGGCCGTCGGCGGCACGGCTCTCTATGCGGGAGGAAGGTTTTCGGAGGCGGGCGGCACGGCCGCGAATTGCGCCGCCAAATGGGACGGAACTTCCTGGTCTGCCCTGGGAACGGGCATGAATGGTGTCGTCAGCGCCCTGGCCGTGAGTGGGGCGAACCTTTATGCGGGAGGGGATTTTACGACGGCGGGGGGAGCGACAGCCAACCGAATTGCCAAATGGAACGGGACGAACTGGTCGGCTTTGGGAACCGGGATGAACGGCAGCGTCTATGCTCTGGCCGTGAGCGGGTCGGACCTCTATGCCGGCGGGGATTTCACGACGGCGGGGGGAACTGCGGCGCATTCTATCGCCAAATGGAACGGAACGGGCTGGTCTGCTTTAGGAGCGGGCATGAATGGTGTCGTCAGCGCCCTGGCCGTGAGCGGAACGAACCTCTACGCGGGCGGATGGTTCACAACCGCCGGGGGAGAGGCGGCCAACCGGATCGCCAGATGGGACGGGACAAGCTGGTCGGCCTTGGGCACGGGCATGAACGACGGCGTCTCGGCGCTGGCCGTGCTGGGGACGGATCTCTATGCGGGCGGATGGTTCACAACGGCCGGGGGAGCGAGCGCGAATTTCATCGCCAAATGGAACGGGACGTTCTGGTCAGTCCTTGGCGCCGGCATGGATCATATCGTCGAAGCGTTGACGGTGAGCGGGACGGAACTATTCGCGGGCGGGGAATTTGGAACGGCCGGCGGAGGGAATGCCTTTCAGCTCGCGGTTTGGAACGGGACGGCCTGGCGGGTTCTCGGCTCGGGAACGGACGGCTGCGTCCACGCCTTGGCCGTGAATGCCGCGGATCTGTATGCGGGCGGGATGTTCTCGAAAGCAGGAGAAGTCGTCAGCGGCAATCTGGCCCGCCTGACGATCGACACGGCGCGGCCGGTGATCCATTTGAATAGAAACGCTTTGAATTTCGGCCGTCTGACTTTCCTTTCCGGAGGATTGAAGGGATCTCGGGAGACTTCGCCCCAGAGCATCATCGTCAGCAACGGCGGCGGCTCGACGCTGGATTGGACGGCCGTTTCCAACGATCCCTGGCTGGCCGTGACGCCAGGCTCAGGCCAAGATACGGGCGTTCTACAGGTCTGCCTCAATCCGGGCGATGAAGCGGCCGGAAGGCACACGGGAACGATCACCGTTTCCGATCCGAACGCGGTCAACAGTCCCCAGACGATCACCGTCGTCTTGACGGTCTCGCCTCCGGGGCAGGGCACGGGCCCCTTCGGCGGCGCGCCGCCTTTCGGCTCGTTCGATACTCCGCTCGAGGGGACGGCGGGCATCACAGGGGCGATTCCGGTCACGGGCTGGGTCCTGGACGACGTCGAGGCCGTCCGGATCGAAATCAAGCGGGAGCCCGATGCGTCCGACGATCCCGGGGGGATCGATGAAAACGGCCTGGTCTTTATCGGTGAGGGAACCTTTGTCGAAGGGGCGAGGCCCGACGTGGAAGCCATCTATTCCGACTCGCCACTCAACTACCGGGCGGGGTGGGGCTATATGCTGCTGACCAACT